>Ga0075029_100001703_pt1 | contig 12549 bp, 11 predicted proteins | sample LitLauG_LLR_2013_FD_71391 | JGI IMG/M metagenome (GOLD analysis project Ga0075029, IMG submission 71391) | Freshwater sediment microbial communities from North America - Little Laurel Run_MetaG_LLR_2013 | ecosystem: Environmental > Aquatic > Freshwater > Creek > Sediment | place: USA...
GAAGAAGTGGGCGTGCATCCTTCCACGGTGAGCCGGGCGGTGGCCAGCAAGTACGTGCACACGCCGCAAGGAGTTTTCGAACTCCGCTATTTCTTCTCCGAAGCGGTGCAGGGACCAATGGGCGGTGGAACTCCTCTGCTGCTGCTGAAGCGCAAGGTGAAGAAGATGATCGAGGAGGAAGACCGCGCGAAACCCCTCACCGACGATCAAATCACCCTGCTTTTGCAGAACGAAGGGATCAATGTCACGCGGCGCACCGTGGCGAAATATCGCGAAGATATGAAAATCCCATCCACCCACCAGCGCCGCGTGCGGAATTAGCACTGCCAGTCCGCGGCCATACCCGAGGCCACCCCAACCCCGTCTGGCATCCGGCCGAGCCTCAATAGAGTTATAACTGAGAGGGGGATGTATCGGCCCTGAAAGGGAAGGTCCATGAAAATCACGTACACCGGTAGACAAGTGGAACTGGCGCCAGCCCAACTCAAGAAGCTCGAGGCGCGCTTCGTCAAGATCGGCAAGTTGCTCGACGGCAAACGCGAGTGCGAAGCCCACGTGATTTTGTCGCTCGAACGGCATCTGCACCATGCCGAGGTCACCGTCAATTACTTCAATCACCAACTGGTGGGTTTGGGTTCGAATTCCGATCTGTTCAACGCCATTCACTCGGCGGCGGAAAAGCTGGAAAAACAGTGCCTGAAGGCCGTCACCAAATGGCGCGACGCCAAGCGCACTCCGCGCAAGTCCGCTCCGGAAGTGGAGGCCGAACCCGCTGCCCCGAAGGGCGCCACGGCTGAGGCGGAACGCCGCGTTTACCGGGTGAACCACCACCAAAAGCGTAAACCGATGACCCTGGACGAGGCCATGCTGGAGATGGATTCCAGCCGCGACTACCTGGTTTACCGCGACTCTGAAACCGACCATGTTTCCGTGCTGGTCCGCCGCCGCGACGGCCACTTCGACCTCGTCGAGGCCTAGCCGCACACAGCGATGCCGCGCAAAAACTCGCCTCCAGCCGGGATCTCCGAAGCCGCGGCCCGCCGGCCCGAACTGGTCATCATCACCGGACTGAGTGGTTCCGGCAAGGGCTCGGTTCTCAGGGCCCTGGAGGACCTGGGGTTCTATTCGGTCGAGAATCTGCCGCTGGGACTGATCCCCAAGTTCGCTGAATTAACGCGCGACAACCCGAGCATCCAGGCGGCGGCACTGGTGGTGGACGTGCGCGAGGGAGCGGGGCTGAAGGCGTTTCCCAAGGTTTACGCCGCGCTCCAGCAATCGGTCAACGCCCGCCTGGTTTTCCTGGAAGCGGCCGAGGAAGCCATTGTCCGCCGGTTCAGTGAAACCCGCCGGCCGCATCCGCTCGGCACCGGAAAATCCATCATCCGCAGCATCCGCGCCGAGCGTGCCCAACTGGCGCCTATCCGCGCGGTGGCTGAACTGGTCATCGACACCACCAAGTTCACGTTGCATGAGCTGCGCGAGTTCATCGGGGAGCGGTTCCGCGGCCGGCGGGATGAGTCGGCCATCATGATTTACGTCACTAGTTTCGGCTTCAAGAATGGACTCCCGCCAGACAGCGACCTGGTTTTCGATGTTCGGTTCTTGCCCAATCCCAACTACATTCCCCGCTTCAAGCACCTCTCCGGCAAAGACCCCGGCGTGGCACACTACATCCGCTCATTTCCACAGACCGTGGAATTCATGGACCGTATCACCGGTCTGCTCACGTATTTGCTGCCCCACTACATTCGTGAAGGCAAGAGCTATCTGACGATTTCGTTTGGCTGCACTGGCGGCCAGCACCGATCCGTCATGATGGCTGAGCAGGTTCGCAAGAGTCTGGTGGACGCGGGGTACCAGGCTAAAGTGAATCACCGGGATATCGCATACCGCGGGAAGACACGGAAATGAAGGAGTTACGCCAGTACATTCCCCCCCCTTAACAATTTTGGCGAAGAATCCAGTTCGGAGATCGCGCACATCGAGCGTCAGTAGTAGGGTAGGCCTCCTGACCTGCCAACGTGAAGTTGTAAGATTGGTAGGGCAGGCCAGGAGGCCTACCCCACATTGCTCCGGGCCTTATGCGGCGTCGCCTTGCTTGCGCTGGTTTGCCTGCTCGTCCGGTCGGCCCGCGTGGGCTTGGCGGGCGACTATGTCGATCCCATCGGCAAGATAACGGCCCAGGATGAAGCCCTGTACGCGCACAGCGCCATCCGCATGGCGCAGCAGGGCGGCTGGCTCACCCCGATCTTCATGGACCGCTATAGCCTCTACAAGCCGCCGCTCCTGATGTGGGCGTCCGGCATTTCGGCGCGGCTGCTGGGGATCACGCGGCTCGGGTTGCGGCTGCCGGTGGCTCTCTTCGCCAGCTTTGCCGTCGGCCTGATTTTTCTCTGGGCGGCCGAGGTCCGCGGCTGGCAAGCCGGAGCCGCGGCGGCGATGCTGCTGGCTTCCAACCGCCTGTGGCACGTTCTGGCCGGCATGTGCTTGACCGATGGCTTGCTGGTGGTCTGGAGCACGGCCGCGATGTACTGCTTGTTTTCCGACCCTTGGCTGGAATCTGGAATCGCGTTATGGGGCTTCGCGGTTTCAGTGGCCGCGGCCATCCTCACTAAGAGTGTTGCCGGCTTGGTGCCGTTGGGCGTGCTGGGGCTCTACTGGCTGGTGGCGCCGCGCAAGCAAAAGCCGGGTTTCAGGCGCGTCTGCTACGCCGGGGCGCTTTCCCTGGCATTGGCGGCGCCGTGGTTCGCCTATCAACTGCTGGCGCACCCACGCTGGTTCTGGACCGAACAAGTCCTGGTGGAGATTCTGGGCTTCGGCGCCGGTGCACCGCAGCAGACCTCGAACGAGAATCCGGCGCTGTTCTACCTGATGCGCCTGGCCGCGACCGATCCGGTACTTCTGGCGTCGGCTCTGGTCGCCATGCCCGCGTTGCTGCTGGCATTACGCCAGCGGTCGGGCGAGGCGACTCTGCTAGCCTGCTGGCTGGCGGTGCTGGTAGCTGCGGTGCTCGCCTGGCAGTATCGAAATGCCAGTTACCTGCTGCCGTTGGTACCCGCGCTCGCCATTCTGGCGACCACGCTTGGGCCGCTTTCATCCAAACCCTCCGCGCCGTGGATGCTCCTGCTTTTCTCCGCCGCAGCCTTAGCGAAGACTGCCGTGCCCGAAGCGCCGCTTGGCATCTCGTTCCAAGAAGGTACCGTGCAAAAGGCGGCAGGCGCGCTCTCGGATTATTGCGAACGCGGCCGCGGCAACGAACTGATCATGGCCGGTGTGGGAGACGATCTGTATGCGTCCACGCTCCCGCTGCCCAAACTGCGATATGGCACGCTTGGCGGCGGCGTGACGGGCGGCAAGTACGCGATGCCCTTCGACTACCTGGGGATCGCGATGGACGCAGATCAGTTCGACGATCTGGCAAAATGGGAGCCCGTGTACCGCCAGCATCTGCGCGAGTGGGGCCTCAATTCGAGTGAACCCATCGGGACACTGATCGTGGCCCATTCCGCCGGCGAGTTGGCCAACGTGGTGCGCGCCCATCCGGCCAGCGATTTTTTTCTGCCGATGAAGTACCGGGCTGCGGTGGAAGGTGCGGCGCCGCAGGAGTTAGTGGGAGTCTCCGTGGATTACTTCCTGCTGCTTTCGCGGGAGGTGCGCGCCCGACAGGCGCCACAGGCATGGGGGTGCCGGCTATAGCGAGGCCTTTCTGGGGCAGGTTGTGAACTGTTGTGAACCTGCGGCGGATTGGCAATTAGATTGGCAATCCGCCTGCCGATCTCGCAAGCGCTGCCCGCAGTCTGCCGGAACGCCAAACTCAGTATTGAAACAGGCAGGGCTGAAGAAATGAGATACGCAGTCGTTTTCGAAAAGGCGGCCCGCACATTGGGCCGCGTACGTGCCAGACCTCCCCAGGTGCGTGACTACGGGCACCAGCCTCAATGAGACGCGGCAATTAATTGCGGAAGCCATCCCGTTTCACATCGAAGGCTACAAAGGCGTGGCGAACCTGTGCCCGAGCCCACCTCGGTCGCGGAGACGGTCGAGATTCAGGCGGCGTAGACGTTAGGCGCCCGCCGCGGGGGTGGGGTTTGCGGCGCGGAAATGGGGCGGAAAGCGGCGCATAATGCTTCCATTAACAAAACTCATGCGCTAACCCACTTGCATTTGGGAAACTTGTAGGATACACTTTTATTTCTAGTCCTTTCGATGTCCCACGCATTCACAGGCCGGGCGGTTCGATCCACTGTATCCCACACCATCGCTATCCCTGTAGGTATTATTATTCTGGTCATCGTACCCGGCCCCGCGTGACGGCCTGAGGCAGCAAGTTCCAAGGCCATCAGCGGGGAAGGTAGCCCGGCTGATGGCCTTTTTTGTTATGTAGCGGTTATTTTGAGGCGATCGATATGTCAACGTTGATGAGCGGCGCAAGAATGCTGCTGGAATGCCTGGTCCGGGAAGGCGTGGATTGTATCTTTGGCTACCCCGGCGGTGTCACCCTCCCCCTTTACGACGCGCTCTACGAGCACCACATCCGGCACGTACTGGTGCGGCACGAAGAGAACGCGGCCTTCGCGGCCGAAGGCTACGCGCGGGTCACCGGCAAAGTCGGCGTCTGCTGCGCGACTTCCGGTCCGGGCGCGACCAATCTCACCACCGGGCTGGTGGACGCGCTGATGGATTCCATCCCGATCGTGGCCATCACCGGGCAGGTCCCGAGCAAGCTCATCGGCAGCGATGCCTTCCAGGAAGCCGACACGTTCGGTCTCACGCGGTCTTGCACCAAGCATAACTACCTGGTCAAGAAATTGGACGACCTGCCGCAGGCCATTCACGAAGCTTTTTATGTGGCGCTGAGTGGCCGGCCGGGACCGGTGCTAGTGGATATCACCAAGGACGTCTTTCAAGGCCAGGGCCACTACCAGCCGGTAACCTCGATTCACCTGCCTGGCTACAAGGTCTTCACCGAAGGCCACACCGGCCAGATCCGCCGCGCGGCGCAACTGGTCCACGAGGCCGAACGGCCGCTGGTCTACGCGGGCGGCGGCATCATCGCGGCCGGAGCGGCGCCGGAACTGCGCGAGTTCGTGGAGATGACCGACGCGCCGGCGGTCAACACCCTGATGGGTCTGGGGGCGCTGCCCTCGGAACATCCCAACTTCATCAGCATGCCCGGCATGCACGGAAGCTACGCCGCCAACATGGCGATGACCCATTGCGATCTGATGATCGCGCTCGGCGTGCGCTTTGACGACCGCGTGACCGGCCGCCTGGCCGCATTCGCGCCGCACGCCAAGGTGATTCACGTGGATATCGACCCGGCGGAAATCGGCAAGAACCGCGCGCCGGATGTGCCTATCGTGGGTGACGTCAAGCGCGTGCTCACCAAGTTGAACAAACTGCTGGAGGAAACCGCGCCCGCGGCCAGCGAAGCGCTCTCCGCCGCCCGGCGTGCCTGGTGGCACCAGATCCGCGCCTGGAAGCAGGAGCATCCGTTCCAGACGCCAACCTCGGACACCGAGATCAAACCGCAGCACCTCATGGCCGAAATCGACCGCATCTCCAAGGGGCAGGCGATTGTCACGTCGGACGTGGGCCAGCATCAGATGTGGGCCGCGCAACTGATTCGCTTCAACGAACCACGCCTGTGGGTCAACTCGGGCGGACTGGGCTCGATGGGCTTCGGGCTGCCCGCGGCTGTCGGCGCGCAATTCGCGCGGCCGGACAAACTGGTATTCTGCATCGCTGGCGATGGCGGCTTTCAGATGTCGATTCCGGAACTGGGAACCGTCGCCTCGAACGGGCTGCCGATCAAAATCATCGTGATGAACAACGGCTACCTCGGCATGGTGCGCCAATGGCAGACCTTGTTCTACAACAACCGCCTCAGCGCCGTGGAACTGGATTGCTTCCCGGATGCCGCCAAACTGGCGGGCGCGTACGGGTTCAAGGGCAGGACGGTGGAGAAGCCGTCGGAACTGACGGCGGCGCTCGAAGAGGCTGTCAACGAGCCCGGGCCGTACCTGCTCAACGTCAAAGTCACGCCCTTTGAATCGGTGTATCCCATGGTGCCGGCGGGCGGCGCGGTCAACGAAATGGTGCTGGGGCCGCCGCAACCGGTGCCGGTGCCAGCCGATTAGGTTACTCATATGCTGCAAGTCATCTCTTTACTACTCGAAAACAAGCCCGGGGCTCTGATGCGGGTCACCGGGTTACTGAGCCAGCGCGGATACAACATCGAGAGCCTGACGGTCGCGCGCACGCTCGATCCCGAGATTTCGCGGATGACCATCGCCGTGGACGTGGACTCCACCCAGCGCCAGCAGGTGATCAAGCAGATGAACAAGCTGATCAACGTGCTGCAGGCCACCGATCTGACCGATACGCCTTCGGTAATGCGGGAACTGGTGCTGCTGCGCATCAAGACCGCCCAGGAATCGCGCACAGCGGTATTGAAGGAAGCCGAGATCTTCGGTGGGCGCGTGGTGGACTCTTCCACCGAAGGCTTTGCGATCGAGGTGACGGGCGCCCCCGAGAAGTTGGGCGAGTTTGTCGATGTGATGGGCAGCTACGGCGAAATCGATGTCACCCGCTCGGGCGTGCTGGCCATCGCTTTGGAATCGAAGAAATTGAAGCTGCAGCCGCCGGTGCCTACTCGGGAGATGGCCGAGCCGCGGGCATAAGAATGATCTCACGGAAAGCCGCCAAGAACGCCCAGAGAACTGGAGAAATGCCTCTTTGCGCCCTTTGCGTCTTTGGGTGAGAACCTGCTTTTTGGGAGCTATTGATGCCGAAACGTTACTACGAAAAAGACGGAAACCTGGAGCACTTGAAGGGGCGCACGGTCGCGATAATCGGATACGGAAGCCAGGGGCACGCGCACGCGCTCAACCTGCGCGATTCCGGCGTGGACGTGGTGGTGGGGCTCTACCCCGGCAGCAAGTCCTGGGCCAAAGCCGAAGCCGCCGGGCTGAAAGTTATGACCACGGCCGACGCCGCGAAGGCCGCCAACATGATCATGATCCTGGTGTCCGACCACATCCAGGCCGATCTTTACCACAAGGACATCGAACCCCATTTGAGCGCGGGCAAGACGCTGATGTTCGCCCATGGATTCAACATCCATTTCAAGCAGATCGCGCCGCCGGCGGACGTGGACGTTTCCATGGTCGCACCCAAGGCGCCGGGCCATCGCGTGCGCGAGTTGTACACCGAAGGCGTGGGCGTTCCGGCGTTAGTGGCGGTCCACCAGGATGCTACCGGCCACGCACTGGAGAACGCGCTGGCCTACGCGCTGGCGCTGGGCTGTCTGAAGGCCGGCGTCATCGACACCAACTTCCGGGAAGAAACCGAGAGCGACTTGTTCGGCGAGCAGGCCGTGTTGTGCGGCGGCACCGCCGAACTGATCCGCGCAGGCTTCGAAACGCTGGTGGAGGCGGGGTATGCGCCGGAGATCGCTTACTTTGAGTGCCTGCATGAGCTGAAGCTGATCGTCGACCTCATTCAGGAAGGCGGACTGAGTTACATGCGCTATTCGGTTTCCGACACGGCCGAATACGGCGACTACACGCGCGGCCCGCGCGTAGTCAACGATCAGACGCGCGCCGAGATGAAGAAAATTCTGGCGGAAATCCAGTCGGGCGACTTTGCGCGTCAGTGGATCGAAGAGAACAAGATCGGGCGCGGCAAATTCCTGGCCATGCGCGAGGCCGCTCGCAATCAGCCGATCGAGGTTGTGGGTCGCAGCCTGCGCGAAATGATGACCTTCCTCAAGAAGAAGAAAGAAGCAGGCGTACCGCAAGAGTAAACCACAAAACGGGGACTGTCACCAATTCCCGCTTTTGGAATAGGATGGCTGTCCCCGTTTTGCCCAACGAGGTAGCCCCATGAAGATCTTCACTTTCGATACGACTCTCCGGGATGGAACGCAGGGCGAATCCATCTCGTTCTCCGTGGATGACAAGCTCATCATTGCGCAGAAACTGGATGACCTCGGTATCGACTACATTGAAGGCGGCTGGCCGGGCTCGAATCCGAAGGACAAGGAGTTCTTCAGCCGCGCCGCCGCCCTGAAACTCAGGCATTCCAAGCTTACCGCGTTCGGCTCCACCAGGTTCGCCAAGAACCCCGTTGAGGAGGATCGCAACGTGCGCGCGCTGGTGGAAGCCGGCACGCCGGTGGTCTCGATCTTCGGCAAAACGTGGGACCTTCATGTGAAGCGCGCGCTCGGCATTAGTGAGGCCGAGAACCTCGTCCTGATCTCCGATACCGTCAAATACCTCAAGGATCACGGCAAGGAAGTGGTCTACGATGCCGAGCATTTCTTCGACGGCTACACGGCCAATCCTAGCTACGCTCTGCAGACGCTGGAAGCCGCGCACCGGGCCGGCGCCGATGTGCTGTGCCTCTGCGATACCAATGGCGGCACCATCACCGGCCGCCTGGTGGATTTGGTAGGCGAGGTGCGCAAGCGTTTCGATGGCATCATCGGCATCCACACCCACAACGATTCCGACTTGGCCGTGGCCAACATGATTGTGGCGGTGGAAGCCGGCGCCACCCACGTGCAGGGTTGCATGAACGGCTACGGCGAACGCTGCGGCAACGCCAACCTCGCCTCGGTGATCGCCATTCTGGAGACCAAACTCGGCCACACCACCGTGGGACCGGAGAAGCTGGCCAGCCTGACTTCGGTTTGCCGGTTCATCGCCGAACTGGCCAACCTGACGTTGCGCAACGACCAGCCGTTCGTGGGCAAGAGCGCCTTCGCCCACAAGGGCGGCGTGCACGTGAGCGCGGTCCTGAAGGATTCCGCCACTTACGAACACATCAAGCCCGAAACCGTCGGCAACCGCCAGCGCGTGTTGGTGAGCGACCTTTCCGGCCGCGGCAATATCATGTACAAGCTCAAGCAGCACGGACTGGCCGACCGTCTGGACGAGGACGCCCGCCGCGACCTGCTGGAGCGCATCAAGCAGATGGAGTACGAAGGCTACGAACTCGAGGCCGCCGAAGGCACCTTCGAGCTACTGGTGCGCGAGGCGCTGAACCCCGGCGTCCACTTCTTCGACGTGGACAGCTACGAAGTCTCCACCCGTGCCGGCGCTACGGGCGAATCGCGCAGCACGGCTACGGTGACCCTGCGCGCGCAGGACGGCGTCCACTCGGCAACCGCCGATGGCCACGGTCCCTTCCACGCGCTGCACGAATGTTTGCGCAAGTGCCTCTCCAAGCTGTACCCGCAAATCAAGGACGTCCGGCTGATGGACTACAAAGTGCGCGTGCTCGATTCGAAGAAAGGTACTGCCGCCAACGTGCGCGTGCTGATTGAGTGGAGCGACCACCGCAAGAACTGGTCCACGGTGGGGGTGTCCGACAACGTGATCGAAGCCAGTTGGAAAGCGCTGGTGGACGCCATCCGGCTGGAACTGATGCGGCTGATGGAGAAGGATAGCTCGGTGGAGAAGGCCCTGGAAGACTACTGTTGGGGCGTGTAGGATCGCAGCCGAAATATGGCCGGCTCTGTGCGGACGTCGTGCCAAAGGTTATCGAGAACGACAAGGAATGCGCCCGGCTGGTGGAGAAGATGGAAGCGTTGGATCTGAAGAAGAATCCAACGCTGGAGGAGCAGACACTTTCTGCGCTGCTGGCCGAGACTGATCCAGGATTATGACGACCGTTATCACGCCCTGCCGGTGCTTCCGCCGCACACGATGATCGCGTTTCTGATGGAGCAGCGCGCCCTCCGCCAGGCGGACCTTCTTCCCGTCTTCGGGTCCCGGAGCGTCGTTTCCGATGTGCTGAATGGCAGGCGCGAGCCGCGCAAAGCGCACATCCGCAAGCTTGCCGAATTCTTTCATATCTCTGCGGAGGTGTTCCTCTAATCCTGGCGGCGCGTGAGAGCGGAACTCAGCAAGCTAAAGCTTACTGTACCCCTCACGGCTTGCATACTCCCAGCTTCACGCTGAAGGCCGCCTCGTTGGTCCAACGTTGGCCGCTGCGGTGCTCGATGTGGAACGACTTGGTGGCTGCATCGGCGCGAATGCGCCAGTCCGGGTTCGCGCCGGGATCGGACTTCAACCGCAGAGGCTTCACGCTGGTCTGCCGGATGCCCCAACTGTCGCCGCCGTCCTGCGATTCATAGAGTTCGTAGCGGTCGCCATCGCTGCCCAAGCCGCGGTCGATGGTCAGGCTGCCCGTCTTGTGCCCATCGAAGTGGAACTGGACGATAGAACCGATTCGTGGCTCGCTGAAGATCGCGCTGGGTCGCCAACTCTTGCCACCATCGTGGGTAATCAGGAGAAACGGATCCTGTGGAAGCGGGGAGAGCGAGATACCGCTAACAAAGCCGTTCTCGGCGTCGATGAACTGGATGTGATCGAGTCCGGCTCCCCGGATGCGTTCATGCACCTCGCGCCATGTGCGCCCGGAGTCCTCGCTGCCCAGCAGCACTGAATATAGCGTGGCCGCCTCCGCGTGAATATTACCAGCAGCGAAAATCCGGGGACCCGCCGAAACCGCGACGGCCAACTCCAGGTAGATCTGGCAAGGGTCGTCCTCGGAACAGGCCAGGCCGGCTGAGCGGATGTCCTCTTCGGAACATTGGAAAGGAACCAGCATGGGCTTGCCGGTGTTTTCGATCACCGGCGCTGCCTGGGCTGGGGCACCCGGAGCGCCAGGCGGCTGCTCCTGCGCCAACGCCGCCAAAGCTCCGAGCAGGACAGGTATTAGAGGTCGCATGGCTCTAAAGAGCTAACCTGAAATGGCTCTTTCGTTAAAACAAAAGAAAAAGACCGAAACTCGTAACATCGGTCGTGGGTTATACCGTCTACTTGGTAAATCCCCGTTACGACAGCGGGCGCTCTCACCCCTATCACCCAAACGCGCCCGCTTTTTCATTTTTCGCTTAGTCGTCAAACATCCCCTCAAACAACGTCGAGCTGAGATATCGTTCCGCGGCATCGGGCAGCACGATCACGATGGTTTTGCCAGCGAACTCGGGCTGATTTCCCAAACGAACCGCCACTGCTACCGCGGCGCCGCAAGAAATGCCGGCCAGAATTCCTTCCTCTTTGGCCAGCCGGCGCGCGAATTCGATGGACTCCTCATTGGTGACCAACTCCACACGATCCACCATCTTGAGATCCAGAGTATCCGGAATGAAACCCGCGCCAATCCCCTGGATCTTGTGCGGCCCGGGCCGCATTTGCTGGCCCGCCAGATGCTGGGTGATCACAGGACTGCCCACGGGCTCCACGCCCACTGAGAGAATCTTTTTGCCTCTGTCCTTCTTGATGTAGCGCGAGACGCCCGTGATGGTGCCCCCGGTGCCAATGCCCGCGACCAAAACGTCAATCGTGCCATCGGTGTCTTCCCAGATTTCGGGACCGGTTGTGCGGACATGGATCTCGGGATTCGCCGGGTTCTTGAACTGCTGAAGGAGCACGTAGCGCTTGGGCTCGGCCGCCAATATCTCCTCGGCCTTGGTGATGGAACCGGCCATTCCCAGCGACCCATCGGTCAGCAGCAGGTTCGCTCCCAGCGCCTTCAGAACCTTGCGCCGTTCCACGGACATGGTTTCCGGCATGGTCAAGGTGATCGGGTAGCCTCGCGCGGCGGCCACGAAAGCCAGCGCGATGCCGGTGTTGCCGCTCGTGGGCTCGATCAGTTCCTTGCCGGCCTTCAGGATGCCGCGCTTCTCCGCGTCCCACACCATCGACGCCCCGATCCGGCACTTCACGGAATAAGCCGGGTTCCGGCCCTCGATCTTGGCGAGGATGGTAGCCTTAGCGCCATCGGTCACGCGGTTCAGGCGAACCAGCGGAGTGCGGCCGATGCTAAGCGAATTGTCGTCGTAAACTCGCAATTTTAGATCTCCCAAGTCAATACGAATTTGTTCTGTTTGTCCTGCCAGCGGCGAACCAGGTCGGCGAAGCTGGTCTTGTCAATGATGCCGGAAACCGCTTGATCCACTTCCAGCCACATGTCGCTAAAAGGCGTCACGGTCTGGTGGCGGGTTCGATTCTTTCCTTGGTGGGCGCCTTCCACAAAGCGCAGCACCTCTCCCACGGTGAGGGTGTCGGCGGGCCGCGCCAGCAGGTATCCGCCCTCGGCCCCGCGGCGCGACTCCACGAAACCGGCCTGTTTGAGGCTCGCCAGGATCAGTTCCAAGAACTTCTGCGGGATCTTCTGGCGGCCGGCGATGTCGGCGATCCTTATGGGTTCGCCCGGACGTTGCGAGGCCAAGTCAAGGATCGCCTGCAACGCGTATTCCCCTTTAACGGATATGTTCATCTGGGACTGGCCGGTGGAATCACCTGTATCCTACTAGAGATTGTAGGACTTCTATCCGGTGGCGCGCAACAAGAAGCGCTCGACTTTCGGAGCCATGTAGTCCAGCACGTTCAACAGTTCGTGGCCGGAATCCAGTATTTCCAGGGACGCGTTGGGGTGCGTTGCGACGAATTCTTCGGAGTAATGGGCCGGAACCACATCGTCGCCGGCGCCGTGAAAGATGAGCGCCGGTTGGTGGAAGTCCGGATAGTCCTC
>Ga0075029_100001706_pt1 | contig 12541 bp, 5 predicted proteins | sample LitLauG_LLR_2013_FD_71391 | JGI IMG/M metagenome (GOLD analysis project Ga0075029, IMG submission 71391) | Freshwater sediment microbial communities from North America - Little Laurel Run_MetaG_LLR_2013 | ecosystem: Environmental > Aquatic > Freshwater > Creek > Sediment | place: USA...
CAGGATCTTTCTTCCGTCCCGCTCGATCTGGTGACGCCTTGGTACGAAGTGTTCCTGAACCAAGCGGCGCAGGAACGGTTCTGGGAAGCTAAGACCGGGGAGCAACTCGCGCTCAAGATGCGCACCATTATCGGAGTGCTTGCGCGGGGCTTGCCGGATGTGAAAAGCAGCATGGCATCCTGGATTCAGTGGTTGAAATAGGCCTCCCCAGCCAAGTGCGAACCGCCCTGCTCTGCCTGCTTGCGGCTGCATCCGCGATGGCGCAACGGCAAGCGGAACACAAACTCGAACGGCCGGTGGGCATCGTGCTGGACGGCAAAGGCGTTTTACTGCGCACCGTCAGGCAGAGCGCGCCGATTCAGGCCTTGCCAGGGGTGCTGCTCTTTCCCGATGACACTCTGGAAAACGCCGGCGGCGCCATCGAATTCGTGCTCTGTAGCGACCGGAAGAAGCGCGCCTTAGCCCCCGGTGGAAAGGCTTCAATCGGGAACGGGACCGTGACGGGGGGCGAGGAGAAACCGGAAACGGTCGCGTTTTGCATGCTGCCTTCGGTGGATCGCGAGCCACTGGCAGGCGATCCGCAATTCGAAGACGACCTTCCGGTGCCGCCGCCGGGGGAGGAGACGCTCGACCTCCGGCTCCGCGCGCTAACGAAGGCCGAACATGGGGAGTTTACCCCTGTGGAGCAGGCGCTCGGGCATAGTTCCGGCGATCTCATGGCGCGCGTCGCGCACGGCATGCTGCTGGAAAAGTACAAACTGAACCTGGATGCCTGGGAGGAGTACCACTCTATTGCGGAGGAGTGGCCGGGAGCGGTTTGGGCGCGCGCCAAAGCGCAGGAGGTGCGGCCGCCGAAGCCGCCGCCTGCCGTCGAGGGACCAGGGAAGACTTATGCGCTGGTGGTTGGGGTTTCCAAATACGAGTTCGCCGGCGAGGACTTTCAGAACCTCTACTTCGCCGACAAGGATGCCGAAAGTTTGCGGGACTTTCTCGCATCGCCGCGTGGCGGAGACCTGGGCAATCCCAATCGAAACCCCGACGATTTGCTGCTTCGCGTCGAAGAAGCGGCGTCTCCGAACGCCGTCCGGAGAGATATCCAGACCCTGTTCGATAAGGCGGCAATCAACGACACCGTGGTCCTCTTTTTTGCGGCCCACGGGAAGGTCAAACCAACGGAAACTGACAAGGGGACCAACACGCGCACGAACCCGCAAGGTTTCATCTTGACCTCACACTCCAATCCGGAGGACCTCAAGACCAGTGCACTGGCCATGTCCGAGATCCTGGGTACTGTTGTCGATCAAATGGAGAAAACCAGGCACGTGCTGTTGTATCTGGACCTCTGTCATGCCGGCCAGATTGGAGTCATCAACAGGCAGCTTGAGCTTCTCGCCAGTGCAAAACCGGAGGCGCTTGGCATCCTTATGGCGAGCGCCCCGTCCGAACCCGCCTTTGAGTCCGAATACTACGGCGGCGGACACGGGGCGTTCACCTATTTCCTGCTTCGGGGGCTGAACGGAGATGCCGACCAGAAACCGATCGGGAACGAAGATGGCAGTGTGACATCCCTGGAACTGGCCGACTATGTGAAACGTAAGGTAGCGGAGGCCACGCGCAACAAACAGCATCCGCGGGAGCTCTTCCTGACGGAGATCACGGATCCGATGGCCAAGACGAGCGACTCGCCGGGGATCCCTCTAAAGGACTGGTCGGTTCCGCCCGAGGGCTGGTTTCCCGAGAGCAACCGTAAGTTGACATCCGCGGCGCGGGTTGCGCCGAGGGGAACTTCGCGACCGGAACCGGCGGCCGGTAGTCCGGCCAACGATCCGGAGCTGCGCTTCGACCTATCGCTGCGCGCTGGAAGGCTTCGCGCCGACGAACCGGAGAGCGCGTCCGCCGCCCTCGACGACCTGCGGCAAGACCCGAATCCAGTGACGCGGCAACGTATCCGGATGTTCCAAGCGCGGCTACAGGTGGCGCTGGAGGATCGCGGAGACACCGTGCTGCTGAAGTATCTCAAGGGCGACCAGGAGGGAGGGAATGCGAAAGAGTTTCTGGAAGGGGCACTGGATTTCGAAGCTGCTCTGCGGCTGGCCCCGGGCGCCCAATTCGACGAGAGCCGCGGCCAGTTTTGCCGGGGACGCGCGCTGATTTTCGAAAAGCAATACGAAAGAGCGGTGGAGTTGCTGGAGCAGGCTATCCGCCTGGACCCGACGCGCGCGTATGCGTACAACGCGCTGGGCATCGCTTACCTGGAACAGGTTTCCAAGGACACCCGCTACTACCAATACGCCACCGAGGCCTTCCAGGATGCCATCCGGCGCGCGCCTTACTGGGCTTATCCGCGGCACAACCTGGCGCTGGCCTATACGCAGCGGGGCGAGTTCCAGCGAGCCGCCGCGGAATACCGCGCCGCCATGGATGTCGGGCCATCTTATTCATACTTGCCGTACAATCTCGGGCTGCTGTATCAGGAGATCGCGGATTTTCCGCAGGCGAAAGTCTATTACCGGAAAGCCATGGAGGTCGCAAGCAAACGCTGCGAACTGCGGCTCGGAAAGGGATTCACGGCGTGCCCGGAACGCTCGCTGCCGCAGACCGGACTAGCGTCACTGGAAATCCGGCAAGGGAACCGGCGGAGGGCACGCAAGCTGCTGAATGCGGCTCTGAAGGACGACCCAGGCGATCTCACGGCAGCCCACGACAAGGCGGCGATTCTGGCGGGCTGGCGGGGGCACGAGGGCGAGGCGGAGACCATCTGGCTGGCCAACCTGAAGCGCGACGCCGCGCACTTGCCCTCGCTCATCGGGTACAGCGATTTGCTCAGCCGGGGGTGCCGGTTCGGCGAGGCCGTTCCGCTGTACCGGGCAATTCTCAAACAGATTCCGGATTACGTGCCGGCGCAGATTGGCTTGGCGCGCGCGCTGGCCGCAAGTGGAGCGCTGGCCGAGGCCGGACCCCTGACCGAAGCGCTAGTCGCGCAGCGATCCCAAAACGCGCAAGCTTGGGCGGCTCGGGCGGAGTACCTGTCGCGCACTGGCGCATCCTCCGACACAGCCTGGCAAAATGCGCTGCGACTGGCCAAGGACGGGGCCGAACGCAAGCAGATCGCGGCGCGAAGAAAGGGCGGTGGATGCCTCTAAAACACCAGCCGGAACATGAGCTGGAGGCGGCGCGGGGATTCGCTCAGGGGCGTGACCGCAAGCAAGCCACCGGCGGAACTGGTCCGGCCGCGGCTGGCAACGGCAAAGTCATCGGAGCCGAGAAAAAGGTTCGCGGGCAGAGGGTTGCCGAGATTGATGTGATTGAGGCAGTTGTAAGCATCCACCCGGATCACCAGCAGTCGCGTTTCGTGTGAGGGCGAAATAGGGAAGGTGCGGCTCACGGACAGGTCGAGGTTGTAGGATCCGGGGCCGGTAAATGCATTGCGGCCGGCGGTTCCGAGCTTGCCTTCCGGGGCATTGGCGAAACTGCCGGGATTGAGCAGGCGGGTGCTTCCGTCGAAGGGTCCGGTGTTGGCAGTCAACGTCTGAGGGTCCACCAGGTTGGCGCGGTTGTAGAGGAAGGGTAGGAAATTGTCCCCGTAGATCGTGTATGGATTTCCGGAACGCAGCCCGCCTACCTCCGCCAGGCTCCAGCCCGCCAGAAGGCGGCGCCAGCCACCACGGCCTGGCGACGGCAGATCGATATAGGAATAGAAGACCAGGCTGTGTCTCTGGTCGAAATCGGCATTCCCACGGTCGGCGGAACTGTTGTATTGAACGGTGAAGCCGGCGGGGCGATAGTCGAAGGGCACGGCGGTAGGCCGGGTGATCTGCAGGTTCTGCGAAAGCGCGCCCGTGAGTGCATCGCTCTGGTTATCGATCGCGTGGCTGTAGGTGTACGAAATCCGCGCTTCCCCCCTGCGGTGACGGATGCGCAGCGAGGAGACCAGGGAGTGATACTGCGATTTCCCCTGGTTGGCGCGATAATCGATATCCACGTTCAGATTCGGGTCAGGCCGGCACGTGTGGCCGTTTTGTTCGATGCAACCGGGCACGCTGTTTTCGCGATTTACGATGTCCGTGGTGAGGAGTTTCCTTCCGAGCGAGCCGGCGTAATTGCTTTCGAGCATCAGCGAGGCAGAGAGCCGATGCTGAATGCCGAGAAAGAAACTGTGCGCATATGGCGTGCGGAAGCCCGGCTGATACAAGGTCAGGGGGTACCGCTGCAAGTCAGGCTGGATCGGCTTGCCCGGCAGCAGCGCCTGAAACGGGGTAATCAGGTAGTCCAGGTTCGGAAGCGCCAATGGCGTAGTGGCAGGCAGGGCATCGTTGAAACGGAGATTCAACCAGAGATTATCGAAAGGACGATCGTAGAACAGGCCGTAACTGCCGCGCAAAACGGAGTCGCCGTTCGCGCGGAGATTGAGCGCGAAGCCCACACGCGCGGCGGCATCGCCGGTATCGGCATGGTACAACGTCTGGCTGCGGGAAGGCAGCGGCAGGAAATTCGCGGTGCCCAGTTTGTCGGCGAGCGTGTCGCCTGGGCCCAGGCCGATCAGGGAGTCCTTCTCTGCTCCTACGTTCGCAGGCGAACCGAAGAAGTCGTAGCGGATGCCGTAGTGGAGGAAGAAGCGCGACGACACACGAAAGCTATCCTGCGCGAAGAGAAAGGGCTGAAGGTAGCGATAGCGCCGATCCATGTCGGGGTCGATATATTCGCCGCTCACGGCGGCATGCCGGGCATCGGCGTAGCGGACCGAGCCGGGCATATCGCGGGCGAAGTCGTCCAGGTTTGCGAAGCCGTATTCGAGATTTCCGTCTGGCGTGGAGATCACCCCGCCCAGAATGCGGCCCAGAAATCCGCCGCCCCACTTTACCAGGTGCCGTGGTGTGCTCACCAGGAAGTTAGCGGACACATCCAGCGCCGTTCCCGCGGTATTCAGCAGATAACTGGCGGGGCTGCCCGGCAAGATCACGTCGGACGAGACGACGAGTAAGCGTGGGACCTCGGGATGAGCGCGGTCCCAACCGAGTGAGTCGCGAGTGAGGGCGGCGCGAAACTCCGCGTTCACTGTTGCGAATTGCTCATTGAAAGTGGCGCTCGCGACGCCGCCGTTCTGGTGCAGGCCGGAGACGAATGCCGGATAGGGCGACCAAAAAAAATCGGGCTGGGACTCGTGGGAGACGGTCAGGCCGGCGCTCAAGTGCTGGCGTTCGGTTGGCACCCAGTCGACGCGCTCGATGGCGGTCGCGCGCCGGTCGGTCGCGGAAGGGCGCTCCTCCACGGTTTGCAGTTGGCCCGCGCCGCCGCGTGTGGCAGGCCGAAACTGATCGAGCACGCGCCAGGCGGCGCTGGACTTACTGAGAGAATCGATATACGCCCACGTGGGCAGAACGTATTGCGACGGGTCGGCCAAAGCACGATTCCGGGTGAAATCAACGAGCGAAGAAGTGAAAAGGCGCGTCCGGGCGAGCGGGCCGGTCAGACGAATACCTGTTTCGATGGCGCTCGAAGGCTGCCTTTCGGAGGCATTCAGGCGATTGTTTCCGGCGTATGCATAAGCGAGCGCGTGCCAGTCTGCCGCTCCCTGGTGCGTCAAGGCGTTGGCAAGGTAGCCCGAGGTGCGGCCATATTCGGCGGCAAAGTTATTGGTGGACACACGATATTCCGCGACAGCTTCGGGAGGCAGGGGGGCGAAGGGACCCGTGATCAGGTAGTTGTTGTTCTCGCGGCCATCCAGCAGGAAATTGCTGGCGGAAGGGCGCTGGCCGTTCACGGAAACACCCGCGCTACGGGCGGTGGCCAAGTCATTCGAGGCTCCCGGCTGGAGAGCGATCAATTCGTAAACATCGCGGCCGGCAAGCGGAAGGCGCTGGATGAAGCCCACATTCACTACGTCCGAGATGGAAGGCTCCAGGTTACCGCGCACCGCTGGCGCGTATTCGACGATCTGAGAGCGACCAAGATCCACGTCGGGCCCGTAGAATTGGAGTACAGTGTTGCGGTCCCGGGCCACGCTGCTGCGCGCCAGTCCGCGCTGCCAGACATCCGCCAGGAGGCTGAGGCTGAACTCCTGGTGAACAAACCCGGCCACCGGCACTTCCAATCCCTTGACCAGCGCGGGCCGGTACTGAGTTCCGGCGGTGACGGAAACATCGTAGCTGCCGGGAGGCAGAAGAGGCAGCGAGAACGCTCCATTGCGCCAGACCGCCGTCTCAAACGCCGCGCCCGTTTCCCGGTTGACCGCGACCACGCGGCAATCGGCGACGGGTTGGCCATCGACTTCGTCCACTACCCGGCCGTCCAAGACCCCGAGCACTCCTTGTGCCAGTACCGAAATGTTACCCAAGACACAAATCACGAGTAGACGGAACATAAACACGAGACAAGACTAACACTTGCATCAATCGACCTCGGATAGTATACTACCAAAACACGAATTCCCCGAGGGAGGTGACGGGTGATGCTTAGATGGGCCTGGTTGCCACTATTTCTTCTCTCTTTGCCAAGTGTATCTCTGACCGCGCAGACCATTGTGTGGAGCGCTTCGGACAATGGCGGCAGAGCGATTACGCGGGCAGACCTGTTTTGCAGCGAGGGCGCAACTTGTAGTCCCTCGGCCGGCACGACATTAGGGCCCATCAAGATTGACTCGGGAGTTCCTACATTTGTCACCGTTGTCGTTTCCCCTGGCGTAGGCCCAGCCGGGAACTGGCTGCGCTATGCCCCCGTCGTTCCGGGAGCCCAATGCGCGACAGCGCCTTACAATACTTACCCCGCCGCTTTCAGTGCGGTCACACCAATCTACCTGTGTCTCGGCGCCTCGCTGGCGACGACGCCCAACCAGAGTCGCGGTTACTACGCGGCGTCGATTACATTCACGCCGAATTCCGGAACGGCATTCGCTCTGCCCATTCAATTGACCGTCTCTCCAAGCGGCTATCTGCAGCTCGACTCGCCCACGGTGGCCGGCGCCTATAACGACTACGTGTTCAACGTAGGCGTGCTTAACGGAGTCGCAGACTCCGCGCTAACAGTCTATGCTACGCTGAAGGACAGCAATGGTACCGTCTTGCAACCGCAAGTTAGCGCCACCCCCTTCGATGACTGGGTGATCGTCAGTAGTTTGGCAAACCCGAATTCGACGACACAAGCCTTCCAGATAGCCGTCAACCCCGCGCAGCTTCCGTCAGGTCAAGCCACCGCCTACTCACGCGTAAGATTTAACAACCAAGGAAACCAACAAGGCGAATCCAGCATCTTCGTCAACGCGAACGTTACGCTACCGCCGCCGACGCTTTCCCTGGGGGTCACATCTATCAGCTTTTCGTATCCGAACGGCTCCGTATCGCAAACGCTGAACCCGCAGAGCAGCGGAGCTACAATTGCCTTTACGGCCGCGGCCACGTCGGATGACGGCACCGGCTGGCTCTCCGTGAATCCCACGACCGGGGATACCCAAACGCCGCTGACGGTGTCGGCGAATGTAACCCCGAGCCGCGCTCCCGGCACCTACACGGGGAGGGTCGTGGCTACTCCGACGAGCGTTTCGGGCTCCCCAATTACGGTGCCGGTGACCTTGCAGGTCAGTTCGACGGTGTACCGGGTGGCGGGAACGATCAGCGACGCAAAAGGCGCTTGTTCTTCAGGCGTCACGGTGAGGCTGTCGGGCGGGAACACCACCAACACGGTGACTGCGAGCGACGGGAGTTACTCTTTCAGCGGCCTGTTACCGGGCCAGTACGTCATCACACCCAGCAAGAGCGGCTGTACATTCAATCCAGCGTCTCTGACCGTGAATCTGAGCGCTGACAGCCTGAATAACAATTTTGCCGGCTCTCAGACTCCGCTGACGCTGCTCTATCCCCTGAACGGCGCCACGGGAATTTCGCCAAATTCCACCTTGACGTGGTCCGCGGTCTCGGGCGCTACTTCGTACGACGTATACTTCGGCGTTGGGAATCCCCCGTTGGTTGCGAACGTAGCCGGAACGAGTTGGCCGATCACGGGTGCGAGCGCGAACCTGACCTACACCTGGCGAATCGTCGCCAGGGGCGCGAGTGGCACTCTGGCTTCTTCGGACAGTTGGTCGTTCAGCACCGTACCGCCTATGCCGGCATCCGGCCTATACTTCATTCCGGTGACTCCGTGCCACCTGGTGGACACGCGGCAGAACCAATCGCCGACCGGCGCCTTTGGCCCGCCGACCATGAGCGGAGGAGAAACGCGGACGTTCTTTCCGGCGTTTGGCGCCTGCGTGGGCATCTCGCCATCGGCGAAGGCATATTCGTTTACGGTCACGGCCAGGCCCATCACGACCATGCCCTATCTGACGATCTTCCCGACGGGGCAGCCGAGACCGGATGTCTCGACGTTGAATGCCTTTGCAGGGGGCACCGTTTCCAATTCGGCCATCGTCCCGGCCGGTGACGGCGGCGGCGTCAACGTGTATGTGACCGATCCGGCCGACATCGCACTGGATATTAACGGTTACTTCGATTCCATTGCTTCGGGTGCGGCCACCGCCTTCTATACGCTCCCTCCCTGCCGGATTGCCGACACAGGACAACCCATGGACGGGACGTTCCGCGGTTTGGGCGCAGGGAGCAGTCGCGATTTCCCGATTGCCAACAGCGCGTGTGTGCCGGCACAGGCCAAGGCGGTGGCGTATTCGCTCAACGTTACCGTGCGTCCCGCGGGACCTTTGGACTATGTGGAAGTGTGGCCTTCCGGTTCGCCCCAACCGCCAGGTGTAATTACTCTCGGCTCGCCCTCCGGGGCGTATGCCGCGGATGCTGCGATCGTGCAAGGCTCCACCAGCGGGTCGGTCACGGTATACGCTTCCAACGCGACGGACATTGTGTTGGATACGAATGGCTATTTCGGCGCTCCCGGAGGGGCCGGTGCGCTCCTGTTTCACTCTGTCCCTCCCTGCCGGGTTGCCAACACGCGCGACCCGACAATTCGGCCGCTGGGAGGTCCCGGCATGGGGGCCGACGAGACACGCACGTTTCCGGTAGGCGGTTCTTGTGGGATTCCACTGGGGGTCCAGGCGTATTCTCTCAATGTGACGGTGGTGCCGCCCGCGGCGTTAAGCTTCGTCACGCTGTGGCCCACCGGGCTAGACAGGCCTGGGGTTTCGACGCTCAACGATCTCCTTGGGATTACTCTGGCCAACGCCGCGATTGTTCCGGTTGGAACGAACGATTCCATCAACGTTTACGTAAACCAAGCGACACACGTGATACTCGACATTAATGGGTACTTTTCGGCGCAGTAACCGCCTTGCGGTATGGGGGCGGGACGCCAAGCTCCGCGCCTGGTGCAGCACATCCGCGGCGGCTTTGCCGACCCCGTGCGCCTCCGAAGCCGGGACATCCCGCGCCTCATGGAGCGCTGCGGCGCCTGCCACCAGCAGGAGTTCGCCCAATGGCAGTCCAGCACCCAAAGCGCGACCTACACCAACCTCTTCCTCGACCAGAAGCACAATCGCCAGCATCCCTGATTGACGATCGCCTCCGTTGCCACGGCATGTAGCTGTTTCATTTGGAAGGCGCCAGTTCGCGTTCGATTTGCTCCAAGCTCTTGCCCTTGGTTTCGGGAACCCGCAGGAAGACGAACAGAAAGCCCACCAGGCAGATGCCGGCGTAGAGCCAGAAGGCGCCTGCCGGGCCAAGCGCGGAGTTGAGAAGGGGGAAAGTGAAGGTGAGCAGGAAGCAGGCGATCCAGAGCGCGGAGACCGAGATCGAAACGGCCAGGCCGCGCACGCGATTGGGGAAGATCTCCGAAATCAGCACCCAGGTGATGGGGGCGAGCGACATGGCGTAGCAGCCGATGGTGCAGAGCGTCAGCACCAGCACGGGCGTCCCTTTCAATCCGAAATGGTAAGCGAAGCCGAGCAGCGTGTGGGAGATGGCGATGGCGGCGCAGCCCATCAGCATGAGGGCGCGGCGTCCGAATTTGTCCACAAAGCCGAGTGCGATGAGCGTGAAGACCAGGTTGATGGCGCCAGTGATCACGATATTAAAGAGAATGCCGTTAACGCTGTAGCCCGCGCCGCGGTAGATCTCCTCGGCGTAGTTGAAGATGACGTTGATGCCGCTCCACTGCTGCAGCACGGCGAGGAAGATGCCGATACCGAGGATGCGCATTAGGCCGGGCGTGAATAAGTCGAGCCTGAGGATGCGTGGCTCTTCGCCAAGGGTGCGGGAAATCTCGCGCATTTCGCGATCGGCATAGGGCGCGCCGCCAATGCGAGTAAGGATGCCGCGGGCCAGGTCTTTGGCGCCATTTCTGGCAAGCCATCGCGGGCTTTCCGGCACAAACCACGCTCCAAAAAAGAAGATGGCGGAAGGCACGGCGACGGCGGTGAACATCCAGCGCCACGCGTATTGGCCGTTCCACGAGAGGCGGACCATCTCCGCCGTGGCTCCCTCCGGCACAGGCTGGGCGAGGAGCCAGTTGACCACCTGCGCGGCCAGGATGCCAACGACGATGGTCAACTGGTTCAGCGAGACGAGGCGCCCGCGCCACTCGGCGGGACTGACTTCGGCGATGTACAGGGGCGAGACGTTGGAGGCGAGGCCGATGGCCGAGCCGCCCGCGATCCGCCAGACGACGAACCAGGTGAATGACTGAGCCCAGCCGGTGAGGATGGAGGAAACAGCGAAGAGAGAGGCGGACAAGATCAGGGCTTTCTTGCGGCCGAAGCGGTCCGTCAACAGACCGGAAGCCAGCGAGCCCACCAGGCAGCCGAGTAGAGCGCAACTGTTGGCCCAGCCGATCAGCCGCTCGCTCGAGATCTCGAAATATTTTTCATAAAAAGGCTTGGCGCCGCCGATGACCACCCAATCGTACCCGAAGAGGAGGCCCCCCAGCGCGGCAATGGCGCAGATGAGCCATATATAGCGGGCGTTATAGGTCATGGTCAGTATCCGATGCCGGAAAGTGAGAGCGTCTGCTTCGGAGCAAAGCGATCGCTGGCCGCGTAGTCGAGCAGACTGCGAAGCAACTGGCGGGCCACGGGCCGCTGGTCGAGCGCCGTAGTCAGATCGAAAGAGACGGCCAGAAGCTTGCCTTTGCCCACGGCGGCTTCGATCACCGCCCCAAGCCGGTGATTGCGATGGAAGTCGTCGATCACCTGAATGATGGGCCGGAAGCCGAATGGCGCCTGATCCAGAATGAACGCATGCGAGCCTTCAGTGAGTTCCCAATACTGCCAACTCTCGTGCACGAATGTTGGAAACTCTGCCAGCGCGGGGTGTTGCGGGTCGCAGAGAATGCCCATCGTACCCGGCTGATTGTTGAACCAGCCGTTGGACCAGAATATGGGAAGAAAACGCATCGGCAGCAGCGTTTCGCCTTTCTGTTGGGGCGGCACCAGCAGCACAACTTTGCGGCCCTGGTCGAGCGCGGCGCGCGCTTCGGCATCGAGCGCGGTCTTCACCAGAACGCCTGCGGGAGCTGGCACGGGCGAGGGCGGCGGGTAGACCCACAGGTCCCAATCGTTGCGGAATTCGGTGCTGGCGATGTCTATGGCGACCTTCCAGTGCGCGGCCTGCGTGACGGAATCGAGCGGCAGGTGGATCTCGCCGAGCGCGGTCACGCTGCCGAGCGGTAGCGTGACGCGCGGAAACTTGCCGGAGTGCAACACGCGCCCCCCATCATCGGTGACCGACCACGCGGCGGCAGCGTTCGCCAGGGGTTCGTGGCCGTAATGAGCCACTTCCGCGCGGGCAGTGAAGTTCTCGCCCGCCGTCCACACGAACTTCTTCATGCGCAACAGCGGCACGGTGGGTCCGGAGAAGCGGCGAAACTCTTCGGGCGTCAGGATGCCCTTGGAATCCCAAAACGAATCCAGCAGGCCCACCAGCGCTTCGCCCTGGCCGGGAAAATCTTCAAGCTGCAAGAGGAAAAAGCCACCATAGTTGGGCGTGCGCAGTGCGGCCTCCATATCTTCCTTGTAGACGGCCCAGGAAAAGCGGCCGGTCGCCACCTGAAAATCGTGCGCCTGATCGACCATGCCGGTTGCGGCCAGGCTGTCGCGGAACGGCTCCAGGTTGCGCGCCTTCAATACGCCGGTGTATTTGTCGAGTTCGTCGAAGCTCGGAAATACGGCCCACTGGCCCAACTCGTGACTTACCAGCGGGACATGTACTGCGGCCACAGAGGGCGAGAGATCGTGGTCCGTGCCGTCTTCGGTTCGCATGAAGCGGGTCCCGTTGACGCGCAGGCGCCCCACTGACGTCTGCTGTGTGACGTAGTAGTCCGAGGTAGGGCCGGGTACACGGCGGACGTGATCGCTGGAGAATGTGTACAAGCGGCGCGGGTCGGACTTCTTGAATTCGTTCAAAAGCGTGTCCATGAACGCGAAGTCGCCCTGCAGTTCGTTTCCCAGGCAGAGCATGGTGAAGGAAGGGTGGTTGCCGTAGGTCTTCAGGATGCGAAGGCCTTCGGCACGCATGTAGTCGTCGAGCGCAGGGTCCTTACCCACGGTGCTGCTCCACACCGGAAGTTCGACGTGCAGCAGGAAGCCCTCGCGGTCGGCGGCCACAAA
>Ga0075029_100001707_pt1 | contig 12540 bp, 10 predicted proteins | sample LitLauG_LLR_2013_FD_71391 | JGI IMG/M metagenome (GOLD analysis project Ga0075029, IMG submission 71391) | Freshwater sediment microbial communities from North America - Little Laurel Run_MetaG_LLR_2013 | ecosystem: Environmental > Aquatic > Freshwater > Creek > Sediment | place: USA...
ATCACCTTGCGGGTGCGGCGCGGCACTCAGAAAGCGTCAGCCGTCCCACGCCAGGTTCGCGAACTCACCCCGGTCGCCGCCCCGGCGGCCAGAGTGGAACCGAAACTCGCCGATCCTGAACCGCACGCGCCAGTCGTGACGCCGGCCGCCGAGTCCCGCCCGCCGCAGCATTCCGACGGCCTGTCGGCGCCCCCCGAGGCAAGACCGTCCTCGGAAGTGGCGTCGCCGGAACTGCAGCCCGATCATGGCGTGCAGCGGCCGCCGGGGCCCGCGCCACATCAGGATCCGGATCTCAAATGATCTAAATGGTCTGGCGCGTCCGCGTCCCCAGGACGCGGACCGGACTTTCGCTTGCACGATAGGCGGTCCGGGCATCCGCAAAGCTTGCCCGGCGCAGGTTGCGCGTCTGCGGCGCGTGCTCTGCCGTGGCGATGAGGTGAGTTACGAACATCGGATTGGGCGACCACCGTGGCCTGAAGCCGGCGGACCGTTCCAAGGGGGTGCTTAGCGGAACCAGATCGGTCCGGGCCGCCCTGGCCTTCGGGACGAAGGCATCACCACTTGCGTCTTCTTCTCGATCGTTGCCCGACATTGGACGTTACAATCCGGCTGCCTGTCACGTTTTGGGACGTTTCGTCCCCTCCTGCCGTCACCGTCGCAAGCGCCATGCCGGATTTGACTTGCCGTGACCGTCTGATGGTTTCCAGAATGTTTATGAGTTTTTCATAAGGTTAAGGGATGGAACGGCCCTATGTTGGTGGCCGGCGAATCATCCATCTGTCCCGAAACGAGGCGATCTTGAAACCCGTCGTCCCACCGCTGTCGACCATACTCGCTTCGCTCGACCAGGCCGCTTTCGTATGGGACATGGCGAGCGACGAGATGATCTGGAGCGACCATGTGGCCGCTGTCTTTCCGGAAATTCCGCAGGAGAAGCTTGCGAGCGGTGCGGAGTTTTCGAGTCTGATCGAGCCCTCGCGCTCCCTTCGCAAGGATGCGTTAGCCCATTCGCCACCCCCTCGCGGGGAGGACGGGGCGCCCTACCGGATCGAGTATGGCGTGCGGGCCAATACTGCCGTCCCGGTGCAGTGGATCGAGGAAACCGGTTGCTGGTATGCCGGAGCCGATGGCAGGCCGGCGCGCGTCCAGGGCATTGTCCGGATCGACAACGAACGCCACGCCCGCGACGAACAGCTCCTCAAGCTGTCGCGGAATGACCCGCTGACCGGCGAGCTCAACCGCACCCATCTTATCGCGTCGTTGGCCGAGACCATCGAGGAATGCCTGCGCTTTCGTACCTCGTCTGCGTTCATGCTGATCGGTATCGACCATCTGTCGCGGGTGAACGATGCTTTCGGCTTCGACGTAGCGGATGCGGTGATTTCGGAAGTGGCGGCGCGCATTCGCATGCGGCTGCGCGGCGGTGACGTACTTGGCCGTTTCTCGGGCAACAAGTTCGGCCTGATCCTGAAGAACTGCACCGGCGACGACATGACGGTGGCCGCCGAGCGGTTTCTGGCCGGAATACGCGACGAGGTGGTGCCCACAAAATCGGGCCCGGTTTCGGTCACGGCCTCGATTGGCGCCGTCAGCGTGCCGCGCCATGCGCGCAACGCCGACGAAGCGATCAACCGCGCCCAGGAGGCGCTCGATACGTCCAAGCGTCGCCGCGCCGGATCGTTTTTGCTGTGGCGGCCAAACGTCGAACGGGAAGCCCAACGCAGAGTCAATATTCGGGTGACCGATGAAATCGTCACCGCGCTCAACGAGCGCCGCATCGTCCTGGCGTTCGAGCCGGTGGTGGAAGCGCGTTCGCGTCAGGCCTCGTTCCACGAGTGTCTGGTACGGATGGAGCGCGACGACGGACAGATCCTGCTGGCGCCGGATATCGTCCCGGTCGCCGAGAAGCTTGGCCTGATACGCATGGTCGACCACCGGGTGCTCGAGCTCGTGGTGACGGAACTTGCATCGGCGCCCGATGTGCGGCTCAGCCTGAACATTTCGCCCGAAACCACCATGGACCCCGACTGGTGGGCGGCAATCGAATCGCTGATGCGCGCCTATCCCGGCGTTGCCGAGCGGCTGATCGTTGAAATCACCGAAACCGTGGCGATCCAGGATATTGATGACGTCCGCGGTTTCGTTACGCGGCTGAAGAATTTCGGCAGCCAGATTGCGATCGACGATTTCGGCGCCGGCTACACCTCGTTCCGCAATCTGCGCAAGCTCGGCGTCGATATCGTAAAGATCGATGGCGCCTTCGTGCAGAACATTGCCCGATCAGTCGATGATCGCGCCTTCGTACACACCATGGTCGACCTGGCGCGCAGGCTGCAAATCAAGACCGTTGCCGAGTGGGTTCAGGATGAAGAATCCGCGTCGATGCTGCGCGACTGGGGCTGCGACTATATCCAGGGCCGCCTGATCGGGCTTGCATCCGCGAACAGGCCCTGGGGCATGCCCGCCGCCGCGCTGCCGGCGGCGAGCTGAGTACCCCTCTCCCGGGGGAGAGGGAGTAGACCTTGTCGCCGGCGCATCAGGACTTGCCGATCAGCTCACGCCGCCTGCAAAAATGTCCTTCCTGATCACGGCATGGACGCCCCAATTGCCGTCGACCACCTGTGTGATGCCGAAATCGACACCAATGGTAATCAGGGAAATCGCCTCATCCTCGTTCAGCTTCTTGGTCGTCATCAGGAATTTGCGCATCTTGCGAAACGCGTCGCGCAGCGCGAGGTCAACCGACGACTTGGAATAAATGTCGGACTGCGCCTTGTCGCCGAGTTCGCTGAGATAGTTGGCATAGCTGAAGCCGTGGACCAGCCACTCATCCTTGGTCTCCAGCATCGGATAGTCGAGGGCCTCGAGAGCCGTTCCGACGAGATCCGCCTTCTTGTGCAGGATGATCTGGAAGGTGCCGTTGAGCGAACACTCGATCGCCGTGCCGCAAAGCTCGGAATCCCCCTGCGAGGCGTGGGAGTCGCCGACCGATAACAGGCCGCCTTCGACCGCGACCGGATAGTACATCGTGGCGCCCTTGCCGATTCGCCAGTTGTCGATGTTGCCGCCGACATAGTTCGGCGGGATCGAATCGACGATATCGGCTTCCTTGGGCGCCAGCCCAATGACGCCGAAATGCGGACGTATCGGAATACGAACATTCTTCAGGATGCCGTGATTTTCCTTGATCGTCGAATGATCCACCGGAACGCCCGGATAGTCGATCGTCTTGTGCACGACGCCGAAAGGATCGGTCTGCGGTGTCCACCTGAAATTATATACCGCCTTCGCCCAGTTGCGTTCGCCGGTGGCGTCGACCTCGTAGATCGTGACCACTTCGCGCGGCTTGGGCTCGGTCAAGAGGTCCTTGTAGTGGAATCCCCACCATGCAGCCGCGTTGCTGCCGAAGGCTTTTCCTGGATATTGCGGATTGGCGCAGGGCCGCGGCGAAACGTCGATGATGCGAAGCTCGATCACGTCGCCCTCCTGCGCGCCGCGCACAAAGACGGGGCCGGTGCAGATGTGCACGCCAAGGCCTTCGCCGGCGCCACGCCCGAACAGCGAAGCATCCATCGGTCCGGCGCCCCGCCTGTTCACGCCTTTCTTGTCCTTGGTCCACAGGAATACGCTTTCGGCTCCGGGGTCGCCTTTCACCATGCGCTCGGCATCGTCGTTGGCATGGTGGGTCAAAGCCTCGATGGTAATGAAGTCACCGGAATCGATCTCGACCTGCGGTTTCAGCTTCTTGCTGAAATAGCCCCAATGCACCGTGTCGGCATTCGCAGGCAGATGGTGATAGGACCGCTTGGCCGGCTGGTTCTTTTCGGCAGCCGCCGCCATCTGCGGCGTCACCAATGAAATGCCGCCTGCCGTCATCGCCGCCGCGCCTCCGGCCGCGGCGAAGCTCGATCTCAGAAACGAGCGGCGTTCGGAATCGAGCTCTTCCTTGAACTTGCGGTGGTGCAATTCGAAATCCGGACAATTCTTGTCGTCGCCGGCGCACATGTTTTCTCTCCCCTGGTTCGAAAAGCTGTCTAGACGAAGAACCTTGCCTGCAAGGATCTACTGCTTGCAAGAAGCGGTTGCCCTGCAAGAAAGGTGCCGCGCGGAGCCCGATCTGAACCATGATCCGGAACATAATTTGCCCGCAGATCGACCGGGCGCGCGAACGCAGTCCCGATGGCCTGCGGCAGAAGCTGGCTTGCGGACCCATGACGTAATTTTCGCCATCCCACACCTCGAGTGAGGCTTTTACAGTCAAACTTTTGGGCCGATTTGGTCAAATTCTGCGTCCTCAAGGCGAGGCGCACCGGCTTCCGACGGTAGTGATGCCGCCACCCCTCGACCGTTCAGGAGTCAGCGGTACTCTGATTGAGAATTGTCGGTTGAGCGAGGACGAGGCTGTGGCGCTCTGCAAGATTGCGGCGTGACCCAGGTCGCCGACGGCATTGGGGGCGTGCACGTCGTCGTCAGAAAGAAGATGTTCCGCTAGGCGGCTGCGTGGGCGCCGCGCAACCCGCACTCGCCCAACGATAGTGGGTGTGGCAACCGAGAAGCTCACCGCCGGTCTGAGTCCGCGCCGTACCATGCTAACTTTCTCCATCCGCATCGTTTAGAGAGAGCGTACGATTGTCATGGGTATAATGTGGGCCAACTACATATCTCGGTTCGAGAGCCGGGTTGAACATGGAGGTCGTGAAAATAATTTGGTGTTCATGTTTAGCTGCTTCCGAGGCGCGCAAGATAATTTCCTGAAAATTGTGACTCCTAGCTTGCTCCATCCCTTTGTCTTCGATGTTGTCAAATAGGACAAATCGCGGGTGATAGAATTCCTCATCTTCCGTTGCCGCCAACATAAGCGACAGGATGGCAGCGTTTTTTACAATGACATTGCTGCTTTCAGCGAAATTGAGTTCGCCGCCCACTAGAGTGGTGTTGTCGCCGAAATCGACTTTGACACTATTAGCATTTCTAAACTCATCCTGCCGATCTAAATCTTGTCTGAGAATTCCCTTCGCCGTTTCTGACACGCGTGTCAGAGCTTGGCTCCGGCGTCGTTGGCTTGCAACTTCAAGTGCCGCTTGACGATTTTTAAGCCGGTCAATTTGCTCCTGCAACGCCGCTTTTTCGTCACTAAGCGCCTGCATTTCGATCGCTGTCTCCCGAAGGCGAGCGAGGTGCGTTCGTTCTCTATCGATTTGACCGAGACGCTGATAGCGCTCAGCGACAAAGCTTTCACGGGGAGAGGTGCTAACTTCGTATCTAACAGCGTATTCGGATAGCTGTTCTTCATAGTCGCGACGGAGGTGTCGAAGGTCTCGGTCGATATTGGCTGATGCGCGCTTCTTCTCGTCTAGGAGCTGCCTCGATTCCCGTATCTGTATATCCAAGTCCATCCTAATTTGGAGGTAGCGGGACCGCTCCTGCTCGGGGTCTATTTCGGTGCCGCACAGGACGCAATGATCCGGTCCCTGGCTGCTTGAAAGCGGCGCGAGACAGGCTGGGCAATGCGTGAAATCGATGTTGCCCACGAGGTCAGAAGATGCTTGCGCCTTCGGTAATTTGTCAGCCAACTCTTCCAGATACTCGAGAAAGCCGGTCAGGTCAGTGATTTCGAGTTCGTTGATATGGAGATTCTGTTCTTTCGCCGTGATCCGCTCGCGTGATCTCCGAAGCTGGTCGCCGGCTCTCTTTCTCGCCCCAACAAATTCGTGAACCTGCCCATCATCGACAAGCTCGTCGGCGTTACCTATCTCATAGGTTAGATTCTCGTATTCCCGGGATAACTCTATTAAGCGACTATCGATTATCTCTACCCCAATAAGGGCTTCATCGCGCGGCAGGGCGCCAAGAAGAGCTTTAAACAGCCGGTCCTTCTCGTCGTACTGATTTTCGAAGTCACGCAGGTAAAGTTCTATCTCGTAAAGCTCATATACGCTGAGCCCGCAAATGAGATCGCCGACGGCTTCGCGGATTTCACGCGTGTCGAAAGGTTCGAAACGGAAAAGAAAAGCTGCGGGCGTGCGCTGGTCTGAATATAGCAACCGCAAAATCTGATTCATTGTGATATTTGCCGCGCCTTGGCTCTGCGCTTCGGGAATCCCGGATGCCCGAAATAAAACCTGTGAGAAACTCTCTCGGCCTTCGGATCTACGAATCGGATAAGTTTCCCACCCGTCCAGTCCGTGGGTCTCGGCATCAGTCATTGCACCAAAGAAGACGTTCATGGGCGTTTGCGCGCGACCTATTTGCCTACGAAGGGTTAGGGTGCCACCCCGCGTCACGACCTCTGTCTGCACCTCATCGCAATTGGCAGCGACGGTCTTCCAATTGTCGAATTCCCCACCGAGAATATAGAAAATAAAATCAGCTATCGTCGATTTTCCGGAGCCGTTCTCGCCTCGAATGATATTGACGCCCGCCTGAAACCCTTGGTCATAGACTGGAGACCCTTTCAAAAGAACCCGAAGGCGTTGGAGACGAAAGCGAGAATAGCTCACCGGATCACTCTTCTAAGACCAGTATTGCGGCGCAGAGCGACAATATCCGAATTGCCAAATGTGAACGAACCGACAATGAATTCGCCAGTTTTTCGTTCGGAATCTCCGAACAAGGGAATAAGCCTTGTTTCGAATAGCTCAAACCCTGCAGCAGAGGGTGCGACCGTCCCTTTTTCAAGTTTCGGCAGGTCGATTAATCCCTTCCCCGTCAACGTTCGGAGTGCCTGCCGCTGAACTGCATCCATTCTTTGAAATAATAGTGGCGGCGACGGAAAGCTTAAGAAGGTTTTTTCCGGGCGCGGGATGTCTAACCCATTGAATTGATTTCGCTGTTCGCGCGTCATGTGCGTCTTGTGTAACAGCGGTGGGTTAGCGAGATAAAAGTCCGCGATGAACAGCCGTTCGGGAGATGGTGGGGCAGCGGAACTCCAAAACGTCAGGAGGCCGCCAATACGCCTTATCGCGTCGTAAACATCGAGCTGAGGGTACCAGAGGCGACCGCTCATGGTGCGTCCCATTGAATGTAACATTGCTCCGTTAGGAAGTAGAGTGCCTGCAAGATAGCGGTCGGACTCAGATATTGTTGGCCCGTCCCGCTGCACAATTGATCGATGACATGCGTCTGCAGAGCCGCGGCGACCTCATCGTCGGTCGCCCCCTTACAAATTTTTGCGCCATATACATGCGTGGTAAATCGTTGCTCGACCGCGGAAAGAATGGCATCACTTTTTCGCTTGGCCTCCGTATGCAATCCAAGCTTGTGGTAGCGCTGGGCAAACTTGTTCTGTAGGTTGTTAGCTCTTTGATACTCGTGCTCCCGGCCCGCATCGATCAGCTTTTGCAATAAGTCACGCCGGTCCGTTTCGGAGGCTGCGCTGTAGTCGTCCGGCGCGAAGGAATCGACAGTCGTGTTCAAAGATGTCGCGACGCTGCAGCGCTTTAGAACATTTCCTAAGTGTCGGCACAAAGAGGTGTAGACCAGATCGGTCCTTTGCGCCGGCTTGCAGATGCTCTTGTGATCGGCATCAACGGCGACGGGACGCGTCGTGCCGACACCGGGATCGGCGCTCTCCGATGAAACGACAAGAGAGGCGTCAGCGGATTTGAACTTCTCGTAGTAGGCAACCGTCGCGATACCTTGGCTGTTGGCCAGATCGCGATAAGACTGATTAAGATTTGTGAGATACCCGCTGTCGTTACTGAGAAGCTCTACAAAGGTGGAGGATAGACGGGGCGAGATGACTTTGACCGCTGCTGCTAACGAAACGCCTGTGTGCGGAGTAGCCATGAACACCGCCAAACGAGTTTGGTCGGCAATTGATTTCCAGCCATCGTCGTTGCATTCTTTTGACGTGCGAAGCATCTCCTTTGCCAGAATGCCGCCGAGGCTGTGGCAAACAACTGCTATTGGCCTAGCGCCAATGTTCTCGGCGGCGAGCCGTTCCAGCATATTGTTGGCTCGTTCGTGAAGATCCATTTCCTTCTTCGCCCACTTCGTAAAGATGCTCGCGGGGTAGCCCAGGGCGTAGACCGAGATGCCTTCGATATCGTCGTACAGCCATTTCGGCCAGTATTCTTTAGTGGCGCCCGCCGTCCATGAATCGAAGGGGTCACCGGTGAGTCCGTGCAGAAATAGAACGTCGAGACGGACGTTAGTTCCTCCACCGGGGACCCTCGAGAAATGCGGCATATTAGACATCGAATGCGCCCCCCGCGCGTCACTACGCTGACTCTGCTAAGGTTCTGCTTGCCGTAGCTTGCAGGACGCGGAGTGAATTCGTTAAGCGCCCAGTCTTGAAGGTTTTAGGGCTCTTCGAGACTGCCATCCAAGTCTCAGCGTGGCCTACGACTCGAGATTTTGCAACCACCGCGTGCAATTTATTTAATCTTTTCACAATAAGTCGCTGCATAGGAAGCCGCTTTGCTATGGCCCGGACTAGGTAGCGATTCCACTAGCCTGAGCCTTCAACCTTGGCATGCGCCTGCAGCTCAATTTCTTGAACCCGTTCAAGCTGTTTCTACCCGTCCAGTCCCCCGCCCAAAAATAATTCGCTTTCTTGCCAGGCCAAATCAGCACTAGAAGTCGCGCCATCCCGCGCCTCATCACGAGGGGCGTTTCGCGATCGTCACGGACGTGGGCGCGGGATGCGGTGGACGCGGTGTGTACGACTGACGAGCGTACGCATCGCGGACGGCGAAGTCGTGTGGTCCTGACATCTCGACGCTGATGTCAAGCTTGCGAGCGATGATCTTGCAGGCGACGGTGGCAAGAAAGCCCGATCACCGGGGAGATCACGAAGGAAACCGTAAAACCATCGCGCAGGGAATGCCGGTGCGAAACCGGTGAACCTGTGGTGGACTTGCTCGTGTGCTTCTTCATCTTCGCACGCGAGGCTGCGGGTGCATTGGGCGCCCGGCATTCCCTGTGCCCTCGATGTTTCGAGGACATGGTTTGGTGCAATAGCTCGGGCGTATCGCGCCGCGAGAACGAGCAATTGCGTTCGGGGGATTCATATTCGAGGCAGTATCGTCATGCGGGCGCAAGCGAAGCATGGCGGTTTACTTCGTCGCACTGGACCTTCGAAGCTTGCGCTCCTTGCGGTGACGGATCCGACCGGGTGATAAGATCGTGGCGATGACTAGCCGAAAAGATCACCCTTCCTTCTTCGGCTCTTTCGACATCCGATCGAGGCGGTCCTGCATGTCCTTCATTTGCCGGCGCAGATCGTCGATGTTGTCGTTTTCGGGTACAGGCTCCGGGACCTTTTCGGAATCGCTCGCAGTTTTTCCCATCGCCGAGGGCACGAACGGCTTGAACATCGAGAACGTCTGCTGAAACAACTCCATATTGCGGCGGACATGTTCTTCCAGCGGAGCGAACGGCGTCCCACTGAACGTGTCGGTGAGTTGCTTGCGGAATTTTTCCTGCTCGCGCGTCAGTGTGTCGATGGATTGCTCGAGATATCTCGGCACTACCATCTGCATGCTGTCGCCGTAAAAGCGGATCAGTTGACGCAGGAAAGTGGTCGGCAAAAGATTTTGCCCAGCCTTGTTTTCCTGCTCGAAGATGATCTGCGCGAGTACCGAGCGGGTAATGTCGTCTCCGGTCTTGGCATCATAGACGAGGAAGTCCTCGCCCTCCTTGACCATCGCAGCGAGATCCTCGAGCGTCACATAGGTGCTGGTACCGGTATTATAGAGCCGCCGATTTGCGTATTTCTTGATCGTGGTAGGTTGGTCTGATTTTGCCATGGGCTCACACAAGCGCACCGAGGATTAAGAACCCGGCGGCCTCGCCGCAGGGTTGACGAGCAATGCATCGCAGCAAAGGTAAGCATTTTCAATGCGGTTCGGCTACCGTTTTGTGTGGCACGGTTAATTCGAAAGCACAGGCAATGCTCAGGAGCCCGCCAAGGGCACCAAATTCGGTGTATTGAATTCAATACCCGGCGGCGAGAATCTGGCCTTCGACCAATTGACATGCCGCAACGACGTTAACAGGATGAGGTGGAGACTGGCCCGCCATCTGGCCGCCTGCCTTCCCAGGCTTTAAGCCGAAAGAACTCAAACTCAGGAGATGTCCATGTCAGACGATGTCGTCATCGTCAGCGCCGCCCGCACCCCGGTCGGGAGCTTCAACGGTGTTTTCGCCACCATGCCGGCCCACGATCTCGGCGCCATCGCCATCAAGGCAGCACTGGAGCGCGCAGGCGTCGATCCGGCTCGCGTCTCCGAGGTCATCATGGGCCAGATCCTGACCGCGGCCCAGGGACAGAACCCGGCCCGCCAGGCCTCGATCGCCGCCGGCATTCCGGTGGAAAGCCCGGCCTGGGGCGTCAATCAATTGTGCGGTTCCGGGCTGCGCACGGTGGCGCTGGGCTATCAGGCGCTGCTCAACGGCGATTCCGAGGTCGTCGTGGCTGGCGGCCAGGAATCGATGAGCATGGCCCCACATGCCCAGCACCTGCGCGGCGGCGTCAAAATGGGCGGGTTCGAATTCGTCGACACCATGATCAAGGATGGATTGTGGGATGCCTTCAACGGCTATCACATGGGCAACACGGCCGAGAACGTCGCCAGGCAGTATCAGATCACGCGCGCCCAGCAGGACGAATTCGCGGTCAAATCCCAGAACAAGGCCGAGGCCGCACAAAAGGCCGGCAGGTTCAAGGACGAGATTACGCCCGTCACCATCAAGACCCGCAAGGGCGACATCGTAGTGGACAGCGATGAATTTCCGCGTCACGGCGCGACGCTGGATGCGATGGCCAAGCTGCGCCCGGCCTTCGAGAAGGACGGAACCGTCACTGCGGGCAGCGCTTCGGGCATCAATGACGGCGCGGCTGCGGTGGTGCTGATGACCGCAAGGCAAGCCGCCAAGGAAGGCAAGAAGCCGCTGGCGCGTATCGTTTCGTGGGCCCAGGCCGGTGTCGATCCGAAGATCATGGGAACCGGGCCGATCCCGGCCTCGCGTGCGGCGCTGAAGAAGGCCGGCTGGAGCATCGGCGACCTCGACCTGATCGAAGCCAACGAAGCCTTTGCGGCCCAGGCGTGCGCGGTCAACAAGGACCTCGGCTGGGATACTTCCAAAGTCAACGTCAACGGCGGCGCGATCGCGATCGGTCATCCGGTCGGCGCCTCCGGCGCGCGCGTGCTCGTGACCCTGCTGCATGAGATGCAGAAGCGCGACGCCAAGAAGGGCCTCGCCACCCTGTGCATCGGCGGCGGCATGGGCATCGCGATGTGCGTGGCACGCGACTAGACGGCGGGCAGCGGATGTGCAGCGTGATGAAAAGATCAGCTCACAGCCATACATTGATACGCTGACAGGAACGCCCGGCTCATACCGGGCGTTTTGTTCTTGATGCTCATCAAGCGGCTCGCCGAGTTCGCGCCTAATAGAAGACTTATTTTGAGGACCAAGGGAGGGTTTCGACATGGCACGTGTTGCATTGGTAACGGGCGGAACGCGAGGCATTGGGGCTTCGATCAGCAAGGCGCTGAAAAGCGCCGGTTACAAGGTTGCCGCGAATTACGGCGGCAACGACGCGGCCGCCGAGAAATTCAAGGCCGAAACCGGCATCCCCGTCTACAAATGGGACGTCAGTTCGTTCGATGCCTGCGCCGCGGGCGTAAAGCAGGTCGAAGCCGCCGTCGGCCCGGTCGACGTGCTCGTCAACAATGCGGGCATCACCCGGGACGGCGCGTTCCACAAGATGACGCTCGAGCAGTGGAACGCGGTGATCAACACCAATCTCGGTTCGTTGTTCAATGTCACGCGCCAGGTGATCGAAGGCATGCGCTCGCGAAAGTTCGGCCGCATCGTCAACATCTCCTCGATCAATGGACAGAAGGGCCAGTTCGGGCAGGTGAACTATTCGGCCGCGAAGGCCGGCGACATCGGATTTACCAAGGCGCTTGCGCTGGAGAACGCCAAGAGCGGCATCACCGTGAATGCGATTTGTCCCGGCTATATCAATACCGAGATGGTGCAGGCCGTGCCAAAAGATGTGCTTGAAAAAAGCATCCTGCCACTGATCCCGGTTGGCCGGCTCGGCGAGCCCGACGAGATTGCCCGCGCCGTGGTGTTCCTTGCCTCGGACGATGCGGGCGCCATCACCGGCTCGACGCTGTCGGTCAATGGCGGGCAGTATATGGTGTGATTGCATGATCCAGTCATTGCGAGGAGCTCTTGCGACGAAGCAATCCAGTTTTGTGTGCTAGATAACTGGATTGCTTCGCTTCGCTCGCAATGACGGCCACCATGACTCCCCGCACCGCAACGCTGACCGGACTGACGGCGATCGTCATGTGGTCGCTACTGGCCGTGCTGACGGTTGCGACCGGCAAGATCCCTGCCTTTCAGCTCGCGGCAATGACGTTTGCAATCGGTGCGCTGGTCGGGTCGCTCACCTGGATTGGGCGGCCCGACGCCATCCGCGCGTTGCTGCAGGAGCCGCTGGTGTGGGTCGTCGGCGTTGGCGGGTTGTTCGGCTATCACGCGCTGTATTTCCTGGCGCTGCGTTTAGCCCCTCCAGCC
>Ga0075029_100001708_pt1 | contig 12538 bp, 11 predicted proteins | sample LitLauG_LLR_2013_FD_71391 | JGI IMG/M metagenome (GOLD analysis project Ga0075029, IMG submission 71391) | Freshwater sediment microbial communities from North America - Little Laurel Run_MetaG_LLR_2013 | ecosystem: Environmental > Aquatic > Freshwater > Creek > Sediment | place: USA...
CGCCCGCAGCTGCGCCCACTTGTCGCGCGTGTCGTCGATGGCCGCCTCGACCGCCCGGGCGAAGTTGCCGTTGATCTTTCCCCGATCAGTGGTTCCCGCGCCGATCTGGGGGTCGATGTCGCCCTTGTCCTTGTTGAGGACGTAGTGGGTGACGCGGCCAGGACAGCCTGAAGTTCCGTCGGGCAATCCGCCAAGATAGCAGCCGGTCATCAACCCGCTCGGGAAGGCGCTGCTCCGCCTGAGGTCGAGCCATGGCGCGCGGCCGGTGTGGTTCAATCCCGCGGGATTGGTCAGGGATATCGGCTGGGAGGCGTCAGGCTGATCCACCCAATTGCTGTGTGAATAGAAATCCTGGGCGGCGTGGAGCACAACGCCGAATTCCTCCAACACGTTGCAGTAGGCGCGGCCAGGGGTGAAATTGAAGTTGCAGTTGAAGACAGTGGGAATTTCGGCGTCGACGAGCGAGCCGTTTCTCACCAGCGGGGCGGCGGCCGCCACCGCGGCGCTCATCGACGAAATCATGTAGTTGCGGCAGGCCTCCAGCGCGGCTTGGGCGGTGGCCTCACTCTGAGGATAGCCGCTCACCGCCACGTAGTCGCCGTCGTCGCAGTGGGATTTGGCGTCGTTGATCTTGCCGTTGGCCGGATGATCGGGGGCGCCGACCGCGCCGAACGTGCCGCCACGCCCGGCGACCTCGTCCAACGCGCCGGGCAGGAAGCAGGCGCCGGCGGCCGGCGCGCCGGCCTGTCCGCAGCCGAGCGCATGGCGGGTGATCCGTTCATGTTCGGCGTTCTGGCCGAGCAGGTGCACGGTGCCGAAGGCGAAGACGGGACTTGCGCAGACGAGCAGGCCTGCGGCCGCAAGACTGGATAGGATACGGTTCAACGCCAATCCTCCCTCAAGGATGATCCTGAAACTCAGTGTTCCCCGGAGTCACCGGACATAGAGGTCATGTCCGGAAATGTCCGTCAATACATGGTTACGTTCCCCCGCAGCGAAAACAAGCAATATTTACAACGTATTGCTTCGATCGTCTTGCCGTATATTGTTGTGTTGAAGCCCACTCGTTGATTTCGGTTCAGCCGACCGAACCGAGGTCTGGTCAGCGATCGCGAGGTCGGCTCCGGGCGCGGGCGCACGGGCTGTGAGCCCGCGGAGCGAGAGGCGCGCAAGTTTTCGTTGTCCGCGTGGGCGCGCCGTGCCTAGGTTCGCGACCAAGGCCGCGGGCGGGCGATCCGGCCTGGCGCGGCAGGCATCTATCCGGGTCGGTCGGAACGAGGGGAACGCGGATGCTGTTGCAAGGCCTGAAGGTCGTCGAGCTGGCTTCGATCATCGCCGGACCCAGCTGCGCCGGGATCCTGGCCGACTGGGGCGCCTCGGTCGTCAAGGTCGAGAGTCCAACCGGCGACCGCATCCGCGCTCTTTATCCGGACACGCGCGAAAGCCCCGGCAACCCCGTCTTCACGATGGAAAACCGCGGCAAGCGGGGGGTGGTGCTGGACACGGCCACCGGCGATGGCCGCAGCGCGCTCATCGCCCTGCTGGCCGACGCCGACATCTTCGTCACCAACGTCCGGCCAGGCGCCCTCAAGCGCGCCGGGCTGGACTATGAGACGCTGAAGCCGCAACTGCCGCGGCTGATATACGCCAGCATCACCGGCGCGGGACTGGTGGGGCCCGAAGCAGACCTGCCGGCCTTCGATACAACCGTCTTCTGGGCGAAATCGGGACTGGCGCGGACGATCATCCCGCCCGATCAGGACCCTTATGTTTTCCGGCCCGGCATCGGCGACCATTCGACCGCCCTGGCCACCGTCGCCGCCATACTGGCCGCCGTGCATGAGCGCCACGAAACCGGGCGCGGCCGCCTGATCGAATGCTCCCTGCTGCGCACCGCCGCCTTCGCCATCGGCATGGATCTCTCGGCCCATCTGCGGTTCGGTCAGACCCCCACCAACCTTGTCCGCGATGATCGCCCCGTCGCCATGCTGGATTTCTTCCGTACGCGCGACGAGGGCTGGATCTGCATTCAGCCTCTGGGGCCCGAGACCTTCTTCGCGATGGTGGACCTGATCGGTCGGCCGGACCTGCTTGTCGATCCCAACTTCGAGCTGCCGATCACCGACCTGGTCCGGGTGCGCGAGCTGCGCGGCCTGATCGACGCCTGGTTCGCGGGCCTGACCTTGGAGGAAGCCGGCGCGGCGCTGACGCAAGCCGATGTCGCCTGAGCGCCGCTCAACACCCTGGCGGACATGGCCGTCGCGCCGCAGTCCTGGGCCGCGGGCTGTTTCGTGGAGGTCGATGACGGCTGGGGCGGCAAGATGGTCTCCCCGGCGACGCCCGCCCGGTTTCCGGAGGGCGCGCCGGCGGTGACTGGCGCCGCGCCGAAGCTCGGCCAGCATACGCGTGAAGTCCTGCTGGAAATCGGGTTGAGCGAGGCGCAGGTCGCGGCGCTGGAGCGCGCCAACCTCGTGCCGGAGGGGTAGGGGCTTCGCCGGGATGAACGGGACCGTGGGGGCCGGTCTGGCCTTACCGATCATCCCTCGCGCGGCGTCAGGCCGCCTCTATGTCGGTGCGGGCGAAGTCGTCGCCCTTGTAGAGCAGGGGCGCGCCTTCGAGGCGGGCGCAGGCGTAGATGAAACAGTCGCCAAAGTTGAGGGCCGCCGGATGGCGGGATTTGCCGTAGCGATCATAGGCCTCGAGCGCGAGGCCGGCCGCTTCGGGGGGGCACGGGGCGGATGTCGACCTCCAGCAACGCCAGAAACCGCTCGACCGCTTCGCGCGCTTCGCCAACCGAAAGTCCCAGGATACGGGCGACGGCGATCGTGGACTCCCAGACGGACAGCGGCGAGGTCACGCGCCGGGGGTATTTCGCCAGGCGGGCGATGAGTTCGCGTGCATCGCTCTCGTCGGTCAGCATGGCGGTCAGGGCCGAGGCGTCGAGCACCATCACGGCTGCTCGTAGAGCGTATCGACGAAAGCCTTATCGGCCGGCTGTGCGCGCGCGGCGTCGCCCGATGCGCGAAGGTCGCGAACGAAGGCGACGCCGAGCTCGGCCAGGGACGGGCGGTTCTCCTCGCGCTCGAGTTCATGGGTCAGGGCGCGACGGACCAGTTCGGTCTTCGTCAGGTGGGTGATGGCCGTCAGGCGCCGCGTCAGGCGGTCGACCTCCGGGTCGCGGATGTAGAGGGGCATCGTATATCTCTATCTGTATATACAGCTCTCCGAGAGATATATCCTGCGGCCGGGGCTTTCAACCCGAAGCGAGCCGCCTAGAACGGCGCCGTGGCCCCCGCTGGCGTGCCCAGGCCCGTCGGTCCATCGTAACCCGCCCCCGCCTTGCAGAAATAGGCGACCGAACAGGTGCCGGTGTTTCCCGACGTCACATCATAGAGGCTGGAGGCGTTGGCGTAGAGGTTCTGGCCATAGCCGGTGTTCGAGACGATATGGACGCCCGCCTGACCATAGATGCCGGCCATGAGGGGGGCGGCCACGCTGGTGCCGCCGAACTCGTACCATCCGCCGCCATAGTAGACGAAGACGCCGGTGTTGGGGTCGGCGACCGCGGAGGTGTCGGCCACCATCCGCTTGGCGCAACCTCCGCTTACCGCCGGCAGTGCGACCCGCTGCCAGCTTTGCAGGGCATAGACGGTGCTGCAGCCGCTGCCCGCGTCGGCCCAGGCTGTCTGGGACCAGGCGCCGGCGCTCTGGGTCAGGCTCGTGCCACCCACGGCGATGACGAAGGGCGCGGAGGCGGGAAACTGCGTCCCGCCGGCATAGGCGCTATCGCCGGAACTGGCCGTGATGACCACGCCGTCGGTGATCTTCCCGGCGTAACCGTTCACCGTGCTGCCGACCGGACTATAGTAGCCGGCGAAAGGGCTGGTCCCCGACTCGCCGCCGCCATAGCTGTTGCTGATCGCGACGACCCCCTGCACCTTGCTCGCGGCGAGCTCGGCGTTGGCGAGGTTGTTGAAGCTGGCGGAATTCGCCTCGACCAGAACGATGCTGCATTTGGGGCACATGGCGCTGACCATATCGAGGTCAAGCGCGCTCTCCTCGGCCCAGCCGGCGTTTGGTGACGGATAGTTGCTGGCGAGGCCGTTCTGATTGAGCTTGGTGAACTTCACGCAGTTTGCCGTCACGGTCGTCGAGCACAGAGGCGGCAGGCCGAAGGTGCTGCGGTAGACGGCCAGATCCGTCGCGGCGCTGGCGTAGCCATAGGCGTCGACGATCGCGACCACGGCCGATCCCGTCGGCATGGCGGTCGAGCCATAGTAGGCCGACCATAGGGCGGCGGGATTGTAGGGCGCCGATGTGGCCGCCGTCGCCGACAGCCGCACGCTGGGCCGCGCGGCCATGGCCCTGCCATTGCGGTCGGTGACGATATGGGCATGGCAGCGGGCGGTTCCGGCGACGGCCGGACCGGCGCAGGTCGCCATATGAAAGCTGTGGCCCGATATTCGCACGCCGGGCGCGACCTGAGCGTCGGCGGTCGATCCGGATAGCACAAGGGATAGGGCGGACGCGATCGTGGCGACGAATATCGATCTCATGGTGGCCCCCGAGTAGATCCGCGATCGCAATAATCTGTTTACCAAGCGGAGCGGCAATCGCTTCCTCAGTTCAACTAGGTAATTGCCGCACCGCGGGTCTCTGACGCCCTAAGTCCTCTTCCCCGGCGAAGGAGGGATGCGCCGATCTGGCGCGGCCTTCTCTGGCCGCCTATGAATGAGGAAGGCGTCACGATCGCCCGTCGTGGGTAGAGCGAAAAGTTGGATGGGGTGGAAGCCATGACGAGGGTTCGGGGATCGTGGATAGCCGCGGGGGCGCTGGTCGCGCTCGTGGCCGGTCGGCCAGGGATTTCCTCGGCGCAACCGACCCCGGCTCCCGACACGTCCGGCGCCACCGCGGTGTCTCCGGTCACCGTGCGCGCGGCGCGGACTGCGGCCACGATCGAAGTTCCCTCCGATGACAGCGCCAAGGGGCATTGGGCGTCGGCTTGGCCAGTGGCGGCCTATCGTAACGGCGTCGGCGGGCATGCCGATCTGAGCTGCGATATCGACCGGCACGGCCTGGCCGAGCGGTGCCGGGTGATTTCCGAGACCCCGCCAGGCCAGGGATTCGGCGCGGCGGCCCTGGCGCTGCGGCCGACCTTCAAACTCAATCCCGCGATGGGCCCCGATGGACCAATCGACGCGGTCATGACCATCGCGGTGGATTTCAAGCCGCCCAGGGCCAATGCCGATTGGGCCGCCGGCACGGGCCCGGCGGCGGCGAGCAAGGGACCGCTTTCGAATGGCGGCGGCGCCGATGCGCCTCGCGTGGGTGGGCCCGAACCCGTGCGTCATCTGATCTCGATGCTCGACAACCCGGAGTGGGCGAACACGGTGGGCTATGACGAGGTCATCGCCGCCTATCCGGCCAGGGCGGCCGGCGCCGAAGGCTACGCGGTCGCCCATTGTGAGGTCCATCACGACGGCGCGCTGTCCCTGTGTCAAATCATCAAGGAAGATCCCGAAAATCGCGGTTTCGGTGAAGCGGCGCTGCGGCTGGCGGCGCGCTTCCGCGTTGCGCCGGAATGGTCCAGGGCGCCGCAGCACGCCGACCTGTGGGTGGACATTCCGATCCGGTTTCCCGCGCCGGGCGCCTCGGAGAAACGCATCGTCCGCGACCCCCATTGGCTGGCCGGGTTCGACCCGGGACAGGCCCTGAAGATCTTTCCCCGGGAGGCGGCCGACGCCGGCCTCACCACCGGGCTCGGTGTCGTCGATTGCCAGGTGGCGCGCGATGGCGCCCTGACCGCGTGCTCGCCGGCCCGGGCCGATCCCGAAGGTCTGGGGTTCGCCGAGGCCGCGGTCGTCCTGGCTTCAACCATGCGGATTAACCCATGGCTGCGTGACGGCGAGCCGGCGGACGGCGCGGTCATAAGGGTGCCGATCAGGCTGAATCTGAAGCCGCGCCCCTAGTCGAGGCGCCTTCCGCGGAGCTCGCGCCGCACCGAACTCTTGAGCCAGCCGGCTAAGGCGCGCAGGGTCACCCAAAGCCAAGGGCCAACCGAGGACGCCATGACCGACACCAAGCCGGAGCGCATTCTGACCACCCACGCCGGCAGCCTGCCGCGACCGCCAAGGCTGGGACAGCTGCACAGCCGGCGCTTCAAGGGAGAGGCCATCGACCCGGCGGAGCTGGCGCGCGAGGTCGACGCGGCGGTCACGGAGATGGTCGCGCGGCAGGCAGAGGCCGGTATCGACATCGGTAATGACGGCGAGGCCCCGCGGGAAAGCTTCTTCACCTATGTTCAGCACCGGATGAGCGGCTTTGGCGGACGCTCGGAGCGGGCGCCGATGGCGGACCTCGGCCGCTATCCCGGGTTTTTCGCAATGCTGGCCAAGCTCTATCCGCTGGACGGCGTCAGCCTGCTGGCCCCGCCACAGGCGGTCGGACCGGTCGCCAGCCTCGGCGGCGACGATGTGGCGCAGGAGTGCCGGCGCCTCAAGGCGGCGATCGCGAGAGCGGGTCGGCCCTTTGTCGAGGCGTTCATGACCGCGCCGTCGCCAGGGATCATCGCCGCGGCGATGGGGAACGCCTACTACCCCTCGCTTGAGGATTATGTGGACGCCGTCGCCGACGCTTTGGCGCGCGACTATCGGACCATTCTGGACGCGGGCCTGCTCCTGCAGATCGACGCCCCGGATCTGGCCATGGAGCGGCACACCCTCTTCGCCGACAAGCCGCTGGGCGACTTCCTCGATTTCGTGAAGGTGGTCGGACGGGCGATCAATCGCGCCTTGGCCGGCGCGCCGCTCGATCGGGTCCGCCTGCATGTGTGCTGGGGCAACTATGAAGGGCCGCACGATCTGGACGTGCCGCTGGCCGACATCTGGCCGGAAGTTTCGAAAATCAACGCTGGGGCCTATCTCATTTCGATGGCCAACCCGCGCCACGCGCACGAGGTCTGCTGCTTTGAGGCCGGCGCCTTGCCAGCCGGCGCCGCCCTGATCGCCGGGGTGATCGACACGACCACAAACTACATCGAGCATCCCGAGGTGGTGGCCATGCGCCTCGAGGCGGCGGCCAAGGCCGTTGGAGATCCAACGCGGGTGATGGCCGGCACCGATTGCGGCTTCGAGACATCGGCGGGTTTCCAGTCTGTGGCGGCCGATGTCTGCTGGGCGAAGCTGAAGGCGATGAGCGACGGCGCGGCGATAGCCTCCCGGCGGCTGTTTGGCGGATCCTGACGCGACGGCGGGAGTAGACAGGATCGACCGCGAGGGTATGGTTCTCTCCAAGAGGCTTGCGAAAGGTTCGGCGACGGACTTTCGGCGGGAACCCAGGATTTTGGAGGCGCGCGAAATGGGCGACGGATTGCAGGACGTGCGGGAAAGTCCGGACCGGACACCGTTCAACCTCTGGCGGCGCGAGACCCCTGGGGCGGCCGGCTGGACGCGAACGGCGCGGCCGGGCGATCCGGCGAAATACTTCATGTTCTCGGCCGACTGCCATGGCGTCGAACCGGCGAATTACCTTGAGGGGATCGAGCCCGAATACCGCGATCGCACCCCTCGCATGGAAGAGCGGCCCGACGGCTCGCAATGGCTGATCACCGAGGGCAATCGGCCGCAGCGGGTCAGGGGCGCCAAACCCGCGCCGGGCACGTCGAGCGAAGGCGCCCTCAAGCCGATGGGGGCGGCGACATCGCCGCTGGACGCCGAGGATGTGCTGCGCAATTCCAGCGGCCGCACCGTCGAGGCGCGGCTGGCCGATCACAAGGCCGATGGCGTCGACGCCGAACTGATGTTTCCCAACCGGGGCCTGCTCTGCTGGGCCACGCCCGACCCGGTATTCGCTCAGGCGATGTGCCGGCAGTGGAACCGCTGGGCGCACGGATTCTGCGGCCCGCACATGCAGGGCGACCGCCCCACCATCCTGCCGGCGGCTCTGATCGCCGCCGGAGACCTGGCCGGGGCCTTGGCCGAGATCCGCTGGGCGGCCGACAACGGCTTTCGCGCGGTATGCCTCAGCAACGAGGTGATCTACGGCCCCAAGCAGTTCGGTCAGCTGGAATACAACGATCCGGGCTTCGAGCCGATGTGGAGCCTGCTTGAAGAGACGGGCCTGGTGATCACCTTCCATGTCTCCACCGGCCGCGATCCCCGCGCCGTCGGCGGCAATGGCGGGGCGATCATCAACTACGCCTGCCACTCCATGGAAACCACGATCGAGCCCCTGGTGCAGATGATCGCCTCCGGGGTGTTCGAGCGGCATCCGCGCCTTTCCGCGGGCCTAGTGGAAAGCGGGATCGGCTTTGCCCCCTGGCTGATTGAGACCCTCGACCATGCCTACAAGGCCCACCATTTCTGGGTCCGGCCCAAGCTGAAGGAACTGCCCTCAACCTATTTCCGCAACAACTGTTTCGCCACCTTCCAGGACGATCCGGCGGGGCTGAAGTTCGCCGAGCCCTACGATCTGACGGCCAACTTCCTGTGGGCCAACGACTATCCTCATCACGAGGGCTCCTGGCCGCACTCGGCGCAAACCATCGAGCGCACCATGGGTCACCTGTCCGACGCAAGCCGGGCGGCGATTCTCGGCGGCAACGCGGCGCGGATCTTCAAGCTGGATCCCAAGGCCTACGCGGCGGGCTGAATTTCGGACAATCGGGGGACGAGGGATGGCGGATAGACTGGCCGGCAAGGTGGCGGTGATCACCGGCGCGGCGTCTGGAATGGGATTGGCGACGGCGCGGAGATTTCTCAAGGAAGGCGCGCACGTCGTCATCGCCGACCTGAACGTGGCGAACGGCGAGGGGGCCATGGCCGCGCTGAAGGACGAAGGCCTGGGCGCCCAGGCCCGGTTCATCCGCGTCGACGTCGCCGCCGAGGCCGACATCGAGGCGATGATCGCGCTGGCCGTAGCCGACTTCGGCCGGCTCGACATCCTCTTCAACAACGCCGGCGTCGGCGGCGCCTTCGGTGCCCTGACCGACATCCATGTCGACGACTGGGACTATACCTTCGACGTTCTGGTGCGCGGCGTGTTCCTCGGTCTGAAACACGGCGCGCGGCGGATGCTGGCCCAGGGCGATGGAGGATCGATCATCAACACCGCCTCGGTCGCCGCCTTTTCCGGCGGCGGCGGACCCTTGGCCTATTCCGCCGCCAAGGCCGCGGTGCTCAACCTCACCCGCGCGGCGGCCGCCGAACTGGCGCCGCACCGAATCCGCGTCAACGCCATTTGCCCCGGGCCCATTCTGACGCCCTTGATGCATGGCGGGCGCCCAGACCAGGTCCAGGTGACGATGAAGGACTTCCTGCCATGGCCTGAGATCGGCCAGCCCGACGACATCGCCGGCGCGGCGCTGTTCTACGCCAGCGACGACGCCAATTTCGTCACCGGCGACGCCATGGTGGTCGACGGCGGCCTGATGGCGGTGGGGCCCGGCATCACGACCCGCACGGGCTTTTCCGGCGCGCCCAAGGGCTGGTCCGGCGCCAATCGCGGCACGACCGGTGAGAAGGCGGTCGTGCGCAAGCGCGGCGAGGGGGCCTAGGCCAGAACGTCACCGGCCCGTCAATCGACCGAAGATCGACTCCGGGGCCGCGTGGACCTCGATCTCGCGGGGTCCGAGGTAGATGCGCCCGGTCGGCCCGCCGGCTGGCAGATCCACCACGCCCTTGACGCTGCGATAGAAACTTTCGGGCGCCGCCGCGTCGTAGGCGTCGTAATTCACCTCATTGATCAGCACATTGGGAAACCGCTCCGGATCAATCTCCGTGGCGAGCGACCGCACGATCACACGGCTCGCCGCGCGTGAGGCGCAATAGGCCGACGCCCCCGGTTCGGGGGTGAGGTCCGCCAGGGATCCGACGATAACGATCCGTCCGTCATTCCGCTCCATCATCCCGGGCAGCACAGCGCGACAGCAATTGTTGACGCCGCTGACATTCTCGAGGAAGGCCTCGACCCATTCATCTTCCGTCATGTCCAGGAAATGAGCCTCACGGCGGGTCGCCGCGGCGCAGATCAGGGCGTGGATGCCGCCATGCGCATCGGCGATCGAGGCCAGCAACTCGGTGATGGCGGCGGCGTCGGAGACGTCAGCCAGGCGATAGTCGAAACGTCCTCCGCCGATCTGGGCGCCGGTTTCGCCAAGGGGGGAAGCGGCCTGACCGATCCCCACGACCGCATAGCCGTCATGGGCGAAGCCGGCGGCGATTTCCCGGCCAAGGCCAACGCCGCCGCCGGTAACCACGACCGTTCGCCGTCCGCCCTTGCTGTGGCCCGCCCCGCTCAACTTGCTTCCCCTCTGGAGGTTCAGCGCAAAGACTACTCGAACCCGGCGAACGGCCTTTAATCTGGATCAAGCGAGGTGGTGTTCGTCGCCGAGCGAAGGGGACGCCCGAGGCCGTTCGGTGTAGGAGGTGCCGTTTTCGCGCCCAGGCGCGCCACCCCAGTTGCCGAAACATGTCCAACCAGACGCTCGATGACGCCAATTCCCGCCATGCCGCGGTAAGCGAGCGGCCGCGCGTCTGCCGGATCTGCGGCGGCGATCAAATGGGCGAACCCTTCTCCGCCCGTGAAATGCTGCACGGGACGCGCGAAACGTTCGACTACGCTGAATGCGGGGAGTGCGGCTGCGTGCAGATTCTCGACATCCCGGCCGATCTGTCGCGGTTCTATCCGGAGGATTACTTCTCGTTCAGAGCGCACCGCGATCTTGATCGCCATTGGGTGCGGCGATTCATCGATCCTCGACGCGTTCGCGCCGCCTTCGGCGCGGGCGACATCCTCGGCGACCTGGCGGAGCGGGTCAGTCGTCCTTTCGAGTACGTTTCTTGGGTGCGGCGCGCGGGACTGAGCTTCGACGCCCGTGTCCTCGATGTTGGCTGTGGGAGCGGCAAGACCCTGCTCAACATGGCGCTAGGAGGGTTTCCAAAGCCGCAGGGCGTCGATCCGTTCATCGACGAGACTTTGCGCTACGAGATCGGCGTCACGGTGCACAAGACCACCCTCGACGAATTCGCGATCGGTCGGGACGGCGCGTTCGATTTCATCATGTTCCATCACTCGCTGGAGCACCTGACCGATCCCCTGACCGCCTTGAAGATTGCCGAGGGGCTCCTCTCGCCACGCGGGCGGATGCTGATCGCCGTGCCGGTGGCCGGCTCATGGGCTTGGGAGCACTATGGCGCGGACTGGTGCAACCTCGACGCGCCGCGACACATTCATCTGCTCACGGCGAAGTCGATGGCGAGGCTCGCCGCGGGAGCCGGCCTGAGGGTGATCGACGCGCGCTCCAACGGCGCGCCGTCGCAGTTCAGCGGTTCGGAACGCTATCGCCGGGACATCCCCGCCAACGATCGCCGGAAGGATCGCGACCTCTTCAGCCGCGTCCAGCTCAAGGATTGGAAGGCGCGCGCCGAGGCGCTCAACCGGGAGGGCAGGGGCGATCAGACCCTGTTCACCCTGGCGCGGCGCATGTCGGAAACGCAGCCTGAATCTGGGCCGATCTGAACCCGACGCTGACGGACCGCGCCAAACGGGCCTGGATGTGTCACAAGGGCGCCCCTTCGCGCCGCGCCGAGTCTCATGCCCTTTCCCAGTCTCCATCCCGCCCTTGCCCAAGCCCTGCTCGATCAGGGCTACGAGGATCCGACGCCGGTGCAGGCCGCCGTCCTTGAAAAGGCGGCCGTCGACCGCGATCTGCTGGTCTCCGCGCAGACCGGTTCCGGCAAGACCGTGGCCTATGGATTGGCCATGGCCTCGACCGTCCTTGGCGAGGCGGCGCGGCTGGGACAGGCGGGCGCGCCGTCGGTTCTGGTCATCGCCCCGACGCGGGAACTGGCGATGCAGGTCGCGCGCGAGCTGGGCTGGCTCTACGCCAAGGCCGGCGCGCGGGTGGCGACCTGTGTCGGCGGCATGGACTCGCGTCGCGAGCAGCGCGACCTCGCCTATGGCGCGCATTTCGTGGTCGGCACCCCGGGCCGTCTGAGAGACCACCTTGAGCGAGGCCACCTCGATCTCGCGAGCTTGGAAGTCGCCGTGCTGGACGAGGCCGACGAAATGCTCGATCTGGGCTTCAAGGAGGATCTCGAATTCATCCTGGAGGCGACGCCGGCCGACCGGCGCACGCTGCTCTTCTCCGCCACCATCGCCAAGGATATCGCCGCCCTCGCGCGGAGCTACCAGAAGAACGCCCTGCGCATCGAGACCGTCAGTCAGGGCGAACCGCACGGCGATATTGAATACCGCGCCATGCGCGTCGCCCCCAATGAGATCGAGCTGGCGGTGGTCAATGTGCTGCGCTTCTTCGAAGCACGCGGGGCCCTGGTTTTCTGCGCGACACGCGAAGCGGTGCGGCACCTTCACGGCGCACTGCGGGAGAGAGGGTTCGACGCGGTTGGCCTGTCCGGCGAAATGACCCAACGCGAGCGAACCGACGCCCTGCAATCCCTACGCGACGGGCGCGCGCGGGTATGCGTCGCCACCGACGTCGCCGCGCGGGGGTTGGACCTGCCGGATCTCGGCCTGGTGA
>Ga0075029_100001714_pt1 | contig 12520 bp, 14 predicted proteins | sample LitLauG_LLR_2013_FD_71391 | JGI IMG/M metagenome (GOLD analysis project Ga0075029, IMG submission 71391) | Freshwater sediment microbial communities from North America - Little Laurel Run_MetaG_LLR_2013 | ecosystem: Environmental > Aquatic > Freshwater > Creek > Sediment | place: USA...
CCCTCCGGGAGAGGGGCCGGGGGTGAGGGAGGGCGTCCGCCATTGCGCAGAGCCCTCACCCCTACCCCTCTCCCGGAGGGAGAGGGGTTCTTAAGGACGTGGCCCGCTCCATCGCTGGACCAGCCGCTCGAGGATCCGCGCCAGCGTATCCATCCAGACAAAGCTGATGCGCAGCAGGATGAGGAACAGGAAGTTGATGCGGCAACCCCACTTGAATCCGCCCCAGGATGTCTCGTCGTATCGATAGGCAATGTAGAGGTTCACCGCGCCGAGGATCGCAAAGAGGATCGCGAAGCCCAGGTTCATCCACTTCCATTCGCCGCGCGAGAACACGAAGTAGGTGCCCAGGATGTACCGGATGGGATGGAGCTGCCCCAGGGCGGGCGCGGCGACGAGGATCGCCGCGAGCGTCCAGTAGAGGATGGTCGGCTTCCAGTGGGCAAGGCCCGCGGGCTCGGCGGCGCCATCCGCAAGGAGGCCGAACCAGAGCGCCCAGGCGCCCAGGAGGGCGAAGGCGATGTCGAGCGCGATCGCGCCCCGGTCGATGCGCTTGCGCGGCCGCCAGGCCCAGGCGAGCGCGAGGCACGCGGCGAGCACCGCGACGAGGATCGCTGTCGCGGCCGTCACAGGAGCCACCACCAGGCGATCGCCAGGCCCAGCACCCAGACGATCTCGACGCTGAGGGTGTTGCGGATCGACGCGGTCTGCGGCGTCATCTGGACCGCCGTCACCTGTCCCTGCGCGAGCGCGGCCTGGAAAGGCGAGGTGTGGGTGCCGCGCAGCGTCGAGCGCACATAGCGCGCGGCGCGCCCCGGCGTGGCCTGCAGGCGCGTGAGGAGGCGGCGCTGGCGCTCGAGGTGTCCGCGCAGCAGGCCTTCGCGCACGCAGGTGGCGCAGGGCTTTTCGGGGAATTGCAGGTGGCCGTGCTCGCAGCGCTCGAGCATCCCGCCCGAGCGGCTCGCGTAGCCCGCGAGCGCCTGGGCCCATTCGCGCGCCGCCACGCGCTGCGCTCCCCGGCCGAGCGAGCGGTCGAAGAGCGCGCGCAGGGCATCGGGCAGGCAATCGTGCACGCTCGCGGGAGTGGCGCGGATCTGCCGGTGGGGCGAGATCCCGTACGGGTAATAGCCGGCGCGGATGCGGCCCGCAAGCTCGGCGGGGACGGGCGAGCCGGGCTGGGCGACGCCGGCATACGGGTGGATGCCGTAGTTGAGCAGGCGGAACACGATCGTTGCCAGGGCGAAGCGGTCCTGCGCCTCGGGATCGGCGACGTTGCGATCATGGAACTCGGGCGCGAGGTATTCGGGCGTGACCTGCGGCGCCTCGCACACGAAGCCGTCGGCGTCGATCCAGAAGCCGTCGCAGTCGAGGATCGAGACGTAGAGCTCGGTCTTGTAGACCTTGAGGTTCACGGGCTTGAGATCGACGACGAAGATGCGCTGCCGGTGCAGGCAGTGGAGCAGGGTCGCGAGGTTGTGGCACACCGTGAGGAGGCGACCGTAATCGACCGCGAAGCCTTCCTCCTCGGCCTGGCGCCGCGTGAGGAGGTAGTCGATCTCCATCGTGCGCTCGAAGTCGATCTTCTCCATGGCAAAGCCGGCGAAGCGCCCCTCGCACTGCACGACCGCCACCGGCCAGGCGAGCTGCACCACGGGCTCGGGGCCGGAGGGCAGCTCCGGCAGCTCGGGGCGGTGGTTGACCATCCAGCGGATCTTTCGCTCGTAGCGCTCGCGGTGCTGCGCCAGGATCGCCGCGTGGTAGACCTTGGCGACGTGGCCGGGCCGGCCTTCGAGGCCGAACACCTCGCCGGCACCGCCCGACTTGCCCAGGGGCAGCAGGCGCGCGGACTCGCTGCGCCCGCCGGGCCAGAGGAGGCGCACGCGGTCGCGCGGGAGAGCTTCCGGGGGAGCCATGCTTGCGGGGACGGGTCCTGCCGCGGGCGCTAGGTGGCGATCGCCAGCAGCAGGGCCTTGTCGTCGGCGCTGATCTCGAGCGCCCGCTCGCCGGCAAGAAGGTGCGCGAGGGCCTCGTTTCCCGCCGCCTCGTCCACGCCGGCGAGATAGGCCAGCACGGGATCGAGGAAGGGCGCGAAGAACCCCGATCGCGCCCGGTCAATGGCAAAGGGCGCGACACCGTCGCTCAGGAGGCCGATCACGCCGCCCCGGCCCGGCGGCGAGATGGGCGTGAGGCGCAGGTGATCGGCCCAGGCCTCGTCGGTGACGAAGTAGGTCTCGTCCGCGAATTCCCCGTTCTCGGGCCGCGAAATCGCGCCGGGCTCCCCGCCTCTGCCCCGGCTCGCGCCGTAGCCGTCGCCGACATGGAAGAACCAGCCGCCTTCTCCCGAGGCGATGCATCCGATGAGGGTGCAGGCGAAATCGGCGAGGACGAGATCGCGTCCGGCCGCCTGGGTCGCGACCCCGTCCCGGACTTCCCCGAGCGCCCGCGCGAGCGCGGCGCGGGCCTCGTCCTCGAGCGCCGGGGGACCGGAGGGGAACTGCGCAGCGACCCGTTCGGGAAGAAGGGCGGCAAAGAGTCCGGCGCCCTCGCCACCCGCGCGCGCCGAGCCTGCGCCGTCGCAGACCGAGGCGACGAGGATCCCGTCCCGGACGAGGTACCCGCCGCTGTCCTGGCAGGGAACACCGTCCTGCTGGTGGGTTCTTCCGGTCGCGGTGGCGAAAAACACCTTCCAGGCCATCCCGGGCACGGCTCAGGTCTGCATCTGCGCCCAGCTGTCGACGGGATTGAGCTGCACCGTGGCGCCGGTCGGGGCGCGGGAGACCGCACGGATGCTGCGGCTGAGCCAGATGAAGAGTTCCTTGAAGCGCAGCCCCGCCAGGTTGAGCGCGCCCTTGTTGCTGAACGCGCCCAGGATGTCGCGGTTGGCCTGGCCGATCCCGATCGCCATGACGTTCACGCGGTGGGCGGTCTCGGCGTTGCGGCACTCGTCCGCGACCATGCGCCAGTCGTCCGTGGGTTCGCCATCCGAGAGCAGCATGATGATCGGGCGCTTGTAGGTGACGCCGGCGGCGCGCATCTGGCTCTTCTGCTCCTCGATCTCGTCGAGCGCCCCGCGCATCGCGGAGCCAAGCGGCGTCATCCCGCCCGCGTGCAGCGTTGGCGCGGTGAAATCCATGGCATCGGTCCACTCGCCCATGCGTTCGACCGAGTTGTCGCCGCCAAAGGAAATCACGAGCACGCGTCCGCAGCGTGCGGCGACCGGATCGGCCTTGAGCTCGACCTCGAGGGTCTTGAGGCCGTCGTTGAGAAGCTCGATCTTGCCCTCGTCGAGCATGCTGCCCGAGCAGTCGAGCACCAGTACCAGCAGCGCCCGCTCGTCGCTGTTGTCGATCAGTGCGACATCCGGAATGACGTGGCTCATGGCGACTCCCCTGCGGGATCCCCCCGGCGCATCGTCCGGCAGTGGCCCCGTTCCCGGGCTAGCGTACCACCGCGACTGCGCACCTCCCGTACCATAGCGGTCCGGCATCCCGAGACAAGAACCATTCCCTGCACGGCATGAACTCCCCCTTTCGCGCCCTGGCGCGGCTGAGCGATCCGGCCCTGCGGCGGCTGGTCGCGATGGTCTTCCGGCACCGGTCGACGCTGGGCGTGGCGGCGTTCGCCATGGCGATCGACGCCTCCTGCCAGGGCCTGATCGTGTCCCTCACCTCGCGCATGCTGGGCGGCATGGGTGGCGGGGAACCCGAGGGCTCCCCGGGGGTCTCGTGGCTGCCGACCGTGCCCTGGCCCGACTACGTGTGGCTGCCGCTCGCCTTCGTGCTCGTGTTCTTCCTGCGCGGCCTTGCCAATTTCGCCTCGTCCTATCTCGTGAGCAGCGTCTCGCAGAACGTCCTCGTCGAGCTGCGCGGACGCATGTTCGAGCGCCTCCTGCGCTGGCCCCAGGCGACGCTCGAGGGCACGCCCTCGGGCCTCGTGGTCACCAAGTTCCTCAACGAGGCGAGCAATGCCCTGAACCTCGCGGCCGAGGTCCTTTCGACCCTCGGCCGCGAATCGCTCATCACCCTCGTGCTCCTGGGGCAGCTCCTCTACACCAACTGGCGCCTGATGCTCTTTGCCGTCGTCGTCGGACCGCTCATCTCGATCGCCCTGCGCTCCTTCTCCCGGCGGCTGCGCCGGCTCAATTCCGAGAGCCAGGCGATGATGGGCGAGATGACGCGCGCGGTGCAGGAAGCGCACGAGGGCAGCCGCGTGATCAAGGTGTACGAGGGGATCGAGTACGAGGAAGGCCGCTTCTCGCGCATCAACCAGCGCCTGCGCCGCTTCGCCATGAAGATGCAGGTCGCCTGGTCCGCGGCCACCCCCGTGACCCAGCTCATCGCCGCGATCGGCCTCGCCTTCGTCATCGGGCCTGCGCTCTGGCAGATGCAGGCGGGCATCATCACCCGGCGCGATTTTTACCAGTTCCTCACCGCGGCCATGCTCATCCTGCAGCCGCTCCGGCACCTCGCCTCGGTGAGCAGCCCCATCGCCCGCCTGGGCGCGGCCGCGGAGAGCGTCTTCGCGATGATCGACGCCCCCGTCGAGGTGGAGACGGGCTCGCGCGAGATCGGGCGCGCCCGGGGCGCGATCTCCCTGCGGGCCGTGCGCCTGCAGTACCCCGGCGCGTCGGCCCATGCCCTCAACGGCATCGACCTCGAGGTAAACCCCGGCGAAACCGTGGCCTTCGTGGGCCCTTCGGGCGCGGGCAAGACCACCCTCATCAACCTCATCCCGCGCTTCCTGCGCCCCGACGAAGGGGAGATCCTGCTCGACGGCGTGCCGATCCAGGAACTCTCGCTCGCGAGCCTGCGGCGGCAGATCGCCCTCGTCTCGCAGGACGTCGTGCTCTTTGACGACACCATCGGCGCCAACATCGCCTATGGCAGCGCCGGCAGGGCGACGCCGGAACAGGTCCGCGCCGCGGCGGAAGCCGCGTTCCTCCTGCCTTTCATCGAAACCCTGCCCCAGGGCTTGGATACGCGGGTGGGCGAGAACGCGGTCAAGCTCTCGGGCGGGCAGCGCCAGCGGCTCTCCATCGCGCGCGCGCTCCTCAAGGATGCCCCGATCCTGCTCCTCGATGAGGCCACCTCGGCGCTCGACTCGGAATCGGAGCGCACGATCCAGCTGTCGCTGGAAAAGCTCGTGAAGGGCCGCACCACCCTCGTCGTCGCGCACCGCCTCTCGACCATCGAGCGCGCCGACCGCATCGTCGTCCTCGAACACGGGCGCATCGCGGAATCGGGCCGCCACACCGAGCTCATCGCCCACCGCGGCCTCTACGCCACCCTGCACCGCATCCAGTTCGCCGCCTAGGGGGTTTTTCGCCCCTCTCCCTCCGGGAGAGGGGCGGGGGGTGAGGGCGGCCAGGAAGCAAGGCACTGCCATCCATGGCAGCCCCGCAATCTCCGCAAGATATACAGTGCTAGCATGTATATCCAACGGAGCCCCGGAGATGGAAATGCAGGTAGCCAAGTGGGGAAACAGCCTCGCCGTCCGCCTCCCGGTCGCCGTGGTCGAGGCCCTGTCGCTCCAGGAGGGCGACGACATCGAGATCCACGTCGCCGGGGCGCGCGCCTTCGAGATCGTGAAGCGGCCCCATGCCCGGGAACTCGTCGCCCGCCTGCGCAGGTTCCGCGGTCGCCTTCCCCCGGATTTCCGCTTCGACCGCCTCGAATCCCATGGGCGCGGCTAAAAGCTTCCTCGACACCAGCGTCCTGCTCCACCTCCTTTCCGCCGACCCGGCGCGCGCCGATTGCGCCGAACGGGAAGTGTCCGCGGGCGGCGTGCTCAGCGTCCAGGTGCTGAACGAATTCGCCTCGGTCGCCTCGCGCAAGCTCCGGATGACGTTCGCGGAGATCCGCGAGGTCCTGCTCGCGGTCCGGGCCGTATGCACCGTGGTGCCCCTCGACGAGGATTCCCACGACGGCGGTCTGCAGATCGCGGAAACCTACCGCCTGTCGCTTTACGACGCGACGATCGTGGCCTCGGCGATCGCCGCCGGCTGCACGACGCTCGTCACGGAGGACCTGCAGCACGCACAGGTGTTCGAAGGTCGGCTGAAGGTCCGCAATCCGTTTCGCTGACCGCCGAAGTCCCGCAGTGTCCCCAGGCGCCCGACCATGCCCCCGGGCGAAGGGTCCCCGGACCAACAAGGATCGCGGTCGCATGCATCGGCGTCACCCTGGGCCTCCGCTGCGCGGCGATCCAGGTCCTGTCGAACCGCTTGCGCAGTTTCGGAACCGCGTTACGAGGATCCCGTCCACCCTTGCCAGGTGGGCGGGCGCTTGCACACCCGCCAGTCGATCACCTCCCAGCGCCGGCGCGCCCGCCAGCGCAGGATGAGTACCAGGGCGGAATCGAGCAGCAGGAAAGGCGCCAGCCAGGGAGCGACCTGCGGGTCGCGCAGGCTCTCCTGACCCAGGGAGATCCCTCCGGTCCAGAGCGCGCACACCAGGGCGGACACGGCGATGTCCCCGACCGGCCATCCCCGGGTGCGAAAGAGCTGGAAGTAGAGCATCGAGACGCCCGCGACGACGCCCGTCACGAGGAGCGGGAACTCGGTGCCGTTAGAGTGCAGCAGGAACTCGTCGACCAGGACGCAGGCCAGGAGCGCCGCGCCGGCCGACGCCGCGAACTGGCGCCACGCGCTGGCCTCGGCCAGACGGAAGAGCTGGCCCCGGTCCAATCCCCCCAGGAGCCACAGGGAGCGCGCGCGTCCCGGCAGGGCCCCGGTCGCCGATCCCGCGGCGACGGCCACGTAGGGCACGACGTGGAAAAAGAGGACCGCACCGCCATGGCGGCGGGACGAACCGCCCACCGCGGTCACGAGTTCGATGAACGCGAAAAGCGCGAGACAGGCGGCGAAGGAGAGGGCGGCCGTCGTGCGGGCGTCGAGCGGACCCGAAAGGACGATGCGCAGCGACTGCGGCCGCCTGCCCGTCACCCGCACCAATCGAGACAGCAGCCGGACGACGGTGTTGGGGCCGCCGGCCGGGTGCCACAGGCTCGATCGACCCAGGAACCAGGTGCCAAAACCCGCCCAGCCAAGGAGGGTGGCCACGAAAAGCCGGAATACCTCGCGGTCGGGCGAATTCGGTCGCGGCAGGTGCAGGTCGGGAGAGAAGCCCAGGAAGAGGCCTGCGGCGAGCAATGGCCCCAGGATCGCGATGACGCCGATGCGGGGCCGGGTCAGGTAGTAGGTCAGGAAGAAGAACGCGGTCATGGCGCCCCAGGCATCCACGAATGCAACTTCGGCGATGCGCGAACCCGGCACGCCAAAGCCCGGACTCGAGCCGGCACCCAGAGCGACGGACCATTGGAGCGCGGCGGCGAGCGTCATGGCGATCAGGGTCGTGAACGCCCCCGCAAAGACCTTGAATCCGCCGTGCGGCGCGAACTGGACGGCGCGCGAGTCCGCGATGGCCCGGAACATCATTCCGCAGGTGATCGCAACGGGGAGGAGGCAGATGCCGGTTCCGAGGAACACGAACATCCTCAAGGTGAACGAGGTGCCACCCAGGAGGATCGCCAGCACGCCGGCGACCGAGAGGAGCATTCCGGCCACCAGCATCCAGCGCATGAGCGGCCGCCAGGTCAGCATCAGCCAGGCGATGCGGGCGATGCCGCGGACAGGGGGTTTCATGCGTGCAGCTCGACAAAGAGATCCTCGAGGCCGAGGTTTTGCACCTCGACTTCGGCGTCCAGGGAATCGCGCAGGCTTTGCACTTCGCCGGGGCTCCACTGGCTCACCAGTGCCGAGGCCCAGGTTTCTCGCACCTGCTGGGTCAGGGCGTGCGGCAGCGCGAGCCCGGGCGGGAGAGCGCGCCGGGCGCGGACCTGCAGGCGCACGACGGATTCCTTGAGGGTGTCGAGCTCGCCGCTCCAGGCGAGCGCGCCCTCGCGCAGGATCCAGATCCGGTCGGCGACGCGCTCGAGGTCCGAGACGATGTGCGTGGAGAAGAGGACCGTGCGCGTGCGATCCGAGGAGATCTCGAGGAGCTCCTGCAGGAACCGGCGCCGCGCGAGCGGGTCGAGGCTCGCGGCGGGCTCGTCGAGCACGAGGAGCTCCGGGTCGTGTCCCAGCGCCAGCAGGGACGAGAGCTTTTGCCGCTCCCCGACCGAGAGGACCTGCACCGGCCGGTCGAGCGGCACCTCCCAGGCTCGCGCCAGCCGGTCGACGAGGTCCCCGTTCCACCGCGGGTGCAGGGAAGAATGCAGGGCCAGATGCTGTGCCCCCGTGATCATGGGGATGAGTTCGTCCTGCTGGGGCACGAAGCCGATCCGTCCCTTCACGGTGGCCGGGAGCGCGAGGCTGTCGTGGCCGAAGACCTTCGACTCCCCGCTCGTCGGAGGAGAAAAGCCGAGCAGGATGTCGAGCAGGGTCGTCTTGCCCGCGCCGTTGCGCCCGATCACGCCGATGACGCTCCCGCGATGCTCCTCGACGCAGACATCCTTGAGGATCGTCCTGCCCTTGATCACCTTGCCCAGTCCGCGGGCGCTCAGTACGGGTTGGCTCACGATTTCCCTCCCATTTTCCTGCGGAGGACCTCGGCGAGGTCCGATGCATCGAGTTCGAGCTGCCGCGCCGCCAGCACCAGGGCGTCGACCTGCGGCTCCAGCTGGCGCAGGCGCTGCGCAAGCGTCCCCTGGCTGCGCCGCCCCGCGGCCACCGTCATCGCCTTGCCGCGGTTGCGCTGCAGGACGCCCTCGCCTTCGAGCAGGGCATAGGCCTTGGAGATCGTCATCGGATTGACCGAGTGGAGTTCGGCAACCTCCCGCACCGAGGGCAGGGCGGTGCCCGGGGCGAGCTGGCCGCTGGCGACCATGCGCTGCACCTGGTCCACGAGCTGCCGGTAGATCGGCACCCCGGAGGCGGGCTGCAGGACGAAGAAGCGGGCGGGCAGGGTGGGAGCGGACTCCATATATGTGTATCAGTATACTGATACACAATGCGCGGTCAAGCCCCCGCTACATCAGCACGACGTCGAACTGCTCCTGGCTGTACTGGGCCTCGACCTGCATCGACACGGGCTTGCCGATGAAGTCCGAGAGCATCGCCAGCGACTGGCTCTCCTCCTCGAGGAAGAGGTCGATGACGCCCTGCGCGCCCAGGATGCGGAACTCCTTCGCGTCGCCGTACTGGCGCGCCTCGCGCAGGATCTCGCGCAGGATCTCGTAGCAGACCGTGCGCGCGGTCTTGAGCTCCCCCCGGCCCTGGCAGACCGGGCAGGGCTCGCACAGAACGTGGGCGAGCGATTCGCGCGTGCGCTTGCGCGTCATCTCCACGAGCCCGAGGGCGGTGAACTCGCTCACCGTGACGCGGGTGCGGTCGCGCGCCAGGGCGCGACGGAACTCGGCCAGCACGGCCTCGCGATGGCTCGCCGCGGCCATGTCGATGAAGTCGACGACGATGATCCCGCCCAGGTTGCGCAGGCGCAGCTGGCGCGCGATGGCGTGGGCCGCCTCGAGATTGGTCTTGAACACGGTATCGTCGAAGTTGCGCTTGCCGACGAAGGCCCCGGTGTTGACGTCGACGGTCGTCATCGCCTCGGTCTGGTCGATGACGAGGTAACCGCCGCTCTTGAGGTCGACGCGGCGCGAGAGCGCGCGCTCGATCTCCTCGTCGATGCGGTGCATGTCGAAGAGGGGGCGCTCGCCGGTGTAATGCACCAGGCGCGCCTCGACGCCCGGCACGTACTGGGCGGCGAAGGCGCGCAGGGCCTGGTAGTTCTCGCGCGAATCGACCTGGACGGCGACGGTCTGTTCGGAAACGACGTCGCGCAGCACCCGCTGCGCGAGCGAGAGCTCCTGGTAGAGGAGGGCGGGCGCGCCGTTGCGGCCGCGCTCCTCGCGGATCGTGGTCCAGCGGCGCAGCAGGTACTCGATGTCGTTGGCGAGATCGCTCTCGCTCGCGTCCTCGGCGCTGGTGCGGATGATGAAGCCGCCCGTTGCGTCGGGCGGCACGAGCCGCGCCAGGAGCTCGCGCAGGTGCGCGCGCTCGGCCTCGTCCTCGATGCGCTGCGAGACGCCGATGCGCGATTCCTGCGGCAGGTAGACGAGATTGCGCCCGGCGAGGCTCACCTGGGTGGAGAGCCGTGCGCCCTTGGTGCCGAGCGGATCCTTGATGACCTGGACGAGCAGCGTGTCGCCCTCGTGCACCAGGCGCTCGATGGGTGGCTTCTCGGTGGCGTGGTGGCGCGCCTCCCAGATGTCGGCGACATGCAGGAATGCCGCGCGCTCGAGGCCGATGTCGATGAAGGCCGATTGCATGCCGGGGAGCACGCGCACCACCTTGCCCAGGTGGATGTTGCCGGCGAGCCCGCGCGTGGCGGCGCGCTCGATCTGGATCTCCTGGACCACGCCCGCCTGCAGCAGCGCGACCCGCGTCTCCTGCGGCGTGATGTTGATGAGGACGTCTTCGGTCGACATCAAACTAGGGTAGCAGGATGCCGGCCCCGGCCAGGAGCTCCACGGTCTGCGAGAGCGGCAGGCCGACGATGCCCGAGCAGCTCCCCTCGACGCGCTCCACGAAAGCGGCGCCGCGGCCCTGCAGGGCGTAGGCGCCGGCCTTGCCCAGGGGTTCGCGTCCCGCGCAGTAGCGGGCGATCTCCTCGTCCGAGAGGGCGCGGATCCATACGCGCGAGACGCTCAGGCGGCTCGCGGCCGCGCCCGGCCCGGCCGGGGCGATGGCGATCGCGGTCAGGACCTCGTGCTCGCGACCCGCCAGGCGGCGCAGCATCTGCGCCGCGTGCGCGAGGTCCCGGGGCTTGCCCAGCACCTCGCCATCGAGGATCACCTCGGTATCGGCGCCCAGCACGGGACGGTGCAGGAGGCCGCGCGCCAGGGCCGCGCGCCGTCCGGCCTCGGCCTTGCCGGTCGCCACGCGCAGGACGTACTGCGCGCCCTCCTCGCCGTGCGCGGGAACCTCGGGCACGTCGGGGCCGCGGGGCGCGGCCACGCGCAGCAGCAGGGTCTCGAATCGCGCCCCGACCTGGCGCAGCAGATCGCGTCGACGCGGGCTCGCGGAGGCAAGGTAGAAGTCGGCCATCGGGATCCCGGGGACTAGGAGCGATGATACGGATGCGAGGCGAGGATCGACCACGCCCGGTAGACCTGCTCCGCAAGGACAACCCGGGCGAGCGCATGGGGAAGGGTCATGCTGGAGAGGCGCAGGGAGAGTTCGCAGCGGGACCGCAGGGCTTCGTCGAGGCCGTCGGGGCCGCCCAGGAAGAAGACGACCGAGCCCGCGCGCTCGCGCCAGCCCGAGAGCGCCCGCGCGAGCCGCTCGCTGTCCCAGTCGCTGCCGTGCTCGTCCATCGCCACGAGGATCGCGTCCCGCGGCGCGAGCGCCAGCAGGCGCTGCCCCTCGGCGGCGCGCAGGCGCGGGCCGTCCTGGCCCTGGCGCGGCTCGGCCTTCACCTCCTTCACCTCGGCGGCAAAGTCGCGCGGCAGGCGGGAGAGGTAGTCGCGCGTCGCCTCCTGCGCCCAGGCCGGGATCCTCTGGCCGACCGCGGCGAGCAGGATCTTCACGACGGGATCCTCCCCCGGATCCTCACCGTCCGCGGCTCAGGAGCGCGTGCGCGGGCGCGGCGCCGCGGCGAGCTTCACGCGAACGGGCTTCCCGCCCCAGACCTCCTCGAGGCCGTAGTAGGCGCGCACCGCGGGCTGCATGAGGTGGATGACGATGTCGCCCAGGTCCACGAGCACCCATTCGCCGCCCTCCTCGCCCTCCGTGGCGAGCACCGCGTGGCCGCCCTCGCGCGCGCGGTCGGCGACGCCGTGCGCGAGGGCCCTCGTGTGCCGCGTCGAGGTGCCGCTCGCGATGACGACCCGGTCGAAGAGCGATGTGAGGCCGCTCGTGTCGAACACGACGATGTCCTGCGCCTTGACGTCCTCGAGGGCGTCAATGACGAGTCGTTGCAGCTTTCGCAGGTCCATGCGCGGTTTCGTAGAGTCGGTGGGATTGGATGTACTCGAGAACGCCCCCGGCGAGATGCTCGCGCGGAAGAACGCCCTCGCCAAGGAGGCGTCGCAGTTCGGTGGCCGAGCAGTCGACGGGATGCATGGCGAATTCGGCGAGCATCCCCGCCGCGCGCGTGCGCAGGTCCGCGGCCCCGGCATGTCGCCTCTGCACCGCCTGCGCCACGGCCTCGGGCAGCGTGCCCTCGGCGCCCGGCCGGCGGGCCACCGCGATGTGGGCGAGGTCGAAGAGTTCGTCCCAGCGGTGCCAGGTGTCGAGGCGCTGCAGCTGGTCGGACCCCATGATCCACACGAGGGGCCGGTGCGGACCGTGTTCGCCGCGCAGCGCGTGCAGCGTCTCCACCGTGTAGGTGGGACCGGTGCGCTCCATTTCCCGCCGGTCGATGCGAAACCGGGGTTCCCCGGCGATCGCGATCTCGAGCATGCGCGCGCGGTCGGACGCCGGGGTGCGCGTGCGCTTTTGCCAGGGCAGGCCCGCGGGCAGGAAGGCGATCTCGGCCAGGTCCAGGGCGGCGAGCGCATCGCGGGCCAGCTGCAGGTGTCC
>Ga0075029_100001716_pt1 | contig 12518 bp, 9 predicted proteins | sample LitLauG_LLR_2013_FD_71391 | JGI IMG/M metagenome (GOLD analysis project Ga0075029, IMG submission 71391) | Freshwater sediment microbial communities from North America - Little Laurel Run_MetaG_LLR_2013 | ecosystem: Environmental > Aquatic > Freshwater > Creek > Sediment | place: USA...
CCCCTACTCCTGGGCGGAGCGGCATTCTTGTTTGCTGGTCTGGGCGCGGGATACTTTTTCACGCACCCATCCAACTCGCCTGCGCCGGTGCAAGCTGCCACTGAAACCAACGGGGCAGCAACCGCTCCGGCGGGTGCAACTAGCCAACCCTTGACCGCGCCTGTTTCCATCTCAGTCACACAGGGAACTCCATCCGCGCTGCCCATCGTGGCTATCTCCACAGGTTCGAAGAGTTTCGCCCCTGCTGACCTAAAATACATTCGGCAACGAACAATTGTCGGGGATACGAGCCAGACGGAGCCCACCACCGCATCCCGCTCGGGGGTTTCCAATCTCAAGATGGGTGCGCCTTCCGCTCCAATTAGGAGGGCCGTAAATATTCCAGACGCTTCCGGCGCGGACGAATTGAATTTTTCTGGTTCAGTGGCACAGGATGCGGGTTCGACCGGAGCCTTTTCCGTCCGATCGGCAAATCTGGCGGTCCCTCCACCGGCCCCGCTTGTGCCTTCGGTGGACGCGACGACGGCCATGCAAGCGAAGTTGATTTCTTTCACGCGCCCCGTCTATCCCGCTATGGCCAAGAGCTCCAATGTGCAGGGGGATGTCGTAATTTCCGCAAACGTTGATGAACATGGCGTGGTCACTGATGCAAAAGCCGTGAGCGGCCCCGTCTCTCTACGGCAGGCTGCGGTGGACGCTGTGAAGCAATGGAAATACGCACCGTCACTGGTCAGCGGGAAACCATCCCCATCCCAGGTCTCCATTACGCTGGATTTCCGTTTGAAATAGTTCTGGTTCAAAAAGCTGCTCAAGCTACGACGGTTCTTGTACTGCCTGGAGAGACTCTAAGCCAATTTATTTTTGGACCGTCAGGGCATTATAGTCGGGAACTCCTTGAATGGTCCCGGACGCTATATCCTTGCTTGCGTGATCTGCAGCCTATCGATGTAGGCCAGCAGATTCAGCTCATGAGAATTAATGGGCGCACTGTGGATGATGGGCCTCCTGGAGTAATAACCAGTGTTACTGAAGCTGAGCAGCTCACGAACCAAACTAACGAAGGAGTGAGGGACTGTAAATGAGCAAGAATTTCGAACTAATACAAAGAGCGGCGAAAGAAGACCTGCTTACTCCGTCGTCCCAGCCAGGGGCCCTGGAGGGAGCGATCCCGGCTCAGTATCTTGCTTCTTCAGCCACAGGTGACGTCACTCGAGTAGAAATTGATAAGCTGGTTCAGCGTTTATTCCTTCAAGGCGGTGAGCTCTCCGGGCCCAAAGTAGTATCGTTCTCTGGTGCTGCGGAGGACAATCGGAGCAGCTGGATTTGCGCCCGCGCGGGGGAATCATTGGCATCTCAAGTGGACGCTTCGGTCTGCGTCGTGGATACAAATGTTGCGTCGTTGTTGCCGCACACTAATTTTGTCTCCAGTAATCGGACCGAATTGGTTGTCGAACCCGTAACGGACAATTCGGTACAGAGTATTGCGACGCCCTTATCGCGGGGGAATCTTTGGTTGATGCCGATGCCCTTTGGATTGGCGAAAGGGGATATTTATAGGCATGCGAGCCAGTGTCGCGCGCTCTTTGCCGATCTTCGCGACAGGTTCAATTACATCCTCATCAGCGGGCCTCCTCTTACCCGCGAAACTGAGGCCATCCTAATTGGACGATTGGCGGACGGGATTGTACTGATTGTAGAAGCGAATCAGACCAGGCGCAGATCGGTGCGGGAAGCCAAAGAGCGCCTCCGTTCTGCGGAAATCGATCTGCTGGGCGCCGTTCTTGACCAACGCACATTCCCCATTCCGAATTCTCTTTACCAAAAACTCTAACCATTGCCGGGTTGAACCGCCGGAAGATGCCCGGTAGCAAGCATCTTTGCAATCCAAAAGTTCTTCGGAGAATTGCACTTCGTCAAGCAAGACACCGCCAGAGGCTACTTTATGCTGGCAGAGCTCGCGCCATGTTCATCGAACCGCAGAAGCTAGTCGCGCAATAGAAGGTCCGTCTGCAGCCTGGCTGACGGGTGATCTGAATATTGAATTCCACGATCTGATATCGGTCTTGTTACACGACTCATCGACTTGTTTAACCCAACCCCATGAAAACATTTCGTAGACAATTTCTTGTTTCGGCCTTCAGGCTATTTGATCTCGGCATCCTTGGCTTATCCTGCCTGATAGCCGCGATTCAAATTTGGCATCTCACTGAATTTAGTTCGTTCGCATCGTTTATTTCGATGCGGGTCAAAGTGCTAAATATTGTGGTGGCCCTTGCACTCTTCTATTCCTGGCGAATCGTGTTCACGGCATTCGGCCTTTACCGGTCCAGGCGACTCAGAACCCAGACACAGGAATATGCCGATGTTTTGAAAGCCACCACCTCAGCTGCGCTTGTGCTTGGTGTAGCAGCGGTAATTTTCCGAGTAAGCGCATTCACTCCGGCGTTTGTCGGATTGTTTTGGCTGCTGGCCAGTTCGTTGATTCTCTTATCCCGCTGGATCCTGCGCATGGGTCTTAAATGGGCACGGTTGCATGGGCGCAACCTTCGTCAGATGCTGGTTATTGGTACCAACATGCGCGCCATTGAGTTTGCCCGGACCATCGAAGCAAGGCATGAACTGGGCTACCAATTGATTGGTTTTGTCGATGAAGCATGGAACGGGTTTAAGGATTTTGAAGAAAACGGCGACAAGGTTGTGTGCGACCTGGAACACTTTCCCCGTTACTTGAGGGAACGCATCGTCGATGAAGTGGCGATCGCTTTGCCAATGAAATCATACTACTCCCGCGCCGCCGACATCGTGTCCATGTGCCGGGAGCAAGGCGTTATCGTTCGTGTTCTTACCAACATCTTCGACCTGCCACCGGGAGGAACGAGGGAAGCATTGCTGGACGACCTGGCAGTTGCGACCTTTGGCGGAACTGTATTCGAAGGCTGGCCTTTCGTTTTCAAACGCCTGTTCGATATTTGTGTTTCCGGGATCTTGCTTATCCTTCTGATGCCCTTGCTGCTCGTTGTGGCTGTAGCAGTTCGGTTGGATTCACGCGGTCCGGTACTGTTTCTGCAAGAACGAGTGGGTTTGAATAAGCGAAGATTCCAGGTATACAAATTCCGCACCATGGTCACCAATGCCGAGAAGAAGCAAGCCCAGATTGAAGGTTTGAACGAGGCCGACGGACCCGTGTTCAAGATTAAGAATGATCCCCGGATAACACGACTCGGCAAATACCTTCGCAAGGCCAGCATTGACGAATTGCCGCAGTTGCTGAACGTTTTAACTGGGGAAATGAGCCTGGTTGGGCCCCGTCCTCTACCCATCCGCGACTATCAGGGATTTGACCAGGACTGGTTGCGTCGCAGATTCAGCGTTCGACCTGGAATCACATGTCTGTGGCAGATTAATGGTAGAAGTTCGCTTTCCTTCCAGGAATGGATGAAGCTGGACATGCGCTACATTGATAGCTGGTCATTTTGGCTGGACCTGAAGATTTTGGTGATGACCATCCCGGCCGTGCTCCGGGGTTCAGGAGCGGTTTGAGTTGGTACGCCATTTCAACGCCGCGAGTGTAGGACTGTCCCGCTCAATTCCCCTTTGATTGTGTTTTTGATTGGCCGTAAGTGCGCTTAAGAAATTGAATCGTACGGATTGAGGTATCGCCCATCATGATAAATGAAGAATTGGAATTAAGATCGCCCGACCGTCCATCCATGCCAACTTCACGAGACTTCTTCTCCGTGCTCTTTCGCCAGCGAAAAGCCATGCTGGCCGCATTTGCGCTCGTCCTAATCGCAGTGATTGTTTCCGGGGCGTGGATGCCAAAATACGAAGCGCACATGAAGATATTGGTCAGGCGCCCTCGAGCCGACGCGACGGCTACTCCGTGGGCTAATTCACCCCCTCCCATTGGTGGAGATCAAGTCGGCGAAGCAGATCTCAATTCGGAAGTTGAATTGCTTAACAGCGAGGACATTCTGCGGAAAGTCGTGGTCGCCGCGGGTCTGGTCAAGGGGCAACCTTCGCAGGCCGATGCGAAGAAGATTGAAAAGGCTTCAATTCAGTTGAGCAAAGATCTAAAGATTGAGGCAGTGCGCAAGTCAAATCTCATTTCCGCCACCTATACATCCCGGGATCCGCAAATGACGGCAAACGTACTTAATGCTCTTGCAGCCGCGTTTATGGAGAAGCATCTGGAGGTATACCGTTCCTCAGGCGAACTGAAGTTCTTCGATCAACAGGCTGAACAATACCGTCAGAGTCTTGACCAGGCCCAACAACAGGTGACGAAGTTCTCCAAGGATAGCGGGGTCGTCTCAGCGCCGCTCGAACGCGATGCAACCTTGCAAAGGGCAAACGAATTTGACTCCAACGCGCGACAGGCACAAGCGGCAATAGCAGAAACCCGGCAGCGCATTCAGACGTTGCAGGAACAAATGCACGCGGTGCAACCACGCATGACGACTGTGGTTCGTACCTCAGAGAACTCGGCGCTGATGGAACAGATGAAATCGACTTTACTGAACCTGCAATTGAAAAGAACCGATTTGCTTGCGAAATATGCCCCAACCCACCCACTGGTGCAGGAAGTGGATAAGCAAATTTCGGAGGCGCGCGCAGCAATTGACGCCGAAGTCAGCAAGCCGGCTCAGGAAGAAACCACGGATCGTGACCCCAATTACGAATGGATCCGCTCGGAACTAACCAAAGCTCAAACTGAACTCAGCGGATTGACGGCCCGCGCGGCTGCCAGCAGTTCCATGGCGGAGCGTTACCGTGCTGAGGCTCGCAGCATTGACCAAAAGGGATTCGAGCAGCAGGACCTCATGCGGAATGTCAAAACCCAGGAAGAAAACTATTTTCTGTATGAGCGGAAGCGTGAGGAAGCGCGGATCAGCGCAGCCCTCGACGCACGCGGCATCTTGAATGTTACGATTTCGGAGCCGCCGATCGTTCCTGCAGTTCCAGTTCGATCACCCTATCTGATTGGATTGATTGCGCTAGTCGTTGGATTGTGTATTTGCCTGTTCACGGCATTTGCGGCCGATGCACTGGATCCCACCTTCCACACGCCGGACGAACTGGCAGCCTTCTTGGGTGCCCCTGTGCTAGCCGCACTGCCAAAAGGCGGGGAGTAAAAGCTATCCATCTGTTTGCGCTACGTTGTGTTGGCACCGTGGTTGGAATTACTTCATCGTAATATGTACCGCGGCTAAGGCCGCATTGGATTTCCTGACATGCACCAAAACTCGGCTTCCTTGCCACAGGCGGTTTCTGTACGGCCCTCCAGGTCCATGGTCACGGTCTGGCAGTTCGTTCAGTCGCGTGACACCGCACTTTTATTTTTGTCTCTTGCCCTGCTGCTGGGGTCAACACTGGACAGCGGCGCTCTGGGGACAATTGTGAAGCTATGCTGGCTGGCGTCTGTGGTGGTTTTGACCTTGATCAACATCGGTGCCGCGCTAGCCGCGTACATGGCGTCGCTGGTTATCTACTCGCCGCTTCATTTCGAAGGCTGGGTTTCCCCACTACAACGTCCGGACAATTTTGCACTCGCAATCGTTTTGGCGGGCATGCTGGCAGTGCTGTTCAATTCAAGAGAAGCCATCCCGCGATTCAACTGGTACATTCTTGCATCCTTGGCCTTTTTTCTTCTGCATGGAGCCATTTTCTCCCAGGATCATTTTGCAGCGTTATTTCGAGAAATTCTAATTCCTCTGCTGGTTTGTGAACTCTCGGCCTTGATCCAAATGGAAGAACGGGAATTGCACGCGTTTCAGAACGGGATTGCCGTTATCGGTGGATATATGGGTTTGGTCTCAATCCTTGAAAGGGTTCCCGCCTATGATTGGATTCTTCCGCCATGGATCGGGAACGCTTCTCTGAGACCCTTTGATCCGTACCTCGAGGAGTGGATTGGCCAGGGCCGGTCCGGTGGGACCATTTTGCAGCCGGCTTGGAACGGCATAATGCTCACATTAATTGCTTGCTTTCTCCTCCTACGGATGAGGCGGGGAATTTCCTGGCCCGTGGTGATTTCAATGCTGCTGTGTGTGGCGGGTTCGTTTTTTACGTACACGCGTGCGGTCTGGCTGGGTCTGGCAGCCGCCTTACTGTGGTTTCCAGGATGGTGTCAATCCCAACGTGAAATCCGCATGCGGCGTATAGTTTTGGCCTGTGTTGCAGCAGTCTTTCTACTGGTTGCAGGCGGCTATGCAAGTGAGCGTTTGCAAGATAGCAATACAATCTTTTATCGCTTCAACCTTTGGGGAGCAGCACTTCGTCTGGCCGCTAGCCATCCTTTGACCGGGGTGGGGTTCTACAATTTCGGTACCGCGATGTCCAATGTGGAGCAGGGGTTCGGGTCACTGATTGAGAATCAACCGGACATTAAAGAAGAGGGAGCTGCTTCGCACAATACGCTGCTCACCGTCTTGGTTGAATTCGGTGTGATAGGTTTCTTCTTATATACGACGACGTTTTTCAAGATTGTCCAAAGGGCAATAAACAATGCCCGTAGTGCCTGGGGCCAGGCGGGAGCGGCATGGGTGTTGGCCCTTTTCATCATCTATTTTGTCAATGCGATGGTCGTTTCTGCTTTCGAAGGCGCAGCCAATGTAATGTTTCTTGGGTTTCTTGGCGTTATCGCCGGTGCACGGAAGGGAATTGTCTAATGATGGATAATCGAGACCCCGTGAAAGTAAGATTTGAACCTGGTGCGGCGGAATTGCGACCTGATCACCGATCTTTTATGTCCGCAACCAGCCTTCCCTCCTATTCGTCGGCCGAAGGCGCCCCCGCGCAAGCTGTGTGCGAGGGAATGCAACCGGAGGTAACTACACATTCCCGGTGCAATGTGCTTGGGGTGCGTGTTAGCGCGATCAACATGGAGGAAGCTGTCCGCCTTGCTGACCTTCATATTCAGACGGGTCGGAGTGGTTACGTTTGTGTTACCGGCGTCCATGGCGTTATGGAAGCCCAATCGGATCGCGATTTTGGATTAATTCTCAACCGCTCAACAATCACCACGCCCGATGGCATGCCCATGGTATGGGTGGGACATGCCCAGGGTCATTCCGGCATGTCGCGTGTGTACGGTCCTGAATTCATGCTGCAAGTGTGCGAGCTATCCGTAAAACGAGGTTACCGCCACTTTCTGTACGGTGGAAAGCCGGGCGTGGCCGAGAGCCTCGCGAAGAATCTTTCAAACCGCTTTCCCGGATTGCAGATTGCCGGAACATATACCCCGCCGTTCCGGGCGCTGAATGACTGTGAGGAAAAAGATTTGCTCTGCCAACTCAAGGATTGTAAGCCTGATTTTTTCTGGGTTGGGTTGAGCACGCCGAAACAGGAACGATTCATGGCTCAGTACGTGGACAAACTTAGTGTGCCACTCATGGTGGGAGTTGGCGCGGCCTTCGACATCTTGAGTGGGGGAATTGCCGATGCACCGCAATGGATGAAGCAATCGGGACTGCAGTGGTTGCATCGCCTCCTCCAAGAGCCGCGGCGGCTTGGGAAACGGTACCTGATCAATAATCCAAAATTCATCTGGAAGGTTGCGTTGCAACTGTCCCACATTCGAAATTTCAACTCTGAATCCTGACCTGAATTTCTTGGAATGACTGCTTGCGCGGCGGCAAATATTCGCGTGGCCTTCCTATCCTGTCTACCTTCGCGATTCCAATTGCCAGCAAACCACTAAAGAAATTCTAGGAATTATCCATATGAGTCTCAGTATTGGCTTAATTGTCGGTGATCAACACACCTTGCATTGCGGGGTGAAGGATTATGCCATCCGCCTTGGCAAAGAACTGGAGCGGATAGGCCTGAATGCGGAAATACTGGCTCCATCAGATTGGGGCATAAAATCCTTCTGGCGATTTCGCGAGGAGCTTCAAAGGCGGCAATTCGATATCTTGCACGCGCAATATCCTTCCATAGGAAACCGAAAATCACTTTGCCCCCATTTCCTTGGATGGATGAGGGCAGCGAAGCGAGTCGTGGTAACTTTGCATGAGTATTCGGCACTGCCAGGAGCCCAGCGCGCTTCGGTGCAGCTATTTCGGTGGACCGCCGACCAAGTGCTGTTCACAACGGAGACGGAATTGAGCCGGTACGGGCGGTCGGGTGTCGCGCAACGCGTAATCCACATTGGGAGCAATGTTCCTGCATTCACGACCGACAAGCCAAGAACCCCAACAATCATATACTTCGGTCAGATAAGACCGGAGAAAGGGCTGGAAGAATTTCTAGCTCTGGCCCATCGTAGCCAGCAACTCGCGAGACCTTTTAAGTTCCAGGTTATAGGTAGCGTTCCAGAACGCCGGGCAAGCTATTACCAGGCTATCAAAGCAAACGCCATCCCAGAGGTTGAATGGCTAATCGATCTCCCGTTCGAACAGATCGCGGAACTGATGGCAGGATCGCTCGCTGCGTACCTTCCGTTTCCCGATGGTGCCAGTAACCGAAGGGGTAGTTTGTTGGCAGCCCTGACAAATGGTCTGCCGGTGATAACCACCATTGGGAATGCGACCTCCCGCGAACTGATTAACGTTGTGTTATCTGCGAGCAACCCCGACGAGGCGCTTAAACATATCGACAGGCTGCATGCCCTTCCCGAGGAAGCGCAGGCCCTTGGCAACGCGGAGAAATTGTATGCCGCAAAATTCTCCTGGACGGAGATCGCGTTGCAACACGAGCAGGCGTACAACGAAATGCTATCGCTTACTCCACAGGCTCGCCAGGTTGCGGCGGGCTAAGAGTCCGGAATTTGATCTCCGCGGGCTCCCGGAAATGACTGTTCACACGCGAGTAATGTGTTCGATATTTTTGTGTAATCCGTTCCTGATTAAATAATGAGATTGAACAACTGCGAATTCCCCCGTAATTGGTGTGGCCCGCAGCCCCGCTCCAGGAGCAAGTTGTCCGTTGCATGAAGGGATTTTTCCAGGGATGTCCATAAGCAACCAAAAAGAAGATCCGGCGCACGTGACTTCCAGTGCAGGCCAACCAGGAGGCTCTTCTTCTCTTCGGCAGAGGCTGAAACATTGGATGGGGCTCGATCGCGCGGTCGTGTTCGCAATCATGGCCCGGTCCTGGGCTGCGATCGCCGGCGTCGTGTCCGTGCTGCTCATTGCTCGCTTTCTATCTCCCAATGAGCAGGGATACTACTACACGTTTTATAGCATGGTGACTTTGACGGTTGTATTTGAATTGGGATTTTCATTCGTTGTGCTGCAAATGGCGGCGCATGAACGGGCCCAATTAAAAATTCAGGGGGACGGGACTGTTCAAGGCGACTCCGTGGCACATTCGCGTCTGGCCTCCGTGTTGCAAAAATCCACACGATGGTATTTCATTGCGGCTTTGCTGATGTTCACAACTTTGCTGCCAACGGGCTTGTATTTTTTTAGCGTCAATCAACACGCAGATATTCCGGTGGATTGGAAAGGGCCCTGGTGTCTTCTGGCGACGGTAGCCGTGCTGGAATTTCTGATGGCGCCCATCTGTGGTTTTGTAGAGGGCTGCGGATTCGTGCCGCATATCGCCCTCATGCGTTTCGGACAGGCCGTGCTTGGAAGCTCGTTGGGGTGGGTGGCCATGCTGACACACCACGGGCTGTATGCACCGGCGATGTTGATTCTGGGCCAGGGCCTGATGCAAGTGACTTTCCTGAGCCGGCCGAGAATCAGGCACATGCTATTCAGCCTGATGCTCCACCCGGTGGGCGAGAACGGCGTGAACTGGCGCAAAGAGATCTGGCCCTTTCAATGGAGAATTGCCGTTACCTGGCTGTCTAGTTATTTTATCTCTCAAATATTTAACCCTATTTTGTTCATGTTTAGGGGGCCGGCAGCGGCAGGACGTATGGGGATGTCGCTTAGCATTGCAGCCTCGATTGGGACGGTAGGCGTGGCTTGGATGAGCACCAAGGCATCTCCGTTTGGGAACTTCATCGCCCGCGGCGAAATCAGAAAGCTCAATGGCCTTTTCTTCCGAACGTTGTGGCAATCCATGGCACTCCTCGCTGTGGGGGCCTCGGGAATTTTTCTTTGCGTCTTGATTGGTGGTCCCCGGGTTCCAAAGTTGGCGATGCGCGTTTTGCCGCCCTGGGCGCTGGCATTGTTACTGCTGACTACGCTGATGAATCACGTTCTGTCCAGCGAAGCGCTCTACTTAAGGGCGCATAAGAAGGAACCCTTTCTGCGTCAAGCGGTGGTCGTAGCGATGATTTTGGCTGTTTCTACGCCGCTACTCGCCAAATTCTGGGGAGCGAACGGCGTCACCCTGGGTTACTTCCTGTTTGGCGGGCTCCTCAGTCTTACCTGGGGAACATCCATATTTATGGCTTCCAGACGGGAATGGTATGGAAGGCCGAGGCTGAGCGGCGAATTTGCGTTGGCAGGCAAGCAGGAATCATGACTGCCAAATCCGAGCAATTGAAAAGTACTTTGGAAGATTGATATTGCAATCCGCGTTGGAGCAATCCTACAGAGGTTTGTATTGTGAATGTATTGCAATTGATTAGCAGTAGTGTGGGTTATTACGGAGCAGAAAGGGTTGTCGTAACCCTTTCTGCAGCACTCCAGGATATGTACGTAAACACGGTCGTAGCCGCCTTTGAGAATTCTGCGAAGGACTGCCATTTGGAAGTCCTCAACCAAGCTGAATCATATGGGCTGAAAACAGAGCGGATCGCCTGCCATGGCCGTCTGGATCGGCAGGCCATCCGCACCCTGCGCAGCCTTGTTGAACGGTACGAAATTGATGTCATCCATTGCCACGGAATCAAACCAGTTCTGTATTCGCTTCTGGCGACTCGTGGGACGAAAGTAGGGTTGGTCAGCACGTGCCATTCCTGGAGCATCGAGAATAAAAAGGACTGGTTAGTCTCGGCAGTAGAGCGGTGCATTCTTCACGGAATTGACCGCATAGTCGTCGTTTCCGATACCCTAGTTCCACAACTTCGCAGGTTCGGTTTGCGGGCGGACGTAATCAACAATGGGATTAACCTGGAGCCATATCGAAACTTAAGATCAGTTGTTGAGCAGCATGCCGGTTGGTCTGGTCGGCCTGTGGTAGGTGCCGTGGGCCGCCTCACTCCCGTCAAGGGGCTTCAATTTTTGCTACGGGCCGCCCCAGAAGTGGTGAGAGAAAATCCGGATGTTCTATTTTTGTTTGTTGGGGATGGACCGGAGCGCCAGGCACTGGAAGACGAAGCCAAATCCCTGGGAATTCAGAATTCGGTTTGCTTCCTGGGTGTTCGGGAAGATATTCCAGAGCTCCTCTCTTCCATGGACGTCTTGGCCATGCCGTCTTTGTCCGAGGCTATGCCGATGGCGCTGCTAGAGGCGATGGCTTCCGGCAAGGCAGTGGTTGCATCGCGGGTGGGCACAATCCCAAGCGTTATTCAAGAACGCGTCAATGGAATTACGCTGTCTCCCGGCGATGTAAGCGGTTTAGCATCCGCGTTGAATGATCTCCTAAGAAATAAAGAATTTCGCACCGCGCTTGGCTACAACGCGCGGAGGACCGTGGAATCCCGATTCTCGGCGGCCTGCATGGCAAGACAATATCGTGAATTATACGGCGAATTAACTTCCTGCTAGAACTCCACTTTTTTTCAGGATTTCAACGCGTTTTGAGATTTTGCATGTCCTGCAGCGAGTGACTGCGCAGGAAGATGTGCGAGTCGTTTTCCACCGGCACCTGCAAGTCCATTGTGTGCCGGGGGCAGAAAGCAAGCCTCGTGTCGCAACATGGCGCTGGAAGAAATTTCCACTGAAAAAGATGAACAACAAAACTGACAAGAAAATGGTCCCGGTGGTTGTGGTTGGGGGCACTCTCAACGCATTGGGAGTAGTCCGAAGTCTTGCGCGGGGAGGCATGCCAATCTACCTGGTTGCGCACACGCGGTGGCGGGCCGCCGCATGGTCGCGATATTGCCGGGTTGTTCACATCCCAAATGCAGTGGGCCGTGGCCTTGTAGATGGCCTAATGGAACTCTCCACCCAGATTGGCGAACCTGCCGTAATGATTCTCACGGAAGAGCGAGATGTACAAACAGTTTCGAAATACTACCAGGAGCTGGAAAGCCGCTTTCATATCAGCCTTCCGTCGCTGCATGTCATTCAAACGTTGGCAGACAAAACACTCTTCCAGGAGTTTGCGGAGAGGGAAGGGCTTCCAGTTCCGCGAACCGTCTCCCTTCACGGAGCCGAAGATCTCGCTTTGCTGCAAGCACTTTCAATGCCCGTGATCGTGAAACCATTTAACTATCAATTGGTATCGAACCTTGGCGTTAAGCGCGCCGAGCGTGCGGACACGTTGGAAGAAGCGCGCGCTCTGGCTGCGGAGATGCTCGAGGGGGCCGGGGGCGTCGTGGTCCAGGAATGGATTGATGGCGAAGACTCGGACATTTTTTTTACTCTGTTCGCATGCAATTCGAGCAGCAGAATGACGGCCGTCTTTACGGGGCGAAAATTAGTCTGTCAGCCTCGAGGAGTTGGAATCACCGC
>Ga0075029_100001717_pt1 | contig 12510 bp, 13 predicted proteins | sample LitLauG_LLR_2013_FD_71391 | JGI IMG/M metagenome (GOLD analysis project Ga0075029, IMG submission 71391) | Freshwater sediment microbial communities from North America - Little Laurel Run_MetaG_LLR_2013 | ecosystem: Environmental > Aquatic > Freshwater > Creek > Sediment | place: USA...
GCGGCGGCCAGGCTGACGTTCATCACGCGGATGTTGTAGTCCCTGGCGTGGTAAATGGCCCACTCGATGCCTTCGATCGCATCGCTGATCGTGCCTGCGCCCGTGCCGTCCAGCACCTGGACGTCGTAGACGTTCGCATTCGGGGCGATGCCGGTGGTATCGGGCGTGCTGTTCGAGAAGTACCGGGCGAATCCCGCCGCCACCGCCGCCACGTGGGTGCCATGGCCGTACGGATCCTGGTTGGTGCTCGAGTCGTTCGCGATCGAGTTCTCGTAGGCGCTGAGCGCAGAGCTGCCCGGCGGCAACGACGCCGTGCTGTCGACGGCAGCCGCCCAGTTCGCGAGCGTCTGGTTCAACATGCTGACGTTGCGCTGCACCCGCGTGACCCCGCTGCCGTTGAGGAACGCGTCGTGCGCTTCCATCACGCCGGAGTCGAGCACCGCGATACCGATGCCGCTGCCGTCCAGGCCGCTGTAGCTGGACTTGGTGCTGTTGCTGCGCACGTTGTTCGTCAGGGCGCCGGTGATGCTTTCGAGCGTGCTGGCGGTGCGCAGCGTGCTTCGATTGGGGGCCACGCTGATCACATCGGCGCGCTGCGCCAGGGCATTGACGACGGCCGCGGGCACCGTCGCAGTCAACGCCCGCGTGGCGCTGTGGCGCCGCAGGACCGAGCCGCCCCGCTTGAGCACGAAAGCGCGCAGATCCGCCAGGTCGGGATCGGCCGAGCTGCTCAGGATCAGGACCTGGACGAAACGCACCCCGTCGACGTCGCGCGCCCAGCGCACGGACGGCGTGGCCGGCGCGTCCAGGGCTTCCCGCAGTTCGCGCGCTACCTCGTGGGCCTGCGCCGGCGTGGCGGCCAGCGCCGCGGCTGCGGCCAGCGCCGCGGCGGCAAGGCGGACCACGCGCCGGCGGATGCGGCTGCGCTCGATCAGGACGGTGAATCGGGACAGGAGGCTCATCGATAGGCTCTTAAGACAGGTCGCTCGGTGCGGGGGATGAGGGCATGGCATGAATGCGCGATCGAGTTGCGGGATCAACATGCCGAAACAACAGACGTCGCGACCAGCGAGTGCTTCGAATCAGCCGAAGGGATGAACATATCCAGGCCACGCTCATTTCTAGCTCCCGCCTCGACGCTTAATTCGACGAATAGGAAGGGAACTTCGGCCAAATCCGGCGCGGATTAAGCTTCCGGCTGCACGGGCACAAGCCGGCCCTTCCTGGCACCTGCAACGGCAGCCCACGGATAATCTTTAGGGCTTACCCGACACGCGCGTCAAAAAATCCGGTCGGTCGACCGAACCTTAAGATCCCTGGGTCCCTGAGCTAGAACAAGTCCGGCGCACGGGCGGCCGTTAGCATTTCGGCATGAGCACGCGCTATCACGGCAAGCGAAGGGCGACGCAGGTCCTGGCGCTGATCCTGCTCGTCGCGATTCCGGCGGTCGGGATCTTTCGCATCGATCTGGCCAGCGCCAGCCTGCTGATCCTGGGCCGCCCGGTTCACCTGTCGGACTTCCCGGTGATCGCGGGCCTGGCGATCGTGGCGGCGACCGCCCCCCTGTTTACGTACTCGACCATCGGCACCGTCTGGTGCGGCTGGGCCTGTCCTCAGAACACGGCGTCCGAATGGGCCAACGATCTGACGCACCGCCTGCTGGGCGCGCGCGCCAACGTGAACGTCGAAAGTGCGGGCCTGCAGGTGGCGCCTTCCAAGAACCGGCTGCGCAACTGGCTGTCGCTGGGAGTCAGCCTGCTGCTGGTTTCGCTGGTCCTGGGAATCGTTCCGCTCTTCTACTTCTTTCCCCCGGACGTGGTCTGGTCGCTGGTGACCTTCGGGGAGGACTCCCAGTTCTCCCGCTTCATACGCAGGCTGTACCTGGTCGCCGCGGGCGCCGCGTTCATCGACATCGCGGTGGTGCGGTACTTCTGGTGCAACTACGCGTGCCTGTATCGGTTCGGCCAGCTGCTGTTCAAGACTCAGAACGCGCTGCACGTCGTGTACGACACGGCGCGCGCGGGCGAATGCGCCAGGTGCAACTACTGCCGCACCGAGTGCGTGACCGGGATCGACCCGACCCGCTTCAAGTTCTTCGACCGCTGCATCAACTGTGCCGAATGCATCGACGCCTGCAATCGGCTGCATGAAAGGCGCTCGGGCGAGGAGCCCGCCGCCGGCCCGGGCCTGCTCAGCTTCCGCTATGGGCAGGCGAGTGCCGTGCGCGGCTGGCGCCAGCGGGTCGATGCCGTGATCGGGCGCGTGGGGTGGGCCGGCGCGATCTGCCTGTGCGGGTGCGGCTTGCTGGCGTGGGGCCTGGTTCGCCCGTAACGAACACCGGCGCCGGACCGGGTCGCTGGTAAAGTCGCCCGCGGTACAACCGTCGCTTGCTTGCCGGGCTGAGGTTGCCGTGGAGACGATGCATGAACGCTGAGGAGATCCGTTCCCGCCAGGCGCCGTTGAAGGCGCGCTATCGCGACGAGCCCGAGTCGGCCTTGATCACGCTGCGCGCGCAGGGACGCCTGGAACAGGACGTCACCTGCAAGATAGAAACCGGCAAGGGCCTGGTCGCCGCCGGTCTGCACCCGGCCACCGGCGGCAGCGGCCTGAGCGCCTGTTCCGGCGACATGCTGCTCGAAGCCCTGGTCGCCTGTGCCGGCGTCACGCTGAATGCGGTGGCAACCGCGCTCGACATCGAGCTTCGCGACGCCACGGTCCACGCCGAAGGCGATCTGGATTTCCGCGGCACGCTCGGGCTGTCGAAGGAGGTCCCGGTCGGCTTTCAGCAGATCCGCTTGCGCTTCGATGTCGATTCCGACGCCACCGACGAGCAGCTCGCGACGCTGATGAAGCTCACGGAGCGCTACTGCGTCGTCTATCAGACGCTCACCCATCCGCCGAGCGTGCTGGTAACGCGCAATTCACCACCCGCATGATCCGACCCCTTGGTCGCGGGTGGTGACTTGTTCAACACGTATTTGCAAGGCGCCTCGCCTTGGCCCTCAGTATTGCTGGACTCGGCGCGCACGATCAGCGTCGCTCGTCGTGATCAGATCCTGCAGTCGTCCGGGTACATGCGCAATTCCGGCACGTCGCCGCGCCGGTGCCTTTGCTGCATCTGCTGCCAGTAAGCGACGGTCAACAGGTCGGCGTTGAACTTCTTGAAGCAGCGGTGCGCCAGGTCGCTCTTGAGCTGCAGCCCGTACTCGAGCTCCTCGGGCAGGAAGATCACGCCTTCCTCGAAAAACCAGTCGGGTACGTCTTCCTCGCCCGGCTCGCGCTCCAGGTTGGTCCGGACCTTCACCTCGGTGAGCTTCTCGACCGCGTCGTAGTCGAACAGCAGGACCCGGCCGTAGCGTCCGACGCCGTAATTGCGCGAATCCAGGTCCTTGTTGAAGATGTTGGTGGCTGCATTGTTGCGGATGCAGTTGCCCAGATTGATGATCACGTTCCTGATCTCGCTCTCGCTGGCCGTTTCCAGGTACACCGGCAGGGGAACGATCTTCAGCTGGACGATCAACGAGCGCATGAAGACGCTGTCGCCATCGACGTGCACGTTGCCGCTCGCCTGGCTGCACAGGTCGGCCAGCAGCGCCGGATCGAACATGTCCCGATCCAGCCTGACATTGAAGAACATCACGTTGTCGAGCATGCTGCCGGCGCGGTTGATCTCGTGCACCTCCCGGTACTTGTCCAGCACCGCCGGCACGCCCGGAAACTCGCCCCACTTGTAGGCCCTGGTCGGGCGGTCCCGGATCACCTTCAGGTGGTAGGAGCAGGCCTCGAACGTGAATCCGAGCGCGACCGTGCCGGCGAAGCCCGGCGAGTGCTGGAAGCGCAGCTCCGATTGCCTGAGCTGCTCGGTCATCTCGTTCAGGATCACGATCTTGCCGACGTGATTGAAGCCGATCGTCGAATAATGGTGTCCCAGCGGCCGCCGGGGCATCAGGCTGTAGAGGAACACGCAGGTCTGGTAGTACAGCCGGGTGGTGACGTGAAAGTTGGCCAGCGTCGAGCTGAACAGGTTGTGGACGTCGGCGATCCGGTGCAGCACCGCATCCACGCGGATGCCGGCATCGCCGTTCAGCATCGCCAGCACGAAGGGCACGAAGCTGCCGTCGCTCAGCAGCCAGCGGCCGACCACGAACGCGTAGCGGTCGCGGAAGAATCCGGCCTCGATGACGTCCAGCGCGGCCGGAAGCACGGCGTCCGGCGCATCGCTGTCGAGCAGGAAAGCGACCCGCTCGACGATCCTTTCGGCGTCGCCGCGCAGATCCTTGAAGGGAGCCGAGAACCCCGGCGCCTGCATGGCGGCGGCGACCAGCTCGGCGTCGATGTGGCCCTGGACCGGGAGGCGCCGGTACACCTGCGCCATCGACAGGGCGCGGCGCTTGCTCGGCGGCGGGAACGAGTAGGCGACCGGCCGCCACAGGTCCTGGCAGATGTTGCGCCGGATCGAGTGGGCGAAGCTGAACGCGATGTCGGCCTCGTAGCGGTCGGCGATCATCGACGAGAGCAGCCGATCGATCTGGTCCCACACGCTCGGGTTGTCCGCCACCGCGGGAAACGCGGCCTGGATCAGCGGTCCGTGGCGCGCGATGAACTGGCTGTACAGCCCGAGGCGCTCCCTGCTGATGCGGACTGAGGCGCGCGGATCCATCGTTTCGAACGCGCGCATGGCCCGATACGGGTACTCGCACAGTTTTCGATAGAAGTCGTCGAAGATGGCCAGGATGAGCCGGGCGGTCGCGTCGATCCGGCTCCAGTCGTCGATGCACGCAGCCAGTTCGCCGTACGCGCGATCGACCTCGCCGGCGTCCGGCGGTGGCGCGCCGGCCGGCGGCGTGTGGGCGGCGGCGCGGGTGTCGTCGATTTCCCCGATGTCGGCGCTCGAGTTCACGGCCGCAGTTTGCCTGAATCGCCAGGCAGCCGCGGGCCGGCCGATGCGCGGACCCGGTGGTCGCCTCACGCCGGGATACGGCCGTGCGCCGGCGCCATCGACCCAGGCGGGCATGCGAGCCGTCCCACGAGATCGCACTCGGCTTTGACGAGTTGCGCACCATGGATCTGTACTTCGAGTCGCAGTGGCACCGCCAGCCTACGGGCGAGGAGTTCAATGCGATGGTGGAGAACAGGATCCAGGAGGAAATCCTCTATCTCGACTCCGCTATCCGAAAACCGTGTCTTGTTCTACTGGTCGCTCGTCGATGCCCGAATCAAGAGTGCCGTCAGGGTCGCGTGCAGCACGACCGCTGGCCACAGCAGCATGCCGGTCAGGCCGCCTGCGAACCCGACGTAGGCAAGATAGAGCGTAACGGCCGCGTTGTAGGTCAGCATGCCGACGCGCGGCGGCCCCGGCCAGCAAGCGATGGCCAACGCGATCAGGGCGATGCCGGCCACTCGCGCTACCGGTACGGCCACACCGGTGAGCTCCTCACCGAGCAACAACCGCCCGACGAGCGACGGAACTATAAGCAACGCCACGCCGGTCGCGGCTTCGGCGACAGCAGCCAGAACAAGCACTGCCTTCATCGCGCCGGCAACCCCTGGTCTTTCGCGCGGGCGGGCGCCTCGGCCATTGGGTCCCTCAAATCAGTAAGGGTGCCCGCTGCCAGCGTGCAATTCACGGACGTCATGCTGGGCAAGGGCCGGCAGTGCGGCCTGAATGCTTATCATTAGCGAGTTCTCCCGCCCCACCACGTCGCGACTGCCAGGCATTTTCTCCGTATGCCCGGAGCCAATGATCGCGGCCGCAGTTTCACACGATCCGATCGACAACCGCAACCTCGCTCAGTGGAGCTGAACACGTGAAGTCCGGCCAGGCGGGAAAAGTGCTCCGGCAGGAGTGGTTCCTCGGCGTCAGCGTTCTGAGCGCCGTGGTGTTTCTGGTCCGCGGGGAGGCGCTGTTCAGCGACCTGTCGGACCCCTTGTGGCTCGGGCTCGTCTCCGCGTGGCTGTTTGCCGTCATCATGGGATCGGCACTGTCCGTGGTCCGCCACGCCGATCACCTGGCCGAGCTGTGTCGTGAACCCTACGGCACCTTGATACTTACGCTCTCGGTAACCTCCATCGAGGTCGTGAGCATTTCCGCGGTGATGTTGCATGGCGAGAATGCCCCCACCCTGGCCCGCGACACCCTGTTTTCGGTGGTGATGATCATCTTGAACGGGATGGTGGGAGCATCGCTGCTCATCGGCGCATGGCGCCACCGCGAACAGCAGTACAACCTGCAGGGAGCGAATGCCTACCTCGTTGTCGTCATCCCGCTGGCAGTGCTGAGTCTGATCCTGCCCAATTACACGCTGACAACGTCCGGTCCCACGCTCTCGCGCGCACAGGAGACCTTCCTGATCCTGGTGTCGGTGAGCCTGTATGGCGCTTTCCTGGCGGTGCAGACCCGTCGCCACCGGGGCTATTTCACGCTCGACGCCGGGCAATCGGCGCTGGCGGCGGGCGCGTCGCACTCCGCTGCGCAGGGATTCGCGCCGCATGCGATCCTGCTCGTTGCGTACATGCTTCCGGTCGTGTTCCTGGCCGAGCAATTCGCCCGTCCGCTCGAATACCTCACCCAGACGTTGCGCGCGCCGGTGGCGCTGAGCGGGTTGATCATCGCGCTGCTGGTGGCGACCCCGGAGGGTATCGGCGCGGTTCGCGCGGCCGGCGCGAACGATATGCAACGATCCATGAACATATTTCTCGGCTCGGTGCTGTCCACCATCGCCATCACCGTTCCGGCCATGCTGACGATCAGCCAGCTGATCGGGCGCCGCATTGTGCTGGGGCTGCAAAACTCCGACTTCGTGATGCTGCTGCTGACCCTGGCGGTAAGCGTCGTGACCTTCGCGAGCGGCCGCACCAACGTGCTGCAAGGGGCGGTGCATCTGATTCTTTTTGCGTCCTACCTCCTTTTGATCTTTCAGGGGTGAGCCGCGCGGTCTCGCCTCGATGCCACAACCAGGGAGCACAGCCATGACCGAAGGATCGCGGGAACTTGTCGTTCTGATGACCAAGGGAGCCGACCACGAACTGTCGTCGGTCGCATTCACCATCGCCAACGGAGGCATGACGGCGGGACTGAAGGTCTATGCCTTCCTGACGAGTGCCGCGGTCGATCTGGTGCGCAAGCGCGCCGTGGAGCTGGCGCAGGTCGCGCCGCTCGACCCGCTCAAGGCGCTGATCGATGACTTCATCCGTCGTGGAGGGACGGTATGGGCGTGTGCGCCGTGCGCCAAGGCGCGCGGCTACACGCAGGAGGACGTCATCGAGGGCGTGGTGCTCACCGGAGCCAGCGTGATGCACGAACGGCTGAAGGCGGGCGCCGCGACCTTGAGCTTTTGAGGCGCGCCGCTCGTTGCGACGCAGGCTGCCGCGCTGTCCGCTCGGCGCAAGCCGGACTAAATCGCCTTGTAGGAGAACTTCTGGCCGGAAACGGACACCTCGTACATCAGGCCGCCTTTGGCGATCGTGAACACGGCCATGCCCTTCTGGTAAGCGCCCGCGGTGGCCGCGTCCTTTCTGCCGCCGCTCGCGCTGGCGGTGGAGGCATCCGTGCCGGCGCTCGCTGATGCGCCCGCGGTAATTGCGACCGCGCTGACGTTCCCGCTGAAGCTGAAGTTGCCGGACGTGAATTCGTCGAACGCCCGCTTGTCCTGAAAGAAGATCATCTCGCTGTACGCCTGGCCGCCCAGCTGCAAACCGAGGCTCAGCTGCGTCACCGATGTGTCGCCGACATGCTTGCCCTGCTTGTAAACACGCCCCTCGCCGTACGCCCCGCCGACGCCGATCCCGCCCTTGCCGATCGTCGGGAACACCGCGTAGCCGTAGCTGGAGGAAACGAACGAAGCGCTCGCGCCCGCGTTCTTGAACAGCGAGACGGTGTCGCTGTAGCTGTCGGCAAGCGCGGGGAGCGCAGGCAGCAGCAGTGAAGTGGCCAACAGGCTCGCGCACCAGATTTTTCTCATGACCCGCCTCGCGAAGTGATCGCCCGGAAACGCGGATATTACCGCCGGCACACGCTTGTGGATTTCGGATGGTCAAACCCGAAGAGAAGCCTTTCGCGCCGGCATCGAGCGCCCGGTTCATCCTCGGCGAAGGCAGGGGCTGGGCCAGTCATTCGACAGCCTCGTGACATTCAGAGGGCCGCATCGGGCGGCCTCTGAAATGTCACAAGTGCCTGGCCGGCGGATTGGGCGCCGATCGTGCGTTTTGCGCTCGACAGCTGTCGCCGCCGGCTGATCCGGTCACGCGATGGTGCCGATGATCTTTTTCATTTCTTCCGGGGAGAAACCGCGCAAGGTTTCGGAGCGCACGTTGCCGAGCGAGCCCACCTTCAGCATCGCCGCGGTGGCCCCTTCATCGGTTCCCTCGACGATCACGACCATGTCGTACTGGCCGACGGTGTAGAAAACGGCCTTCACGCTGACGCCCGACTTTTCGGCGATCGTCTTGAAAGCGGCCAGGCGATCCGGCGAGTCCTTGATGTTGCGGATTCCCTGGTCCGTGAAGTTCACTAGGCTGATAAACGTTGCCATGGGTTCACCTTTATCGTTGATTGATCTTGCCTCGGCGGTCGCCGAGCCGACGGGCCGATCCGGAAGAAGACCGCCATACGTCCGGGCCGGATGGGAACGGGAGAACTGCGCAAAGCCTACTCCCTTCACCTCAAAACCCGGCTGAAATCCGCGCGACCCACACGCCCGCCGGGTGACCGGATCCGACCGGGTAGGCGCGACTGGCCCCATCGGCGGCGATGCGGCTCACCTGCAGCCTGAAGCGCTTTACTTCGACCTCGACGCCGGCAAGAAAATCGGCATGGGGACTGTTACCGCCCGTGTCGCTGCTCGCGCCCGCGGTCACCTGCAGCACGCCGGCGTGTCCGATCAGCTTGACCCGGTCGAACAGCCGCTGCGAGCCGTTCAGTTCCGCGTACAGCGTGTGGATGCCCTGGCCGAAGTAATCGGGCGCGTAATACAGTCGGGCGCTCAGTACGTCGGAGGTGACGCCCGCGTGCAGTTCCACGTAGTTGTAGCCGTTGCCGCCGGAAAAGGTCGAATACGCGGCGCCCGCATCCACGCTCCATCCGCCGCCCAGCCGCCGCGCATAGCCGGCGTATCCCATCAGCTGCGCTTCGCGATCGGAGTGCTCGTAGAACTGGACATTGGACGCGAACGCACCCGCGAACCAGCCGAGCTCATCGTCGTACGAGGCATCGAGCTGAGCGGCGGGCCGTCCCTCCGACAGCGTGACGCCGCGGACCCGGTAGTCCGAGGTCACCGAAGCGGTGGCCGACAACTGGGCAGTCGAGGCGGTTGCGACAAGTCCTGTCAGCAGCCCGAGAGCCCACCGCAGCACGGGATGAGCTCAGCGGTGCGAGATGGTCGTATCGCTCGCGGCGGCGCCGCACTTGCACGAGCAGGTCCCGGCGGCGCGCGCCACGACCGCGCAGGTGTCGATTGCGTGGCTGGCCTTGCCCGTTACCGATTCCCCGCCGGACGCGATCGTCAGCAGTGCCCGCATCTGGTCGGGTCCCAGCGACGGCGAAAGCTGCTGCAGCAGCGCGATCAGCCCGGTCACGTGCGCTGCGGCAAACGAGGTCCCGTCGACGAACCCCCAGCGGCCCTGGGGCAGCGTGGTCGGGACGTCGCGCCCCGGCGCACTGACCGAATTGCCGGCCTCGTTCGCGTCGCCTGCGTCGTCCGTCCTCACCGCGATCACGCCCGGGTGCGACGCCGGAAAGCCTCCGCCAGCGGCCTGCGGGTCGACGGCGCCCACCACCGTGACGCCTCGCTGCGCGGCCGCATCCAGCAGCAGGTGCAGCAGCTTGTCTTCCGGACCGGTCAGGCTCAAGTTGATCACCGTGGCACCGCGGTCAAGAGCGAACTGGAACGCCTTGGCTAGTGTAAAGCTGTTGCAGGTCGCCGACGCATTGACCTGCCAGCAGGCGCGCAGCGCCATCAGTCGCGCGCCGGGCGCGACGCCGGCGATACCGATGCCGTTGTCCGCGCGCGCCGCGATGATGCCTGCAACCGCCGTTCCGTGCGCTTCGGCGGTGTAAGGGCTCGCGTCGACGAAGTTTTCCGCGATCGAGATCTGCCCGGCCAGGTCGGGATGGCTCAACTCGACGCCGCTGTCGAGCTGCGCGACCGACACATGGCGCCCGGTCGTCACCGTGTGCAGCGCCGCAAGATGCCAGGCCGTCGCGGCCGGTTGCAGCGCAAACAGCGGATCATTGTGGGCCAGCGAATGGAAGGTGTGCAGCGGCTGGGCCCAGGCCGATCTCGAGTCGTGCGCCAGGGCGTCCAGAGCGGCCGGCAACGCATCCTCGTTCGGCGCTCGCATCAGGAAGCAATCGATCCCGAGCGAGGCCATCGGCCAGTCGGACTCGACCACCAGCCCGTGCGCCGCCGCCAGTTCGGAGGCGAGGCGGCGGCGCGCCGCGCGGCCGGATTGCGCGTCGTAGCCGCCGCCATAGTTCGCGTCGGGGTGAAAATGCGCCGGCGGAATTCGCAGCATCACCAGGATGCGCGCATCGTCGCCTGGCGCAGCCTCGGCCGGGGCGGGCACCTGCGCGTGGCAGATCGCGCCCGCGACCAACAGCAGCAGGGCGCCGGCGCGGATCACCGAGTTTCGGCCGCCTGCAGCGGCTCGGCCAGCATGACCGCCCGCTCGGCGCGCAGGCGTGCCAGCGCGGCCTGCAAATCCCCCCGCTCGACTGAAAGCACCAGGCCGTTCGACGCGGTCGGTCCGTCCACGATGCGCGCGCCCGACAGGCGCAGTATCCGCGCAACGTCGCGCTGCGGCGTCTCGGGATCGAACACGACCACCAGGCTGCCGATCGGGCGCGCCGGCGCCGAAGCGGCAAGCGCGTGGTACTCCAGGCCCGTACGGTCCGGCTGCAGCATCCCCCAGCCGAGCGCGAAAATCGCCCCGAATTGCGCAGCCAGCGCGAGCTTGACCCAGATGGGCATCTGGCCGGGCCGCCCGGATTGCGGGCGGATCCGATCGGGACTTGGACTCGCGGGCACCGCCTCGTCCAGGCGGGGGCGCAGCCTGGCGAGCGCGGCTTCGGCTCCGGGCGCCAGCTCGGACTCGACGTAGGCCGAGCGCATCACCCGCAGGCTTTCGAGCTCCTCTCGGCAGGCCGGGCAGGTTCGCAGGTGCTGCTCGACCTCGACTGCCTCTTCCCCTTCCAGCGTGCCGTTCACGAGCCACGGCAGCAGCTCCTGGGTCTTCTGATGGGACGATTTCGCGAAGCTCAGCACACGCCCGGTCATCAGAGATCCTCCTTCCGGTCCGACAGAAACCGCCGCAGGCGGCGGCGCGCATGGAACATCCGGGTCTTCACCGTGTCGACCGGGCATCCCATGATCTGCGCGATCTCCCGATACGCGCACCCGTGGTAATAGGTCAGCTCGATGACGGCTCGGTGCTCGGGGGACATGCGGCCGATGTGCTCGCCGAGCAGGGCGCAAAGCTGCCGTTGCATCAGGCGCGCCTCGGGACCGGGTTGCGTTTCCTCGTACAGGGAATCGTCGGACTCGAGCGGCTCGTCGAACCGCTTCATTGCCTTCATCGCGATGCGGTAGGCGATCGCGAAGATCCAGGTGGAAACCTTCGACTCCCCGTTGAAGCTGTCCGCCTTGCGCCAGACCACGACCATCGCGTCGTTAAGGACCTCTTCGACCGCATGCGAGCGCCGCATCACGCGCTCGAGGAATCGCGTCAGCCGCGGAAAGTAAGCGCGGTACAGCGTTTCGAACGCAGCACGGTCGCCCGCCGCAATGCGCTGCAGCAAAGCGGCCTCGTCGGCCGATCGGTCGTCGGCGGCGCCCGCACCCGGCGCCGCATGGTCGATTTGCCCGAAAAGCATTGCGGCGCTCCCGCTGGCCAATCCGGGTTAATTCCCGGCCACCGGCAAAAGGTTCAATCGGTGCCGGAAAAATTGCTCGAGCCGGCCGTCGCGCCGCCTGGGCGAGGTGTTCGCCGCGGTTTCCGGGTGCAGGTCACCCGGTCAGAGGCTCATGCCCGCTTCTTGTCGCGCTTTTCCTGCCGCTTTTCCTTGGCACTTTTCTGCGCCGGCTTCTTCTTGTCTTTCTTCGTGTCGTGCGATTTCGACATTTCTGTGACTCCAGCGGCCGACGACGCGGCCGCGCCACGGAATCTTATAGTTGGCGATCGGGTAGGGGCAATAGGCTGGGCGCAAACGGCCGCCTGCGCGAGGTCGTAGACTGGCGCGCGGGGGATCCGGCGCCGTTGGCGCGCCCGAAAACGAGGGGAGGGCTCATGCGCTTGGCTTTTTCATGCGGTGTTTGTGCGCTGATCGCGCTGGGGCCGGGGGCCGCCGGTGCGGCCGGTTCGATTCCGGCCAACCTGGCGCCGCCGGAGGGGTTGACGCGCCTGGTGGAGCTCAATGCCGACGGGGTTCAGATCTATCGGTGCGGGCCGCCCAAGGATGCGGCGGGCGCGGCGGGGCTGGTCTGGAATTTCGAGGCCCCGCGCGCCAACCTGGTC
>Ga0075029_100001719_pt1 | contig 12507 bp, 10 predicted proteins | sample LitLauG_LLR_2013_FD_71391 | JGI IMG/M metagenome (GOLD analysis project Ga0075029, IMG submission 71391) | Freshwater sediment microbial communities from North America - Little Laurel Run_MetaG_LLR_2013 | ecosystem: Environmental > Aquatic > Freshwater > Creek > Sediment | place: USA...
GCCCTGTTCCTGCTGGCCGGCGGTCAGGATCATCGGCGTGCCCGTGAATTGCGCGTTGTAGAGCGAGCCCATCGCGTTGCCGAGCCCGGGCGCAACGTGGACGTTGCATGCGACGAGCCGGCCTGATGCCCGGGAAAAGCCGTCGGCGATCGCGACCACGAGACTTTCCTGCATCGCCATCACATAGGTCAGATCGGGATGATCTTTCAGCGCGTGCATGATCGGCAGTTCGGTGGTGCCGGGATTGCCGAACAGGTGCGTGATGCCCTCGTCCTTCAGCAGAGTAAGGAATGCGGAGCGCCCGGTAATGCGATTCTTCATGTTTCCTCCTGCGACGGCGATTCGACCTGAAACCATCGCGCCTCACGCATCATGAACAAACCTGGTGGGCAGAGGCAAGGAAGCGCGATCATGGCTGCCCTGCGCGGTCGAGTCCCCAGTAATTGTGTCCCGGACGCGGTGCAGCACTTCGTGCTGCGCCGCGTCCGGAGCACGAATGACACACAGCGCAGCTAAAACATGCCCTCGCGATCGGCGCGAGGTCTTTTCGTCGAGCGCTGCCAGACCACGCCCGGAAAGCCCTTCAGCGGCACCAGCGGCTCGCCGGCATAGGTCCATTCCTGCAACTCTTCGATAGCGACATGGTAAAGCGGCTGCCGGCCGGTGCGACCGGAAAACAGCGCGCGCGGAATATTCACCATGTGCGGGGAGCGCGCTCGTTCGTACAAAACCGGCGTACCGCAGCGCCTGCAGAAACTGCGCGTGGCCTTGGCGGTCTCGTCCTCGTAACGTGAAATGTCGGCTTCGCCGGCCGTGATGCGAAATCGCTTGCGCCAGCTTCCGACATAGGTGGCGTAGGCCGCGCCATGCGCACGCCGGCTTGCCGCCGAATGATCGTGCCAGGCCCATCGCGCCGGAACATCGATCTCGAAACGGACGCCCCCGCACAGGCATCCGCCCTTGGCGATGCCTCCTGACGCCGCTGCTTTTGCCATTGGTGTGACCTCGCAAACCCGGTCGTTGCGAGCCCACGCTTACGCGGTCGCCATCCCGTCGTAAACCGGGTAGTCCGTGTAACCCGTCTCCTCGCCGCCATAAAAGGTCGCGCGGTTGTAAGGCGTCAACGGAAAGCCATACTGCAGGCGACGCGGCAGATCCGGGTTGGAAATGAAGATGCGGCCGAACGCGATGGCGTCAGCATGACGCCCGGCGATTGCCGCCTCCGCCGCCTCACCTGAAAATCCGCCGGCCGAAATCAACACGCTGCGCCAGAAGGGGCGAAACAGCACCATAGCCGATGGCACGTTCTGATGGTTGACTTCGGCGCGACCCGCGCCGCTCGATCGCGGCTCGATGAAGTGCAGGTAGGCAAGGCCGAGTCGATCGAGCGCCTTGATGACATGGGTGTAGAGCGGCATCGGATCGGCTTCACCGCTGCCATTGGCGACGCCGTAAGGCGACAGCCGCACGCCAACGCGATTCCCACCCCAGACCCCGATCGCGGCTTTGGTGATCTCCAGCAACAACCGCGCGCGATTTTCGATTGAGCCGCCATATCGGTCGGTCCGCAGATTGGTGTGCGATTGCAGGAACTGCTCGATCAGATAGCCGTTGGCGCCATGGATTTCGACGCCGTCGAATCCGGCCGTCATGGCATTCTCCGCCGCCTGCCGGAACGCTTCGATGATTTGCTCAACCTCGCTGGTCTCGAGCGCCCGCGGCGTCTCGTAGGGCACCATTTTGCCATCGGCCGTCATCGCCAGCATGCCGTTGCCGACGATCGGAACCGCGGACGGCGCGACGGGCAGAGCGCCGCCGGGCTGAAACGATGAATGCGAGACGCGGCCGACATGCCAGATCTGGAGGAAGATCAAACCGCCCCTGGCGTGGACCGCATCGACAACGCTGCGCCATCCCTTGATCTGTTCCTCAGAGTAGATGCCGGGCGTGCCGGGATTGCCGCGTCCCGTCACCATGACGGGCGAGGCCTCGGCAATGATCAACCCGCCGGGCGTGGCGCGCTGGGCGTAATATTGCGCATTCAACGGCCGCGGCGCGAAGCTCGACCGATCGGCGCGCATCCGCGTCAGCGGCGCCATCACAAGGCGATGCTGCAGTTGGTAAGGGCCGACCTCGAGCGGCGAAAACAGGGATGGAAAATTCATCGGTCGAGAAAGTTCATGGATCTGGCAATCACGTGGATCAAAGCGTCTCTTGCTTGTGGCCGCATTGCTTGCAGGCGAACTTCACCCGCGTCGCCCCTCGTTCCGCCAAAACGCGATTCGGCGCGCCGCATTTCCCGCACACGGCCTCGATGCGGGTATTGCCCTGCTTCACGACAATGGTCTTGCGCGCCATGGTTTCGCGGATCAGCCGCTCGGCCTCTTCCCGCATCGACTGCTTCGACATCCGCTCGCTACCCACCTTGATAAAGGGACGCGGCCTTATAGCACCTGAATGCATCGGCTTGCACTCAAGACTTCCAACAAGAAAAGAAGCTTGACCCAACTATAGATTGCATCGAGAGTAGCTATCAACTCTCCCCTAACTCCCCGCAAACGATGGCCGAGTCCACCGACGACCCATTGCGTCGCCTGATCTACAACTGGCCCTACGCCAGGGAATTCGTGCTCGACACGATGGATCCCGAACTGATCCAGCGGCACGGCGAGTTGCTGCTAAGCCGGGCAGTCAATATCGGGCGGATCGTGGCCTTTGTCGGCGCCGGCGTATCGATGTCCTATGGACGGATCAGTTGGCGCGAACTGGTCCGCGCCCTGCTCGATTCCGCCGAGCAGAATTACATGGGAACCTTGCGCGAATACGAGCGAAAAGGAAGGACGTACAAAGACGAACACCCCCGCATCAACATCATTTACGAAACCCTGAGGGCGCTGAAACCTCCGAAGAATGCCGACGAAGACAACGCCTGGAGAGAGATATCTCCGGCACGGCTGCTCATCCTGTTCCAGATCGCGGACGAACTCGGAGAAGCCATTGATCGCTCGTCAAACGACCCTCGAGGCGAACGCCACACGGCTCGCCGCAAGGCGCAGCAACTCGTCTATGACGACGCAGGCCACACGCGCCGTTTGTTCGAATCCAGCTACAAAAGACGTACCGAGGAGGAAAAGGTTAGTGGTAAAACCGCGATAGAACAGCTTCTGGGCTATCTGAGCACACGACCGCTATCCCGCAATCTGCTGAAGGTTCAGCCGCCTTATCAAGAGATATTTGCCAGGGCCACCCTCGAAGACCTCATCGAGGAAATTCCAGCCGAATTGCGGTCGCTCAAAAGCCTTTGTCGAGAATTCAGCAAAGCTGGCCCCTCGGAGGGCAAACCGATTTATCTCAATCCGACCCACCGCTTCATCGTTGCGGCGATACTGTCAAGCATGCCGGCATCCCAGAGCGACAAGCGCCTGAAGGGGTGGGTTCCAAAATACATCGAGAAAACACCAGGACGTTCGGTCCAGCAAATGATCGAGGAGAACGAGCCTCGCAGATTTCGAAACGAAACCGTCGACCAGGACCGCGATCCTCTTCAACTCCTGGTCAACCGGCTGGGCGTCAGACGTTTCATCACCACCAACTACGATCTGGATATCGAGCAGATGATGCTGGACCGCGGCTATCAGCTTCGGTCGACCGCCGGCCAAATTACCTCTGGCAATAATTTTATTGCCGAAAGCGTCAATGCCATGGAGGCGCGGGCTCGCGACTTCGTCTTCCAGGAGGAACGCGCCGCGCATCTGATCGATTTCGCCGTGCAGGACGGCCGTTTCGCGCTCGACGTCGTCCATCTCCATGGCCGCGCCACCGATGGAGACGATATCGTCGCGACCGAAGCGGATTACCAGCGGCTGTACCTTCGCGATGAAAGCCGCAAGGGGCGCGGTCGCGATCTGCTCGATGGCGCAATCAACCTGGCCTTTCGCGGCAACGCGCTGCTGTTCGTCGGCAACGGCATGGGCGAAGACGACCTGCTGCGGCCTTTACGGCATTTCATGAGCGAGGGCCCGAGCGGCAGGGAATCCGACGCTATCGCCCTCCTGCCCGACTCGAAGGGAGCGCAGTCGCGACTGGAAGAAAAAGCAACCCTTCTGAGGCGTTACGGCGTCTATACGATTCATTTCGGACGAGGCAAGCCTTTCGGACACGACAAAGAAGAGTTCTTGCTTTCCAGTCTTGTCAAATTGATCCGGCTCTTGGCCAGGGAAATCGTCGAGCTGAATTCGCGGAAGGAAGCCCCGAAGGACCATGATGAAGCCGTGTCCGATTTGCTCGCGAAAATTCGGAGCGAATTAGGCAAGGTTGACGTGGAAAAACAGGAGGTGTCACCGACCTTGGGCCTCTCCAACAGACTTGTCATCGTCTGTGATGATCCCGGCGCCATGCGCACCCTCGGGATCGAGGCAATCACAGAGATCGAGGGACGGCCGGCATCTCTGATCGACTGCGAGTTGAAGACGATCAACTATCTTCTTGACTTCTGCGTTCGAGCCGCCACGGGCAGCCCGGCCGACTATCGCGACGAATCCAGGGCGGCGCAAATCCTCGCGGAGAACACCGAAGATGCCATCGTCGCCGGATTTCTCTCGGCAACGATTTCGCGCCTCCAGGACACCTGGGCGGAATGGCGCGAGCAATGGTTTGGGGACATTTCTTCCCGCCTGGCGGTTCCGCGTGCGGACAACTGGAAGGCCGGTAAAAACCGTCGGTTGCTGGCGGCAAGCGCGGAAATCGACCGCCGACGAGCAATAAACCTGCCCCCCGACTACAATCTACTGCCGGTCGATAAAAGCGGTACAACCAGAAAACGCAATTCGTCCGGCGGACGCTTTCGCATCGAGACCAGCCAAACTTTGGCTGAGGCTTGCCTGGCCCTGAGGCGCCACCCCTCGTTGCTTGGCGAAGGCGGCAAACGACGAGTATTCGTGCTCGCCGGCCCGCGCGGCACCGGCAAGGGACATTTTTTCTCCGCCATGAGCGAAAGCGAAGGCCTTCTGAAATTCCTTGATGCCACCTGGAAAGGTAAGTGGAAATGGTCGAAGCCGAAATACGCCTCCGCCTTCGCTTTCAATTTCAGCTTCTCGGTGGAACTCGGCTCCGGGTTCGATCGCCTGGCGCAATTCCTGTGCGACAGGATAAAAGAACCCTGGTCGGAGACGCAGCGTGAAAAATTCGATGAGCTTTACAGCCAGATTGCAGGCAAGAGGTCCGAGTTCGAAAAGCCCTCTCCGCCGCATTCGGGAGATCGCATCGGTGTGCTCGATTTCCTGTTCAAGGCGATTGCCGGCCATTTCACCGAGCTTCCGGAAATAAAAGACCGCTTCGTTCTGCTCTTCAACGCCACGCATTTACTGTTCGATGCACAGGGATTCGCAAAGAGTGCCGACGTCAGCCGCATCATGAAAGTTCTTCTTGACGAACACCACGCCGATGCGGCCATCGACATCATTTTCATTACCGACGAAAAGGGCATTCCGATCGAATTTCGCGACCACAAGGATCTCGGGTCTCACGAAAAAGTCGACGCCACCCTCCCTGAGGAAGTCCGGCCACCAAAATGGAGTGTTGAAGTCATTCGTTCTCCCGGGGATCACTTGCGAAGCGAAGCTGAGGATGAAACGGCTTTGAGTCGGCTCAACCTTCGGCAGAAGACACCGGTAGTGGAAAAATCTGCTACCGCAAACGACGATACATCCGCCACCCCGAGCAATGTAGCGTTTTTCCTGAGGTTGAGGCCTGCAATGTTGGGGATCGTAGCGGCAGCAGCGTTTCCCAGAACGCTTGCCGCAATCGTTTTTGCGGTTCGCGAAAAAGAGACTCTTCTGTCGCGAGAAACGCTGAATAAATTGGCGATGAAAGTTCAGGAAATTTTGAAGCGCGAATACGAGAGGAATAGCGACGACCAGGGTGTCGTGAAACGAAAGGACTACACCGAACGGATCGCAAAGTTGGGGTTACCGGACTCCGAAAATGAGGTCGATCGCAGCATCGTTTCGAAAATCGACAGGGAACTAGGAAACTATTTCAAAGCTTTCGGCAGAAACCGCTTTGCGATGACCGTCGCTTTCGCGGTCGCCGACGAAGAGCTCGTTGTCGAAGAAAATACCAAGATCGCGATAGAGCGGACCCTCAACAGGATCCGCGACGAGGTCAGTGGCATCGAGGATCCCTCACGCGAAGATTCGATCGTTCGCGCGGCGATCGCGATCCACCGGCGCCGCGGTGTCAGACGAGCGGCTTTTCCGGAAATTCTGGGCAAGCTTCGCCGGTCGCTTCGCTGGGGCTTGAAAGACCGTGAGCGCATGGAGACCCGGCTATTTCGTCGCCTGTCCGATATTTGCGAGGAGCTGCTCGTCGTGCTGTCCATGATAGGCTATCCGATCGAGCAGGACTGCCTCCCCGCCCTGCAGTTTCGGGCATGGAACGGCTGGGACCAGGACTTCAAAAAGGAACTGACGCCGCGTATTCAAAAAGCAGTGGTTGAGGCGGCGCTACAAATCCTGGTCCAGCGTTGTCTCATATTCCGCTTCGAACCCACCATCGTGCCCGCCAGACCCCGATCTCGCAGCGCCGCGAAGATAGACAAGGGTACCGAGCGGTTCGGCGTCCATCGCCACGTGCAGCGGCACATTTTTCGCCAGCTCAAACAGCCCTTCGTCGAGCATGCCGAGATCGAATCCTTCATGCCGACACTCTACGCAAGTCAGCCGAACGATCTGCCATATCCCACGATCACGGCACAATCCAGGATACGCGAAATCGTGGCCCTGTTGTCTCGTTACCCTTCCTACAACCGCCTCCATGAACGTAATCAGGATCAGGAAGGCTCGGTCGAATTGCAAAGCCGCATGCTGCGTGCCGCATATGGAACCATTCGGACCGTCTATGGGGTCGGCGTCGTCGCCAGATTCCAGGAATTCGGCGATAAAGCCACGCCGCCATCGGTCGGCTATTTCGAGGAGCATCGCCAGCAGGTTCGCTGGCTGCTGACACGGGCGAAAGAGATCGAACGGCGCCTCATCGACTGCGAACCCGACAAGAAGTTCGTACAAAAACTGCCGTTCTATTCCGGCGATATCGCATGGCTTTACAACGAGTGCGGGGTGCTCTGCCTGGTTCAAGGCCGGCTGAATGACGCGAGCAAGTTATTTTCCGTATCCATGCGTGCACTTCTCCCGATCGAACGCCGCGGCACGCCCGCCGCGTTAACGGCGTCGGTGCGTCTCAACCGGGCGCTGGTCGACATCGAGCTCGGCAATCTGCCCAAAGCGGAGGGAGCATTGCGCGACATCATCGCTCAGCAGGACGAGCACCGCGCCGTGCGCTCGATCGCTTCCGGCTATTGCGGCCTGATCGAACATATCCGCGGCAATCTCGGAGAAGCAAGATCTCGCTATGACGGCGCGGTAAAGGCCCTGGTAGAGATGAAGCGTAATCGCGCCGCAAGCATCTTCTCCCGGCATTGCGCCGACCTTTGTCGTTGCCTCAAGGCGAAAGATGATCTCAAGGAGGCGGAAAGGCTCGCCGACAACGCCGTAAATCTGGCCGCGGCGGGAAGCCACGCCGACGTGTTGCATCAGGCGCGGCTTTCGCGGCTGCGAATTCAGGCCGCCAGGCGGGGTCCCGAATCGTTCGCACAATTGCGCAAGGAGCTGGAGAGCATAGAGGCCTACGCCAAGGTGATGGGCATGCCGCGCCTCGAGGTCGAGACCGCCCATGTCGACGCCTATTTCCGCTGCCATCTCGGTGACCTGACCATGGCCATGAAGGCGATCACCCGGAGCCTGACGATCGCCAACGATTGCAATCTGGTGTTGCGCATAATCAGCGGGACGCTGCTGGCCGCCGAGATCAGCAAAGGTCTGGGAATGCCCGAAGGTGCGCGGACGCTTGCAGAGACAGCCAAAGTGATGGCCACGACTGCCGAATTCTCGGCGGCCCTGGACAATGCTCAAACGATACTGGATTCTCTTTGAGCACGCGCGACCGAGAACTCAGGTCTCGACGATGACGTAGCTGTCCTCGATGTGAACCGGAAACGTCTCGGCGACATAAGGACCCTTGGCGAGCGTTTCGCCGTCCTCGATGACCACAGGATAGGTTCTGACCTTGACGCGCTTGGGGTCGAACCAGGATTGCCCGTTGCGCATGTCGAATTCCCACCCGTGCCAGGCGCAGCGGAGCAATTCGCCGACCCGCGAGCGCTGATAGACCCCGGGCTCGGGCGAGGTCAGACGCGCAACGCAGGCGGCCTTGTCGAGCGGCGCGCCAGCATGCGGACAGCGGTTGAGCAGCGCGAAGAATTCGCCATTGACATGAAACACGACGACGTCGCGGCCGTCCAGGGTGACCACCTTGTTGCCGCCGGGCGGGATTTCCGTGGTGCGGGCGACAATGTGGCGGGCCATGGCAGTTTCGGATCAGAGTTTGTAAAGCGCGCGCGCGTTTTTGTTGAAAATCTTCGCCCGCTCCTCCTCGCTCAGCGGCGTCTTGAAGGCAAAACGCGGGTCGTCGAAATCCCAGTGCGGATAATCCGACGAGAACAACAGGCGATCCACGCCGACCCATTCGATCAGCGATCGCAGGTGCCTCGCCTCGTCGGGCTCGTCGATCGGCTGCGTCGTGAACCAGAAATGCTCGCCTACATATTCGGACGGACGACGCTTCAGATGCGGGACCTCGGCGCGGAAACGCTCGAAATGCTGGTCCATTCGCCACATCGTCGACGAGATCCAGCCGAAGCCGCCCTCGATGAACACGATTTTCAGACGCGGGAAATGCTCGGGCACGCCTTCCAGAACGAGGCTCGTCAGCGTCGCCGCCATCGAATGTGCGTTCGACTGGTGCTCCTCGGCGTAGTAGGACGGCCACCCGCCGCCGGTCGGTGCGTGGCCGCCATAGCCGCCGACATGAATGCCGAGCGGCATGCCAAGCGCCTCGGCGCGGGCATAGATCGGCCAGTAGCGGCGGCGACCGAGCGGCTCGTTGGCGCGAGGGGATACGTTGATCTGCACATACTGGCCGAGTTTCGCGCAGCGCTCGATCTCGGTAACCGCGGCCGCGGCGTCGTCCTGGCCGACCAGGATCGCGGCCTTCAGCCGGGGCTCGCGGCTGGTCCAGTGCGCAAGCTGCCATTCATTGACGGCGCGCTGGATCGCGGCACCGAATTCAAGGTTCTGCTGCGAGAAGATGAACATGTCGAGCACCTGCAGGATGCCGAACTCGATGTCGAGCGGATCGAGGTGCTGCTTGCGCATGAAGTCGAGGTCGGAGCCCGGCGGACCGCCGGTCGGCGGCCATGCGTCGCGCCGTGCGATCAGCGGCGAGGAACGCGGATAGGGCGTGGTGCCGATATAGGGCGTGCGCAGATGATCGCCGTAGGTCTTCAGGTGCTCCTGCCAGCGTTTCGACAGGAACGGATTGAGGTCGGCTCTGGCATGCAGGCTCGGATGGATGTCGCAGTCGATGATCCTGAACCTGCTCTTTGCCGAAGCTTCCTGCTCGAGCATCGGGCGGTCGATGACCTCACTCATGCGATCCTCCTAAAAAATCAGGCGGCCAGCGAAAGCCGCGGAAAGGTCTCGAGCGGATTGTCGGCGCACATGCGCGATACGATATCGCTCGGCAGGTGCGGCGGTATTGCATCGTCGCCGTCGAATTGCCAGTGCGGATAATCCGATGAGAACAAAAACATCCTGTCGGAGCCGATCATGTCGATGATGTCGGCAACGCCTGCGGCATCGGGCGGAGCGTCGAACGGCTGCGTGGTCAGGCGAATGTGGTCGCGCATGATCGCGGCAGGCTCCCGGTCGATCCAGGGCACCTCGACGCGCACCCCCCGCCAGGTCTTGTTGGCGCGCCACATGAACGCCGGCAGCCAGGTGACGCCGGATTCCATCAGCACGACTTTCAGCTTCGGGAATTTCAGGAACACGCCTTCGTAAATCAGGCTGAGTAGCTGGGCCTGAAACGCCTGCGCCTCGGCGAGATAATATTCATAGCGATAGGACGGCCAGCCGACCGAGCTCGGCGCGGAACGGTATTGGCTGCCGGCGTGAACGGCGATCGGCAGCCTGTGCTTCTCGGCCGCCTGCCAGACCGGCCAGTAATGCCGCCGCCCGAGCAGGCTTTCGCCTTGCGCCATCACCAGTACCGACACGAACCTGTGGTCGGCGGCACGACGTTCGATTTCCTCGATCGCCAGATCAGGGGCCTGCAAGGGGATCACGATCGAGGCGCGCAACCGCGTATCGCGCGCCAGCCATTCCGCCGCGATCCAGTCGTTGATCGCCTTGCAGAACGCGGCAGCCATGTAGGGATCATACACCGCCTGAGCGCCATACAGCACATTGCATATCGCGTGGCTTGCGCCGAGCTGGTCGAACGCGCCACGCTGCACCATTGATAGATCGCTGCCGGGCTTGCCATTTTTGGGCCGCCAATCGGAGCGACCCGACAGCGGCATGTTGGGCGGATAGCTGGTGAGATCAAGACCATCGATGGCACGGCTCACCACCTGCTCTTTCCAATGATCGTCGAGATAGGGCAATAGCGTGGTGCGCGTGCCGCCAACGGCGGGATGGATATCGCAGTCGATCCGCGTGGCCGCCATCCTGGTTTCCTTGCTCGCTCCCTGGGTCGTTCCTTGCAGGTCGCTATTGCGGCCCCCGTTTGCGGTCGAATGTGCCGCCCGCGGCTCGACCGCGCAAGGTGCAGGATAGGCGTAGCCCCCTGCCGCCCTTGGTTGGCTGCGCCGAACGCGCGGCAAATGAACGCACAAGATCGGCTCGGGCAGTTCGATGGCAGGAACGACAAGGGTCGAACCTGTGACCCCTACCCTGTCAAGGTAGCGCTCTCCCGGCGCTGCCTTCGGCGACTTAGCGAAAATCGTTCAATCTCAACTGCTTACGCAGTGTACGATTTTCTACCGAGCTACGCAATTCCCGCTGTTTCGATGCCTCACTGTGATGGCTGCGCAGGTGCAATCGCAAATTCCGTTTGTCCGCGCTTACTACTGGTCTATTGGCGGCGGGCCGCCAGGCAGCGCGTTACCGGCCTTGTCTCGCCCTGTGGGCATCGGGCTGGTCACAACGATATTAATTATTTGAGCGGTGCCTGTGGTAGTCGAGTCAATCGTTTGATTTGCACCCAGTCTGACACCGAACAAGATTTCAGTGATTTTTTTGTTACCAAGCGTATCGTGGATCGCCTTCAACAATAGGGCCTGATTGGCTTGCGTAAGTATCTTTTGTGTATGGAAATACTGCCATCTCGCTACCAGGTTTGGGAATACTTTCGGGTCAGGTGTTGGCAGAAGAGGAAAGCGTTGCCTGTTATTGTCATAGAGCGAATTGATCACGCCCCAGACGTCATTGCCGGCATACGACGCTGCATTTGCTTGATGGAAAGCATAATTCTCTTCGAACTCATGATTGTAGAACCAACTCAGATACCCAGTACCAAATGTGTTAATCAGACCACCCATTGCAAACCTCCCTCTTTCAAATTCGATGAGCAGCTTTATTGGGGCCGCCACTAGGCAAATGTGTTACCAGCATTCAAGTTCGAGTAGGCACGCCGCAGTTCAACCAAACGATCGAACGCTTCGTATAAGCAGGTCGGTGGACTTTCGCCAAGCGCTCCAGCTCGAAAAATCGCTGATCGATCGTTTGCCGAAATATCCGGCTGGTTCTCGGCATCCAGAAATTCAGCGTGAAGTGCCGCAATCTCAGCGGCGCCCCGCAAGGTGAGCCGCCGCGCTTCGTGACCGAATACCGAGGGCATGCCTTCCTTTGCCGCCCAATAATCAGCCTGCCCCTGCCAAGTTAAATAGCGCAGGTCTGGATCTAAAGGTGGTCCTCCCAAATGGTGTCCCGTCTCATGTGCAAGCATCAGCGCAATACCAGAGCCGGTTATGGCCGGATGTCGGACGAGTCCTCCGCAAACGGTCACATGGCGCTCGTCAGCAAGCGCCCAGGCCTGAGCGTTGATAGTCGGATTCTCCCACAGCAAATCGTACTCAATGCCAACGAAGATCTCCGAGAAACGGCGGATCATCCGAAGGGCGGTCGCCTTTCGCCGCCTTCGCGCCCGTTCACCTAATGCGTGCTGCTCAAGCGGCCATCCGAGAAAATTCACGTATTGGTCTCCATGAGAATCTGCGTGACATCACGAAATTGCCGTCGAAGGCTAGCCTCTCATGTGGCCTCACTTTGCGCACTTCCATAGGGAAATTTCTCAAGTGTAACATAGCTCATACTCACTCGCTACTTTTCGGATTTACGCAGGCATTTAGGATCGGGAGGACAACCGCGTTTCCGCGGCGCGCTGGTGCTTTGTCTGCAATGTTAATGATCGAGCGGTGGCTTGCGCCCCAAGATCGACGCGACGCACGCGCCCGGAGCAGCGGTTGTTGCGAAGCGGCATAGAATTGATCTGCTAATAAGTTTATAGTTTTACGAGAATTTACGGTCCGCTCCCGGTGCAGGGGCCATT
>Ga0075029_100001722_pt1 | contig 12495 bp, 8 predicted proteins | sample LitLauG_LLR_2013_FD_71391 | JGI IMG/M metagenome (GOLD analysis project Ga0075029, IMG submission 71391) | Freshwater sediment microbial communities from North America - Little Laurel Run_MetaG_LLR_2013 | ecosystem: Environmental > Aquatic > Freshwater > Creek > Sediment | place: USA...
TCTTCGATCGAGGTTCGTAAAACGGCAGTTACGTGAGGGCTATAATCCTGATGTCTACCGTATCCAGGTAGCGTTCTCAGGCTCGGCTTAACGGGTGCAGAACTCCAACATAACTCGATGATCGAATGACAGAATTGGCCAGTACAAACATCTCTGCGGGTTGCAAAAGCTGCGTCAGATCTGACTCATAGACCCAACAACCAAGGTCCGAACACCCCTGCAAACTGTTGCCGTCACCGTTGACCATCTCCCGGAATGATTCTGAATGGGTTGACCGGTTGCTCCTGGGTGCCGCCCTGCACCCGCAGGGACTCCAGCCAGAAGGTGTACATTCTCCTTGCCGCCTCGAACTCACTTCGAAGTCTGTCTAGATCAGTCCATCCCGCTCCGAAGCCGGGGCAAGAAGTAACGCCACAAAGCCCGACAAACATATCAACATAGAAGGGAAACGCTCTACACACCGTGGGCTTGACCGGGTGAATGGAACACCGTCCATTCTTAAAAGCGCTGCAGGTCCCGTCAGCTAGGAGCCGCATGCGATAGAATCCGTCCTCCCCTCGTTCAGTGAAGTCCGAATAACCGGCATCGGTAATCCGAGGGGCATCATCGGGAGTCAGGATGATTTCGGAGAATTCTCGGCCGGTAACGGACGAAATCCCGTGCTGGACTCCTCCAAAGGGTCCACAACAAGAATTGGGACACTCTTCCCTGAGGCAGGCAAAGTTAATTTTCCCATCGACTATTTCGACCTTCTTCAGCTCCGGTTTAGATAAACTATCACTCATGGGTTTGAGATGGGAGGACTGTCGTCCCCCTCGGCTAACGTACGGTCCAGAGTCCTGCGCCGAATCAGAAGCGGATCAAGCCACCAGTGTTGGGTAGAACGATTGTAAAGGGGAATGCAATAATACTGTTCATTGGGTATATATTCGCGCGGCGTCAAAATGTTTACCTCTGCCCCTTGCCGCTCTCCCACTGAGTAGATCTGATATGTGTAGATTAGGAATCCATCTCTCTTTCGGTGGGCCTCTCGGAAGGAAATAACGAGCGGATAAACTGGTTCGAGACTAGGCAAATCTATTGCATCGGTGCTTCCATCCCGTAAGAACTGCAACAACTCGATTGCTCCCTCGAGAAACGCGAGTACCTCCTCAGAGGTCACCTGATCTTCCGCGACCGTCTCGTGTTTGACTCGATTCAAGACCCGCAGCCAAGGTGCACCCGTCAATTGGTTAAAACGCCTCACGTTGCAAACGCAGCTTCTCTCCAGGAGTGATTCTGAAAATTCTTGGCACTGGGAGAGCAGGTTCCCAAATTCCCCGAAAAGCTGACCCGGAGTAAACTCTTTGACCCTGTTAAATGTTGACCTTACTGCCTGCAACATTTTCTGTTCATGAATCTGTGTGTCGTCGCGCCACTTGTTGATGGCGCGATTTAACACTTGGAGTCCAGAATAAAAGCAGATCAAAAACCGGAAAACTCTTTCGAGGTTACGAGCAGCACGCAGGCAAGCTGTTTCGCTAGTATACTTTCCCTGAAGGAACCCGTCTTTCAACTTGTTCAAAGAGTCAATATTCTTGTCAATAGACTCCACGTGTTCTTCCTGCTGCAGGACCGGAAATCCTGCTGCCCTAAGAACAATTGAGCATTTGGCGTTTAAGTGTGCTGCACAGTAGCTACGGTCCTGCTCCTGTTCGTCGATCAGTAATTTAATGGCTCTCTCCTTGGCCGCGATGGTCTCTTGGAGTTCCCCTTCCCAGCTTTCTACTGTTCCAAGCTTTCTCTCCGTGGCCAGATATGCAAGGTAGGAGTGATATAAATCCTGATATCCTTCGAGCAGAAATGCCATCGTCTCCAGCGGGCCATCAGCCGCCAACAAGAACGTAACCAAGTCTTCTCGGCGAGGCTGTTTTGTAGGCTTACGACCTTTGTTCATAGACTCATGCCATACGTGGGTACGGCGCCTCTTAAGCAATTCCTCGATCCGATTCTGGCATCCCGGGCCCTGAGCAAATGTGATCGCATATGCAAGATTTTGTATATGTTCGTAGCCACCTCCGAACAGGAACACGATTCCTTCGGAAACGTCCTCGATCTCTAGAAAGCGCCGGATCAGGGCATACTGCTCCCGAAGAGCTGGGTACTGACGAAAGCTGAGTTCCTCGTAGTATGAGCTGCGAGGGTCTTCAAAAATCACCTGCGACTTCGATTTTTCTTGCTCGAAGCGATACAGAAACAATGGGTGCGAGACCTGATCGGACCGGTACACAAGAGGAAAAACAGGAACCGATTTGCCCCCGAGATGAAATTCCTCGTCGACACAGGCCGTGTTAGCAAGGAGAGGCAGAGCTGTCAAAACATCTGTGAACAGTTGATACAGGTCGAAAGTGACCGAATCGAACGCACGGAATCTCTGATGGCGAAGTGAAAGAAGATCATGGCATCTCCGAAAGACATCGGCGCTTCGTACGTTTTCTGCCAGCCAAGAGCCATCGGGCGCCAGGCTGGCCTCCAACAGAACCGACGTGGCAACCGGCTCCCAGTATTTTTGATAACCGGCCCAGATCTGCAGCAGCAGACCGTCTAGCCGAGATGGGATTTCTCCCTGTTTCTTATCTCTCTTCGTTGCCAGCCAATAAGCCTGGACGAGAAGTCCACTGAACTTGCAGAAGATCGAAATCGTACGTGGCAGTTCCCGAAGTTCGAAGTCGAGTGGTGTTGGAAGGCCGTCCTTGTCAAGGCGAACAAAAAGAAAGGGGAAAAGGGTGTGGTTGACACAGTTATCCACAATCGAGCGGGCCTGTATGGCTTTGGGGTTTTGCGGTGCCATAAATCCTCAATCGGAATCAACCCACAGGCAAACAATCTTCTCGGCAACGCGCCGGAACGATCCCAAGGCGCTGCTTTGATCGTCCGATATCCTTTTCTTCACACTTAGGATTTCTTCTTGCCACTTGAAGGACTCCACCTCACATATGCCCGAGTCGACGAAGAGTCGGACCTTAGGATGCTTGGAGCATATCGTTTGCAGACGGAGCATTGCTGCATCATAGCGTCCCTTCCATTGAGGGGTGACTTTTGGCACAGCCATAGGCAGAAGAATGATATCCGGTGCCGCGCCCTGTCGCTCAAGAGCTTGTTTAATGAAATAGTCAACCTGGTACTGTGTTCCGTACATGAACTGATCTGTAAGGCGACAGCAATATACAATTACATCGGACACATGATGACATACACGCGCAATGTCTTGACGCCCTGATGCCGAATCGATCACAACGGTGCCGATTCCCGCTTGTTTGCAGTAGCCGAGAAAGTCGCTCAGGCGTTCAAGGCCGGTTAACTTAACGTCGGCAGAGTCGTGTGCGATCACCTGAGCCCCAAGGAAGAGTACAGACTTCGGGGGCATGCCAACTTGAATCGAAACATCGACGAGCCCCTCCGCGAAGAATCTGTCATGGACATTGACAATTCCCAGATCCAAATCACCTGACACGAGGCGAGCGGTATTCCATGGGCTTTCTGTCTCCAGCATAATCTTGTATTGCCCCAGCATCATGGTTAAGCCTGCGCTGTCCAGATCTAAATCAAGGAGCAATAGAGGGCCTCTTGCCCTCTCCGCCATTTGGCTCACAATCATCCCCGCCAAATTCGCGGCACAGACTGTGCGACCGGCACCGCCTTTGAACGAATATAAAGTCACGACCTTGGGGAGGGGGTTCATCTCTTCCTTCCCGATTTCTTAAGTGAGGCGTCCATTCCTGCCGTGTTTACCGCTTTGTCTTTGGCGACCTGGTCCACGGCCCAAACAAACATATCGGCGAGGTCGTAGTTATTGTCATTCTTAAGCCAATTAGCAAATGTTTGCTTTAAGGCTTCTACATTCGCAGCGCCTTGTTCGGCTGGGTACTTGTCCTTACCAGAAGGATCATAGGCATCTTGCATTTCCTTCTCGAAAAGTGACCGGAGGAGGTGGCGAACCTCGCCAACGAAATGCTGATATTGAAACTGAAAGCCTTCCTCGACCTTCTTGCCTCGATTTACCTGGCTGCCCATTGCCAGAGCAGAAGTAAAAAGTCTTAGCAGATCACCTTCCCTTAGCACAACGGAGCCCGCACCCGATCGCTCCGCATTTTGGGCGGGAGCGACAGATCCAGTCGCCTGAAGTTCAAGCCGACTCTCCAGTTCCTGACGAACAGCTGCACGGATCGCTTGTTCCACCGGGCCGGCTTCAAACTCCCTTTGGGCCGCCAAAACCGGCGTGTACTCAGTCAAGTAGTCGTTATAGTCAACGATCGCCTCGATTGCCCGCTCCGTAATCAGGAGACTATAAGACAACGAATCCCACAGACCGGTTGACTCATTTCGGTTGTCACAGACCAACCGAAACAACTCGTGGATTTTCTGGTCTTCACCCATTGCGACGTAATAGGAGTAAAGTGTGTTGCAGCGAAGACTGAGAGGTACCAGGCTTGGCTCCGAGAGTTCAATTCGTTGGGCAAAGGCGGCAGACTTATCGGGATGATTTAACCACTCGATGGTCAGCGAGGACTTTTTGGGACTGTCCCACCATTTCTTGTCGGCGTAGGCACGATCCATATCAATCCTGCTCAAGTAAATGCCGTGCTCCAATGCCTTCCGAATCTTATCCCACTGAAGATCAAGGTGGGCATTGTTGACCACCAGCATGTCGAGCACAAAAAAACTGTTATACAGGTGCACGTAGTCGTCTTTGTCAGGTGACGTCAGCGAGGGGATTTCTTGCTTCCCGAGAAGAGGCACATACTTCTCCTTCAGCCATGCAACGGCTTGTGAGCGACATTCCCCGACCCGTCCTATCAATTCGTCTCCAAGCAACGCACAAATCTGCACGTCTTTATCGGCAATCGTTGGGGTCTCTCCGAACACATAATCTCCGACATCTGCAAGCGCTTCAGATACGGCGTAGCTGAAATAGAGGTCCGGCGAGGAACAACCCGAACTAAAACCCCAGCCCCCCTGCGGACATGCAGAATCTACCAGGATCTCGATCGTTTCTTTGATCATCTTCGAGATTTTCTCAGACTGACTCGGCTCTAGGTCGATCCTCTTCTTTCTTTGAGTTAACCGCAGAAGTGTCGAGAAGCTCAACACCCAGGAAACCGAATCGAGATAGTGATAACGTTTGGCCGCTTTCGGTGAGAACAGTCCTTCCGTCATTTGGCTCGTGACCATAGGAGTCGCGTCAAATCCCATCGAATGCACACAATCGCAGACTTCAGCGAATTCTCGCCGTACGATTCCCTGCCAGCTTTGATTGCTTGCGAGTTTTTCGAAACCATTCACCAGCAGCAGCAGGCTTACACTTCCGGCGCACCGGTAGATCAAACCGGTGTCCGGCAAATCGGCATCGATGAAGCGCTCCCGATCAGCAACGTAACGCGCCACAAGCTTATCAAGTATCTCCGCTGAAAAGGCCTGTAGGTCAGCTGCTGTCTTCGGAGCTGTAGCTTCGCTCATAAGTAAACTCCTAGAAACGCTCGTCCAGCAAAAGCGATTGGCTTGGGTGGGTGATTACAAGCTCGTGGTATTCCTCAAAATCCCGCCTTGTGGCGTTCTGCAGTTTCCAGCACCACTTGGAGCCTGGGGCGAATGGCTCGATTGTAATTTGACACTCGATCAGGTCTCCGCGGTGAACAACGGCTGGTCGTTCGAGCGGAAACACGCACTGCTTCCAGTGAGTCGGTTCTCCTCTCGGCGAAGTGGAAAGCGAAATGCCATCAGATAAAGTCATCTCGAACCAGCCCCCGAGCGCGTCAATCTGGCCGTTTCTCTTCGCGCGAAAGACTCGCTTCGCGTCTCGCAGCCCGGCAGTGGCCTTTGAAAACTCCACATTGAAACATTCCTGAGGATCCCCAATGATCGACGCCTGACCAATTGACTCAACGTAAGCAGAGTTAGCAGCTAAGCGTGAAATTGCCGAAAGGTTTACTTGCTTGAAGGAACGCCAAAACGTTATTTCCTCAAATGCTGTCCCGAGATGAAGGGGCGCTATGAAGGCGCGTGCCGCCGCGGGAATTATTCGAGCGGAAGGCTTCAGCAGCTTTTCGCGTAAATCCGCAATATACTCGACAATACCTTCTTCAAAAATGAAGTGCCCAACGAGTTCGGCAATTAGGACATCAGCACGGCAGGGCAGACAAACGTCTTGCGAGTTGGCTCGCAAAACGTGCACGATGTCAGACAGACCATTCTCTCGTACTACGGCACACGCCGCGCTGGCAGCATCGGTTTCTTCAATTGCGTACACTTGGGATGCACCGGCTTGCGCTGCCCAAATCGCGAGAATTCCCGTTCCGGTTCCCAAATCGATTACATTATCTCCAGGACGAACGGTGTGGAAAATCGCTTCTTTGAATCGGCTGAGTCGAATCCGGTCTTGAAGCATATTCTTCTGGACGTTTAGGGAAGAGAAAAGAAAGGGCGTCCGGGGAAACAAAGCATATGGTCCAATTGACATAATGTCTCAGCCTCGTAGTCGGGCCCAAGAACCGTAGAAGACACCCTGCTCTGTTGACATGTCTATCGTGCGGTCACATGATATCCCTACCTTCGACTCTCATCAAGCCAACTACTCAAATTCTCATTTTTGCGAAGGCTGTGTCCGTTATGGATACCGCCTAAAAGCAGGAAATCGAAGTTCCCCATTCTAACCAAACGTTAGACAGCCAATTACAATAATTGGGTACTATGCAGGTCATTAGCCATACTAAACTAGGGCTCCGTTGGTACCCTCCCGTGACCGAAGATTCGGTCGTGTCGTGAGCGGAAGGGCGGGAAAACCTGCACCGATGACCAGGCGTCTGCGAACCCTAATCGGCGCGCTGCTGCAACGCGCGTTCTCCAGATCTTTTGGTATGCTATCGCCAGTTAGAGGATAGCCCTTATGTCGACTACAGGAGAGGTGCCTGCTTTCTCTGCGGTTGAGGCCCAAACACGGTTCCTCTACCCCTTCACCTTCGCGAGTCGGGCACATACAGCGATTCGCAAAGAGCTGCTGACTCGTGAGGTCTGTGATCATCAAAAGCGCCCAATCTGGCGCGAGGCTGGTGAGAGCTACTTGTATGCCCACGAACTAATGCCTCAGGTACACGACATAATCTTCGGAACAACCGATACCTCATGGGCTCGACTAGAAGTGACACCAGATGTAAGCAGCAACTGGTTTCGCAAGGGGACGGACATCACAACCGGCAATCACGATACTGGTCTGCGTGCCGTCGCCAACAAGATGCCCGCTGTGGAACTCTTCCTGAACTCCTTCGGCGCCGGTGTCCTTTCGGTTCGATTCTCTTGCCGCTGTTCCACCCAGAACTCAGGCAACCCGGACCCCCCGGGGATTCAGCGTTTCAACTATCTTCTTTCACAGCTTCAAGCGCAACGCAGTCCGAGACTGTCATTACCCGGTCAGATAGGGCAAGCGCCAACGACAGTATCGACTTCGATTCTTGAAAGAATGGGGACCGCAGGCCAAAGCTTCAGTCTGCCAGAGTTGGTTGCTCTTTTACTTGAACCGTTGTTGCACCACGAATTGAAGTCTCTACAGGGTCAAACTTCACTCTATACGGTCGTTCGACTCGGCTCACAATTCTCGCTTGACCACCCGAGGGACCGACAGCTGTTGGGCCCGCTTGTTTCGGCACTCGCGCAGGCTGAAGAACCTGGCCATGCTGGAGCCGTGCCTGGAGAGATCCCAGTTCCATATAAAGTCTTCAATCGTTGCCACATGGCAGCCGTCAGCACACTTGGCGTAGCCCACATTGTTATGGATCAGCCACCCGACATAGATGGCAAAGAGTCCGGGTTCAACCCTCAAAGAGTGTCAGTGATGCAACAGCGATACTTTCTTGTTTACCTCTGGGCGTTGATGCAGCGGGTGACACTCTCTCGGTTCGTTGCGAGCGCAGCGACACTCGTGCCAATAACAGACTGCAATTCGTCGTTTCTCGATTCCTTCAGCAAGCTTCGGCAGGACAGCCTCAGCTTTGCGGTTCAAGCAAGCCTCCATGCTGTCAGTTCGCGTGATGCCCTCAATCGCTTTTACGAGCTTTGTAGCGAGGGATTAAGGATCGGCCAGGCATTAAGCGATACAACGGGGATCATCGAACAGGTCGATCATTCTCGGGAGGCAATACAAGACGCCGCTCTCGCAACCGCCGGCAATCAAGTGTCTCGCCAAATACACGAGAGTATGACGCACCTAGCAACGATGCAAGAAGAAGTAGGAGTTTTGGAGATGTTTTTCGTGGCTGTTTACACGATAGAGCTGGTTAAGACGTTGGCTGAAGGATTGCATCTTCCACACGAATACTCCTTACTTACCTCGGTCCTTTTCGGACTACTAGCAATACCCGTGGCGTATCTTGGCCTCAAGCGCTGGCGGCGGAAAGGCAAGCGGAAAGATGCATTGCTGGCGCTGGCCCTAGCAGTGGCAATGGTCGCAGGCTGGGTTTGGGCAGGAAAATATGGTCCGTTTGGCGTGAAGCGTAGCTCATCTACATCCGAAGAGAGTAAGAGAATAACTACCCCGAACGCGCCACAGCCTCCATCACCGACCGCTGACGGTGTGCCGAAGCACTGAACGAGAAAGCACGTTCGGCGGGCCACTGGCGAACATGATGCCAAGTAGCAACCAATCATTTCCATTGGGCTCGTGAACCAAACGATCTGTTCGCGCGTGCGATTGGCCATCCGAAGTATTGTCGCTTTTGTCGGGTATGCGTTCACACGTAGCCGAGATCGAAGAACTTTCACCGTATCGAATTGGCATTCTGATAAGCAGTCTCTGGATTCCGTGAGTCATCGTGAAGCTGTTATTGGACCCAAATGGCCCCAGATTGACCCGTGGAGAGTCTCCGAGAGATTGAAATATGCAGTACTTCCAGGAGGCGCGAACCGGAGATGTCTACCGGGAGGCGGTAGCATTCATGTATTTGTTCGCCGGTGGACCTAGCCTCGCTTCTTAGACCGGAGTTTTTGCCCAGCGTGCCCTCTGAGCCGCGGCTATTCTCTTGCGTCCTGCCGCCGAAACGGTTCTCTTTTTCCGGCTAGATTTTCCCCCGCGATACATCCTCCACCGGGGCCAAAAGGCTGAGTACCGCCGCGAGCAGAAGGTGGCTCGCTCTGGCGTGCGAACGAGAGCAGGCGAGGCAAACGAAACTGCACTGTCATTCTTACCGCTTGGCAGAAATTGTTGAAGTGCTAGCAGCAGTCGGCAACTGGGCGAGATGTTGTTGAGCGACAGCGTAGTTTGTTCCGGGGCCTTCGAACTTGGCTTTCTCGACCCGGCGGTACATTGTTCCGGCTGCGTCGAAAATACCGTATTGTTCCGCAATCAGTGCAAATCCAAGCCATATTGCGGAATCCGGCTCTTCCATGTGCGCAGCGTCCATCGCCTTCAGTAAGTATTCGCGTGCTTGAGTGGTTTTGCCTGCCTGCGCATAAACGCACGCGAGAGTGTGCAGAATTGAGAAATTAATGTTCTTACTCAAATCGCTTTCCCGATGCGCCATGTCGAGCGTTTCTGTTGCAATCGGACCGGGGAGAAATAGTGCATACCAGGCATATAGATTCAAGTCTTGCTCGTTGCTTTTACCCTTATCAATAATAGTTTTTGTAATTTCGCGTGATCTGTCTATTTCCCCACGATAGACCGCAAGTTGTGCCGCCGAGCGAACATAAGCAATCTCATCCGGATACTTTTGCATCCGTTGTTCCACCAGCTTTTGCCAATCTGTGAAACGCTTAAGTTGTCGGTAGGCAATCACGATTAAGTTAAAGCCGTGCACCGATGTCGGTTCCGCCATTACCAGTTCCTCCGACGAAGTCAAGAGTTCCGGCCAACGCTCTAATGCTGAATACGCGTATGCCATGACGAGAGTCAGGCGGGTGCCAATTGCGACGTACTTCACGGATGCAGGCTTCTCTAGGTTCGAAAGTTTCCCGTGTTCCAGCGAAGTAAGCGAATCCGCAAGATACATTTCGCTGACATACTTCTCCGCTTGCTTCCTGATCTCTTTGTTGTCCCCATTGTAGTAGTGGCGGGCATCAGCATCGCCCGGGCCAATGTCCTCGTTTGTTTCAACTATGGTGGCAGGACCGTATTCCGCCATTGTGAATTCCCGCAATTCGCGGTGAACAACCTGATCCGATGTCAATTCCGGAGTTTGAACCAAAGAAGTCGTGTTCATGCTAATCACAAGCGCTCGACGCCCATAATCTCCCCAGGGTAGAGTTCCCACTTGAGCGTATTGTGCGGTGGCATCGACCCATATCTCAGGGTCGGGACCCACAGGGGGGACGTAGACGATGGCGTGATCGAAACCGCCCATCCCCGGTAAATCAGGGTTGACATCGAGTCCGGGTCCAGTGTCGAGTAGGGCTAGATTCGCCGGAATACCTGCACTGCGCAGCATAGTGACCAAGAGTGCAGCTTTGTCTTTGCAATCGCCGTACCTACGCTTTAACGTCTCTGACGGAAACTGAGGGATCAGATTCGATTCACCGAACTCTACCCCTGTATAACGTACGTTGCTGTGGAGTTCGGCGACTATGCGACGAATGATCTGCTCGCGTGTGCCGTCCTTAATCTTGACCTTCGCTATCAACGGTTGCACGTCGGTTAGACGTAGCTTTTCGTCGCTCATGCGCGCATATTACTCGGCGGCTACTTTTTGCCAGCTTGTGCCCGTAGTGAATTGAAGAGTCGGGAACAGTACGAGGTCGGGCGGCGTATGGTCCGGTTCGTCCGGATATGCCGGAAGTGGCCCTTGCTCAAGAGTGATTGTTTCACTATTACTGGCAGTAGATTTGATTACAGAGATTTCTGGCAAGAGCTGTAGATTGTAGCGTACTGGGACGGAGCTCGGATAATTGAGAACCATTCGCGTCTTATTGACCGGAACAGACCATGCAAACGGCCGCTCTCTTGTCACTCCTGCAGCAAAATAAGGTGCTGTCTCGTGTAGTACGACCTCGTACTCCACAATCGCTCCCGGAGTTAGCGCGGGCAACGGGCCTCCATATTTGCGTTCGTCGCTATAGACGTCAGAACCATCTTCGTGAACCGGAAGATCTTCCAGCGTATTGGAATCCAGTTGGTGCACGGCTGAATCGGCTGTGAGAACCCGAGCCTTAATCCCTGGCTTCGCCTCATACCAAGGCGACCACTGCGCGCTAACCTCCGACCACCCCCTGACACCCTCTTGCGTCTCCACCCTATAAATGCGGTGGCGCACTTCAGTCATCCGACCTGAAGGATCGAAGCTGAAGCGCATCTCATTGAGCAGGACAGTAGCCTCAGAGTCTTTGCTCGGCTGTACAGCCTCAGCCGCCTGACGAAGGGACTCCGGGGTTGCGCTGAAGGCAGGCCCATCCCAAATATCGGTAGCGCTCAACTGGATCGCAAAGCAAAACAGGAGGAGTTGAAGAAGCGTAAGGACCCTGAATGGCAAGCGCACCTTCTCGGACCTCGGAACTAAGAAGTTGGAAGTTACTGTACGCTAGTTACGAGCGAAACGGAAGAGACTGTCTCCTTCAAGCGAAAGGCTCGGTGTGTTTCAATTCGCAGCAGACGATTCTGGCAGGCTGTCTCCCTGGGGAAATTCTCTTGCGCCCCTCGGTTCAGGAACTTGGTGGGAGCTTCGGTCGTCCGTTGGGTCAGCCCTCAAGATCAGTTTCTCTCGTGCGGCAGTCTTTTTTCCCACACAGCCTACAGACACCGTTAGCCCGCCTACAATCATCGTCATCACAAATGGGAGTTCATCCGCCTTGACACTTCCAAGCTTAGCAGCGGCGGGACCTGAAGCCTCTGATTTTCCGGAGGTTAATGACTGCGGACACAGCATAGAACCTAGAGCAACTTGCACCGTCTCAGTGTTGTTCAGGCCGCCGGTAATGGGACAAGAACCGCAACGCTAACCATCAAAGGTGCGTCACAGAAAGTCGAGGTCAGCGGAATTGGCAAGTGAGGATATTTGGTGGTTTGCACCGAGGCCAATGACTATTACCCTGTCGAGGTAGCACCCAGATTTCACTAGCAACGTGTACTCGACGTCCGTTACTTTGGATTGTGAACCCAACGGTCACCGAGCCGCCCAAGATGTTCTGGACATAGCACACTCCAAGCACGCGAACGTGGTGTAAAGCTCTTGCAAATTTCGGGTTGACGGCTGACCGACGGCCAGCCGTCAATATACAAAGCTTCACCTTCATGCTACATCAAGGTTGTGAATCGCCTGCTTCAGTCTCGATCGTCATTACGACTCAGTCCATCCTGACTGAGTTATTAACTCCTGCACAATTTATAGCTTCAGAGCCGTGGCGAAATGGCATATGCCGCTGCCTCAAGAGCAGCCCTTTTGTGGGTTCAAATCCCACCGGGCCTACCGGAATTCCTTTGTTCTTTGACATTCAACGGAGAGTGGGCCGGACGGTAAGGCACTTGTCTGCTAAACAAGG
>Ga0075029_100001723_pt1 | contig 12492 bp, 7 predicted proteins | sample LitLauG_LLR_2013_FD_71391 | JGI IMG/M metagenome (GOLD analysis project Ga0075029, IMG submission 71391) | Freshwater sediment microbial communities from North America - Little Laurel Run_MetaG_LLR_2013 | ecosystem: Environmental > Aquatic > Freshwater > Creek > Sediment | place: USA...
CCGTCGTAGTCCTTGAGCTTCTCGAGCGATACGCGGCCGACAATTCGATCGCGCAGCGGCTCGATGACTTCACCAGCTTCAACGATACCCGCGACGTAGATGCCGTCCACGGTTCCGCAATCGTACTCGCTGATGATGACGTCCTGGGCCACGTCAACCAGACGGCGGGTAAGGTAGCCCGAGTCGGCCGTCTTCAGCGCCGTGTCGGCCAAGCCTTTACGCGCACCGTGGGTCGAAATGAAGTACTCCAGCACGGTCAACCCTTCGCGGAAGTTCGCCGTGATTGGAGACTCGATGATTTCGCCTGACGGCTTGGCCATCAATCCACGCATGCCGGAGAGCTGGCGGATCTGCTGTTTCGATCCGCGAGCGCCGGAGTCGGCCATGACGTAAATCGGGTTGAGCTCGCCAGCTTTGTCGCGGCGTTGCATTTCACCGAACATTTCGTCGGCCACTTTTTCCGTAATCGCCGACCAGATTTCGATGACCTTGTTGTAGCGCTCGCCGTTGGTGATGGCGCCGTCGAGATATTGCTGCTGCACGGCGACCACTTGCTTTTCGGCATCCTTGACCAGCGTCTTCTTGCTGTCAGGGATGACCATGTCGTCGATGCCGATGGACAAGCCAGCGCGCGTGGCGAAGTTGAAGCCCAGCGACTTGACTTCGTCGAGCATCTTGACCGTAACCTCGAGGCCGAAGCGCAGATAGCCGTAGTTGACCAGCGCGCCGATACCTTTTTTCTTGAGCAGGCCGTTGATGAAGGGCATGCCCTCAGGCAGATGATCGTTCAGGATCGCGCGGCCGACGGTCGTATTGACAAACGCCCGCTCGACCTGCACCGGCTCGGTGTGAATGATGTCCTGATCGTCGTAGGCGGTGGTCAGGTCGATCAATTCGCCCGAGTAGCGGAGGCGGATTGGGCTGAGGGTTTCGACTTCGCCGGCATCCAGCGCCATCAGCACTTCTTCAATGTTGGCGAAGGCGCGGCCTTCACCCTTGGCGCCGGGCTTGCCTTTGGTCAGGTAGTAGAGACCGAGAACCATGTCCTGTGTGGGCACGGTGATCGGCTGACCGGAGGCCGGCGAAAGAATGTTGTGCGAGGCCAGCATCAGGACGCTGGCTTCGACTTGAGCTTCCGGAGACAGCGGAATGTGAACCGCCATCTGGTCGCCGTCGAAGTCGGCGTTGAACGCGGTGCAGACCAGCGGGTGAATCTTGATGGCCTTGCCTTCGACCAGTACCGGCTCGAACGCCTGAATGCCGAGGCGATGGAGCGTAGGAGCGCGGTTCAGAAGGACGGGGTGATCCTTGATGACTTCTTCGAGGATGTCCCACACGATCGGTTCCTGCTGCTCCACCATTTCTTTGGCTTGCTTGATGGTGGTGACGTTGCCCGTCTGCTCGAGCCGGTGATAGATGAACGGCTTGAACAATTCGAGCGCCATCTTCTTGGGCAGGCCGCACTGGTGCAGCTTGAGTTCGGGACCGACCACGATGACGGAACGTCCGGAGTAGTCGACGCGCTTGCCGAGCAGGTTCTGGCGGAAGCGTCCCTGCTTGCCCTTGAGCGTGTCGGAGAGCGACTTGAGCGGACGGTTGTTGGCGCCACGCAACACGCGGCCACGGCGTCCGTTATCAAACAGAGCGTCGACGGCTTCCTGGAGCATGCGCTTTTCGTTGCGCACGATGACTTCGGGAGCGTGCAGGTCCATCAGCTTCTTCAACCGGTTGTTACGGTTGATGACGCGGCGGTAGAGGTCATTCAGATCGGAGGTTGCGAAACGGCCGCCATCGAGTGGAACGAGGGGGCGAAGCTCCGGCGGAATGACCGGGATCACGTCGAGAATCATCCAGTGCGGCTTGTTGCCGCTCTTGCGGAAGGCCTCAACGACTTTCAGGCGCTTGGCGTACTTGAGCCGCTTCTGCAGCGAGCTCTCGTTCTTCATCTTCTCGCGCAGTTCCGTCGAGAGGCCGTCGGTGTCGACGCGCTTGAGCAGTTCCTTGATCGCTTCCGCGCCCATCATGGCTTTGAAACCCGCAGGGCGATATTGCTGATCGAGTTCGCGGAACTTGGCTTCGTCTTTGATGACCTCGCGCTCTTTCACCGGAGCGTCGCCAGGTTCGACGACGACGTAGGCCTCGAAGTAAAGAACGGACTCAAGATCGCGCAGAGAAATGTCGAGCAGGTGCCCGATGCGGCTGGGCAGTCCTTTGAAGAACCACACGTGCGAGCAGGGCGAGGCCAGCTCGATGTGGCCGAGGCGCTCGCGGCGGACCTTGGAGAGCGTGACTTCGACGCCGCACTTGTCGCAGATCACGCCGCGGTGCTTCATGCGCTTGTACTTGCCGCAGAGGCATTCCCAGTCGGTGACCGGGCCAAAGATGCGCGCGCAGAACAGGCCGTCGCGCTCGGGCTTGAACGTACGGTAGTTGATGGTCTCGGGCTTGGTGACTTCGCCATGGGACCAGCTCCGGATTTTTTCCGGAGACGCCAGGCTGATACGAATGGCGTCGAAGTCCGCGATCACATTTGCCATCTCGAATGGGCTCGAACGAAACAAGGGGATCCTCCGCTTCCTGCTCTCAGGGCAGCTACCAGCTGTCAGCCGCCAGTTGCCAGTTTTTTGTTTCGCAGTGGCCGAGAGCCTTTGCCGCGCGAAACTTGTTTCTTAGAATCCTTGCCTCGCGCCGCCAGCGGCGCAGTCAGCGCCTACTGGCAACTGACAACTGGCCGCTGACAACTGCGGTTCTCAATCTGCTGCTGCGCTGGTCGTGGGCTTTTTCTCGGTTGCCTTGATCAGTTCGACATCGAGGCAGAGCGATTGCAGCTCGCGGATCAGCACGTTAAACGATTCCGGTACGCCGGGCTCCATGGCGGCTTCACCCTTGACGATGGCCTCGTAAATCTTGGTGCGGCCGTATACGTCGTCGGACTTCGCCGTCAGCAGCTCCTGCAGGATGAATGCAGCGCCGTACGCTTCGAGGGCCCAGACTTCCATTTCTCCGAAACGCTGTCCGCCGAACTGCGCCTTGCCGCCCAGAGGTTGCTGGGTGATGAGCGAGTACGGACCGATGGAACGGGCGTGAATCTTGTCGTCCACCAGGTGCGACAGCTTCAGCATGTAGATGTAGCCGACGGTGACCGGCTGTTCGAACTTCTCCCCGGTCATGCCGTCGTACAAGCTGGTTTTGCCCGAGGTTGGCAGACCGGCGTGTTCGAGCAGCGCCTTGATCTCGCCTTCTTTGGAGCCGTCGAACACGGGCGATCCCATGAACACGCCGCGCGTGAGAGTGGGCGCGACGGCTTCGAGTTCCTCATCGCTCATGGCGGCGATGATGTCGGCGAGTTGCGAGTCCTTGAACAGGGCCTTCAACTCTCGGCGGATCGCTTCCGTGCGCGTGTTCTCCTTCAGCAATTGCGTAATCTTCTCGCCGAGGACGAAGCCGGCCCATCCGAGGTGGGTTTCGAGAATCTGTCCGACATTCATACGACTGGGGACGCCGAGCGGGTTGAGCACGATTTCGACCGGCGTTCCGTCGTCGAGGTACGGCATATCCTCTTCCGGCAGAATGCGGGCGATGACGCCCTTGTTGCCGTGACGGCCGGCCATCTTGTCCCCGACACTCAGCTTGCGCTTCATGGCGATGTAGGCCTTGACCAGCTTGATCACGCCCGGCGGCAGTTCGTCGCCCTTGGTGAGTTTTTCTTTCTTCTCGTTGACAATCTTTTTCAGGACGTCGATCTGGCGAGAGGTCATTTCTTCGATCTCGTCGATCTGCTCGTTGACGCGCGGGTCCTTGTCCGCGTACTTGATGCGCTTCAGGTTACGGGTGGAGATGCGCTCGATCTCGTCGCGGGTCAGGATGGCGCCCTTGCTCAACAGGCGCTTATTGGTGCGCTCGTCGTGCAGGTCAGCCTGGACTTCTTTGTTGCCCAGGATGTTTTCCAGGCGCTTCAGGCGCTCGTCGGTGAGAATTCGGATTTCGTCCGAGAGGTTCTTTTCCAGTTTCGCGATCTGCGTGGCTTCGATCGATTTCGCGCGCTCGTCCTTCTCCTGGCCTTTGCGCGAGAAGATCTTCACGTCGACGATGACGCCTTCGATGCCGGGCGGGCAGTAGAGCGAAGCGTCGCGCACGTCGCCGGCTTTTTCACCGAAGATCGCGCGCAGCAACTTTTCTTCCGGAGTGAGCTGAGTCTCGCCCTTGGGCGTGACCTTGCCGACCAGAATGTCTCCCTGCTTGACGCTGGCGCCGATGCGAATGACGCCGGCTTCGTCGAGATTGCGCAGCATCGACTCGCTGACGTTGGGAATGTCGCGCGTGACTTCTTCCGGACCGAGCTTGGTGTCGCGGGCTTCGATCTCGAACTCTTCGATGTGGAGCGAGGTGTAGTAATCCTCTTTCACCATCTTCTCGGAGACGAGGATCGCATCCTCGAAGTTGTAACCGCGCCACGGCATGAAGGCGACCAGGACGTTTCGTCCGAGCGCCAGTTCGCCGTGATCGGTGCAAGGGCCATCAGCGATGACCTCGCCCTTGAGGACGCGCTGACCCTTCGTGACCACCGGCTTCTGGTTGATGCAGGTGTTCTGGTTGGAGCGCTTGAACTTCGTGAGCTGGTAGATATCGCTACCCACTTCGCGCGAAAGCTGCGTGGGGTGATGTTCGCCTTCGACACGCACGATGATGCGCTCGGAGTCGACCGAATCCACAAGCCCGTTGCGGCGGGCCAGAACGACTGCGCCCGAGTCGCGAGCGGTAACGCCTTCCATCCCGGTACCGACGATCGGCGCCTGCGCGCGGAGCAACGGTACAGACTGGCGTTGCATGTTCGCGCCCATCAGCGCGCGGTTGGCGTCGTCGTGCTCGAGGAACGGAACCAGCGACGCGGCGACGGATACCAGCTGTTTCGGGCTGACGTCGACGTAGTCGACTTCTTCCCGGTTCACCAGCACAAAGTTGCCGGCCTTGCGGGCGTTGACGAGTTCGGCCACGATGCGGCCCTTGTCGTCGAGTTCAACGTTGGCCTGTGCGATGGTGTGCCGATCTTCTTCCCATGCGGACAGATAGAACGAGAAGGGCTCGATCTGCGTGGGCTTCTTGCGCTTTTCTTTCAGGTCGGCGTTGATCTTTTCGATTTCGTGCTTCTCGATGTGATCGCCGACTTTGAAATCACTGTCGCCGGTGTTGACGATGGTGACGTAGTCGATGATGCGTCCGCCCTTGATCTTGCGATAGGGCGATTCGATGAAGCCGTAGTCGTTGATGCGGGCGTAGCAGCTCAACGACGAGATCAGGCCGATGTTCGGACCTTCCGGCGTTTCAATCGGGCAGATGCGGCCGTAGTGCGTGGGGTGAACGTCGCGGACTTCGAATCCGGCGCGCTCACGGGAGAGACCGCCCGGCCCAAGGGCCGAGAGACGCCGCTTGTGCGTGATCTCGGAGAGCGGGTTGGTCTGATCCATGAACTGAGAGAGCTGGGACGATCCGAAGAATTCGCGGATCGCAGCCATCACCGGCTTGGCGTTGACCAGGTCGTGCGGCATGGCCGTCGACATTTCCTGGTAAACGGACATTTTTTCTTTGATGGCGCGTTCCATGCGGACCAGGCCGATGCGGAACTGGTTCTCCATCAACTCGCCGACCGCGCGGACACGGCGGTTGCCGAGGTGATCGATGTCATCGACGGCGCCAATGCTCTTGCGCAGCTTGAGCAGGTACGCGATGGTGGCGTAGAAATCGTCCGGATCAAGCGTGCGCTTGTCGAGCGAGGTGGCTTCCTGGTTCTCGTGCAGCTTGATGTTGAACTTCAGGCGGCCAACGCGCGAGAAATCGTACTTGCGCGGATCGAAGAACATGCCGTGGAACAAGGCCGTCGCGGTGTCGAGCGTCGGCGGATCGCCGGGGCGCAGCTTGCGGTAGATTTCGATCAAAGCCTCCTGCGGAGTCTTGATCGAATCGCGCTTCAGCGTCTGGCTGATGACTGTGCCCACATCGTCGCGCTCGGGGAAGAACAGCGACATTTCGACAACGCCGGAGTCGAGAATCTTCGAGAGCTTGTCGGCAGTCAACTCGGAGTTGGCTTCGAGCATGACTTCGCCGGTGGTGGTGTCGACCACGTCGCCGGCAGTCCAAGCGCCTTCGAGGTCGGTGATGTCGACTTCGATCTCAGTGACCTTCGCCTTCTGAATTTCTTTCAGAATCTGGTGGTTGATCTTGCGGCCGGAGTGCGCGATCTCGTCCCCGGACTTGTTCTTCACGCTGTGGGCGAGCTTCATGCCCAGTAAGTTGGTGGCTTTCTCGCTGGACGGGTCAAGCGTCCAGTAGAGCTTCTTGTCGCGGACCGCGATACGGTCGGTTGTATAGAAGGACTTGAGAATGTCTTCGCCGGAACGCAGACCCAGAGCGCGAAGGAAAATCGTGCCCAGGAATTTGCGCTTGCGGTCGATGCGGACGTAGAGAACGTTCTTCTGGTCGTACTCGAACTCGACCCACGATCCGCGGTAGGGAATGATCTTGCCGAGGAAGTAGGTGCGGTTGTTCGCGGTCTCGAAGAAGACGCCGGGCGAGCGGTGCAACTGGCTGACAATGACGCGCTCGGTGCCGTTGATGATGAAGGTGCCGTTCTGCGTCATCAGCGGAACATCGCCGAAGAAGACTTCCTGTTCTTTGATGTCGCGGATGGAACGGTTGCCGGTCTCAGCATCCTTGTCGAAGATGGTGAGACGCATGGTGACCTTGAGCGGTGCGGAGTAGGTCATGCCGCGCTCTTCGCACTCAGCCACGTCATATTTCAGTTGCAGTCCGACCGGGTCGCCGCACTTGTTGCAGAAGTCGGGGGTGTTGGCGTTGTAGGTGCCGCACTTGCCGCAAAGAACCTCGCCGGGATGGAACGGGTCGGTAATGACCGTGGATCCGCAATTCTTACAAGTGGTGCGGAGGTGATGCAGCCCCTTCAGGTGGCCGCACTTGCACTCCCAGTTACCAATGGCGTAATCCACAAACTCAAGTTGTGATACGTTGCGGAAATCAGTGATCGGGAAGACGGACTGAAACACCGCCTGCAAGCCGCCGTCTTCGCGCTCGCTGGGGAGTTTGTCCATTTGCAGGAAGCGATCGTAGGAGCGCTTCTGGACCTCGATCAGGTTCGGGATCTGGATGGTTGCCGGAATTTTGGAAAAATCAAAGCGTTTACGGAAGGCATTATTCTTCATCGTCAAGAAACTCCCAATCTCACGCGAGCCGAGGGCTGCGCTCAAACCGCGGAATGTGGGGCGCTTGCGCGCCGCGGTACTTACCCTGTGAAGGACCTCAACAACCTGGGACCTTATCTACACGCTAAAAGACGACGGGGCGCCCGCGGGGACAGTCATTCCCGCAGACGCCAATCGAGGCGTTTAGCCAATATTGATTTGAACTCTTTCGCGCCAGTTCTCCGGCCTGTTTCCGCCCCGCCTGCCCGCGGAGCAGTTGCCCAAACTTCCCATGCGAGCCTCGCTCGCACTCGAATGAAACCTGAATAGCGATGTTAGGTTAGATGCTACCACCGCTCAGTTCGGTTCACAAGTAGGAACGAGCAAGAAAAACGATTTTGCACCGAATTGGGTGCGATAAGCAGGGACGGCCGCCTCGGCTTTTCAGTCGACGCGAACAACGCCGTCGAGCTTCGCTCGACCGGACGGCCGAGGGCGGCCGTCCCCACAGGAACCGGGTTACTTTACTTCGACAACCGCGCCAGCTTCGGTGAACTTCTTCTTGATGGTCTCGGCTTCGTCCTTGGAAACGCCTTCCTTGATGCTCTTGGGGGCGCCGTCGACCAGTTCCTTGGCTTCTTTCAAGCCCAGGCTGGTGACTTCGCGGACGGCCTTGATGACGTTGATTTTGTTGGCACCGACTTCCTTCAGGACGACGGTGAACTCGGTCTTCTCTTCGGCCGGAGCCGCTGCCGCCGCGCCTGCGCCGCCGCCAGCCACCATGACCGGGGCCGCTGCCGCCGCCGAGACACCCAGCCGCGATTCCAGCTTCTTGACCAGTTCCGCCGCTTCGAGAAGCGACAAGCCTACGATTGATTCTTCCAGTTGTGCGAGATCCGCCATGTTCGTTTCTCCAGTAATTAGACTTTTCGTTCTTTCGCCGTCCGCCAATCAGGTTTCCAGTGCGACCAGGTCTTGATTCCTCACGCCAGACAACGGTTGGAATCGACCGCGCAACCCCTGAAATGCCAACGACCAAAATCAAACCATTGAGTAATTGGGTAATTTTGTAATTTGGTAATTGAAAGGCTCGCGGCCGCTTGCTGCCGGGGTTTCAACTACACAATTTCTCAATTTCCCAATTGCTCAATAGAAGCTCTAGGCTTCCTTGAACTTCTTTTGCTGCACGGCCTGATCGATGACCACCGCCAGGTTGCGCGGGACAGCATTGATTGCCGTGGCCAGGCGCTGCGCTGGAGCGTTGATCAGGAATAAGAGCTTCGACATCAGCTCTTCCTTCGACGGCATCGTGGCCAGCGCTTCGATCTCTTTAAGGTTGATGACCTTGCCTTCGACGACACCGATCTTGAAGGTGAACTCCGGAGTGTCTTTGGCGTACTTGGTCAGAGCCTTGGCCATCGCCACCGGATCGCCGGTGGTGTAGGCGATGGAGGTGACGCCAGCCAGGTCTTTTAATGCGCCTTCGACCTTGGTGCCCTTGGCCGCGCGCTCTGCCAGAGTGTTCTTGACGACCTGATATTTCGCGCCTGCGCCGCGCAGAACTTTGCGCAGCTCATAGTCCTGGGCGACGGTCATCTTGGTGTAGGTCGCCACGACGACGTTGGAGACGTTCTTCAGATCTTGGCTCAGTTTCTCGACTTGCTCTGTCTTCTTCGCTTTGGTAACCGCCATGATTCCATCCCTCGTAAATGATCTTATGTGGGGACAGCCGCCTCGGCTGTCCGGCCCGGGCTCAGCCCGGCTGTTGCCGCGTTAAGCTTTCGCAGCCGTCTCGATGGGAGTCACATCCACCATAATTCCGGGGCCCATCGTCGAGCTCAGGTAGCACCCTTTGATGTACTTGCCCTTGGCGACCGACGGCTTGGCCTTGATTACGCTGGTGATCAGGACGGTCGCGTTCTCGATCAGCTTGTCAGGCGTAAAGGAAATCTTGCCGACGGGGCAGTGCACGAGCGCGGTCTTGTCGGTGCGGAATTCGACTTTACCGGCCTTCACTTCCTGGACGGCTTTGCCCACGTCGAAGGTGACTGTGCCGGTCTTCGGATTCGGCATCAGGCCCTTGGGGCCGAGGACTTTGCCCAGGCGTCCGACGGATTTCATCACGTCGGGCGTGGCGATGAGGGCGTCGAAGTCGGTCCAATTTTCCTTGGTGATTTTTTCTACCATCTCTTCGCCACCGAAGTAATCGGCGCCGGCTGCTTCGGCTTCTTTAATCTTGTCGCCGGTGGCGATGACCAGAACTTTTTTCGACTTGCCGAGTCCGTGCGGCAAAACGACCGTGCCGCGGACCATCTGGTCGGCATGCTTGGGATCGACTCCCAGGCGCATGGTGACTTCGACGGTCTCGTCGAACTTGGCGAATTTTACTTTCTGCAGAAGAGGAACGGCGTCCTGCAGAACGTAGGGGCGCGGCTCGACTGCGGAGTGCGCCTTGGCGATGTTTTTTCCTTCTTTTTTCATTTCGTTTCCTTGTCTCCCACCGATGATCGGTGAACTGATCAGCCGTGGTGCGCTTGACCATTTTGTAATTGGGTAATTTGGTAATCGGGTAATTTGAAAACGCGCGATCTTCAATTACCAAATTACAAAATTACCCAATTACCAAATTTCTCTATCCGACTACCTCGATGCCCATCGATCTGGCGGTTCCGCGGATGCTCTTGATCGCGGTCTCGACGGAGGCGGCGTTCAGATCGGGCATCTTTTGCTTCGCGATCTCTTCGACCTGCTTGGCGGTGACTTTGCCGACCTTGTCTTTGTTCGGCACACCCGCTCCCTTGGCGATGCCCGCGGCGCGCTTCAACAGAATCGAGGCCGGAGGCGTCTTGGTGATGAAGGTGAAGGAGCGGTCGCTGTACACCGAAACGACGACCGGGATGATCAGGCCTTCCATTTCCTTCTGGTTGGTTCTGGCGTTGAACTGCTTGCAGAACTCCATGATGTTGATCTGGGCCTGGCCGAGCGCCGGGCCCACGGGGGGCGCCGGAGTCGCTTTGCCGGCTGCGATCTGCAACTTGACGTAACCTGTAATCTTCTTTGCCATCGAATATTCCTTTATTCCTCTGTGAGCCTCCGTGTCCTCTGTGGTTCAAGCCCTCTCTCACCACAGAGGGCACAGAGGAACACAGAGCATCAAGCCACTTTTTCCACCTGGTTGAACTCGAGTTCTACCGGGGTGGAGCGGCCGAAAATTGTGACCATGACTTTCAGTGTTTCGCGGTCTTCGTTCACTTCGTCGACGATGCCGGTGAAGCTGGCGAACGGGCCTTCGGTGATGCGCACCGATTCGTTCTTTTCGAACTTGACCTTGAGCTTCGGCTTCTCGCGGCTGTCGGCAACTTTGTAGACGATGTGCTGCACTTCTTCGTCCGAGAGCGGCGTAGGTTGCTGGCCGGTGCCGACGAATCCGGTGACGCGCGGCGTCGACTTGACGACGTGCCAGACGTGATCGTCCATGTCCATTTCGACCAGCACGTAGCCGGGATAGAACATGCGCTCGGAGGTGTACTTCTTGCCGCCGCGCACCTCGGTTACGGATTCAGTGGGGATCAGCACTTTGCCGATCTTGTCCTGCAACCCGAAGGCTGCGACCCGCGACTCGAGCGATTCTTTGACCTTGCGCTCAAACCCTGAATAGGAGTGGATGATGTACCACTTCATGTTGGGATTGCGCGGGGCTTCGGTGGCTGGCGCGGCTTCGGCGGGGGCGGGCTGTCCGCCCTCGCTAACCGGCAGCACTTCGTTTTTGGTTTCGTCCTGCATAGTTGCGTTCTTCACTGCGTCAGTCGATTCTCGTCCGTTTTATTGCGCCCTGAAATAATGGAACAGATAGGTCACGCCGTGCTGAATCACGTAGTCGACGATCCAGAAGTAGACAGCGAAAATGAACACGGTGATGACTACGACCGCCGTCGTGGCCTGAACTTCTTTCCAAGTAGGCGTCGTAACCTTGCGCATTTCCGTGCGCACGTCGTTGTAAAAGGTCTTGACGCGCTCCGGCCAGGACTTCATCCGGTCTCCGAAACTGCCGCCGGCTGCTACGATTGAATTTGCCATTTTCTTCGTCTCGATCGACATCCCAACTCCTGGCTCTGAACTACTGGCTCTGACCCTTCTTCTTTTCGCTTCTTTCTCCAAAATCTGGCAGGGGCGGAGGGATTCGAACCCCCAAGTTCGGTTTTGGAGACCGACAGTTTAACCGTTGAGCTTACGCCCCTGTTGTCATTTGTAATTTTGCAATTTGTAATTTGGCAATTTGAAAACCGTGCAGATCCGGTTTTTCAATTACCAAATTACCCGATTACTAAATTACAAAATCTATTTCACTTCTTTGTGCGGCGTGTGCTTGCGGCAACGGCGGCAGAATTTCTTGAATTCCAGCCGCTCGGTCGTCGTCTTCCGATTCTTGGTCGTCGAGTAATTCCGCTCTTTGCAATCACCGCATTGTAGTGTCACGATTTCTCGGGGCATCTCTCACTCCATGTGGCGCGGGCGCCCTCGCCCGCGTCTGCCGTCACCGTTACTGCATGCAGCGCGGACGAGGGCGTCCGCGCCACACTGAACTACTGAATAATCTCCGCGATCGTGCCGGCGCCAACGGTATGCCCGCCTTCCCGAATCGCGAAGCGCAGGCCCTTTTCCATAGCCACTGGCGTGATCAACTCGATGACGAGAGAAACGTTGTCGCCCGGCATCACCATTTCCGTGCCCGCCGGCAACTCCGCCACTCCGGTCACGTCGGTCGTTCGCAAATAAAACTGCGGACGGTAGCCCTTGAAGAACGGCGTGTGCCGCCCGCCTTCTTCCTTGGTCAGAATGTAGACCTCGGCCTTGAACTTCGTATGCGGCGTGATCGAGCCCGTCTTCGCCAGAACCATGCCGCGTTCCACATCTTCCTTCGCAATGCCGCGCAGCAGCAGTCCAGCGTTGTCGCCCGCCATACCTTCGTCGAGCTGCTTCTTGAACATTTCGACGCCGGTCACCACCGTCTTGCGGGTCTCGCGGAAGCCGACAATCTCTACTTCCTCGCCGACTTTCACCTTGCCGCGCTCGATACGGCCCGTCACCACCGTGCCCCGGCCTTGAATCGAGAAAATATCTTCAATCGGCATCAGGAACGGCTTGTCCAGTTCGCGCGCCGGCTGCGGCACATACTTGTCCACCGCCGCCATCAGCTCGTCAATCTGCGCTTCCGCCTTGGCTTCCCCGTTCAGCGCGTTCAGCGCCGACACCCGCACCACCGGCACGTCGTCGCCGGGGAACTTGTAGCTCTTCAGCA
>Ga0075029_100001724_pt1 | contig 12491 bp, 10 predicted proteins | sample LitLauG_LLR_2013_FD_71391 | JGI IMG/M metagenome (GOLD analysis project Ga0075029, IMG submission 71391) | Freshwater sediment microbial communities from North America - Little Laurel Run_MetaG_LLR_2013 | ecosystem: Environmental > Aquatic > Freshwater > Creek > Sediment | place: USA...
TCCTGGCTGGCGCGGCAGCTCAAGCCCTGGACCGTCGGCGCGATCGTGCTCGTGATGTCATCCGGGCTGCTGATCTTTCTGGCTACGCCCGGAAAGTACCTCGACAGCCATCCGTTTCGCCTCAAGATGGCGCTTCTTTGCAGCGCGCTCCTCTTTCATTTCGGCGTGCTCCGCAGATTTACCACGTCCGACTCCGTCGCTCGTCAACGGCTGGTAAGCGTCATCGTGGCCTGCCTCTCGCTTACCCTTTGGTTTGGGGTAGGCTGGGCTGGGCGCGCGATTGCCTTTATTCCCTAGACGCGTTATGCTACGCGGATTCCCCCCTAGGAGGTATCGCATGACTTCCAGGGCCAAGCTCTTCCTACTTGTGTTCGCAGTGTTAGTGGTCGCTCAGGCTTGGGCGCACCACAACATGACTGCGGTCTTCGACTTCAATGATCGGGTCACCGTGACCGGCACGTTGACCGCTATCGATTGGCGCAATCCCCACACATACTTCACGGTCGAGGTAAAGGGCGCCGGCGGCGCGATCGAGAGCTGGCAGATTGAGGGCCCCTCACCCAGCTTTTTCCGTATACGCGATGTCGGCAAGCCTGATTTCGAGGGCAGCGTCGGAAAGACTGTAACCGTGGAACTCAGCCGCGCGCGCGACAAGTCGCGCTCCGGGCTCATCCGAACCTTCACATTGTCCAATGGGAAAATCGTCTCGGCGTGCCCGCAAAACTGTTAAGCCGAATCGCGGGGCGCGCAAGTGGGGTTTTCTATGAATATTTCTGCGCACATTGCGGTCATTTTGACCGCCGCCTCCCTCTGTCTTGCCCAGAACTCCGGCCAGGTTGTGGGGCAGGGCCTGAGCGCTGAAGCGAAGTCCAAAGACGTGGCCGAAGCCCGGACCAAGCGGAACGCACAGACGTTCCAGAACAAGGCCTCGATCCTTACCTTGTTGGACCGTTATGGGAAGCGCGCGGGGCAGGTCGGCGAGCGGGCGATGTATGACAGTGCGCTTCTGTCTCCCGACGGCAAGCACGTGGCCGCGATCAGGGAAGACTTGGACAACGAGAGCGCCGATCTCTTTGTGCTGGAGGTGGCGACGGGCGCAACCACACGGCTCACCACCAGCGCCAGGACAGAATTCGTTTTTGCGCCTGTCTGGTCGCCGGACAGCACCCATCTGGCGTACGTCACCATGCGCGGAGGGAAGGAGAGGGTCTATGCACAAGCCGCGAATGGCCAGGGCCCCGAGGAACTCCTGTACAACAATCCCGGCGCGTTCATGGATCTGAGCGACTGGTCGCTGGATGGCCGGTTCCTGACTTTCTCCATCTCCGACATTAAGGGAGGAGCTCTCTTCGTTCTAAGCCTTGAGGGCGGCCCTGATCGCAAACCAATCGAGATCTTTCACAGCGATTTGCGCATTTTCGAGTCGCGCTTTTCTCCCGATGGCCGCTACCTGTCCTATATTCTGCTGGACAAAACGGACAAGGGCGAGATTTTCGTCCGTTCGTCCGATCCCACTTCGAATGAGGGCCCATGGCAGATTTCTGACGGCACCTTCAGCCCTGGATTCTGGGTCGGCGGCGGCAAAGCACTCTACTATATGGCCCGTGACCGTTCAGTGATGGCCGCCGAGGTCAGCACATCGCTATCATTTTCATTCAACAAGCCGCGGGTGCTGTTCCGCCAGGCTGTTCCCGTTCCCGACGACCTGATGTACATCAGTGCAGATGGGGAGCGGTTCCTCGTCTTTCCGCCGGCGCGGGGTCAGCAGCTTCAGCAGGTCACGATCTTCGATCGCAAAGGGCAGGTAGTAAAAAAGGTGGGCGCGCCGGCCCTGTATTCCCAGCCAGCCTTTTCCCCTGACGGCAATCGCCTGCTGGTCATGAAGGAGGACGTCAAGACCGGCCAAAAGGACCTCTGGGTTCTCGATATCGACACGGCCAGAGCCACCCGCATCTCCGACGACACGCGGTTTAAGGTCACACCCCTGTGGTCGCCGGACGGAAAGTACATCTACTATTCCGCCTTGCTGGACGGTGACTGGCCTGTCTATCGCAAGGCCGCGGACGGAACCGGCAAAGAAGAACTGTTGTTCCGCTACACGCCCGGCGCATTTGTGGGTCTCACTGATATTTCCTCGGATGGTAAATTTCTCGTCTGCGCCTCCGGAGGAGTCGTCCTGCTCGTCCCGCTGACGGTCAGCGATCCGGCGGCGCGCAAACCCATCGACTACTTGCGGGACGAGTTTGATAATGGGACCGGAAGGTTATCTCTCGATGGCCGCTTTATCGCGTACCGGTCCGATGAGGCCAAGCCTGAACGGTTCGAGGTTTATGTTCGCCCCTTTGATGCCGCCAAGCCCGTGAACGACAAGAAATGGCAGGTGTCGAAGGATGGCATGCAGGTGTCTCAGGATGGCGTTGTCGCCACGCTGCTGCACTGGCGCGACGACGGCAAGGAGATTTTCTTTCGCGGGCAGGAGCTGGATTCGGACGACTTGGTGATGATGGCCGCTGAGGTAGAGACTGCCCCCACATTCCGGGTTGGTGCGCCCAAAGTTCTCTTCAAGCTCCCCGGACCCGTCAACGACGGCCTCGGCGCGGTCAGTCACGACGGGCAACGGTTTGTGCTTGCCATCAATGTGCCTGCGGATAAGACTGAGCCCCCTTCAAGCGGCCAATGAGACTGAGGGGAGCAGAATCCATGCGAGGGTTGCTGTTGTTTCGGGCTTTGGTTTGCCTCGCGTTTTGCGGCAGCTGCGCGAAACAGATGCCTGAGGCTGAATACCGTCCAACAACGACAATCAGGGACTTGATGGACGGCATCATTGACCCGGCAGCGGACACAATCTGGAACTCCGTCTCGACTACGATTACGAAAAAAGGTACAGAAGAGAAGGCGCCTCACACCGACCAAGAGTGGGGGACGGTTCGCCACGGTGCCATTGAACTGCTCGAAGCCTCGAACCTTCTCCAGATTCCCGGCCGTCATGTTGCCATGCCCGGACAGCGGAACGAGCAGGGCATTGAACTCCAGCCTGAACAGATTGAGACATTAATCAATCGGGACCGCCAGACTTGGATCACGCTTGCTCATGGTCTGCATGACGCGGCGACACTGGCGCTCCATGCGGTAGACGCGAAGGACCCCGCGAAAGTGCTGGAAAGCGGTGATGCCATCGACAACGCTTGTGAACACTGTCATCAGAAATATTGGTATCCGCACCCGACACAATCCCCCGCCAAATAGAGGCTTCAGGGAGGTCGTCGCCAGATCACGTGCGTTTGTTCATCCACGAAGATGATCTCCAATAACGTGACCTTGGGTTTTGATTCTTCTCCCGGCGCCCAGCCCATTCTGGAAACATGTACGTCACCTGCGGCGACGCGGTCCAAGCGCGCGGCTTGGCCTGGAGTGGGAAGTGATCCCCGATTCGTTTGAGACGCTTTCAGATCGTACTGAGAAACCCCGAAGTGTTGACCGTGACTCGGGAACAACCCGAAACGCAGCCTGCATGCGGAACACATCGTTAGACAAAAACCAGTGGCTACGCCGGAAAAGCACTGATCCGCGCGGCCGAGCCAAGCGACCGTCGGAGCACCCACCGATTCCGTCAGGTCTGTGTCCGCGCGTGCCCTGATGAACTTTTCCACCGCTCCTTGAAGGGCCTATAATCGGCTGCATCCATGGCGTTGGCGAACGGCACGAGACTGGGCCCTTACGAGATCGTCGCTCCGCTGGGTGCTGGTGGAATGGGGGAAGTATATCGGGCGCGGGACACGCGCCTGGACCGCACCGTCGCTATCAAGATTCTTCCTTCGCATTTTGCTGACGATGCGACACGCCGTCAGCGCTTCGAGCGCGAGGCCAAAGTTGTTTCCAGCCTGAATCATCCGAACATCTGCACGCTGCACGACATCGGCCACTAGGACGGCGTTGATTTCATTGTCATGGAATACCTGGACGGCGAGTCGCTGGCCGAGCGACTGAAAAAGGGACCTCTGCCAGCGGTTCAGGTACTGCAGTATGGGATTCAGATTGCCAGCGCGCTCGACAAGGCGCACCGCAACGGCGTGACCCACCGCGACTTGAAACCCGGAAACATCATTCTTACTAAATCCGGCGCCAAGTTGCTCGACTTCGGGCTGGCGAAAGCAGAACCAGCGCAGTCTCTAGCGCAGACGCTGACGGATGCGACTCCGCTCCATTCCGATGACCAAGCTGGGCGCGATTATCGGCACCGTTCCATACATGTCTCCCGAGCAGCTGGACGGAAAAAAGGTGGATGCGCGCAGCGATATTTTCTCGCTCGGCGCCGTCCTCTACGAGATGGTGACCGGCAACCGCGCCTTTCAGAGCAACAGCGATTTCAGCGTGGCTTCTGACATCTTGCACAAAGACCCGGCACCGATAAGCACGCTCCAGCCGCTCACGCCGCCCGCCCTTGAACGGACCATCCGGGTCTGTCTGGCGAAGGATCCCGACGAACGATGGCAGTCGGCCAGCGATCTGTGGAACGAACTGCGATGGATCTCCGAAGGCGGTTCCGAGTCGGGCTCGATGACCGCGCTGCAGCCCGGCTCTCAGCCCGGAGCCAGGAGTTCACCGACGTTGCGGCGGACCGGCCGCACGAAAACGGCATGGATCGTGGCAGGGTTTTTCGCCATCATCGCGGCGGCCACGGTCATCATTGCATTCCGTTCCGGGCGCTCCCCCAAGCCGCTGGCGTTCCACCAATTGAACTTCCGGCGCGAGGCGATTTTTCAGGCCGCCTTCACGGGCGACTCGATCGTCTACAGCGCGGCCACCTCCGACAACACCCCGCAAGTTTTCGTCGTGCGCTCCGATTATCCCGAGCCGCAGCCCATCGGCCCGCGCGGCATGACCTTGCTCGCCGTCTCGTCCAAGGGGGAACTCGCCGTTCTTCTGGATGCTCACTATGTCTGGTATCGCCTGTTCACTGGAACGTTAGCACGCATGACCCTGAGTGGCGGTGCGCCGCGCGAGATTCAAGAGGGCGTTCAGCAGGCAGACTGGTCGCCTGACGGGTCGCAACTCACTATCATCCGCGAGGTCGGCGGCAAGGATCGCCTCGAATATCCCATCGGTCACGTGCTGCGTGAGGTCAGCGGCTCGCTCAGCGACGTGCGCTTCTCTCCAAACGGCGATCGCATCGCCTTCTTCGAACATCCCCGCAAGCTCGACGATCGCGGCTCAGTCAATACCGTGGATCTCTCTGGAAACAACACTCTACTTTCCGGCGGCTATTGGAGCCTGCGCGGGCTCTCCTGGGCACCGGACGGAAAAGAGATTCTTTTTTCCGCGAGCCAGAGTGGCGCCAGTTATACGGTTTATGGCGTGACTATGGCCGGTAAGAGACGAACTGCCTACCAGCCGCCCGGCGGATTCATCATCCAGGATGTAGCTCGCGACGGGCGTTGGCTGGCAACGCGGTTGGATTTCCGCTACGCGGCTATGGTCCATACCCCGGGCATGGACGGAGATCGCGACCTTTCGTGGCTCAATACCTCGCATGCGCGGGCGCTGTCGCAGGACGGTCAGACTCTCTTGTTCTCTGAAACGGCGCTGGGAACCAATTACGCCGTCTGCCTGCGCAAGACCGACGGTTCACCGGTGCTGCGCCTCGGCGAAGGATGGCCCGCAGACCTGTCGGCCGATGGCAAGTGGGTCCTTGCCCTGATGCAATCGGTACCGCCCAAACTCCTCGTCTACCCGATCGGCACCGGTGAGACGCGGCAACTCGAACGGGGCAATCTCGAACACTACGCGACCGCTCAATGGTTTCACGACGGCAACAGAGTGTTGTTCTCCGGCAATGAACCCGGAAAGGGCACGCGCTTCTACCTGCAGGAACTCGGCGGGACGCCGAAGGCCGTGACTCCGGAAGGTACCAGCGATGGTTTGCTCTCTGCCGACGGGACGCTCATTCTGGCGCGCGGGCTGGACGGAAATTACTTCATGTACCCGATAGCCGGAGGAGACCCGCGGCCGGTGCCCGGGCTCATGCCGGCCGACATCCTCGCCCTGTGGAGTACAGATGGACAGTCGGTGCTGGTGTATCGCCGCGCCGAACTGCCCTGCCGCCTCGAGCGCGTTAACGTTACAACCGGCCATCGCACGCCCTTCAAAGAGTTCGCCCCGGCGGACCGTGCCGGACTCCTTTCCCTAAGAGAGATCTTCGTCACCAACGACCTGCTCTCGTACGCATACACCGCCTATTATCAGGGATCTAGCCTGTTTGTCTCCGACGGCAAGGAATGAAATAAAGAGACGTGGCAATCCTGTGCCATGTGCCGTCGGCCAGGCGATGCTCTGCGTTAGGGCCGCAACTCGTGGATGGTCGGCAACTCTTAGGTGCGGGAAAACTTCTGGAACGTCTCAACGATCCCGCCGTTCGCGCCCGCCGACTTCCCACTCCTATTTAGGGCCAAGCTAACCCACCAATCCCAAAGGGGCGCAAACGATGTCAATTCTCAGGAACCTGCGGAGTTGGAAGAGCCCGCTCAATGTGAAAAATTTCGCCGAACTGCTCGCTCCCGCTCGCCTCGTCTGTGATTGTGCTGAGGCATTCATGAGAGGGCTGAATGGGTTCAAGTATCATTGCAACGTTGGGTTGATCGGTTACTCTTTCCTTTGATATTCACCGGACATTCATCCGAAATTAACAAGTTTTTAACAGAGTGCCAGTAGCCTTGGCTCTTTCCAAACGAGGTAACTTTCGCCCGGTGTTCCGGATAAGCATGTGTGGTGGATGAGGGTTGTTGGTTTCAAACTACATAAGGAGAGACGAAATGAGACGAATTATGGCTGCAGCGCTAACCGCCATGCTTGTGTTCAGTGCCTTTGCAGCGCCCGCTCAGCAGGCCGCAACCAGCGGCAAGTCCAAAGCAGGCAGCAAGAGCCCTGCCAAAGCAAGCAGCAAGAGCCCTGCCAAGGCAAGCGATGCGAGCGTTTCTGAGCAGCTGAAGACCATGCAGGATTCGATTCAGGCGCAACAACAGCAGATTCGGCAGCTTATGCAACAGTTGCAGAGTCGGGACACTCAACTCCAGCAACTGCAGCAGCAGGTGAATGCGGTGCAAAGCACCGCCAGTCAGGCTCAGGAGAAAGCCGATAGCGCCAGTTCAGTGACGACGCAGCAGCAAACCGAGGTGGCGGCGGTAAAAACCGAAATCTCCGATCTGAAGACCAACGCCACAAGTACAGTTCTGAGTCTCCAAGAAACGCAGAAGAACATCAACTCTGCTCTCGAGAGCCCGCTGGCCATTCACTACAAGGGAATCAGCATTACGCCAGGTGGCTTCGTGGCGGCAGAAACGGTGAGCCGCCAACGGGCGGTTGAATCCGACATCAACACGCCGTTTAATAGCATTCCGTATCCGGGAAACGCGCTGTCCAAGGTTATTGAGAGTAACTTTACCGCTCGCCAGAGCCGTCTTGCCCTGCTCGCGGAAAGCAAGGTGGGCAACACCAAGGTGACTGGATACTGGGAAGGTGACTTTCTTGGCACCGGTGTGACATCCAACAACCGGCAGAGCAATAGCTATGTGCTTCGCCAAAGGATTCTCTACGCGCAAGCTGCACTTCAGAGCGGGTGGACCTTTACCGGCGGTCAACAGTGGTCTTTGGTGACGGAGACTCGAAAAGGAATCGCAAACCGCACAGAAGTACTGCCGCAGACGATTGACTCACAATACCAAGTGGGCTTTAGCTGGGAGCGGCAGTACGGCTTCCGGGTGACCAAGGACTTCGGCAACAAGTTCGCCCTTGGCTTTGCCGTGGAAGGACCACAGGCAACCATCGGTGGACGCGGTTTTTCTACCGTTACAACGACGACCATCGGGAGCGCTTCAGTTGCTACGACTGGGAATAACTTCGTTGATGGTCCGGGCGCCGGCGGCGGCCTGTATAACTTCGTCGACACGACCGGGTACTCCTTCAACAAAACGCCTGATTTCATCGTTAAGGCGGTCGCAGATCCCGGATGGGGCCATTACGAATTCTTCGGCATCTATAGCACGTTCCGCAATAGAGTTTATCCCTGCGGCGTGGTGGGTACGAACGCAAAGGATACGGCTCCTCCTGCGGTCCCCACGACGATCTCTTGCCCAGTCAATGGTTCGACCTCGCCGAGTGCTCTTGGCGCGTTCAACGACACACGAGGCGGCGGTGGTGTCGGCGCGAACATACGCGTTCCAGTAGTTGCGAAAAAGGTGGACTTCGCTGTCCAGGGAGCGGCAGGAGATGGCATCGGCCGCTACGGTTCGGCGCAGCTCGCGGATATAACGCTCCGCCCCAACGGTACGCAAGCCCCGATCCGCACGGCCCATGCACTTGGGGAACTCGAGTTCCACGTAAACCCCAAACTGGATGTCTACGCCTACTTCGGTGGGGAGTACGCGTGGCGCGCGGCATATCAGGGGTACGACAGTATTACGGTTACCAAAACGCCGGCAATTCCGGCCACCGCAACGTCTCCGGCGATTCCTGCCACAACAACGACCTCGTTCAAACTAAACCAGATCGGCGGATACGGTTCGCCCTTCGCCAATAACTCGGGTTGCAGCACGGAAGCCCCGCCATCCAATCAGCTCACTCCTTCCGGAGGCGGTACTTGTGCGGGTGACACTCGCCTCATCATGGAGGGAACCCTTGGGTTCTGGCACAGATTGACTCAAGGACCTAGAGGCGGCCTTCGCTGGGGAATTCAGTACTCCTACTTCACGAGGAGTGGTTGGTCAGGGAACAACGCAGGTGCCACTGCGTTCGGTATTTCGCCCAAAGCCGTGGACAACATGGTATGGACCTCGTTCCGCTACTATTTGCCGTAGCGTGTCAGAACCTCACCCCGGTATTTTGATCTCTCTCCTTTTGCCGGGGTGAGGATTTTCTTGGTCTCTAGATTGGCAGGCCCGCTCGACTCGCAGATGTGCACACTCCTGTTCAGCCAAGCAGACTCACACTTGCGGTGTCAGTTGGCTAGGCGAGAAACCGAGTTCGTCCCCAAAGACTATTGATGAGATCTCCTATACTATCTAGCAGCGATGTGAAGTATAGACGACAACAGATGTGGATAGACCGACTGGTGACCAATCGGGGTCTGTTGTTTGCGTGAGGTCTACGGTGAACGAACAAACTCGCCGATCCTTCCTGACTACGTGTTCTGCGGCAGCGTTGGCAGCATCTTTCCCGAGGCCGTACCTTCGAGCCTCCGATAAATCAGGAACTCGACTTCCGGTGGTGGGTTCTGGACTGCACACCTACGAGTGTGTTCACGACTGGCTGGTTCCGCCGGAAGGGTTGGTGTGGGGTGACACGCACGGACTTTGCCAGGATGAGCAGGGGAATATCTATGTCGGGCACACTGTCCACAAATCGAGCATGCGCGGTGAGGCGATTGTTGTCTACGACGAGCGGGGTCAGTTCATCCGTGCCTTTGGCGAGGGTTTTCGTGGAGGCGCACACGGACTGAAACTGCGCCGCGAAGGAACCGCCGAGTTTCTCTACCATTGCGACATCAATCGCTGCCGCGTCGTAAAGACCACGCTCACAGGGGAAGAAATCTGGGTACACGGTTATCCGCGAGAGGATTCCAATTACGGCGCGCGACCGATCGACTTTGTACCGACCAATGTTGCCTTCGCCCCGAATGGAGATTTCTACGTGGGCGACGGTTACGGGTCGAGCCATGTTCTGCGTTATTCTCTCGACGGGACATTTCTGGATGAAATCGGAAAGCCGGGACATGGTGACGGGCAGTTCGAGACGCCGCACGGTCTATGGATCGACCCCCGCGGCGAGAGGCCGGTTCTGGCAGTCGCCGACCGCGGCAACCGGCGCATTCAGCTGTTCTCGCTCGACGGCACTCACCTGCGGACGATTAAGGATGAGCCGCACATGCGAATGCCTTGCAACTTCCACACGCAGGGTGAGTGGATGGTATGTCCCGATCTCGATAGCCAAGTGTGCATTCTCGATCACGAACACAAGGTCGTGGCGCAACTGGGAGACGGCAAGGCGGAAAACGGGGACGTGGGTTCTCGTCGTGGCCAATCGCGGGCTCAATTCACGCCGGGAAAATTCATCACGCCGCATGACGCCACCTTCCTCCACAACGGCGACATTCTGGTTGCCGAATGGCTGCCCATCGGGCGGCTAACGCTGCTTCGGAGGACCTGATCAAACCGCGTAGTGGGTTCAGAACACGATCTTGCCGGAAAGGTTTGGGGGGATTGATCCTCCCGACGGAATCGCTGTTTGAGCCACGTAAAGGTGCGCCAACTTCGGCAGCTTCGCCATGGTACCGAGTACTGCCGGCGTAACCGTCGTACCGAAAACATTCAAAGACTCGAGTTCATCCAGCGTTCCCAGTCGCAACAGCAGCGCATCCGTAACGCCCGTGTTCGCGAGTCGCAGCACGCGAATCCTCTTCATGTCTGCGATCGTGACGGCAGAACGATCGGTGACCGCCGTGCGCGAGAGATCGGCAAGAATAATGTGCTCGGCGACGGGAGCGAACGCTTCCAAATCCTTGTCACCGAACTTGCTTCCAAGAATCGAAGCATTCAGGCGCAAGTCGGATGACCCTCGCGATTCGTAATCTATGATGTTGGGGTATCGCTTCTGCAGCTCCGCAACGGTTGGACCGATTGCGGACCGCAGCTTGGCCGCTGCGCCCCGGTCGATCTCCGTCAAAACTCACTTCCGCAACAGATGGGGCCGCAGCTGTCGATGGGGCACTCCTGATAGCGTCGACGGCGAGCCTGTCGGAGGCGCCGGCACCAATCCACAACTCGATCACCTTCACCTGGTCCGCCGACAAAGGCGATTTTCCCTTGGGCATAAAATCGTCGTGATTGCCGGGTAACGTGATCCGACGGAACAAATCGCTCCCTTGGATGTTTCCCGCCAGGACGACCGGACCATCCTTGCCTCCACGCATCAGCAACCGGTAATTGTCGAGTCGAAGGTCCCCTTTGTGCTTGTCCGCGCTGTGGCAACTAATACATCGCGCCGCGAGAATCGGCTGAACCCGAGCGCCGTAAAAAGTGTGCGGATCGGCGATCGAACCTAATGCCGGAGTGCTGTGCTGAACGCCTAGTACATGGCGCAAGCCGGCCGGCATGTGCTCGGTCAGATGATTTGCTCCTAGAGATAGCTGACCGCCGCGGTATCCAGTCCAGGCCACCAGGCCAACTCCGACCACCAGCGCGATCCCGTAGGCTTTTCCAGTCGCGGGCATGCGCGTGCGTAGCAGCCAACAAAGCCAGCAAACCGCGCTGAGCAGAACGCCCGCCCACATGTGCTGCGTGATCAGCCAACCGGAATAACCGCCGGTGCGCCCCAGGCACCACCCGAGAATTGCGGCGCAAGTTGCGCTCAATGTTGCCAAACCAAGAAAGAATGATGTCGACAGACGCAAATAGGAGAATCGGGAACTGCTCCCGGCCAATTCCAGGATCGGCACTACCAAGAGGAGGGCGATCGGAAAGTGAACCACCAGGGGATGAAAGCGTCCAATGAACTGCGCCCACTCTGCCCTCTCGTTCCCGTCGGGAGGAAGAAGGGCAACGAGCGCGGCGACGCCCAGAATCGGCGCTAACATGGCAAATCCGAGGCGAAACTGTTTGAAGAGGCCGCTGCCCGGCGCATTCATCGACGGACCATTTTCGTCAGACATTCTTGGCCGCAGGTTCATCCCAGGATTTCAGCCACCACGCGCGCCGGCTTCACACTGGTTAACTTCTGTTCCAAACCCTGGAACGAATAATTGAGCTTGTGGTGATCAAATCCCAGCAGATAAAGCATGGTCGCATGCAGATCGCGGATCTCAACCGGATCTCTGACGATTTCATATCCCATCTCATCCGTTTGGCCATGACTGAATCCGGGCTTAATGCCGCCGCCTGCTAACCAGATCGTGAACGCGCCCGGGTTGTGGTCGCGGCCAACGTATTTCATCACCTGGCCATCACGGTTCTCGCGCATCGGTGTGCGGCCGAATTCTCCTCCCCAAACCACGAGCGTGTCCTCAAGCATTCCACGTGCTTTCAAATCGGCCAGCAATGCCGCGGTTGGCTGGTCCACTTCCCGGCAGCGATCCGCGAACCCCAGGTTCAGCGCTTCTTTGGCATCTGCTCCGTGAGAATCCCAGCCCCAGTGATAGAGTTGGACGAATCGCACGCCTCGCTCCGCCAGTCGGCGCGCTACAAGGCAATTGTTGGCAAAGCTGGATTCTCCAGGCTTGGCTCCGTAGCGGGCGCGAACCCACTCAGGCTCCTGATGAATATCCATGGCGTCGGTGGCATCCATTTGCATACGAAACGCCATCTCGTATTGGGCAATTCGCGTGACAGTCTCCGGGTTTCCGAACGCAGCATACGTGTGCTGATTGATCCGATCGATCGCATCCAGCATGGTACGGCGCAGAGAACGGGTCACGCCCGGGGGGTCGTCCAAATACAGCACGGGTT
>Ga0075029_100001727_pt1 | contig 12475 bp, 15 predicted proteins | sample LitLauG_LLR_2013_FD_71391 | JGI IMG/M metagenome (GOLD analysis project Ga0075029, IMG submission 71391) | Freshwater sediment microbial communities from North America - Little Laurel Run_MetaG_LLR_2013 | ecosystem: Environmental > Aquatic > Freshwater > Creek > Sediment | place: USA...
TGTGGGCGTCAACAACGTTCTGGGCTTCCGCGCGGTGCTGGTCCCAGTAGGAGTGGAAGGTGCCTGCGCCCGCGCCGATCAGAGGATGGGCATCGAATTGTTTCGCTGCGACTTTCCATAGCGCGACACGCCCGTTGCTCGAGGCGGAGGCGAGCCTGTTGCGCAGCTGGGTCTGGTTGGGCGCCGCGTTGGAGTCGGCGAAGCGGTGGTACTGGCGGCTCACGTAGCTCGGCGCGCCCAGGGCGAGCAGCACGATCACCGCCAGCGCCGCCGGCCCACCGAGCAGCGCCCCGCGTGGCAGGCGCCTTAAGCGCTCCGGGAGCGCGTGCGGTCTGGTCAGCCAGCGGTCAAGGCGCAGGCTGAGCGCCGCCCGCAACCCGCCCGCGAGCAGGATGCCGATGCCCACCATCACCGCCACGTGGCGCCCCTGCACGACGGCCGCCGCGGACTTCGGGGTGCCGCCTGACAGGAGCGTCGCGTCGTAGGCCGCCCGCAGGGCGATTGCAGTTCCAGGGAGGATCGCGATCGCGCTGGACAGCAGCGCCCGGGGCCGGCCCACTATCGCGTATACGAGCAGCCCCATGATCGCAACGAGGATCCCGCCGCGCGAGTAGGTCAAGAGCAGCGTGGTGGCCGTCGCCGGCACCGACATCGCCGCCAGGATCCGCACGAACCGGCGCTCGAGCAGGCTCGAGCTGAGGTGGACGAGCAGGATGGTGGCCATGGCGGCAGTCACGCCCAGCGCGTTCCAGTAGCTGAGCGGATAGGCCAGGCGCGCCGTGTAGCCTTCGCCTTCGGTCGGCCACACGTGCGGCAGCACGCGCGAGATCAGGCCGGCCAGGCACACGCCGGTGAGCACCACCGCGAGCGCGTGGACCAGCCAGCGCATGCGCAGCCAGCTGCGTGGAAGCGATCCCAGCAGCGCGAAGGCGAGCAGGTAGAGCAGCGTCAGGGTGTATTCGTCGAGCGCGAGCGCCGTGCTGTGCGACCACAGCGCCGAAGCGAGCTGCAGGACCGCGAGCAGCGTAAGCGCGATCAGGGCGACCGTAAAGCGCCGGCTGTAGCCCTCGAAGGGGTGCTCGCTCAGCATCGTGCGCAGCACCAGCGCCTGCGCGAAGATGATCGCAGCGAACCCCTGGGTGTTGGGGAAGTAGCCGCCCTTGTTGAACGCAAGGTAGAGGATCGCCGCCGGTCCCAGCGCGAGCAGCGCGAGCACGCCGAAGCGTCTGGAGAGCAATTCCAGGCGCGTCGGCGGCGCGATCTCGACCGCGTCCGGGGCCGGCTCGGACAGGCTGTCGGCGCTCGCCATCGGCGCATTGTGCTCGATTCCACGGCGCCGCGAAACGGCCGGCAGACCGGAACGCCGCGAGCGCAGCGCCACAAAGATCAGCAAAGGGCAGTCAGGAAACGGGCGACCCGTTCGTATAAGCCCTGTAAGAGTCTTCGAAAGGAGTTCCCGATGAGCCGGACCGACGAGCCGAGCGAGAAGCCAGACGTCGCCGATATAGCGGCGCGGCTTCGCAGTGCGCGCCCGGAGGCGAGCGCCCTGGAGCTCGATCAGATCAAGCTACGGGTCATGGCGCGAGCCAGGGCCCCTCACGGAAGGGGAACCGCATTGAGATCACGTCTCGTAATGGCGCTGCTCGCCCTGGCGCTGATGGCAGCCGGGACCGGTGGCGTCCTCGCCTCCGGCGTCGTGGAACAGCCGCCGCCGGGAACCTTCGCCGGACTCGCCCAGTACGGCGGCTGTGAAAACGGCTGCGAAGGCAACAACCTGACCACCTGCAAGACCAGGTGCGAAGGCAACAACAACAAGGTATGCAAGGAATACTGCAAGGGCAACAACAACCCGGCGTGTCAGAAGTTCTGCTACGGGAACAACAACAGCCCTGAATGCATCACGCAATGCGAAGGCAACAACAACTCGCATTGCACGAGTCACTGCGAAGGCAACAACAATGCAAACTGTACGAGCTATTGCTACCCGCCCAAGGGCACGGGGGGTGGTGGCGGCTCCGGGTCCACAGCATGTACAGAAAAATGTAATAACGACAATCTGCCGCATTGCACCAAGGAATGCACAGGGAATAACAACTCGGCGTGTATAGAAAAATGCGACGGGAATAACAATCCGAAGTGCATCGAAGAATGCAAAGGCAGCAACAACCCGAAGTGCGTACTGCCGCACAAATGCTCCGCGACCGCGGCCTACGTGACGGGTGACCGAGCGCGGCTGGCCGTGAGGGCTCGCCGGGCGCGAATGGCGGCCCGAGCCGGACTGGCGTATCCACAGGGACGGATAAGGCTGATCAAGACATAGCCGGCCCGGGATCGGCTGACAGACGGTCAGATCCAGTCAGTCTGAGCATTCACAGAGAGGCGGGCCTTCGGGCCCGCCTCTCTCGCTTAACCTGGAGTGCTCAACCGACCGCGGCGCCTTGCGGGATCCTGGCCGCTGCCCGCCACTCGCGCATCCCAGCGAGTATTTTCCCAGCGGCAGTCGGGAGCGTAAACGACGAAGAGACAAGGAGCGAGCCGATGAGCGCCCCATCACGCGAGGACGCACAGCTGCTGGTCCAGATAGCGCAGTGGGGAACCGCCATGGGCACGCAGGAGGCGATGGCCGCGATTTTCGCCGAGGACTTCGACCCGGCGAGCGCCGAGGTGGCCGATAGGCCCGTGCAGGCGCTGCTGATGCTGGGCGAGTCGATCGGCACGCTCGTCAAGCACGACCTGCTCAGCGCTGAGCTCGTCCAGGACTGGCTGTGGGTGCAGGGCATCTGGGCGCGCGTCGGGCCCGCGGCGGTCAGGCAGCGGGAGAAGCTCGGCGAGGCTCGGCTGTATGAGAACTTCCAGGCGCTCGCGGAGGAAACCCCGCCCGTCTGAGGTTCAGCGGCGGTGTTCCGGCTCGGTCAGCGCCGCGATGTCCGCTGCGTCGATCGGGCGGGCGCTCGCGCGCTTCATCCGGATCAGGTCGTCGCGACCGGCGATCGGGATCACGTGGTCGCCCAGCATGATCGTGATCGCGCGCTCTCGCAACTGGGGGAAGGGCGCTGCGCCCGGGGCGTCGCGCAGCACGTCCACGTCCCCGTGCCGCGTGGCGAACTGCCAAAGGGTGGCGCGCGGCAGCATGCGCGCATCGATCTTCACGTGCTCGCTGCCGGGGTTCAAGACCGCGGCGTCCAGGTCACGGAGCGCTGCGGCGAGGCGCCCGAGGTTCTCGGGAGTGGGCGATGGGATCAGGTCGACGTCGTTGGTCATACGTACGTGACCGTGCACCTGCACCGCGATGCCGCCCACCACCACGTACTCGACGTCGTGCGCGTGCAGGCACACGAAGATCCGCTCGGCATCGAGCGGTGCCTCCTCAGCCATGCCCGCGCGCTGCCCGGCCGGCCGCGGCCAGCTGTCCGGCCAGGCGGTTCCACGAAAGCGCCAGTTCGAGCCGCTCCTCCGGTGTGCGCGCGAGGGTGCTCGCCATGTGTGCCGGGTCCCACTCCGTGGGCAGTCGCCGCGCGGTCAGGACCGGCTCCTCCCCCATCGCGAGCATCAACCCGCGCAGAGTCGCGAACGTGGGCGAGACCACCCCACGCTCGACGCGGCTGATCGCCGCCTGCGTCGTTCCCGCACGCAACGCCAGCTGTCGTTGGGTCAGGCCCGTTCGCGAGCGGGCCGACCGGATCAGCTCTGCCGGCGTCATGACATCATAAATGATATCAATGAGCGGATTCGATTAGGGCAGAGCAGGATCGCCGCCAGCAGGCGATCGAGTTCCTGCGAGCACTCGATGCCGGAGAGGACGACCGCTTCGACTTCTCGGTGTCCGAGCAGCTTCATGCAGAGCGCCGCTGAGCCCTACGGCTCGGGCGCCCTGCTCGTGTTCGACACCTCAGCGTGGAATCGACGCTTCGACCCCGCGGTGCTGCCGCGGTGGGCGGCCACCCGAGACTCCCGGCTGTTGGCCGTGTGCCCCCTCGTGGCCGTCGAGCTGTTGGCCGCAGCTCGCGAGGAGCGGGCGTTTGCCGACCTCGACCGCGCGCTGCGCGCCCTGGCGCAGGCACCGGTGACGCGCACGGCGTGCCAGGCGGCGCTCGGCGCGTCACGCGAGCTCGGCAGCAGGCGCCGACTACGGCGGCCGACTACCTGATCGCCGTAGCCGCCGCCGAGCGCGGCGCCGGCGTGCTGCACTACGACCGCCACTTCGACGCTCTCTGCCAGGTGCTCGGCACGGAGAGCGTATGGATCGCACCGCCCGGGTCGATCGACTGACCGCGAGTGCCAACGTGCGCAGGTCCGTCCCGTGGCAGCGCCTTTCCCCCTCGCGGTGATCCGCATCGCGCCCGTGCGCGTATAGAGCGCGACAGGGTGCCCCGTCCGGGTGCCCGCTGGGGGTCCAACGAAGGAGTGATCATGAGCGATGCAGGTGCACAGGAAGGCGGCAGCACCCGCCTGTCCTTCATCAAGGCGACCGCGGGTGTCGCCGCAGGCCTCGGAGCGGCCGCCGTCGGAGTGCCCGCCGCGGCGCTCGGCATGGATGAGAAGGCCGTTTCAACCGAGCCGTCTGCGGCCGCGCCCGCAGAACCGGTGTTCGCCTACGTGCGCGACGCCAAGCGCGGCGAGGTGACCGTCGTCAGCGGCACCAGCGAGAGCACATACCGCGACCGCGCGCTCGTCAGGCGAATGCTCGCGGCCGCCGAGTCCACCGGAAAGGCAGGGATCTGATGTCATCGCACCGCGAGGCCCCCGAGATCAGCACGGACCCGGTCGCCGACAACGCCGACGTGTACGCGTTCGTCAGCCCCGACAACCCCGACACCGTCACGCTGATCAGCAACTTCGTGCCGCTGCAGGACCCGCCCGGCGGGCCCAACTTCTTCGAGTTCGGCGACGACGTCATGTACTCGATCTACATCGACAACGACGGCGACGGGCTGCCCGAGATCTCCTACGTCTTCAAATTCGAGACCAAGATCAGCAACCCCGAAACGTTCCTCTACAACACCGGCCCGATCACGTCGCTGGACAGTCCCAACTGGAACAAGCGCCAGTACTACTCCGTGACGCGCGTGGACGGCCATGACACGACCGCATACCTCAGCGGCGCGCACTACGCCAAGGGGCACAAGCACCATCTGCGCACGCACACGCTCGGCCGGGGGCTCGCGTGCCCGCCCTGCAACGTCGGCCCGCGCTCCACGCCCAACTACCCCGCACTCGGCGAAGCCGCCGTGCACACCCTCAGCGGCGGCGTCAAGGTGTTCGCCGGGCAGCGCACCGACGGTTTCTACGTCGACCTCGGCGCGATCTTCGACCTCGCCGACCTGCGTCCGTTCCAGGCGCTGCACCTGATCCCGAGCGCCGAAGCGATGGGCGTCGACGCCACCAAGACGCTCAACATCCACACGATCGCGCTGCAGATCCCCATCTCGCAGCTCACCGCCGGCGGCTCGGTGCCCAAGAACGCCGAAAGCAGCTCGTCGGTGATCGGCGTGTGGAGCGCCGCCTCGCGGCGCAAGGTGCGCATGATCGACAAGGCCAACGACGAGCACTCCGAGTCGGGGCCGTGGGTGCAGGTCTCGCGCCTGGGCAACCCACTGTTCAACGAGGTCATCGTGCCGCTCGGCGGCAAGGACCGCTGGAACGCGCTGTATCCCGCCGGCGACAAGGCGTTTGCCAAGCACGTCGAACACCCCGAGGTCGCCAAGCTGCTGCCCGTGCTCTACCCGAAAGTCTTCCCGAACCTCGCGGGCTTGAGCAAGCCGCGTGCCGACCTCGTCGCGATCCTCCTCACCGGGCTGCCCAGCGGGGTCGTGCCCGGTTTCCAGAACTACACCGGCAAGGTCATGGCCGACCAGCTGCGACTGAACCTCGCGATCCCGCCCAACACATCCAAACCCAACCGCTACGGGCTGATCGGCGGCGACGTCGCCGGCTTCCCCAACGGGCGACGGGTCTTCGACGACGTCGTCAGCATCGAGCTGCGGTGCATAGCCGGCGTCACCTATGCGCTCGTCGACAAGGGATACAAGCCGGACGCGGCCGCCGGGCTGCTCACCGAGGGCCTTGAACCGGCGCCGAACCGCTACCAGTCCGCCTTCCCGTACCTCGCGCCGCCGCTTGACGGGTTCGACACGCCCGCGAGCTGACCATGGGCGCGCACGAGCACAGCCACGCCCACGGCGAGGGGCACAGCCACGATCATGATCACGGCGGCGAGCACGGCCACGCGCCCGCCGAGGACTACGCCGCCCGCCGGCACCCCGAGTTCGTGGTGCTCGACATCGGCGATGACGTCGGTGCGCTGATCATCCACACCGATCCCGAGATGCACGGCGTGGAGATCGAGATCAGCCCCCATGACGACGACGACGCGCGCAGCCACAAGCAGGTGCTCGAGCGCAGCGCCGGCGGGCGGCCCGAGTTCACAGCGGTCTTCGACGGGCTATCCGAGGGCGCGTACACGCTGTGGGTGGAGGGCACAGCACGCGCTCGCGGCGTCGCCGTCGACGGTGGCCGCGTCGGGCGCCTGGACTGGCGGAGCGCGGGCAGGGCGGGAGCCAGAACCCCCGCCCGAGCAGGCGGCTGACCCCCGGCCCCTGCTCGCCTGCGCAGCGGCGTCAGCTCACCGACACCCGTGCGACGCGGCGCCAGGCCGGCCTATCGACGCTCGCCGGGCCGGTGCCACGCGACGCTCGTGAAGCGCGCGAAGTCGCGATCGAATGACACCACTTCGCACGCATGCTCCACCGCGATCGCTGCCAACTGGGCGTCGGCCACGAGGTCGCCGGCAGCGTCCGACTCTTCGCACAGCCGTCTCAGGAGTTCCAGATGACGCGGCCCAGGCGTGAGGAGCGCGTGGCTGGGCTGCGCTCGCAGCGCGGTGAGGAAGTCAAACGCGCCAGCGAGCGGAATCGGGACGGAGAAGATGCGCCGGTTGGTGGCGATGCGCAGAAACGCGCCCGCGACGAGATCGACGACCGCAAACGGCACTCGCCGGTCAACCGTGTCCTTGAGCCACGTCCTACCTACGTCGAAATGGGGATGGTCCTCGCGATGCGCCGCCAGGAGGACGCTGACGTCGATCAGCTTCACCGCAGGTCGGCGATGTCAGCGTCACCGTCCAGCACCTCGTATATCGCTCTGTTGGAGAGCAGGTCCACACCGGGGCGCGGCCCTCCACCGCCTTTGAAGACCGGCAGCTCGGACGGCTCGACATCCGTGCGCTCGGCGAGCTCGCGCCTGAGTGCGTCCTCGATGAGCTGGCCCAGCGTCTGCCCCCGCTCGCGCGCGCGCTGCTTGGCGCCGACAAGAAGCTCGTCATCGACTGCAACCGTGGTGCGCATGATGCCTATCATGAAGCATCACACGCATCAATCGGTCAGCGGGCGCTAGCCGGCTGCCTCCTCGTGCTCGAGCTGCACCGCCACGCGCTCGCTCACCGACGCGCCCTCCACGCCGCGCTCGCGGATGTCCTCTTCGAAGAGCCTCGTCATCTCCGGCGCCGCCGCGAGCAGTTCGCGCTCGAACGCCCGCGTCGTCAGCGCCGGGCGCAGCAGGTGCGCGAGCGCCACGAAGCGCGGCGTGCAGATGCGCCTGCTGCGCGCCTCGAAGCCCGCCGCGATGTCCGCCACCGCCCGCTCCAGCGGGTAGGTGCGCTTGAACGGCGGGCGCATCGCGTCGCGCAGCCGCTGGCCCGCACGCGAGGAGCCCCCCTCGGCCTCCCTCACCATGTCCGTGTCGATGAAGGTCGGGTGGATGCTCGCCACCGACACGCCCAGGTGCGCCACCTCTATGCGCAGCGAGTTGCACATCGCCTCAACCGCCGCCTTGCTCGCCGCGTACGCCGACATGCCCGGCGCGTGCGCGAAGGATGCCGCCGAGGCCGTCACCGCCACGTAGCCGCGCTGCGCGGTCACGGCGGGCAGCGCCGCGTGCACCGTGTTGTAGACGCCCATCACGTTCACCTCGATCGTGCGCCTCCACGCCGCCGGCGCGCTCAACGCGAGCGGTCCGAACGACGCGATCCCCGCATTCGCCCACACCACGTCCAGGCGCCCGTGCTCCTCCACGGTGCGCTCCACCGCCGCTTCGCACGCGGCCATGTCCGTGACGTCGAGCTCGATCGCGAGCGGTTCGGGCGTCATCGCGTGCGCGGTCTGCGCCAGCGCGTCGCCGTCGAGGTCGGCGAGCACCACGCGCGCTCCGCGCCCTACCAGCTCGCGCCCGGTCGCCGCGCCGATCCCGCGCGCGCCGCCCGTGATCAGTATCACCTTGCCGCTGAGAGTCCAGCCGTCCATCTCGTCTCCCCTGTTCGAATGCCGATCTCGTGCCGGCGGTCATAGCACCTTCGGGGCGCCCGCGCGCTCCCGGCGGGCGCTCAGGGGATCAGGATGATCTTGCCGCGCGTGCGCCCCGATTCGCTCAGGGTGTGCGCGCGCTGGACCTCCGCCAGCGGCATCGTCTGCGCGATCTCCACGTGCACCACGCCGTCCGCCACGAGCGTGCCGATGTGAGCAAGCTGTTCGGGGTTGGGGCTCATGATCAGCATCTGCGCGTCCACGCCCGCCTGCGCCACCTCCTGCTCGGGCGCGGCGCCCGTGATCGTCACGAGCACGCCGCCCCTGCGCATGCACGGGATCAGGGTCCTCGTCGTCTCGCCGCCGACCGTGTCAAACGCCACGTCCACCTCGTGCACGAGCTCAGAGACATCCTGGCTTGCGTAGTCGATGTACTGATCCGCGCCGAGGCCCAGCACGAACTCGCGGTTTCGCTCCGAGCCCGTCGCGATCGTGACCGCGCCCGCCTGCTTTGCGAACTGCACCGCGAGGTGCCCCACGCCGCCCGCGCCGCCCGCGATCAGCGCGCGCTGGCCCGCCTTCAGACCACCGCGGTCGAACAGCGCCTGCCACGCCGTCAGCGCCGCCACCGGCAGCGCCGCCGCCTGGACGTCGCCGAGCGCACCCGGCTTGTGCACGATCGTGCCCGAGCCCGCGATCGCCAATTCTGCGTAGGCGCCCGATGCGAAGCCGAACACCTCTTCGCCCTCGCTGAAGCCCTCAGCGCGGGAGCGCTCCACCGTGCCCGCGATGTCGCTGCCGAGGATCGCCGGCAGGGGCCTCGGCATGAAGCCGCGACGGAGCTTCCAGTCGATCGGGTTGACCGCGACCGCCCGCACGCGCACCAGCACCTCGCCCTCGCCGGGCTCCGGGTCGGGCACGTCCTGCAGGAGCAGGACCTCCGGGCCACCCGTCTCGTGCATCACCACCGCGCGCATGAGGACTCGTTCTAGCGGATCCGCGCGCGGGGCGCCCGCCGGTGCGCCTCTGGCGCCTCGCGCACGCTACTCCACGACCACGCGCACGGTGTGCAGCAGGCGGTCGCTCGCGCCGCGCACGCTGCCGCCCTGCGCGAGCGTGCTGCGCACGAACGCGAGCGTCTCCGCCGAGAGCCGCTCGCCGGGCAGCACGTTGGGGATGCCCGGCGGGTAGGTCGCCAGCGACTCCGCCGCGATGCGGCCCACCGCGTCGTCCGCCGCCACCACCTCCTGCGCGCCGAGGTAGGCCTCGCGCGGGGTCATCGCGAGCTCACCCCACGGCGGGGCCGCCGCGAAGCTGAGGCTCGCGCCCTCCGGTTCAAGGCCCACGCGCGCGACCGCCTCGCGCAGCGCGTCCGCCAGGCGCTGGGCCTCCTCCAGCGCGCGCTCGCCCATGCCGAACACCGCCACCAGCACGTTCTGCCCGTAGAGCTCGAGGTTGATGTCGCCGATCTCGCGCAGCAGCGGCGCCAGCTGGTAGCCGCTCGCCGCCACGCCGCGCACGTCCACCGCCAGGCGCAGCGGGTCATACGCGAACACCCCCGGGCGCCCCGTCAGGCGCTCGTCGAGGACTTCAAGGCCCGGGATCTCGCGGATCTGCTCGCGCGCCCGCGCCACCGTCGCGATCGTGTGCTCGAGCAGCTCGCGGCCGTGCACCGCCGCCATGCTGCGCGCCGCGTCCAGCGAGCCGAGCAGCAGCGAGTTGGGGCTGGTGGACTCCGTCAGCGTGACCGCGCGGTCCACCGTGTCCGCGCCGATCAGCTCGCCCTCGCCGTGGCCGAGGTGCAGCATCGCCGACTGCGTGAGGCTGCCCACGATCTTGTGCGTGCTCGAGATCACCAGGTCCGCGCCCGCCGACAGCGCGTGCTCGGGCAGCGCCTCGTGGAAGGCCATGTGCGCGCCCCACGCCTCGTCCACCACCAGCGGCACGCCGCGCGCGTGCGCCACCTGCGCCAGGCCGTGCACGTCCGCCGCCGCGCCGAAGTACGTCGGCGAGATGATCCACGCCGCCACCGCCTCCGGGGTCTCCTCGAGCGCGCGCTGCAGCGCCTGCGGGGTGATGCAGTGCGCGATGCCCAGCTCCGGGTCGATCTCCGGCGCCACGAACGTGGGGCGCATGCCCGAGAGCACCAGCGCGTCGATCGCGCTGGAGTGCGCGTTGCGCTGCACGACCACGCTCTGCCCGCGGTGCGCCAGCGCGAGGCCCGTCGCGATGTTCCCCTGCGAGGCGCCGTTGATCAGGAACCACGCGCGCTTTGCGCCCCACGCCTGCGCCGCCAGGCGCTGGGCCTGCTCGAAGGGCGTCGGGTCCACGCCCACGTCGATGCCGTGCGTGAGCGCCGGGATGTCCATCGCGAGCGCCTGCGCTCCGATCGCCTCGATCAGGCGCGGCGCCGCACCCTCGCCGCCCTTGTGCCCCGGCACGTGCAGCCGCGCGGGGCTGCGCGCCGCGTAGGCGCACAGCGCGTCCAGGTAGGGCGTCTCGCGCTGGCGCTCGTCGAAGTCGCTCACGCGTTGCGACTCTATCGCCCGCCCCCGCGGGGGTCTGGCTCATGGGCTTCGGCGCAGTGGGCGCCAGCGCTGCTCCCCGGGGTCCGGCCTACTATTGGCCCGTGGAGCCGATTTCCACAGATCTTCCTGGACACGAGCTTGTCGCTGCGGGCCTCGGCGACCTTGCCGCGGGCCGCGAGACCGAAGCGTCACTGCTCGTGACGATGGCGGCTCCGCGGCTCCGGGCACTGGGGTTCGACGTGCCGGTGGCCGGCGGCGATGAGCCGTCTCATCGCCTGTATGAGATGCTCACCCTCCGCGACGGGAGCGCCCACAGCCAGTACAACGCGCTGGTGACTCAGATCGTCAGCTTCGCGCGGGCCGCGGAGCATGCGCCCGCCCGTTGACGACAACGCCATTCGGGCGCTCGCCCGCGAACTTGGGAGCTTCATCCCCGAGCTACCAGGCTGGAGAGACCGCAGTCCGCACATAGTCCGGGAGGGCCGCGTGGACGTTCACCCGGCGATCGAACCGGCTGCCTTTCGCGCGAAGCTGGACGCCGCGCTCACATAGCCAGCGCCATCAGACCTGGCTCGTGCTGCTCAGCGCGGCTCCGCGGGCGGGTCGGGGCCGCTCGCCAGCACGCGCTGCATCCACTCCACGTCATGCCAGACGCCGTGCTTGAAGCCGATGCGCCGGTAGGTGCCCACCGGCTCGAACCCGAGCGCACGGTGAAGCGCCTCGCTGGCCTCGTTGGGCAGCGTCGTGCCCGCGATCGCCATGCGGTAGCCGCGCCCCGCAAGGCGCGCGAACAGCGCCTCATACAGCGCCCTGCCGGCGCCCGTGCGCCTGCGGCCCATCTCCAGGTAGATGCTCACCTCGCACGACCAGCGGTACGCCGCGCGCGGGTGCATCCGCGCGCCGTAGGCGTAGCCCACCACCACCCCGTCCGCCTCGAGCACCAGCCATGCGTGCGTGCTCTGCGCGGCCGCGATGCGCTGCGCCATCTCGGCTGGCGAGGGAGGCTCCGTCTCGAAGCTGATCGCCGTGCCCGTCACGTACGGCGCGTAGATCGCCGCGCACGCGTCAGCGTCCTCGACGGAGGCCTCGCGCACCGTGTGGCCGGCGTCTGCGGTGGGCAGCACTGACGCGAATCCTAGGCTCGCGCGCCGCGCAGGTGCCCCCGGCTGCGCCCGCCGCCCGCCCGCAGGTGTCGCCTTTGCCGGGAGCCGGGGTAGGTAGCTTCCGAGTGAGCGTCGACGCCTCAACCACACCCGACCGGCGCGCGGGCACCGATGCGCCGCGGAGCGACGCTCTCGCGGGCTTCCAGGAGTGGCAGATCGAGCTCTACGGGCGGCGCGTCGTCTACCGCGTCGCCGGAGAGGGCCCACCAGTCGTGCTGATCCACGGCATGCTCAACTCATCCAGCCACTGGCGCGCCGTCGCCGGCATGCTCGCCGCCGAGCACACCGTGATCGCGCCCGACCTGATCGGCCACGGCGACTCCGCCGCGCCGCGCGGTGACTACTCCCTCGGCGCGCATGCCGCCAGCATCCGCGACCTGCTCGCCGCGATCGGCGTCGAGCGCGCGAGCATCGTCGGGCACTCCCTCGGCGGCGGCGTCGCGATGCAGTTCTTCTACCAGTTCCCCCAGCGCGTCGAGCGCCTCGT
>Ga0075029_100001728_pt1 | contig 12469 bp, 10 predicted proteins | sample LitLauG_LLR_2013_FD_71391 | JGI IMG/M metagenome (GOLD analysis project Ga0075029, IMG submission 71391) | Freshwater sediment microbial communities from North America - Little Laurel Run_MetaG_LLR_2013 | ecosystem: Environmental > Aquatic > Freshwater > Creek > Sediment | place: USA...
CGGTTTGGCCGTGTGAATCTCTTTTGGAACGATCAACTTTGGCTTTTCGAAAACTGGTGCCGCCGGCAACAATTTGGCGTGCACGGGCAGCGGTTTTGGCTTGGGCAACGGCTCTGGTCTGAGCGACGGGCGTGGCACCAGTTCGGTGACGTGATAGTTCACAGCCGTGATCAGGGTGTCTTGCGCCATGATCCCGAGAATTGCCATGAGCAGTATCAGCGCCGTTAGAAGCCCGTAGCTGGTGGCAAACGTCCGCCAGTCCCACTTCTTCTCAGGCAAAAGGCCGAGTTGAAAACCGCGATCGTACGTAGGCATTCATTGACTCCAATGGGGTCCCAAGGTCGGGGAGAGCGCTCGGGCGTTGGAGTCTTCACATTAGGGGAGATTGGGCAGGGGGTAAACGTGTCCCTTGCGCGTGTCCTTTGGTAACCAGCCAGGGTTTCCGGCGGTTTTCGGGTATTTCACTGTTACTTCAGTGTGCTTGTCGGCGGCGGGCGAAAAAATAGAAAACGGGGACCCCCGCCAGGATGGCCAGGCATCCTCCAGCGGAACTCAGCGGGTTGTCAGTGAAGGTGTAATAAAGAAGTACAGCCGAAACCACAATAAAGACGCCCGGAACGACGGGGTATCCCCAGACGCGGTAGGGTCTGTCAGCAAGTGGGTCGCGACGGCGGAAGACGAATACCGTGCTACCGGCGATCATATAGAAGAGCCACTCCGCGAAAATTGCTAACGAGAAGAACTGCCGGAAACTGCCACCCAAAAGCAGCAGGACGATCGCCAGCCCGCACTGCACAACAATCGATGCGGATGGAGTGTGGAAGCGGGGATGGACTTCAGCAATGGCCTTGAAGAAGTAGCCATCGCGAGCGGTTGCAAACGGCACGCGGGCTCCGCTCATGATCGTGCCATTCAAGGTCACAAGCATGGAAATTGCCATGCCGGCGGCAACCAGGCTGGCGCCGGCGTGTCCCAGTACCAGAGCGACTGCGTCCGAGGCCGGGCGTGGCGAACCTGCGACAGCTGCCGCCGGCAGAGCGTATTGCACCGCCGCGTTGACCAGGATGTAAAGCGCGCCCACGGTCGCGACTCCCCAGATGAGCGATAGCGGAATGTTGCGCTGCGGGTTGCGTATCTCTCCGGCTACCATGTTCAGGTCATTCCAGCCGTCGTATGCCCAGAGAGCCGCGACCAGCGCGGCAAAAAAACCGGCGACTCCACCCTTGGCTCCGGAGAACTCGGTGGCGAAATTAGCCCAAGTGCCGCCGCGATACGAAAAGCCGATTGCCACGATTGCCAGGATGATCCCGACCTTGAGCAGCGTAAACACAAATTGGAATTCACCCGCGCGGCGGACTCCAATGTAGTTCAGCCACGAGATGAATATTGTCGCAGCGATGGCAACCACTTGGCCGTAGCTGACGGTGAAGGGATGGGAAGCAAAACCAGCGGAGAAGGCTGGCTTTGAAAAGAACGCGAACACTGGAAAGGTCCCGAGAATCCGCACAAAGCCCGTCGTGACAGTTGCGATCGAAGCTGGCTTGGCGATGAGAAACCATGTCCAGGAATACAGGAATCCCGCGAGTGGTCCGTAGGCGTCGCGAACATAAACGTATTCGCCACCGGCCTGTGGCTTCATGGCGCCCAGTTCGGCGTAGGTGAGTGCGCCAAAAAACGAGAGCAGACCGCCGACCAGCCAAGCCAGATAGACGATGCGGGCCGATCCCACGGCCTGCATCATTTCGGTGGGAACCAGGAAGATGCCGCTGCCGATGATCGTGCCGACCACGACGGCTCCGGCATGCGACAGGCCCAGATCGCGCGCCAGTTCAGGACGGGCATTACTGTCTGTTTTCCTTGCGTCCATCTTCTTCTCGCAGTCGTTCGCTGCATTGTACAAGCATGTTCCAGCCACCGTGGGGAACATCCGGTTCGCTGCGAACCTGTGTTAGAACTAGCGCGATGCCCTACTTTCTCGGAATCGATGGCGGCGGGACGAAAACGCGCTTCCTGCTCGCCGACGAATTGAAGGTTCTGGCGAAAGCCATGACGGGCGGCAGCAACGTTGTGCGACTGGGTGAACAGCAGGCAAGGGAAGCGCTGCATTCAGGCATTCATCAAGTTTGCGCTGCGGCTCAGGTAAACCCTGAACAGATTTGTGCTGTTTGTATTGGGGCGGCGGGTGCGGGGCGTCCTGAGGTAGCGGCGAAGATTCGAAGCATCCTCGCGGAAGCGAATCTGAAAGATAGTTCCGCGAAGGTTGAGATTGTTGGCGATAGCGTTATTGCCCTTGACGCCGCTTTCGGTGACGGCCCGGGCGTAATCGTGATTTCCGGGACAGGATCGATTGCCTACGGTCGCGACGCAAGAGGAAGTACTGCACGCGCGGGTGGGTGGGGCTTCGCGATATCGGACGAAGGTTCGGGGCACTGGATCGGCCGCCGCGCGGTTGCCTCGATTCTGCATGCCCACGATCAGGGCGCAGACACCACGCTCACGTCCTCGGTTTTAGCCGTGTGGAAACTGCACAGTATCGACGAATTGGTACAGCGGGCGAACGCCACTCCTCCGCCCGACTTTCCGCTTCTTCTGCGGACGGTGCTCCGCTCCGCCAAGGAAGGCGACGCGGCTGCTCGCGACCTGCTCGCAGAGGCGGGAGCGGAGTTGGCGAAACTGGCATCCATCGTCCTGCTCCGCCTTGCTCCAACGGGTTCAGCGTTGCTTCCGGTTGCTGTGACAGGCAGCGTCTTTCGGCAGTCAGAGGATGTTCGCCAAATTTTCCACGATGCCCTGACGGCAAACTTTCCGGGGATTGACGTAAGACGACAACTCATCGAGCCGGTAGAAGGAGCGCTTGCCAGAGCAAGGCGCCTTTAAGCGAGTTTGGCCGCGGCGCAGATCTGGACTGACGCATGACCGACAGAGAAATGTCCGACGAAGAGTTTCCGAAGGCCGTGACTGCTTCGGCTGCAGAGGGCCAACTCGATATTGCAGCCAATCCTGACCTCACCGAGGATCTGGCTCTGGCGTTGCTCAAGAATCCTGATCTGCATCCAGAAGTGTTGGAGCGACTTGCCAAGAACAGCCACGCCCTCAAGAGCCGCAAAGTTAGACTTGCCGTCGTAAGCCATCCGCACACGCCGCGTCACGTTTCGGTGCCGCTGGCACGCCAGCTTTACACGTTTGATCTGATGAAAGTGGCGCTTGCTCCCGGAGTTCCCGCTGACGTGAAGGTGGCCATCGACGACGTTCTCATCGCGCGACTCTCCACGGTGGCGCTTGGGGAACGCCTGACGCTGGCCCGGCGCGCCTCGGGGCGAGTGGCCGCCGCGCTCTTGCTTGACGTTGGCGCGAAAGGAAAAGGTGCTGCCCTCGATGCGGGTAATCGGAAAAATGATCAGAAAGACCGTCAGAAGAAGAGCGCTGAAATTGAGGCTCGCGAGACCCGTGTCGTGCAGATTGCCCTCGATAACCCGCGGCTGACCGAAGCGCTGGTAATTAGCTCTGTGCTTCGCCCCATAGCCGGCGCCGCCTTGGTACAGGCAGTGGCGCGACACCCGAAGTGGTCACCCCGGCGGGAGGTGCGAGCTGCGCTGCTGCGAACTGAGCACCTTTCACTCGCCTGCGCCCTCGAATTCAGCCAGGAAATTCTAGGTGCGGCGTTAGCCGAACTGTTGTCCAGTTCGCGGCTCCCGGAAAAAATCAAAGATGTGCTGTTACGCCGGGATCGAGAATAGTCAACTTCAGCTTTGCTGCGCTGGCTGGGGTTTCGAACCTCCGTGGAGCAGGCCGACAATCTTTTCGTATAACTTTGCCTGGGTCGCGAAGCGTTCACTGGCGCTGGTGATATACCGGATCTGCATCTCGATTCCCGCTCCTGTCGGTCGCAGATGGATGGCCGGCGAAACGGTCAAGGATTGCCGATAGCCTGCCGATTTCTTCCATTCCTGCTCGGCTTGCTGCGCGCTAGCCCGCGTTTCTTCTTCCACCAGACGTTGAATCGCCTCGACCAGCGGGTAAGGATTCTCTCCCTGGCTTACCTCAACTTGCAGTTCATCCCAGAGCCATTGTCCAGCCGTTGAAAAATTGAAGTAGTGCCCTTCAATGGCGAAGCTGTTCACGAACGCGACCTTGCGCCCGGTTGGATGGCCTGTGTCGGTCCAATTGCCAGTTTCTAGCAGCACGGTTCTGAGCAATCCAATTTCGATCACTTCGCCGACCACGCCATTGATCTCCACCCAATCGCCGACACGGATTCCGTTGCGTCCCATCAGCACGAACCAGCCGAAGAATCCGACGATAAAATCCTTTAGGGCGACTGTCAGCCCGGCGCCAGCCAGACCGAGAATGGTCGGCATCTGATTCGGCACGCCCAAAACGATAAACGCCACGGCCAGCACGCCCAGAGCCTGCAGAGTGAAGCGAATCACGCCTCGCAGCGTAAGCAGGTCTTTCTTTCCTGCCATCGCCTGCGTATAAAAATGGTTAACCATCAGACTGCCGCAATACACCAGGACGGCGACCAGCAGAATCCACAGAAGCGATCGCAGCATGCGATGTAGGATGGCGCGCTGCTGGCTGGCCGTGACGTCGAGCCAGTTGCCATAGATCTGCCGCAGTTCCAGTTCATCCTGGATTCGCTTGTCGAGACCGGACAACAGTTTCTGGTCGCTCGAATAGCGCTTGAGGGAATTCACTGTAGAGGAGGTGTCTGCCTTCGATACTTTTCCCGCCGCCGCGCCGGTGCGCAGGTCCACCGCGCGCTGCTTCGTATCGTCCCGCTGCGACTTCTGTTCATGAACGCGGCTCTGCAGGCTTTGGTGCTGCTGCGCCAAATTGTTGCCGATGTCCTCGGCCTGAGCGCGCGCGGCCTCGAGTTGGCGCTGCTTGTCCCGCAGCCATATCCCGGCGCGCACTTGATCGGCAAGATTGCCCGCGTTCAGATTGATTGCCGGGGTAGTCGCCGGAGCTTGCGCCTGGCGCTGCTCCAACTCATGTTCCCCGGCTTCGTGTTGATCGCGTTGCCGCTGAATGGCGGTTTGCTGGTCGCCACCCGTTCTGATCAGCTCCTGTTGCGCGTCTTCGACCTCATCCTCGTCCAGAGCCTGTTCCGCGTCGAGCAGATCCTTCTGGTCCTGGAGCGCGTCTTTTTCGGTAGGCTTGGCGACTGCGAGCTTTGCCTTGAGCTGCTCGATTCGAGACAGGACATCAAGCAAAGCAACTTGAGCGGTTTGCATTTTCAGGTACAGGTCGTGATTCTTCGGATCGTCCGCGGGCCGCTGAGCAGCAGCCTGACGCAGCGCATCGGCAAAGGCCAGATCCACTTCGTGGTCAGCAATGCGCGTAGCTTCTTCAGCGAAGCGTTGCTCCTCCGGCGTGAGTGCGAGAGGAGCGAGCGCGCGGGCGGCGGGCAGCGGTCTCTCATCGACGATCGGGGCCTGGGCAGCAGCCGCACGCTTGCTGTGGGCGCGCGGGACGCCAGTCTCGCGCGTCGCGAAATAGCTCACGCCGACCAAAATGATCAGCGCGGACAGAGCCGCCACGGTCATCCATCGGAGCCACTTCATTTACCTCACCCAGTCTGCAATGAACACGTTGGTCTCGTGCGGAGCTTTTCCGTTGCGATGCGAAATCCAAACCAGCTGTTTGCCATCGGGACTAAACATTGGGAACCCATCAAACCCGTCGCTGAAGGTAATTCGCTCGAGTCCAGTTCCGTCCACGTTTATCGTGTACAACTCGAAGTTTCCCATGCCGCCGGTGGAGCCGACGTTGGTGGCAAAGATGATTCGTTTGCCGTCCGGGAAAAACGACGGCGCGAAACTGGCCGCGTTCAGATTCGTGAGTTGACGCTTCCCGCTGCCATCGGCCTTCATAACCCAAATCTCCAGCGTCGTCGGACGGATAAGATCCTGCTTGAGCAGTTCCTTGTACTCAGCGATCTCCTGATCCGTCTTTGGATGATATGCGCGATAGACAACCCACTTGCGATCTTTCGAGAAGAATGGGCCGCCGTCGTATCCCAATTCGTGAGTGAGTTGCTTCACGTGCCTGCCGTCGGCATCCATCGAATAGATGTCGAGATCGCCATTGCGCAGGGAAGTGAACACGATCTTCTTGCCGTCTTCCGAGATTGTTGCCTCGGCGTCGTATCCCGGCGTCGTCGTGAGTTGCTTCAAATCGGAGCCATCCATTTTCGCCGTGAAGATGTCGAACGTCGGATACACGGCCCACACATAGCCTTTGGAGTAATCGGGGCGGGGCGGGCAGGCTGCGTCCGCGAGATGGGTGGAAGCGTACAGTATCTTGTCGTTATGCGGGTAGATGTAGCTGCAAGTCGTGCGCCCCTTGCCGGTCGAAACCATCTTCTGGTCTGTGCCATCCACGTTCATGGTGAAAATCTGGTCGCACTGCAGATTGTCGCGCGTCGATTGGAAAATCAACCGTTTGCCGTCGGCGGAGAAGTAGGCTTCCGCGTTCGATCCGCCAAAGGTCAACTGGCGCACATTGTGGAGATGCTTTTCCTCGGGAGTTGCCAACTGGGTCCCGGCTGGCCCCGGAGCTTGAGCAAGAGTCATCTGCGCACAAAAAAGCCCGCCAAGCAGCGCTGAGTTCAAGAGCAATCGTAAAATTCTCATTCGAGAAAAAGTGTAGCAGGGATTGTGTGGCGCAGGCGCTCCCGCCCGCGTGCCGGTAGTGCAATCGAGGCCAAGGACATCCATCGGCCCTGCGTGATAATTTTGTCGGCGGGCACTTCCGACCGCAGATACTTCATCCTGAGGAATATCGATGAAACGCATCGCCATCGCTGTTCTGCTTTTCCTAGCCGCAATATCCTTCGCCGCTAAAAAGAAATCTGCGAGCGGCTCCGATCTTCTCGTTCAACTCGAAGCCGAGTTCGCAGCCGACGTCGCGCAACATGGGCATGCCTCGTTCGTCACCCACTTCGCCGAGGACGGCGTTGAGGTCGTGGACGGCGGCGGATTCGACACCTTGGAAGCCATCCGCAAGCAGCCTCCGTGGCCCGAAGGGACGACTCTGAGATGGACGCCGGTCAAGGCGGAGATGGCCTCGTCCGGCGACCTCGGCTATACGTATGGCAACTACGTCTTCACGGGAAAGAACAAGGATGGCAAGCTGGTCAGCAGCTACGGCAAATACGCCTCGATTTGGAGAAAACAAAAAGACGGGCAGTGGAAAGTCGTTGTCGATATGGGGAACTCGAGTCCGGAGCCGAAAACAAGGAAGTGAGAGCTGAGCTTATTTCGTTTTTACTTTAACGCGCGCAAGCTGCGATTCAATGACGGCGATCAGCTCCGCTGTGGTGCTCACATCAATGCCATGGCGTTGAGCGCCGCGCAAGACCGGCCCGCCAATGGCATCCAGTTCGAGGCGCCGACCGGCGGCGAGGTCTTTCTGCATCGAGCTGCGCATTGAGGGAAGAACGCCGTCCATAACCACTTGAAGCTGTGCCGCGTCCACTTCCGCGCCGCTCGCGTTGGCTACGGCACAGGCCTCGGCGACCGCTGACATTATTTTCCGTTTCCAGTCAGCGTTCGCAAAAATCTCTCCCAGATTCATGCCGGAGGCTGATGTCACCAGCGCAAACGGCGCCAGGAAGCAGAGCTTGCTCCACAATAGCGTCTGCTCGTTCTGGATAAACTGGCAGGTGAATCCCAGACCGCTCAGCTTTTGAATGATGGCTCCCAAAAGAGGTTCGCCGCTGGCAGCAAGGTTCAGTCGAGCGAAGAGAGAACGCTGGATGAAACCTCCGGGGGCAGTTTTCTCCGCCTCCACCGCGATCGTTGCCGGGATGACCCGTTCGTGTCCAAATCTCGTTCGCAGCACCGAGATGTGATCAACGCCGTTCAGCAAGGGAACGGTGCAGCCAGGCGAGGCTTTCACGGTTTCGAGCGCGGTTTGCAGCTGGTAAGTTTTGGTGGAGATCCATAGCACATCCACTGGCTCGGCAATTTCGGCGACAACATCTACTGTCGCTGATAACGGCCCGGTCGGTCGTTCAAGAGAGAGACTGCGCGGATAGCGCGGCAAACTCTCCGGCCGAACGACGACCGTGACATCCTCGCCCAGAGAAGCCAGCGCCGTCCCGATCAGCCCACCAATGGCGCCGACTCCCAATATCGCATGCTTCATGCAGGAGCTCCCGTGAAAACTATACGACACCGAACGCTGTTGGATATGTCCACAAGCGACTTCGACTCACCTTTACGCTCTGCCGTCGAATCTGTCACACTGGCGATTGACCGCGATCCACTGACTCAGATTCCATGGGAAAAATCCACGTCCTCTCCGAGAGAGTTGCCAACCAGATTGCCGCTGGCGAGGTGGTGGAGCGTCCCGCGTCGGTCGTCAAAGAACTCCTCGAAAATTCTCTGGACGCCGGATCGACGCGCATACGCATTCAGGTCGAGGCAGGTGGCAAGAAGCTGATCCAGATTGTCGACAATGGCTGCGGCATGGTGCGCGACGACGCCATGCTGGCCTTCGAGCGTCACGCCACCTCAAAAATAAAAGAGACAGACGACCTGCTCAGCATTTCGACGCTCGGATTTCGTGGCGAAGCGCTGCCTTCCATTGCTTCGGTCGCGCGCCTGCATCTTGAAACGCGTGCCGAAGAGGAGAATTCCGGCACCATCATCGAAATCAACGGCGGGAAAATCATTCGCGTGGAGGAAGCCGGTCTGCCGCCCGGCACCTCGATTACGATCCGCGATCTTTTCTTCAACACGCCGGCCCGCAAGAAATTTCTGCGTTCGGAGTCGACTGAACTCTCCCACATCGCTTCGCTCGTGACGCATTACGCGCTGGCGCATCCGGACAAGCATTTTGAGTTGCACTCCTCCACCAATGCCTTGCTCGTCGCCCCGCCCGTGGCCGATCATCGCGAACGCGTCTTCCAGGTGTTTGGACGGGAAACGCTCGACCAGTTGATTCCGCTGGCAGCCTTGCAGCGGCTCGAACGCATCGGGCTTCCACAGCCTCCGCCGTGGCGGCGCAACGTGGAGACTCCAGTGCCTGACGCCGAAGCACAGGATGAAGCTTTACCGGCAGGAGTGCCTTCTCACGATTTCGGTGAAGTCCGTTTGCACGGTTTTGTTTCGAAGCCCGAAATCCAGAAGCTGAACCGCAATTCCATTTTCATTTTTGTCAACGGACGCTTGATTCGTGACCGCCTCATTCAGCACGCGATCACGGAGGCCTATCGCAATATTCTTGCCCCAACCGTGTTTCCGGTGGTGCTGCTTTTCATCGAGATGCCCACCGCGGAAGTCGATGTGAATGTCCATCCTTCCAAGACCGAAGTGCGATTCCGCCAGCAGACGGTCGTTCATGATTTCGTGCGTGAGTCGATCCGTGCGGCGCTCATGAAGGCGCGGCCTGTGCCGCAATTTCTCACCGAGATCGGAGCTCAGCCCACCGCGACAGTTGGTCTCAGTAGTCCCGGCCTCGGGCAACGTCCCATGACTCCGGGCAATGGCGGGGCGCCGCAACCGTGGCGTGATTTGAACGGACCTGCCACAGATGGCATGACAGGTTTTGCACTTGCCCCGCCGGCAATTCCAGCGGCTACGGCCCGCCTTGAGTTCGAGGGAGGCATTGCGATGGAAGCCAACGCGGCATTGTCGCTAGCGCGAGGAGGCGAAACGGCTGCGGCACCGTCTGCCCAGGCCATTCCCGACCACGGCTGCGCTCCTCCGATTGACCAGGAACTGCAAACGCCGCCCACCCTCGAGTCTCTGCGTACCTTGCATCCCCTCGGTCAGATTCGGAATTCATTTATCCTCGCGGTGAACGAAGACGGCCTCTGGATCATCGACCAGCACGTCGCCCACGAGCGCGTGTTGTTCGAGCGCGTCCTGCGCCAACGCTCGGTGCAACGCGTCGAAAGCCAGCGTTTGCTGATGCCGATTGTTATCGAGTTGACTCCAGCGCAGCAGGCGATCTTCAGCGAAATCGCCGAGGAACTCGCGCACAACGGCTTTGAAGCGGAACCCTTTGGTTCGCGCAGCGTTGCCGTGAAAATTGCGCCTGCCGGAGTGGACGCTTCTCAGATCGAGCGCCTACTCGGAGAAATCTTCGAGCAGGTCAGCCGCGAAGATCAGGCGATCAATCTGGAAGCAGTACGCACACGGATCGCAGCTTCCGTTGCCTGCCATGCGGCAATCAAGGTGAACATGCCGCTCGAGCAGAACAAAATGGAGTGGCTACTCGCGGAACTTGCGAAAACAGAGCATCCCATGACTTGCCCGCACGGCCGGCCAGTTGTCTTGCGCTATTCCATGCAGGATATACAGAAGGCGTTCAAAAGAATTTAGTTGTCAGTAGTCAGTTGTCAGTTCTCAGTACAATCCCGCGGTGCGGAATCCCGTTGTGCTCCTCTTGCAGTTGTCTGCTGGTTGTCTCCGCGCAAACTCTTCTGAGGGCTGACAACTGACATGTGTTCTAATCAAAAGCATGACTGATGCTGAACTCCATCTGGCGCGCGTGCAGAAGTGGCGTCTTGATGGCCAGTCCATTCGAACGCTCGACGACGCGCGCTCGTTCCTTGAGTCGGTCGGATTCTGTTCGATGTACCCGATGCGTCCTGCGCTTCTGGTGCCGACATTCATCGGCGCCTGGGTTGGAGCTGAAGACAAGCTGCCGATGCGGCAGCACGCTTATAACGATCCGCGCGCACAAGAGGCGACCGAGTTGATGGTCCGTGCGCTGCGGGACAAAGCGGCGTATGAAGCCCCGCTGCTCGATGAAAACAATGCGTTTCTGTTGGCCGCGTCGGTATTCCCCTATTTTTACTCGCTGGTCGGGGAACGCAACCCAAAACAACCGCCGGTATCTGGACCGCGCTCGCCGTATTCTCCGCTGGCGTGTGACGCGTTCGAAATCATCCGGCAACGTGGGCCGATTTCAAAATCGAAGTTGGGTGAAATGCTGGGTGGTTCGGTTTCAAGCGCTGGCCTCGACCGCGCTCTGAGCGAACTGTGGGCGAAGCTGCGCGTTACGCGCGTCGATTACACGGCGGCCGAAGGTTCGGTGTGGGACGAGTTGTCGCGCTGGGCTCCTGACGCGGTTCGCGAGGGCGTCGGTATTTCGGTACCCGAGGCGCTCTCGGCGCTGGTCTCAAAGTATCTCGATTGCGTGGTGGCGGTGGATGAGGGTGAAGTCGAGAACTTTCTCGCCAACTTTGTTCCGCGTACCCGCGTGAAAGAAGCGATCCACGCACTGCTCTCGGCCCGCGAACTGAGTTTCGTGCACGTGGGCGGAAAAACTTTGCTGCAGGTGACTCCTCCCAAGCAAGCTTATGTCCCGAAGCCACGTCCGGAGCGCGTGGGGTAATGGCCGCGCAAATGCTGAGAACTTACAGCTGGTAGTTTTCCACGCTGCTGCCGTGTAGAATCGCTGATTCGCAAGATGACTGATCCTTCCCAACGCAAACTCATTATCGCCATCGACGGCCCGGCCGGAGCCGGAAAGAGCACCATCGCATCCCGTCTGGCGCGCAAACTCGGATATGTCAACCTGGAGAGTGGCGCGATGTACCGGGCGCTGGCGCTTCGCGCGATCGAATGGGACGCTTCCTTCGACGACGAAGCCGCGCTTCTGAAAATGGCGCAAGACTCGCGAATAGCCCTCGAGCGCTCTATCGGTGGCAACCGGGTGCTGGTGAATGGCAAAGACGTTTCGGAGCGTATCCGCGAGCGCGATGTTTCTGAAGCAGCATCGCGTGTCTCCGTGCATCCCAAAGTGCGGGAATGGATGGTTGCGCGGCAACGGGAAATGGGCCTCGGAGGCGGCATTGTGATGGAAGGCCGCGACATTGGAACAAAAGTGTTTCCCGATGCCGATCTGAAGATCTTCCTCGACGCCGATCCCGTAGTCCGCGAACAACGCCGCCTGGACCAACAAAAGGTCAAAGGCGCCTCGGCACAGGTAATGGCTGCAGAACTTCGGGAACGCGATCACCGCGACCGCACCCGATCCGCCTCTCCGCTGGTGGCGGCCGAAGACGCCATCGTCCTCGACTCAACCAGCATGAGCGAAGACGAAGTCCTGGCCAAGATCGAAGAGTTAGTTGAGCAGCGGATGGCGCGGCGGGGCTAACCCTACCGGGTGTTCCGCGTCGAATGTCGTGAGGTCTCCACATGCGATCTTGCTGCCGGCTCCTGATCATCGCGACAATTCTGCTCTCGTCCATCGCCACAAACGCCCAAGCCCAGCCGCCAGCGAACGACTGGCCCGTTGCTTCCGCGGCTCAGAGCAATCTGTCAGACGCCAAGCTGCACGCCCTCGAGGGCGCCATTCGTGGTGGAGAATTCAAGAAAATTGGCAGTGTCTTGATTGCTCGCCACGGCAAACTGGTGTACGAAGGCTATTTTGACGGGGATGCCGCCACGCTGCGTGATACCCGCTCCGCCACCAAGAGCATCACCGACGTGCTGATTGGAATCGC
>Ga0075029_100001731_pt1 | contig 12459 bp, 23 predicted proteins | sample LitLauG_LLR_2013_FD_71391 | JGI IMG/M metagenome (GOLD analysis project Ga0075029, IMG submission 71391) | Freshwater sediment microbial communities from North America - Little Laurel Run_MetaG_LLR_2013 | ecosystem: Environmental > Aquatic > Freshwater > Creek > Sediment | place: USA...
GCTTCAACCAAGCAAGCAGGCAGCGAACGTCACCAGAAGCGGCGTGGGTAGCAAGCTGGACTTCAAACCTCATCCGGAGCTTTTGCTTGCCGTTCTTTACGTCGTCGCCGTAATCCCGGTTGAGTTCATCGACCGGCATATTGAGGTATTCAGCCATCATCTCAGGAGTGGCGCCGCATGCCGCCATCGCCTGGATGGAATATCTCCGCCTGTTCTCTTGCTGAACTGGCGTAATGGCTTTGTGCTCGGTGATCTTCGCGCGCGGCATCCTACGTCCTCATTTGGAAGGACGGACCACTCGCCAGCGCTTTGAAGCCGCGACATCCACGCACATGCTGTAGAGTCTCTGGTCTGCTCGGGCCGGTATGATCCAAACCGCCTCAGGTTGGGATATGCCAAGCATGGCGTCCAGCGAGTCTACATCCTTCGACGAGAAAATCTTCGCGATCACCTCGTTGGCGCGGCGAAGGGTTCGAACATCAAACGCCAGGGTATCCGATTGCGACGGCGCGGTGCGCAGCGTCAGCCACACCCAAGGCGGAATTTCAGCAAACACCGATGCCCGGGTTTCGATCTGTACTCTTCGGCCGGAATCTTTGAGCAGTTTCAGCAGTCTAGCCAGATCGTAATCGAGAGGGTCTGGCCCTGTCAGAACTACGTGGTGTGGTCGAAGAGATTTCAGCAGGCCGGCGAGTGTCTCATCCCCAACGCGGCTGAACTGCCCGGGCGTCATGCGCTGGCGAAGCAGATCCGTCAGCGGGCGCTCCATGTGAGAGTAGGCAACGTCGGGATAGTCATCCTTGTCTTCGAACCGGGTGGATGCGGCGGCACACTCCACGATCCATAAAGAGGCAGGGTCGGCCAGGATGTGCACGATACCTGCCGGCGTTCCGCTCCAGTGTCCTGCGGCTTGCACCCCGCTGGTGATCCGCCCCACTGGGAAAAGGCTCATTCAGCTTCGGCGTCTTCTTTGAGCCGAAGAAGGCTCAGCTCGGTATAGCTCATGCCGGTGGCTTCATGGACAGCATTGGCGCTGACGAATGACTCCCAGCGCTTGATCGCTTTGTCCACGTGAGCGGGAAGAATTTCGATTGCGAGGCATATCCGGCCGGTTTTGTGCGCTGCGATAATCGTCGTGCCTGATCCGACAAAGGGATCATACACGATATCGCCTTCCTCCGAATTGTTCTCGATAGGACGCTGCATGCAAGCGACTGGCTTTTCCGTCGCATGCCCCGAGATCAGCTTTGGCGGGGTGTCGATCTGCCACAAGGTGGATTGCTTGCTGTCGCCGTTCCAGTGGGCTTGCCGGTTTCGTTTGACGGCATACCAAGCGGCTTCATGCTGGTGGTGATAGTGACCACGCGAGACGACAAGCTTTGACTTCGCCCAGATGATTTGGCTGCGTATGTCGAAGCCAGCTTTCGTGAGGGAATTATGGACCGGAACAGCGCCCTTGTCAGAATGCCAGACATACATGACATCTCCCTCGAACAACTGCCACGCCAGACTCCAATCTACATTGGTGTCATTTTGGACAGCGCCGAGAGCGCGCTTTTTGCCATGGGAGAGGAGGGAACCGTCTTTGTTCCTCTTCGAGATCCTCCAAGACGGATCGTAATCGTCGCCATACGGCGGATCGGTTACGCAAAGGTGGGGTTTAGCCCCGTTCAGACACTGCCGAACCGCCTCTGGATCGGTAGCGTCTCCACAGACGAGCCTGTGACTACCCAGTATCCAGACATCACCGGAGACGGTAACTGGATTGACGGGTGTTTCAGGGATGTCGTCTTCATCGGGGCCATCCCCGGGAGCGGTTCCATCCAATAGGTCTTCAAGGAAATCGTCGGCGAAACCCAGTATATCCAGGTCAAAGCCATCTTCTTTGAGCCACCCCAACTCTTCCGCCAGCACTTCATCGTTCCAGCCGGCGTTCAAGGCCAGCTGGTTGTCAGCGATGATGTAAGCCGCGCGGTCGGTTTTCGAGAGGTGGCTAAGATCGACGATCGGGCCTGCCCACAGGTCATCGTTGCCCGGGATCTCCTTACCCTGCTCGGCAAGCTCCATGGCTGCCTGAAGGCGACCATGCCCACAGAGCATCACGCTATCGGCTACCAGCATAGGATTGGTCCACCCGAAGTGGACCAGGGAAGCCTTGATCTGCGCGATTTGGGAGGCGCTATGTGTGCGGGCGTTCTTGGCGTAAGGGATCAGCGACCGCAGAGGGCGGTATTCGACTGTGAGCACGCCACCTCGTATGATTTCGGGGGAGCGAGGCGATGCCTGGACACGCGCTTCGCCGCGATAATCAATATTTGCCCGTAGCCTATATGGTCCGTCAAGAGATTTTTACCACAACCCCTTGTTTAGGACCGAGATTGTCCCCATGAATGTCATAACTTCACGTGAAATTGATCAATAATATCAATGAGTTGCGCGCGGCCGCAAATTCCGAATGTCCTGCCTCATTTCCTTGGTCGAAAAGTCTGAAAAACTATCGATTCCCGACAATATGTTTCCGACTCGCCAATCAATATTTCCCAACCTCGCCCGGTTCCAGCCAGCCTATCTCATACGTCTCGTGGGAGCCGTCGCCGGTCTTGACCATGCGATACATATGCACCGAGACTCCATCGGCTCCGATGTTCTTCAGCTCACATTTCACATCGCCAATAATTACCAAGCCATCGACGGCTGGAACGAGCAAAACTTCTCTATCTCCAACATTTTGGACAGACATGCTGGCGCCAGCTTCAAGTGTCATTCCCTTTCCCACAGTCTTCTCCCACATGGTGGTTTCCTATTGCGATTCTCATGAACTTGTGATTTACATCAATAGTATAACAAACAACGGTGACAGAATGAAGTCCTTATTGCTTGCCGGCGTGATTACGCTGGCCTCTATGCCTGCCTTCGCGTGGGACACTACCCCTCCTCCTGCCCCCTCTCCTTCTCTCACAACGAATGAGCTGAACGCTCGATCTCTTGCGGCTGCTCGATCAATGTCGCTCTCGGGCGCGCAAGCCGGTGCCAGCGCCAAGGGTATCACTGGCGGCAGCTTCGGCGGCAGCGTCACCAACAACAACAATGTCAATGTGCGTGGTGGTGGCGGGATCGGCGGCGGTATCGGCTTTGCCGAGGCTGGGAACGCCAGCGCAAGCCCCTGCGGCCAGTCGGGGTTCAGCATCCTTGGCTTCGGCTATGGTCCCAACTCAGGCGGTGGCGGCCTGTTCTCGATGCACCACGACGATCGCCAGTGCGAGCTATGGAACAACGCCATGAAGATCGCCGCCATGTGGTGCGTCCAGGCGGCCAGGGCCTATCTCGTGAAAAACGACGAGCAGGTTCAGGAGACCTTTGGCGTCAAGGAACTCGACCCAACCTGCCCGCCACCTCCCCCGCCTCCGGCGCCAGTTTTCGTTCACCACTACAGGCCAAAGCCTCCGGTCGCACCATGCCCCGAGCATGAAGTCCTGAAGTGCGTTCCGAAGGACCATCCGTGGTAAGAGGCATACCGTCTATGAGACAACAGCGCAGCGAAGACATCTTCGTTAAGCTGGACCGCATGGAGAGAGCCGGCGAAATAACCGGCCTCTCCCGAGACAGAATAGCATCTCTTGCAGAGTGCAGTTCTGGTCTCGTTAGGAGGTGGCAAATGTCAAAGAGTCTGGAAAGCGTTCCGAAACTGCCCAATGAGTTTGCGGCGCTTTGCCCGACGTGCTTTGCCCCGCCGGGCTGCTGCTGCGTGACTGAGGCCGGCCAGATACTCAGAGAGGGTCACTTTATACGCGGCTTTGAGTATCTGGTTAGGAGCTACATCAAGCCTGAAGCTCCGCATCCCAATACAGCCAGTCCTGGAAGTCGAACCTCAGGGTCGGCTCAAGGTGCTCCAGTCCTGCTCGAAGCAGATCGACCGTCGTAGGCTTTTTCGGCGCACGAACGGGCTTCATGTCTCGACGGTCGCGCTTCTTTTTGTTGCACGGCACGCACGCCATGACGATGTTTTCCCATACCGTGGTGCCGCCGTGCGCGCGCGGGATAACGTGGTCGAACGTCAGATCATCTGACTCGAAGCGTGCCGAGCAATACTGGCAACGATAGTCGTCGCGCAGCAACACCGAGCGCCGGCAGAACTTCGGCTTGTTGTAGATGTTGACGAACCGGCGCAGCGCGACAACCTTCGGCACCTCGATCTCGCGCGTTGGCGTGCGAAACACGATCGGCCAAGTCTCGACGACATCATATTTGTCCTGAAGGCACTTCTCCAGGATCTTGTCGGCTGGATAAACGCTAAGAGGCCACGTCGAAAGTGGTCTATAATCGGCGTTTAAGACGAGAGTTCTGAGGTTTCCGTATTTGTGACGGGCAGACATAGTTCACCTGTGTTCTCCGGTAGCACGACTTCTCGGAAGAATGTAGCAACATCCTTCCATGGCTGGTAGCTCGGCGTTCCTGTCCAGAACCAAATGTCATACTCAGTCCACAGACCGAGCGGAACATCCATTCCTGTGCAGACATCATCTTCGATAGGCATGTGGTTCCCCAACGGTGAATCGAACACCGGTTCCCGGGCGACGCCTCCCACTTTCCGGCAGGGAGGTGGACACACATCTTGCGATGCCACCGCCCGAGACTGGTGCTGACGGAAGGATTTGAACCCTCGACCTTTCCCTTACGAGGGGACTGCACTTCCACTGTGCTACGCCAGCAATTTGGAGAACCAGGGTGGAGTCGAACCACTTGCTACTCGATTAAGAGTCGAGCCGTGACACCGGTCTTTGCGTTAAGCTCATGGTCCAATAGGATGGTGCGGGCGACAGGGTTCGAACCTGCATGCCAAAGGCGGCCCGGTTTGAGCGGACTGCGTCTACCAATTTCACCACACCCGCAAACTGGCAGTCCCGGCGAGAGTCGAACTCGCCACCACAAGACTCGGAATCTTTCATGCATCCGATACACCTCGGGACTAAAGTGGAGATCCGCCGGGGAATCGAACCCACGCGCAATAAGCTTAGAAGGCTCATGCCGCACCAGCTGGCGGACCGTCTACACTTCTATTGGTGGACGCCGGATGCTAGCCCGACCCGGCGCCCGATTACCGCGATTTTATCCAGACCTAGGCGTTTAATGTGCAGAATCATTCTCAGTTCGGTCGCTCTGCCAACTGAGCTACCCTCCCATTGGCGGGAGAGGGAGGCATCGAACCTCCGACAACCGAATACAAGAACCACACACCTCGATAGGTCCTAGCGCGGCAATACTCAAACTAGGGTGAATAGTCTAAGGTTCATCAGATCCCTTTCGGGGGCGTATGCTAATTCCGCCTCACCCTCCGGTTATCGGAGGGGTGGGAATCGAACCCACATATCCGTTTACTCAGCCTCACCTTCAGCTTGAGCTTATACGATATCCCCTCTCAGCAAATAGTCGAAGATCTTCGGCGCGATGGCCGGCGTCGCCGTCTCTTCCTGCATGTTCGCCTGCTCGCGCGCTTGCTTCACCGACCGCAGAAGCTTCTCGACACGCTCGGCGATTGCATCACGCATCGGCTTCGTCATGGCCGAGCTGAACTTCGTAGTGTGCCAGTGCCCGGCGATCACATCCTCTGCAACCATCTGCGTCTGCGCAGGATGGTTCTCGGTCGCATGAACGTCCGCATGTCGGTAAGCTGCTTCTCCAGGAACAGGAGGAAGCTAACCGGAGCGGAGAGAACCAGCTCCTTGCCATCAACGACGATGTTCGCCTTGGCGACGCAGTTCGTCCAGTCAAGGCGAGCCTCAAGGTCGATCATCTCTGTCAGCGCCGCCTCTGCCTGCTTCAGGATGTCGCTAGTGCCAAGCTGAACACGCTTGCGCAGCATCCAGCGGGCGGTATTCGCGGTTGATACCATTGAACGAGTCGCGATGCTGGATCGCCTTGTTCAGATTCGTTATGTCACCATAGCAACGGGCCTTGACGCCCTTCATGATTGCGATGATTTGGTTCAGCTTAGCTGCCATTTTCTGTCCCTCTTTATGCGCGCCGCTTACTGCGAATCGCTTGTTTTGTCAATGTTGAACTGGCCTCGCCGAGAGGATTCGAACCTCCACTTTTCCTGATCCGTAGTCAGGTGCCCTATCCAGTTGGGCGACGGCGAGATTTATTGGTGCCGCAGACGGGATTTGAACCCGCGTTCTCCTGCTTGAAAGGCAAGCGTCCTTCCTTAGACGACTGCGGCAATGTCTGCGATCACGGCACCGGTCGCCACGGAAGGCGCGTCGGTCATCAGTTCTATAAAAAGTGCGGCCCCGGCCGTTCATTGCAGCCACCGAGAGCGTGTCGCAGACTCGACAGCTCATAGCAGCTTTATGATGGTGGAGCTAGCGGGAATCGAACCCGCGTCCGTCGCAGTGCCCTTCGGCTTTAAGCAACGTCGAACCCTGTCATAGCCCCAAACTTTGGTGCGCGCTGGTGGGATTGAACCACCGACCTCTACCGTGTCAAGGTAGCGCTGCTTCCACTGAGCCAAGCGCGCAAAAGCGAAAGCCGCCGACTCTGCCATTGCGCAATGGCGAGCCAAGCGGCCTTGCTTAGAGCCAAGTCCCTATGCCCTATTTTGGGAGGGCGGTTAGCTAAGCCGCCGTAACGGAGCGACACCTCCCTTGGCGAGAAAGAACATACTATGAGCAGCACATACAGTCAAGCAAACTGGTGAGCGGCCGAGGAATCGAACCTCGCACATTCTCGGTGTAAACGAGACGGTCTTCCACTGGCCTAGCCGCCCAAATTTGGTGGAGCATATCGGATTCCAACCGACTCTTCTCGCTGATCACGCTGGCGCGCACGAGCGTCCTTACTAGACGAATGCCCCGTAAATGGTCTGCCCGGTGTGAGTCGAACACACGATCTCCTCGCCCCAAACGAGGCGCCTTGGCCGCTAGGCTACGGGCAGATGAAACTGGCGCCCCACGGGGGAGTCGAACCGGCACCCCTCGGATTAGGAGTCCAAGGTCCGGCCGCCAGGTGGGGCAACTGGTCAGGATGGCAGGAATCGAACCTGCGGTCTCGTGCGCCCGAGGCACGCGCTTTTGCCAGACTAAGCTACACCCTGTCAGATCAACCGCCCTTTCGGGCGGCTATTCAATCACGTAGGTGTCGCAGAACTGCTCGGCAATCTTCGCTTTCGACCGCGCCCACGCTTGGGTCTTTACAAGGTCGGCACGAGCCTCTGCATGCTCCACAGCGGCAAGGAAATAAGCCCTATACCACGCGGCTCTCTCGACGGGATCTAGCATGAACCTATCATACCAGAACTGGCGGATGGCGGCTAGTGTCGATCTGCAAGCCAGTGAAGGCTCCACTACGCTTCGAACGTAGGCTCCGGGCCGCCGGAGTTCACCATCCCTAATTGATTGCTCCCGGGGAAACCAAGATACGCGCATACACAGTATTGCACGCAGCGCATGTGAGCAGAAGAACCCCAGCGTCCTTATCATAGAAAGGCAGGGCCGGCGTCTCAGAATGGCAGCTCGGAAGCACCAAAACCAAGGGATGATCACCACCGCAATGATCGCAGCAGACATCCATAAGATCTGCGCGAGTCAGTGGCGTGTGAGTTTCTGTGTCTTCCATGGCGGTCGGCTATAGGTCTTCAACCCGAGTCGTCAACATCAATTGGCGGCGAGCGGGCGTAATCGAAACCCACACCCCGAAGGGTGCCATGCCGCTTCAAACGGCTGCCGGCCACCTGACCGATTCACTCGCCAAAGAAAAGAGGCGGGCTGTTATTCCCGCCTCTAAGTTTGGATGGGTTCGGAGAGTTCGATGCAACGCCACGATGTGGCGCACCAACGAAACCTGAATGTATCCCATTACCGTTGGTTTGTCAAGGTAAATGGCGGATGGCGGAGCGAACGATGCCCATGCCTTGCGGCACCAACACATTTCCAATGTGTGCTCGCCACCTGACGAGTTCACCATCCATATTTGGTGCGAGGGGCGGGACTCGAACCCGCAACATCTCTTCGGTCTGAACGAAGCGACTTTACCAATTTGCCCACCCTCGCTAACTGGTGCGACCAAGAGGACTCGAACCTCCACGGGACTTACCCCACAACGCCCTCAACGTTGCGCGTCTACCATTTCACCATGGTCGCGTTTCTTTCTTCCCACGTTCTTATGACAGAATGTGTCCTGTAGGCTGTCGCAGTTGCCACATAGGAGACGAAGATTAAGGGGGTGTCATCGAACGATGAACCCCCCTTTTCATTTGGTGTGCGTGACAGGATTCGAACCTGCATGCTTTCGCGGCTCATTTTAAGCGAGCTGTGTCTACCATTCCATCCACACGCACAAACTGGTCGCCCCGAGGGGTGATGATCCCCTACCTCCCGGATGAGGGCCGGGTATCCAGAACCGCTAGACGACGGGGCGTTAAATTGGCAGGCGGTGCAGGAATCGAACCCGCGTTTCCGGAGTCAAAGGCCGGCGTCTTACCATTAGACAGAACCGCCCATTCAATTGGCAGCGGACCACGGAGTCGAGGGTTAACACATGGCGGGTTATCGCACCTATGGAGAATATCAAGTCCGCAAGAGGGACCGTTATGTAACTCGTAGGATATCCTAGTAGCAGACAGAGTCTTTCGACTCTTTTCTGGGCGTATTTTCCCATATCCTCTCCTGCGAGATGAGCCTGTCCAAGTCCAGCATTCATCAGGTTCGGCTACCTTAACATATAGCCAGAATCTGCGTATCGTGTCGGCGCTATAGTCGGTCATCAAAGGAATATAACGGAACGGGCGAAGGGAGTCGAACCCTCTTCTCGGCGATGGCAACGCCGCACACAAACCGTTGTGCTACGCCCGCAAGCTTTGGTGGACCCGTGGGCAGTCGAAGCCCATGTCGATAGCCTTGCAAGGGGTATCCGCTGATCCGCAGCTCAGGCCCATAAAGACACAAACAAATATCGTGCTACCGACCGACTTTACGGTTCTGTGCCCCGGCCTTCCACGGGATTGGCAGGTAGTCTAGCCCGGCGTGGGCGTCTCAAATGCAAAAGAGCCTTCCAGATCTCTACGGAAGGCCCTTCGGTCTGTCAAACCGAATGTCAGTGTGAAAATTACACCGACTGGGCCTCCCCTAGCTCATGCGCTGAGCGCACGAATATGCCGGGGCGCTTTGTCCCTTCGATATTCCGTGGCTGGCTATACATGAATTTGGTCATGGCTCAGGCGGTGTAGCGGTCGGTTGGTAGCTTATCAACGGTTATTTCGAATCTCACCACAAGATTCTGTGACACGGGTAGGGCGGAAACAAAAGCCCGACGATGACCAGTATCAGCACAACGAAGAGGATCGTGCTGAGGGCGTTGCCCACCACCAAGGCGCCGGAGCGGAAGCCATACCCGCCGCCGCACAGGATCAGGACGAGAAGGATAATCAGGAGGAGGTTCATTGGAGTCCCTTTCTCTTACTCGCCATCCTTAGCAGCGGCGCGCGGTGGCGCGGGTCATCATCCGGGTGATTGTTCGACCAAGCTGGTGCTTCAGGGTTCCGTCCTGAATCCGCTTGTATCGTGTGCGCAGCTTCTTCGCGGACTTCTGCTGGCGATACAAGCGCGCCGCGCGGTGTCGGTTCATCGCGTTGATCGCGCTCTGAAGCGTCCGAGTCGGTCTCACCTTGAGGGTGACAACCTCGTTGGTGTCGATGATCATGGGATCAGGATGAGAATGAATGCGGGCACGAAGAAAACCCACCAGAGGAGATCGGCCGGAGTGTGCCCCGTGATGAACCACGTGGCAAATCCCAGCACTGTTGCCGAGATGGCGCCGAACACCAGATTGTCAACGCGGCTCATGTTCTCTTCTCCTCGTTCCTGATCTCCTCAAGGCGACGTTTGATAAAAGCGAAGTCGTCAGCTGCCATTTTCGGAAGGACGCGATTCTCCCCGCAGCCGCAGTTCTCGACCAGCAGGTTACAGTTCTGACAGCGCGTCGGGATGACGGCCGGCTTGTATTCAGCCATCGGTAGCCATTGGTTTGGGAAGCCTGTCGTCTATACGATCCCAACCGTCGATCCAGGCGTCGAACTGGTCGGTCTTCTGAGAAAATGGATTGTCCGAGCGAGGCGCGTTCGCGATTCGCGCGTTCCGGCCGGCGACATAGGCAATCCCTATGAGCTGATCCTGCGTCGCCTGTCCTTCGGCTTGGGTCACCATGGCGGTGGCGCATACCACATCTTGTGAGCGCCGGCAATCGGAAGATAATTCTGAAAGCGAAGCATCCTCAGGCTTGACAGCCTGAGGACACCTTCGATACTTTTGGGGGGTTCGGGCCGCTTGGGCTACCACCCCCTCGCGACCCTGGAGACTTGCTGTCTGCTCAGCGTATCGTCTCAAGCGGGTTATATACACATCCCGCATCAGATGACAAGCTGAAAGCAGCCAAGTTTTCGTGATTTGTCATGGGAGTGTGGCTTGTGAGCAGGCTGGATTACAAACTTCACAGTAACCTGCGGGATGTCTGCGCAGGGATTCCTCAACGTATACAGCTATTGCTCCCGCGAGCATGCGGAGGTGCACTCCTGAACTGAAAAATAGGAGCTGCCGTCCGCCGGTCGATCTTGCGAGAGGTCAAAGACCCACTCGACCGGAGCAGTCGCAATCCCTAGAGCCGCACCACCGGAAATCAGGACCGGCCCGGCACCGGGATCATGGCAGATCTCCAACGCTACCGCCGGGTTCATCCAGGCAGCGCCAGGGGACTGACGAGTGGGTCCCGCGCTGGGGGCACGTAAATATCCCCTTCCTCACGGGTGTCGGTGCATGCGGAGGCCGGGATACCCCGCCTTTTCCCACTATGGACGGAGGAAGAGCTACGAACTCACCTACGGATCGGGAAGGGGCTTCACCAGCGCGAAGCGTGCCCGCGCACTGGGGGGAACCTACGGAGGGGGGCGCTTTCTGCGGCAGAATAACGCATCGTCGGCCTGTCATTGAAGAGGCTCCTGATTCAATCGTCTCTGACGATTCGGCTGAGACACCTACAGGACATAAATAAGCGATTACTCACCCCGCTCGACCAAGGAGTGCTGAAAGCACTCCGCAGGGCGAAATCGGCTTGCAACGCAGTTGCAAACGAACCTTTCCTTCGGATAGCATCGAACTATGCCGCAACATGCACATCCGCTCTACACAACCATCCCCGTAGCTGATATGATGAGGATGAAGGCTGAACGTGATGAACTCAAAGCCCAAATCCTCAACCTTCAGGCAGAGATTCAAAGACTTCTGGCTGACAAGCTGGAAGCGCAACAAACGCCCCGGAACAGACAACGGATCAGATACAATGGCAGCCCTGGAGTTCCACCCGCTCGCTAACATCTTCCCCTTGATGGAAGGCGACGAGCTAGATGCTCTCGCCAACTCAATCAGGAAAGGTGGCCTGGAGAACCCGATCACCGTTGATGGACAGAACCATATCCTCGACGGTCGAAACCGCTACCGAGCATGCCTGAAAGCTGGCGTAGAACCTCGATTCGAAACCTACACCGGAGATGACCCTCTCCAATTCGTCCTGAGCAGAAACCTTCATCGTCGGCACCTCTCCGAGAGCCAACGTGCCATGGTGGCGGCTCAAATAGCCAATATGGAGCGCAAAGATACCCTGAAACGAGGGGCCGTTGCATCAAATGAGGCATCGGGGTTCATATCACAGACGGAAGCGGCGAACTCCCTGAACGTCGGCCGCAGCAGCGTCCAGAGAGCCAAGGTGGTCCTGGAAAAGGGCAGCGAGCAGCTGATCGAGAGCGTTCAGCGCGGGGACATCGCCGTTGGCGTAGCCGCCGCGCTGGCGGAAGCTCCGGTCGAAGTCCAGGAGCGCGCCATCGCCAATCCCGAGCGGGCGCACACCCTGGTCAAGCAAGCGCGCCGCGCTGACCGCGAGGAAGAGCTTGCCGAGACCACGGTCAAAGCCTCCGAGAAGATCGGCAAGCAGCTCTACTCCGTGATCTACGCAGATCCGGCGACTCGGTTCGAGGTGCACAGTAGGGAAACTGGTCTCGACCGGTCTGCGGATAACCACTACCCCACGATGGAGTGGGAGGAGCTGGAGAAGCTCGAAGTCCCGTCAGCAACGAACTGCGTCCTGTTCATGTGGCGAACTGGAGCGAATCTGGTGCAGTCCCTGCAATTGATGAAGAGGTGGGGATTCACCTACAAGTCTGAGTGCGTGTGGGTGAAAGACCGTCAAGGGACGGGATATTGGTTCCGAAATGAGCACGAGGTTCTGATGGTCGGGGTGAAGGGCAACATCCCTGCTCCGCCCCCTGGTCTTCAAACTGCGTCAGTGATCTACAAGCCGGTGGGCAGGCATTCCGAGAAGCCGGGGTTCTTCGCCGACATGATCGAAAGCCTCTACCCCAACCAACGCATCCTGGAGATGTTCGCCCGTGGTGCCCCGAGGGAAGGTTGGGATCAGTGG
>Ga0075029_100001733_pt1 | contig 12450 bp, 11 predicted proteins | sample LitLauG_LLR_2013_FD_71391 | JGI IMG/M metagenome (GOLD analysis project Ga0075029, IMG submission 71391) | Freshwater sediment microbial communities from North America - Little Laurel Run_MetaG_LLR_2013 | ecosystem: Environmental > Aquatic > Freshwater > Creek > Sediment | place: USA...
GGCTGAAGGAGTAAGTCAGAACAAGTTAGCCGAGCAATTTGATGTGAGTCCACACACGATCAAAGAAATAGTGGACTCCCTGTTTTGAAGGAGAACCCGTATGAAGTGTGAACACTTGGGAAGAATCACCGATCTCGACACGCGGCAGATGGCACTTGAGAACCGCGTTCTGCTGCAACTGCGGAAAAACAAGCAAGTGCGTGAAATCAAACTATTACGGCTCGTTGGCGCGAGTCGCGCGGGTGGTGAAGTGTTCCGTGCCGCTGTTGATCGCCTGGTGCAAGAGGAGATCATCGTGCGGGCAACAACTCCGCACAAAAATGCTTTCTTGATTCGCCTGACTCCCCGGGGCGAGCAGTACGCTGACTCGCTTGCTGACGAACAGAAGTGGCTACGCGGAGACACGGAGTAGCTCCATGCCGGAGATTCTCACCATCGACGAGCTCGCCGCGATCCTCAAGATGACGCGGTCGCAGGTGTACACCATGACGCGCAAGCGGGCGCGCGCCAGGATGGAACACCCGTTGCCCGTGCTGCGGATCAACGGCAACATTCGATTCCGGCGCACCGACATCGAGGAGTGGCTGGAGAAGTCAGCGAAGGAGGCAGCGTGATGGCCAAATCACGACGTAACCGAGGCTTAAAGAAACGGATCAAACAGCGCCGAGCTTTGATTGCCGAACTCGCGCTCCAGTTTATGAACCTGACCGAAGTCGAGGCTAGGCGACTGGTAGGACGGTTACTGACGCTGGAGGCGTTCTTGAACATCGTGTTGTGCGAGCCGAACAAAAACACGCGACTCGAACTTAACACCGCGGACGAATTTCTCTCGTTGATCTTGAAACTGGGAGGTAAGGACGATTTATGAAGAAACCACGAGGCAATCGAAAATCGCGCGCGGAGATCGCCAACCGACACAAAGAGGTCGTTGCGTTTTTGGCTGATGGTCTGACGCCCGAACAGATCGCCGCCGAAGTAGGCGCATCGCGTCGCACGATCTTTCGCGATCTCGAAGTGCTCAACGAGCAGGTCGCCGAGCTCCCGGTGACGCTGGAGAAGTTCACCGCATATCGGGAGCGCCAGCGCCAAGAGCTGGAACGGCTGAAGCGCGTTGTGATCGAGTCCGATGACTTCAACGATCGCGACCGCGTCGCAGCGTTGTTGAAGATCAACGAGTCGCTGACCGCGCTCCTGTGTCTCGACTCCGAAAAGCTCATCGAAAAGACGATGCCGTCGAGTGGTGGGGGGAACGTGATTCTGCAGATGAATTTAATCGGTCCAGACGGAAGGCCACAAACAGAGGAAGGAGCGACGGCTCATTCGAAACGCTTGCAGCAAGCGGCGCTCGACATGATCGACACAAGTGACATCAAGTTCATGGAGCCGGCGTTGCCGATCGCGAAACAGATGCCGTCACACTTACCGGAACCGACCGTGATCGACGCGGACCTCACCATCGATCAACGAGGCGACGAGTATGACGCGACCGTAGACGAGGAAGGTTTTCCTAGGGATTAGGCCTAATGTATTTGACGGTCCAACTTTCTCGGAAATGTCCACTGTGTGTGTGCTTACACGCTTCACTCGAAACTGCTATCCGATTGCCAATGGTCGAAAGCTTGACTCGCTGGATGAACCAGCTAGAGAGTGCCAAAAAAAGCGGCAGCCCAAGACCGGCAGCCCAGCTCTGTGAGACTTCCAGAAGGACGCCTATTGCACCAACATCAGCGGGGACTTGCAGTCATTCCCGCTCTTGGGAGGAGGGCCCCCTCCCGCCAATATCGCGGTTTCCAGAGCATAAAGCGCTGGAAGACTGACTTCGGGGTTTTCGGCGTGCATGAGGGGTTGAACGTCGTGCGATTGCCCAGCGGTCATGCCGTCCATCAGCAACAGAGTTTCAAGCCTTGACTTTGATAGGTTCAGCAATGTCCTGATCAGCTCAGCTTGGGAGAATCTCGGGAATGATGTGTCTAATTTCTGATAGGCATCCTTTATCTGCGCCAACAGCAGATCCTTGTCCCCAAGTTCGGGATATTTTTCTCTATTTTTCTCGTAAAGTCCGATCAGACTGTCAAGAGCGGCCAGTTGACTAACCCACGGTAAGTTCGCCTGAGGCAGCTTCGCGTTCATAATTCCCGCGACTGGAGGGCTGACGCTGGAGTGTGCCTGCTCGTCATGATCTAGACATCGATAGTCCTCCTGGCCTACCCCCTTGTCCCAAATAGGAACTTTAGTCTCTTGGTCGAATCCTTTTGCGAGATCAATGACTCTATACTTGGAATTATCCCCATCGAGCAGTCCAAAGACTCTGGGGTACGCCCTACGAACATGCAGATCGCATGCGTTGTTGCTCTCCGGAGACCTCATGGTGATATGCAGGGTTCCAATGTTGTCAAAATCGGTGTTTGATAAGTTCACGCATGTGCTCAAGTTGATGAGCGCTTTGGGCTTCGGTGTACAGTCTCGAAGAGCGAACTTGTCCGGGCCGTTCTCGTAGTGCAAACGTAAACTTGTTGCGTATTTAGGATCGTAAACGTGATACTTGGTGCCGGTAGCGTCAAACTGATCGTTAAATCGCATGAACCAGCCGCTGTCCGTACTGTAGTAATCGGGCATGGGCAATACGAACGCTGTAGCATATCCGTATTGCGCCGGCAGCCATTTGTGCGACCAGTCCCATTGGGCACTGACTGACAACTGCAAAGGTTTTACTTTTTGAGGATAGTGATCAGGACTCAACGTAGACGGACAGGATGGCGGATTGGTTGAACTGCATGCGGGCTTTGGCGTGCAGCTGCCGTCAAACGTCAGGCAGTAGACGCCGGGCCTTAGCATAGGATAGCCGTCTCCGTTGTCAATGCCGAGCGTGTGGAAATAAGTCATGTCGTTGTCATCGGACACTCCTCCGGGGGAAATCAGAACCAAGACGGGCCACTGCTGGGCACTGGTGTCGACATAGAGAATCCAGGGACCTTCCAGCGTTATGTCGGCTTTCGTTTGAGAATTGGCCCACGCCGACAACGTGCAGAGCAGCGAGACCGTTAGACATGTAGAGACCACTCGGTTTTTCATTTCATCTTTCTCCTGAGACCGATTAAGTCGTTCCGTGAAGCGCAAATGCCGACCAGAAGTACGGATGGATCGAGTCTGGCAAAGAGGCCAGCGTCGCCCGTGCGTCATGCAGTGCACGCGCAGGCTTGTTCCCGGCTAACAAACTTGAATAAAGCGCCCTCATGAAATTCGCCGTTTCGCTGGAGTCGACCTTCCAGCGGCTGGCGATCACATGAGGGACTCCGGCTCGCAGAAGCGCGTTGCCTAAATCTTCCGTTCCGGAACTGCTACTCTGAGACTCGCTTCCTGTATTGCAAGCGGATAGAACCGCCAGTTGCAGGTCGATGATCTCCGGTGACGCGATGCTCTGCCCATTCATCAAACGAGGGCTCTTGGTCGCCGGGTCACTTTCGGAGAGGACGAGTCCGATGCGTTGTAACGATGCGACAGCATGTCCGGCAAAGTGAAAGATGACCTTCCCACGAAGCGCCGTCCGGATCGCCGAAAGTGTAGCCTCGTTGCCCTGTAGCAGCCGGGCGCCAGAAAACATGTCCGCCACCGATTTGGCCTCGTTCTCGGCGTCGCTCAACGGAGTGAGGCCAGCCACAACTGGTACGCTTACAACGAGGGCCGCGGAGCTAGACGCAATCTCGGTCGTCTCCCGCAGTCTCATCGTGCGATAAACTCCGGGCGTTACTGCTGTCGCGAAACGTTGACCTAAGTAATGTCCGCTTCCGTCTACGAGCGCATCCCATGGAACAACGAATAGGGAGTCGTCTGGCTCGAAAAGAAGTGTTCGGCGCGGATCCAAGCGCTCTTCGATGGGTTTGATGAGCAGATTGTAGAGAGAAAGTGCCGTCGTTCTTAATTCGGTCAAGTCAGAAGTAGGGTCGGAGCAGAGTCGCTGGAGCCTAACAGCCAATTGTTGTACAACCAGCGGCGGCGTTGCCACCCAATGCGAGAATATGCCGCGATCATCGTAGGCCCAGATGGCAGTCCCGTCGGAGAATGTACTATACGCAATGATGGTCTTGTCGCTAAGAACCGGGATCGTACTCGCGACGACAGTAGGCGACGGAAGAGGAGGGGCATTACGTGGGTCAGGCGGCGCGTTCATCGCTAAGTCTCGCGTTGTCCTCGTTCCCAGACGCTCGGTCGCTCTGATATCGGCACCTCTGTACCATTCCCATAGCTCAAGCGCAGAATTGGCATCACCCTGGCGGAGTTTCGATTCCACCGCATAGCGGTAAGCATCTCGGGTTTGTTCGGCCCACTGACCGCGACGCTCTTCGGTAGAAAAAGTGTTCAAGGCCCACTCCGCAAGAAATAGCGCTGAACGGAGTGCTGAATCTGTTGCGGCGGGATCGGCTCGCCGAATGCCAATCTCTGCTGCAGCAGAATAGTATCCAATCTCCGGATCAAAACTAGGTGCGTTGTATAGGCTTGGCTCAATCCGCTGAAGGCGGTTAGCGGCTCGCTCGAAATCACCTTGCAGGACTTCCGCCTTAGCCTGCCAGACCTCAGCGTCGAGGCGATCGCGAGTTGTTGCTGCGGTCTGCGGCGAAGCGGCGAAGAGTTTGTCGGCTTTCGAGAATTCTGAATCAGCTAAGCCCGGCCTGCCTGCCAGGTAAGCCGCCTTGCCATACCACCGGTGCGCCATTGCTTGTTTCAGAATGTCTGCATCGCGATCAAGCAAAGCTGTTGCTTCACGCCACAAGGCAACTTGAAAGTTGGGCTCGTTAAGTCCACTCGCAGCAGCATCCAAGTCGGTGTAAAGGTTATACCCCTTTGTGAGGTCAACGTGCCCTATCCAGAAAATAGCTAATCCCTTAGCTGCAAGAGAAAAGCTCTTAGTTGCATCCCCAAGTGAGGCTGACGAAAGGGCCTCGAACCCCAATCCGCGCAAGTACAAGGATATGTAGTGATGGGCTTGCGCTTCTTGGACTCCCGTACTGATCGCGGATTGGTACGTTCCGAGGTCCCCGACGAGACTCGCACAGTTCGACTCCTCAAAGCTCATCTGCGCACGGAGCCATCCGTAACCGCTGCGCTTGAGGGGCACACCCAGACTATGCAACAGCGATATACAGGCTTTCCCTTCCCATAAAAGGTGATCTGAATACACCTCCTCCGCCTCCGCTCGGAGCTCCCCGGCTGGATTCGCCGCATTTCGCAGCAGTTTGGCCGCGCGGCGCGCAGAATTGCGAGCCGAAGAATAGTCGCCGCCGTCATCCGCGCTAAGTGCTGCGGACAACGATTGAATACCAGAGGGAAACTGTTTGCCTTTGGGCTGGCTCAGCAAATCTGCCAGCCATGAGTCGTCATGCCGCTCCACCAGTATTTCGCTTAGGGTCACAAGAGCCGCGACTGAATCCTTCGACGATGAGCCAGAATCGGGCGGATACGCTTGTGGAAGCCATTTAGTGATAGCCACGTGTGAGTAATCTTCGATGCGGGCGTCAATCTTGTTCCGCAGCCCGACATCGTTCGGTTTGCCAGCAGCAATTTCAATCGGCTCCAAGAGTGGCTCAACTGTGCTTTGATTCTGCTGACGGAGTTTTTCTTTCACAGCGGACAGTCTCCGGCGGGCTTCGTCGGACCACTCACCTTGAGCGTCAATTCGCAGGTAATGTTCCCAATCGTCTATAGCCTGCGTGTAAAGAAATATTTGTTCGCAGGCCAATGCTCGATTGAACAGCGCAATCGGGTCGTCGGGATTCTTTGCCAACGCCTTCCCGAAGGATTCGATTGCGCCGCCATAATCGATTTGCCTATTTGCCGACCTGGCCCGAAGAAAGTAAGCAGACCCTAAATCCGTTAACAACTGCGGAGAGTCGGGATTTGATTCTAGGGCCCGCTGTGACGCCTTGATAGCAGCGTCATAGTTACCGTCGAGAAGCTCAGCGCGTGCTTTGGCTTGGAGCCATGTAGGGTCATCAGGATTCTGTCGTAGTCTTTCGCTGATGAGTGCTTCAGCTTTCAATAGAGATTCGGGTTTGTCAAAGTTGGAACCTGTATCACTCCGCTGGAAACGGAGTGGCGCATATTTCGCGCCAGGGATCCTAATTTCGAGCGTTCGCTTTTCTGTGTATGCCTCCGCAAGCAAATACTCCGCGGACGGCGGGCGCAGTGTACGTACCCCGATCCAGCCAATAACGACAACTGCAGCAATCGCTGCAAATGTATACGCCGGCCTTGGCCAGGCGAGCAACACCCGCCACCACGGAGCCTTCTGCTGCCGCTCTTGCACATTGCTACGCAGGGTCGAAGCCATGTTTCTCTGCCACTCGGGATGCGCACTGCCCAACGATGTCAGTAACATCTCCTCGCGGGGAGTTACTTCATCCGAGAGTGTCTCCGCCGCAGCCTTTAGTAAAGGTCCGCAGCGATCGCATTGGGCGGCGTGATTCATTAGCGCTCTAGCGTCGGCCTCCGGCAGCAACCCCGCCGCTACCTGCAGCCAGTCAGCTTCCTCCTGAAGACACTCTTGACCCAGTCGCACAGGGTCCGACGAATTCAATCCAAAGAGCTTGCCTTGCGCGTGTTTGTGCATCTGCACCTTTCGGTTGCAGTCTTCGCAAGACTCAGCATGGCGTAGGGCATCACTCAGAATCGACTCTGAGATTGGACCCGGACCCTTTGCGCGATTTGGTGACGACACAAGAGCATCAAGTTCAGCGTCGTCGAGATGTTTCTCCAATGGCCGTGTCAAAACCAGCTTCTCCTAGTCAAAACGATTCTGCGGGTCGAAGTCCTTTTTGCCCTGGTCTTGTTCCTTCGTTTGTGTCGCGTGGAGTATTGACCATCCGTTCTCGAACAAGACGAGTAAGGCGCAGGATCGCACTCTCGACCCCTTTAGCAGTTAATCCGACAGACGGCAAGCCAGCGATCGCCTTGGCACTCATGCCCTGCCTATAGTAGAGCCAGAAAATCAAGCGGTCACGTTCTTGATCTGGGCCTGTTGAACACGCGGCCAAGCATTGGTCCACCTGCTGCAGCAAGATTTGGCGCTCGGTGGCAGCTTGGCTGCCGGGACTAGAGTTTCCGGACGCTGGATCAATGTCATCTAACGATGCGTGGGTCTGACGAGATCCGCGCTTCTGAGAGTGCTGAGACTTGAAATAGTCGTGCGCGACATTGGCTGCGATCGTCTTTATGTATCCCACAATGGCATCGGGGTGCTGGACTGCAAAATTGCCAAGTAAGCGGAATCTATCAGAACACAACTTCAGATATGTGTCCTGAACCAAGTCATCTACTTGCTGTCGCGGCAGTTCGCTCCAGTGATAGGATGCGCGAATTATCGAAAGACTAATAGCTCGCTGAAACCGCGATACAAACTCCTCCCACGCTTCAGCGTCAGGTGCTGTGCCGCAGACGCGGATCAGATTCTCGGCAGATAACGATGAATAGCGTCCCACGTCACACTCCAGCCAGAAGTGGAACGAATTCTACATTATCCGGCGATTGTTCTTCATGTCAGTGGTTGCCACGCTAACTCCCGAGCTAAATCAATTCACGCTCCAAAAGGACAATCCGCACGGACCTCGTTAAGTGAGATATGGATGAGCGCGGGTTGTGGGTAAGGGCGAACGAGAAAAAACGAGACCCAGTCAACACTGACAATCAAGTCAAAGGCCCATCCTGGAGCCAAATACTATGCAAATGAAAAACGGTGATGAACTGGATCTGGCGGGCTCGCAGGGGGAAACCATCAACGTCGCGATCACCCAGGGAGCCGGCAACGTCACAGTTAACTGCGTTCTTAATGGCAAGACATGGGGCGGAGCCTCGTTCCAACTCGACAGCGGTGTCGCCCCAGTTTTCAAGCTGCTTGTCCAAACCATCTACAAAACTCAGACCGGCGGCAACTGTGAGATCACCGTCACCGGGGATCAGGGTGGGGACGTTTCGGTGCACGACGAATTTCAATCGCCAGGGGAGACTTTCGATGCCGCAATGTACACGTTCGTCATTCAGTAAGTTCTTGGTATTTGCCTTGACATTCTCGATTACTCTTCTCGGGAGCTTGGCTGCTCAAACGCCAACCCCGGCGTCACCTCAGGGCGCGGCCTCGCAAGCAGATGCGAAACCGATTCCGGAACTCCAAGGTCAGATATCAAACCTTCTAGGTGAAGTCAAAACCAGGTTTTCTAACCTGAAGAAGAATGAGGAGCAGGAGAAAACTGGGAAATCACAGGAAGATCTAGCGCGAACCGCCCTGAGCGAGGCGTTGAATCCCAGACATGCCCTCCCACAGTACGCAGTCATCCTCTCCGATCCCGCTGCTGCAGCGGCCGCCAGGACGCTCAAGATTGAAGTTGACGAATCGAGAGTAGACAAACAGATCGGCAGCACTTCGTCAGGCGCTGGAAGCACTTCGCTGACATCGCACGGCAGTGTTCCGGCAATACTTGGCTTTGCGGTCGAGAACGGGGGTCTTCAAAGAAGCGTCAGCGGAACCACAATCACATTCCGTGCCCGGCCCGTTCAGGTTATTCAGGCTCTCCAGCGGACTCCATTTGACAACGCCTATTCCCTAATCGAGAAGAACGGTTCCATCGGTTTGCTCAATCGATTCTCGTTTGCGGTTTCTTTCGACACGTCTCGTGGAAACTCATCGGGGACGTTTACGGGTAGCACCAATCAGATTTCCTCCTTCACGACGACAGTAGACATCTACAATCACCGCGATCCCCGCGACAAGAGAAACGCTGGCCAGTGGACCAGCCTTCAGAACGGTGTAGGAAATGAATTAGCGCACAGCCTCTACGACGCGTACGGTCTCTTGACTGACGCTACGAGTCCTTTCAAAGAGCCATTCGATGCGTGGTTGGCTGAGACCATCTCTGCACTTGTCCCACCTTTGGCCGAAGGAAGAGACAACGACTTGTCTGTGACCTTAGCGTCGAGGGTGTCGGTATTTCCGCGCGTTCCGCCTGGATCGCAATACGCCGATCCGCTCCTCAAGCAACTTGCCCTGAACCTTGAGGCTATGCAGGCCGCTCGACAGAATATCTTTACCTATGTTGCCAAGTCGCCCATAGTAACCTTTGAGTACACCGACAATGTCGCCGCTAGAGTCTCCTCTGGCCAGATGCAACTGCCAGACAATTCCAACTTTAAGCTGATCGTCGAAAAGGGGCTTAACGGCGGGGGCTCGTTCACCAGCAACTTTTCCGCCACAATATTCAATTCCAAGCCCACGGGAGTAGTAGCCAATCAGCTTCGCGACCTGCAGGCGTCATTTCAGCTCGACATTCCAGTGAACACATCCTTCCCAAAACTCGGCAACGTTGTGGCCTCGCTCTCAGGGAAGTATGAGCACATTCCGAGTGATAGCCTCGTGGGAATGGTCCAAGGAATTACCCCCATTACCTCGGACGCTACTTTGAAAGGAAACCTGGGGATCGGGCAGGCAAAGATCACATTCCCGGTTAAGGGCAGCGGAGTCAAGATTCCCTTGTCGATCACTTGGGCTAACCGTACCGAGCTCATCAAAGAGAAGGACGTCCGCGGGAACATCGGAATTACATTCGACATGGACACGATTATCAGCAAACTCAAGCAGTAGCTGGGGCAGGAGACCGCAGATGCTCACGAATCAAGACTTTCAGAGTTGGGAACTGCCCGGCATCTTCTCTCCATCGAAGATACATTTGGGAATGCAGGCACTACTGTGTGCCTTGGTCTTCTGCGGCAGTTCATCCATGCTGGCTGCAGCCGTCGGAGACGACGCCACCTGCATCTCATGTACGCCAGCGACCTCCTCTTCCGACACATCGCCGGCAGGACAGTGCTGTTGCTCGGTTCTACGAAAAGCGCAGCATTCCGGCCGTGGTCAGGATCACAAATCTGATCCGCCAGTTGGTTCAGGCCCGAGTACACCAAAGACTGTCCCCGCCCATCCCGGTATTTGCGGGCCAGAGAAGCGCACTTGTGCGGAACTGGCGAAAGAGGACTCAGAATACGTGGCTCTTGAGCAGGAAGCCAAGTATGAAGAATCCCAGGAGCATTGGGATGTCGCACAGGGAAAGTACTTGGACCTTGTCAAGAAAGCTAGGAACGAACAGGAACGGAAGAGTGCCGTAGAAGGGTACACTCGTGCAACAAACAAAGCTAAACGATGCGCAGCCGTAAGCCACTCATGTGCTGAGCAATCAGAATTCGAGGCCATCGAGAGCGACGCGAGGAATGAAGAGACTGCGAAGCATTGGGACTTGGCAAAATCGAAATACCTCGAAGTGCTAAAGAAGGCACGGAACGACGAAGAGCGCGCTCACGCGCGGATTGGCTATTCACGAGCTGCCGAGAAAACAGGAAGGTGGTGGTGGCTGTGGGGCCGATATTTTCCGCCCATCCGATGGTGGTATACGTACCATCTCGCGACTCTAGTGGCTTTGCTGATCTTGATTGGCTTTTTGGTATCTCCGAAGATCCTTGGAGGCACAGGAATCGTCGGCTGGACCGGGAAAGCCCTACAGAAGATCGCAATGCCACGGTTTAGTGGTCGCGCCCGCGTAATTGCTCCCGTCGGTTTAACCACGGATTCCCAAGCTCAATTATTTGCAGCGCAGTTGCCACATGGAGTAGAGGAGGTTCGTGCTCGATGGAGACGTGCGGGACTCAGTTTTCTCTCCGGGACCACAAGCCTCTTGTCCGTACCCTCGTCTCTAGCGGATCAAATCAGCAGTGAGTTTCCTGAGATAAAGGGCGTCAATTTGGGCAAGTTTCTAGCCTTCCTGTTTCTCTTGTCGCGCTACTTCAGCTGGCGGGTTGAATCTCAGGTGGCCTTTTGTCCAGGATTGCCGTCCGCTCCGAACGGACCAACTACTTCAGGACGCATGCGCTCTTACGCGTCACTGCGATGGGGTTGGTTCACTCGTGAAATCATCCGCATTGCCCCCAGAGCTTCGGACCAAAATGATGTGGACGTGGCCGCTTACGGCGTAGCAGCACGGATACTCGGAGCCGCGCAGAGAAGTTGGCGTTAAGCAAAATGAACGGAGTTGAGCAGATATGACTCTGAAACAGAAACGTGGCCTTGTCGAGCGCATTCGATTCTCAGACCCAGAGAGCTTTGGTTTATTCATGGATGCTCTCAGAGAGCTTCAAATCTATGAAGATGAGGCGTCAAAATCCGAGCCGGATCGCGATCGCCTAAAGTCAAATCTTGAGGTTGCGTTGGAGAGTCTTGAGAAGTGTTATGTTAGCTTTCCTGCAGATTTACTGCCCCGCTACTATCTTGGCATCACGTTGGCAATGCAGAACCAACGAGACTACGCCGAAGAGATCTGGAAGCGTCAGGCCGATCCTCAATCCTTGGCTCCTGGGAACTTTACTCCTTTTCCACGATTGCCGTGGCCGCTGCTGGATCGCGCCATAAGCCTTTTTGATGAACTCAGCGGTTGTGGCATACCGGAACTTGAGGTGTCCGCAAAGTTCAACCTCGCGCAGATGTACGTCCGACGTGACAAGAACGGCGATTTGGACAAAGCAAAGAGTCTACTGAACTCGCCCCATCGGGCACAGAAATATATTACGACTGCATGGGAGCAAGCAGGGAGGAGATTCTTCGGCATTGAGTCAGAGGCCCTGCGGACTGCCCAGCGGACATATGTAGAGACCTTGGCTCGGCGTTTTCAAGAACGAACTCTGATGGCCACAGTGGAGGGGCGGCTCGCCATGAGAAACAGCGAAGCGGGCCTGGACTCGTACAGTCTGTCGAAAGTGGAATTGGCAAAAGTCAGGGACGAGATCGACGGTGATACCGAAATACCTGCACACATCCGACATGACTTGCTGGCAGATTCGTGGACTAAGAGTGGTCGATTAGTGTACGAGGAAGCATTTTTTAAACCCGAGGCAACCAGACAGGAGACTCTCCGTCAAGCGGAGAGCGATCTCCGTGAGGCGCTAATGTATAAGCGTAATTGGATTCCGGCTCAGACATACCTCGCTCAGGTGTTTCAAGCGGAAGGTAATCTGCCGGCGGCCGCAGAACAGCTACAGTCGATTCTTGGAAAGCACTGACGCGCGCAGACTTCTGTTTAGCGACGAAAGCTTGGGCAAAGGACGTACGCGGAACGCGGCCCTAGTCTTTGCTCATGCTGAAGTCGCCCCATTTCCGAAGATCCATTGCGCATGTATTGGAATAGTTGTGGAAGCGAGTAACGGGACAAGATCCAGCGCTCCGATGGTGTTCCAACTACTGGTTCTTAGCGGGTCCTCGATAGGCGGCGAATGTGGTCGAAACGATGCATTTCGCGCTAATCGAGCGCCGTCTAACTCACAGAAAACACACGTGATCATCCCTTCCGCACGTCTTTGAAGACCGTGACGATCACCGGACCGCATGCGCTTCCGTGCCATCCCAATATAAACAACATCCGCCCATCC
>Ga0075029_100001736_pt1 | contig 12440 bp, 36 predicted proteins | sample LitLauG_LLR_2013_FD_71391 | JGI IMG/M metagenome (GOLD analysis project Ga0075029, IMG submission 71391) | Freshwater sediment microbial communities from North America - Little Laurel Run_MetaG_LLR_2013 | ecosystem: Environmental > Aquatic > Freshwater > Creek > Sediment | place: USA...
AGCGCTTCACGATGAGAACAATAAAGTACACCAATTTTTCCACGTTGAGTTTCCAATGAAGGCACAATGGGCAAGGGCAATGCCGTACTATCTCTACACCCACCACTTCGATTTTTGGAACAGCATGCTTATTTACATACCCAAGATTAGATTTTGTCCGCTCGAGACCAATAAAGAACTTCACACTTTCAAAATCAATATCCAAACAAATCTTAACGAACATGCTGCGGTATTACAATAATCACTCAATGAAACCTGCCAGACTTCTAGAACTCTATCGTTACCTAATGAGAAATCAAAAGGACTTCTGGTTCAATATCCTACCAGAAGAAGTACCCCCACCATCATCGGTATTAAGACAGCTCGAGAGATATACAAACGATGTTATCAGCGAGATTCAATAAATTGCCAGTTTTATCTATCAAAGAAACTTTTTCATTCATTGCCCAAACCATATCCGCCCAATGACAAACGAAGAATACAAAGAATTCATACACCGCGTCATTCTGGATATTCGCCATACGGAAATAGATCTGTGGGGTGCGTATGATTTTGAACCACCTGATACTTCACACATCCAGCTCGAAATAAATGAATCCAGACGAGCCCTCAATTCAAAAACAACGAGGTTGCAATGACGCTCCATCCTTACCGCTCAAAGATTGAACATGCGGACTACTTTCAGCGAAACCACAACAATTCGTTGATTGCTTTCCAAGAATTCAAAACAACCATAAAGTCGCTTCATACGGTGATAGAAATTTGGATCGATTACAGGCGGCTACAGCCATTCCTTGATTACAAGGCGATAGAAATCCAATGAAAAAACGCATGACGTATGCATCACTCCACGAATATCGCTCAGATGCTCGTCGTGTCGATTATTTGCTCGACAATCACGATGACCCATCAATCGATTTTTGGGGTGATTTTGTGGAGGTAAAAACAGATCCTTATAGATGGGAGTTTAAGTACGAAACCTTCCTTCCTGTACTTAACTCTAAGACACTTCAGGTTCAATAAAAGTCATGAAATATCCTGTGCCGTTCTCTGTCCACAATACCTACCGTGAAAAAATCAGACATCTTACTTATCTTTGCCTATATCACAATCATCCGTTGATCAACTTTCACGACTATGTTGAGCAACAGGAATGGGACGATCAGCAAGAGTCGGTCTGGATCTGCTACAAGCCCATTCTTTCCATCCTCAACTCCAAAGCAAGAGATCTTCAGTGAAAAGCATCTTGCCAATAAAACCTTTAGCTGCTGAGTTTATGCTGCGCCCTTACATTCTCTATTTTATCGATAAGATGGATAGGTATTATGATAAGATGCCTATGACAACGTTTCCGTTTCCAATCACAAAATTCAAACCAGCGTACAAAAATGCTCTCAATTGCAAAGCAAAGGAGATCCAATGATCCGATCGTTTGCCGTCGTAAAACTTCTCTATTACATCGAACGTTATCACGAGGATATCAACATCCGCCTGTCCTCACTCCAGTCGATTAGAGCCAAGTCCAAGCGAACTCTTGATTCCAGGGCGGCTGAAATTCAATAGTTTTGCGCCCGTGATGATTTTATGCTATCATTAGGCATATCAATGCATTCTAGAGTCACATGAAGAAGTCAAGAGCTTTCTACATCAATGAGCTCTGCAATGAAGAAAAGCTGAAAAAGCTCGAAGATCTTCATGAGGAGTATCGTTATTACACGCAGTTAGGCATCGATACGATGCTCGAGCGGCATGTCTTGACTTTTGATTGGATGAATTATGCCGACACACAGGCTTTCTTTCCAAGACCCAAGGCAGATAACGGAAAAATACTAAATTCAAACTTTGCAGAACTTGCTAGAAGACATGCCATCGACACAGTTTCTGCTTGGGCTAGTGCCATTTATCAAAGAAAACTAAAATCTCATATCTATAAGCTTTTCAAAAGCGATCAAATCTCTGAAAAAACAAAAATTCAACTTTGTACGATTGGAAAATACCTCGTTATTGAGCCTTCCAATACTGTAACGCAAGAAGCGCTTGATCTCTATTGGTCCTTGTTGCTTGATGAAAAGCTTTGTGGCAAGCCTCCACAAGTTTCAAAACGATTTCCTATGAGGCTCAATGCCAGCACAGCAAAGCTGCAAATGGCAACAAGCGCTAAAGCCACGGATATTTGGCTTTCTATCGCCACTCTTGAACTAAGAAAAAGAATCGACATTCCACTTAAATCTAATCCTTATATTAAGGACGTATCAGAAGTTACCGGTGGACTTCTTCTCTGCAAAGATAAAAAAGGCAGATACAAGATCCAAGCCGTCGAAAGAAAAGAATACCAAATTCCAGAGATTTCAGGAACAAAAGAAATAGGAATTGATGTAGGTTTAAATGTCATAGCCGCCATGTCAGACGGCAGGCTCTATGGTGAAGATTTTAAACCTAAATTCGACTGTCTGCGCAACAATATTCTTTCCATCAGAGCTAATCGTCAAAGACAAAATCTAAGAGAAGACTCTCCTAGATTGATGGCTCTTGAATTCAAACTCTCCGAAATGATGAAGACGGTCATGGGTGAAATATCCAATGACATCATCAAACAATACCCAGATACGGTCTTTGTACTTGAAGATCTAAATCTCAACGGGTCAAGAGGTCAAAAGAGATTTGTCTACAGAGCCCTCTATCGTATTCTTTGCCAGAAGGTTGTGGTCAAGACTCGCAACCCAGCCTACACTTCACAGACTTGCCCTGACTGCGGTTACGTAAGTCATAAGAACCGCAAGGGGACCAAATTCGTATGTCGTTGCTGCGGAGCAGCCCGACATGCTGACGTGGTGGGAGCTATCAATCTTCTCAGACGTTCTGAGGACAAAGAGATTAATAGCGTTGAGCACTACAAACAGATAGAAACGATTCTGAAGGCTCGATTCAGGCACCGTAGGTGCGTGACCAGAGCCTCAGATTGTACCGATGTATTTCCAGATACATCAGAGCTACCATCGCTAAGCCAGGGGCTTACTACCAGGGTATTATCTTAATGATAAGACTGGCACAGCTTCAAAGATTCTTTTGTTTTGGGACAATAGGATTGGGCGATTCATAGAGTTCGATTTCAATAACATGGGTGAAATAAACCCACCCCTCCAAACCCGTACGACAATCATGTTCAACTTTGATGCTCTTTCCTTACAATGACCTCCATCCATTCAAAAAACTATTCCGTCGTTCGCTATCTTTTTTATCCACACCAAGAGCTGTGGCAAGAACTTTTTGGTGAGTTTCTGCTTGCCCCCTCCGACATTACAAACTCAGTGCGACACAAGGTAAAACATCGTCTCAACCTTAAAACGCTTGTGTTTCAATGAAACGACAATTTCTCAACCCTTGATATCCGATGATGTATCCAGAGCCCAATAATCTGCTTACCTATCTCTATCGTTATCACTGGCATCTCTACAACGCCATCTTTTGTACCATGCACTATCATAAGAATCATTTCACACAACAAAATCTCGCCCCGTACGTGAAACGGTTTCTTGAACCTCTCACACTTCACATACAGTGAATCTGAAACTTATTTGCTTCCCATGGAACTCAACTTGAAAACGCTCGTGCTTCAATGATTTATCATGACAACTCAATACCACTACTGAACTATCTGTATCAAAATCATTTCATTGTTTGGGCAGTGATCACCATAAAATTAAACAAAGATTTCAACCCCTCTCACTATCCAAAATATCTGGTCGTAAAGCATATGAGAGAAATGCTTGACCCAGAAAGCGTCACCATCCAATGATCAATCCAACGGTTGACTGTCTACTTCGCTATCTTCTTCGTTATCGCCATCCTCTTTACAGCACCATCTTCAATTCCATACAATCCAATGCGAACGATTTTAAACGATACAATTTTGCCCCGTGCGTAAAACTCTATCTCGAATCACTGACGGTCTCCATCCAGTAATCCCTTGCTCAGCCATAGAAGAATGTGGTATGCTCAATCTCCAGTAGAGACACGCACAAGCCCTTTCACACAAACAGCTCATCCAATGAAGCCAGCCCTGTTTCTCACGCCATCCTTAGAAAATTACCTATTCCATTGTCGCAACGAACACGAACAGCTTGGTAGGATCGTAAATGCCTATTATCATCACATGTGGGATGATGAGAATTGGAAAAAATTCATTCATTCTCCCACCACTCAAAAAACCATGGCAAAACAAATTAGAAAAGTTTTCATTCTCTATACTTTGAACATTCAATGATTCAAAACCACATCCTTTTTTCCTATACAAAATCTTACTATCCAGATTTGTGGAAAGTGTTCTTTAGAAGCATGCCGGTAAAAGTACATACCATGTTCAAAATTTACAAAGCAACGGTTATACGCTTTGAAATAGAAAAACACTTACGGACAAAGCCTCTTGTCATCCAATAAAAGTGGTACAAAGCTATGTGCGAAGAAAGCACCTACTCCGGTGCTTTCACGACTATCTCATTTGGTACAACCAACATGCACTATCTCTACACTAGCTCTATCGCCATCCCTCTGTGCTATCATCGTCGCTACTTCGATATGTACCATCGAGATCCCTATTTTTTCAAATTCCACCATCCTCTTTGGCGACTCGCAATGCAAAACGATTTCAGCTATGTCGATTATCAGTACCACCTGAACTCAACAACCATCCGCTTGCAATAGTTCCAATCTCCATGGTCTGTGCCCATCGTTTCTATTTCTACAATCCACAAAGACTTTATACCTACATTTCTTTCTATCACGTAACAATCTGGCTTGATATTCAGCAACAGCCCATCCCATCATCTCAAGAGACTTTTTACCTCGTCGAATACAAGGTACATCAATGGTACAAAGAATGGTACGCTCTCAACAAAATTCCATGGATCCGATCCAAACTCAACCAAAACACAATCACGTTTCAATGAAACATACGTCCGAACATGTAGAAAAAATTTTAGTCAAATGCGAATGCTCTTTCCCTCTCTTCAAGGCTCAGCCCACGCCATGGGAATCCATTTGTATCTCGCCCGCTACTACGATAAACTTTATTTCCGGTATCAAAACCTCTCCAGCAACAAACGAAGCCGACTTCAACAAATGCAATGTGACTTGAACCAAATCACAAATTCATTTCAATAGACCATGCCAAACTATCCAACATTCTTGAATACATGCCATATCCGACTTTCCATCGTCCCTGTCAAATTCTACGCTTACATCGGACATCATTATTCGGAGCTGTTTTTTGAATACCAATGCGCACTTTCTCATGAAAAACCTCTCGAATTCATGCGCTTCAGATTAAACGAAATGACAGCCCCTCTTCAATAGGATGCCCAAATGACAATCAAAAACTATATCAACAAGTATATCGAATGTAGAGTAGCCAGAATAGCACAGAGCAAAAGACGTTTTGCCATCTGCTATTATGAGGTGAAAATCGAACTGGTTCGCCATGTCAACACATTTGCATCCCTCATGCAATAATACTCAGCCCCTTTTCTAACTATCAGGAAATACACAAAAGGATCTCTTCACCATGGGCTTGTATCGAACAATCCGGTTTTTCAAAGATTCCCACTATATCTCCACACGTCATCACTTCGTAGTCATCAATGGGACCGAATATATTGCTTCAAGACCGACAATGAATGAGGTGTTTTCCAAAATCAAAAAAGACTCAAACAACGCCATCTCCACAATCCAATGACCTACTTTGCCATGACCTATTTTTCCTATAACTCGTATGACTTATTCATGGAGGATTTTTTCCTTCGAAAAGATCTCGACTATACTATACGCTCCCGCTCCATAACATCCCCTGCACGACAACATTTAAAATTCCATCGCAAGCGAGCGCGCACAATCAATCAATCTCCAAAACAAATAGAGAAAATGACCAACCAGATTCTTGTCGGTTTTCAATGATGTCCGAAGATATCACCCAACGCAGTCTTTATCTGTCTACGCTGTCTCTTAAAATCAGTATCGATTTTATGCGCCTTGGATATCTGCCACGAAATCATTCTACGAAAATCAAGAAACAATCAAACCAATGTACATGCATTGTTCAATGAAAAGTTCGCACATGCAACATCTTAGCCAAAACAAGCAAAGTTTCCTTATCCATCAGATACAAATTTCACTCGATATCAATCTCAGTATCAAAGATGCCGACTATTTACCTTTAAGACACAAGAAGCGTCAAAAAAGGCAAACGCAACGACAATCTAACGAACTTTCTTACCTCATTCAATGAAAGGATTTTCCATGCAACATGTTTTTCAAAAAGAAATCTCCTTGGCAGACATTCGATACATTGGCAAACCCTATTCAAGGATGAGCCCAGACGAGCAAAAATCGTATATTCGTTGGATTGATCTACTCCTACGAAATATGGTCGGTGGTAATGGGATCAATGACACGCATTATTCTCTTTATCCTTTCCACCTATATGGCGAAAATACAGTCAAAAAGCGTTCCAACGAACTTTCCCACATCATCCAATGACTCGTAGTTTCTATAGCCTTGCATGGAAAAATCCCTATATCTCTTTTGATAAAGTCTACAACAGAAAAGCACTCGTCCTACAATGAATACAGAAGACAAAAATTGGAACTTTGCGTTTTTCAAATATGCCTTGGCTTGCAAAGGCGTTGTCTTCCATGAGATTGTCTATAGAGCCAAGCCCGATCCCAAAGAGATACGAAAAACCTCCAATCGTTTCACTGGCATACTCCAATGACAAAAGAATATTTTTGGACACCGTTTGCGCTCATTGCTCTGTTCGAAATCACACCCCGTAATGATTTATCGCCTTTCCATTTGTTGTCTTTCCAGAAAAGATATAACCTTTACACTTTGGTAATCCAATGAAAGAATGGGTGTGGAGACCTTTTAGATTCAATGACGGCTTCTATCCCCCTATCCCGTGCGATCTTCCGCTTTTCCGGAAAAGCCATAATCTACAAGCCCTTTTAATCCAATGACAACCGAACAAGACAAATGGGTTCAAGCCCTGTTTCCCTATATTATGGCTTGCCACGGTCATGAATTTCTACCTGTCCACTATGATTCTAAAAAAGTTCAGCAGACCTCCAACCAATTTACCAACATCTTTCAATGAGCCGAGGATTCGCGACCTATCACACCTATCACACCTACAAAGATCTCCTGGAACTCTATACACAATCCTTTTTCCGCCCCTTCAAAGTTCCACCAAAGATCGCATGGCAAGCCCCCACCAATATACGCAATGCCGCCGACATCGTTCAACAACTCAAAATGAATCTCAATTACTCCACAACGCTACTTCAATGATCCCTTATCCAAACAAACTTCTCGCAGGCACCGTCTTCCACCCCAAATTCGGATGCTTCTTCACAAGCCTATCCCCATCATTCATCGCGCTCGAGCGATATTACTGCGACCAAAATATGCATCTGTTAATTTTGTGGTTTTCTATGCCACACCCTGAACTCTGTCCCGATCTTACAGACCGAGTCTCCGCAAGAACCAACTTCCTCACCAACGACTTCCAATAAACAAATCGTTCACGTAATATGAACATCCAGCAACAATGACCACATTGCCATTTCGTCTGAGACCAACCTATCCAAGACCTACCTATACAAGCATGAAGACGCTCATGGGCATCCGCTATTTTTACCTAAAACAAAACCGAGACCTTTGGTTTTCTTTGCCTTCTGATGATCTAGAGCTATTCGATAGGCGAATTGAAATTCCTTTCAAACTCAATGCTCTTTGCTCAAAACTTCAATGAAACAGACAATGGGTTCATTGTTCGTAACACCCTTCTTCGTGTATATCCGCCAACATTAGGATCTCAAATTCAGCGTCACATGCTCGGAACACCCCAACATCCCCATCAACGATGTATCCGATTTCCTTATCCATTTATATAAGGAAATTCGGTTCCTCAACAACGCGCAAACCAACGATCTACAATGAGCACAATGATCTACTCAACCCGGCGCGATGGATCTTTTCGCGTGTATTTCTCCTACATCCAACTCCACCGATACTTTTATAGACAAAATATCAAGATGCACGAAATAACCAATGCTCCCTCTCATCAGCTTCGTTACATCACCGATATAAAGACGTACACCAATTGCCATGCCGCGGCATTCCAATGAACCCCTTTCCATTTTCAATATACAAGCCCACTTCCAAAAATCCGTATTGCCTGTCTTCGTTCACAATGATACGCTGTATCTGCCCGGTCACTCGTTCGTCTACGAACAGCTCAACCAAGTCACCCTCGCGCTCCAATAACCTAAACCCTGATGCTCAACAACTACAAATCCACACAATATCCACAATATGCCACCCTCACCAACCACCTCTACGAATTCTATCCTGATATATTTGAAGATCTTTATTCCTCAATGAATACACTTGAATTTTGGACACCCGCCCTCTTGTCCTACATTCTGAAAAACAAAGACGTTTATGAGCAGTGTCAGCGCGCCTTCAGAACAACTCGTTCTTACTTCAACCAATTCTGCCGAAACCAGGTCCAATGAACTACTACTGCCCACCTCCAATGAGGCGCCCCTATGCACTTTATGAGTTTGATAGCGCTTTTCACATAATTCGTTCCGAAACTCTGAAAAGAGAGGAGCGAAACATCCGAAAATTCAATGCATTTCCAAAAATTAACTCCAACCAAATCTGCCGCGAACAAATCCAATGAAGATCATTTACCTTATTTATAGCCCCACATCCAGGTTTTGGTCCTTGAGCCTATCCCCTGATATCGCACAACACAATCCACAAATTCAACAACCCGCACAAGTCCTCCAAGAGACCTTTAACAAAACATGCCTAAGACAGATCCAGTGAAATATGTATATCTCATTCACAGCCCCCTGTCTTTTCGCATGGCGGACACTTCCAGCTATACTCTCTCCGACTCTTGGCACTTTAGTCTTTCTAACCTTGCGCAGCCACATAGGCTTGTTGTATTCCACACACAATCGATAAAAATAACCTACAATAACCTGGGTCTCCAACTTTAATAGCAGCTTTCACCATGCAACTCTCTCAATTCCATAAAGAATATCAGAACCGCGACATACGCCGCGCAAGACAACCCTTTCAATCTTGCTACAACCAAATCACCCTTGGAATCCAATGATCTACCACTCGTCTTCTATCCTTGACACGAATTCTATACCGATCTTTTTGAATCCATCTGCAACCATCCCACTTTTGATTACATTGTTGTCCAATCACAACGCTATCTCAACACACTCTGCCAAGAACAAATCCAATGACCTCCTTTTCGCGTTACGTCTACAAACTCTACCCCAGTCTTTTTCACCATTTATATAACAACCTCCAATCATTCTCCCTTTTGAAGTTATCGAAAATCCATCTCAACGCACTTTGCCAACAAATCCAATGAAGCTAAAACACTCCCCTATCTATTGGTCGAAATCCATTGCTTCCTATTTCCAACATTACCACAATCGCCTGTATCTTACCTTCCTCTTCTTTCAAGAGGTTCGCTTTGATAGCTTGCTCGATGAACTCACCACAGAAATCCAATAAAAAAACCATGATAACAATAACAGAAGAAGACTACAACCGCATTGCTCGTTGGCAAATAAGGAGAGAGAGAATACTGATAGATGCCAAACACCACACAGACGCTCATAGAAAAATGCTGGAGTACCTGAGAAAGTACAATTATTCCCCTCTCCTCAAAACAACAAGCTTTCTTATCTTCGATGAGAAAAACGATTGCTTCAAAATGGGTCCCTACTTCGCCATCCAAATCTTCGGTCCCGTCGCACTCACGATTCAATGAAACACAACTGCAAATATTCAAAAATTCACAGGCAAATAAACAATTATCTGCGAAAATGCCATTCTGTCATATCTTACAGACTTCACCGAAGAACTCCTGAGTGAAGCCGAAGCAGACATCTTTTCGCCCTTCCATGACGCCATGATCGACCTCTCCTACCACGAGTTCGTCGCCCTCGCTCTCAATTTCCTCGCTAGCCAAACCCAATGAATGCAAATTCAAGCAACATCCAATGACCATTCTTCAATCCATCCATCACTACTTTGCACAACACCCTTGCGATTACCTTCGTGTAAACTTTCCCATCTCATACGAACCTCTCTATCACCAATACAGCTGCCTAAAAGACGAGCTCAAACACCGTGGCGTGTTGTTCGAAATCTCCTATTTTAGGTTCGGAACTATCGCACTCAATTCCCTCTCCATCCAAATCCAATGAATTTTCAGCGTCTAAGCGCCATCTGTGACTACCTGGACCGAAACCACTGGAAATACCCCTATCAACAATACCAGAGCGAAAGACGTAGACGCCTTCACACATCCTCAGATCCTTATCTGTCCTACTTCAAATTCTGCGAATATACCCTCAATCAACTCTGCAGCCAATTCCAATGAACTACTATTCCTTCCTTCTTACCCGATACATAGGAAAATACCATCCCGCCCTCTGGCAAATGTATCTTCAACAATCCGCGCATTTTTCTCACACCTCCTTCGCTGAGCTTGCTAACTTCTTGCTCAATGAATTCACCTCCCAACTCCAATGAGAAAAAACTATTTTTTCCACTACATGGCAAACTACCCATGCCTGTGGCAAATCTATAACCAACAATCGCCGCAATTCTATCACCTGTCCTTTACCCAAATCTACGCCATCTCTTTTAATCAGTCTACCTCCCAACTCCAATGAATCCTGTCTATCGTCGCGCTCTCGACTCTATCCAACAAAACTATCCGATGATTCTTAGACCAAGACGCATATACTCCTCCACCGTTTGCGAAAAATACATTAGAAAACATCACCCAGATCTATGGGAAATCTGGATCCGACAACCCCCGCATTTCTCTCACCTGTCCTTCGTCGAACTCTCCAACATCTTGCTTAATCGACTTTCCTTCCAAATCCAATGAAATGCACCTATCTACGCACTTTCGAATGTGTCCGGCAACATTATCCCACCCTATGGAAAATATATATCAAGGGACTGTCGCGAAAAAGATCGGGACCGCCACCCCCCCTCACACTTCTCAATCAATTTACCTCTGCACAAATCCAATAACACCCTCATCATCCAATGAAAATTATCACCAACAAAACACAAATCTTAATCGGTGAACCCGACCCCGAATCCCCATTGCTAACATCTTACCCACACTCTCCTTATCCTCGCCTCTATCATATCGTAGAAATCTATCACATCAACAAATTTGCTGACTTCAAAGCCTTCCGCACCAGAAGCAAACAAGATACATTTATCCACAACTGCCTCACCAACAAAATCCAATGAACAACTCCATCAAAAAATTCCATCGATGGAAAAAACAAATACACAACAGCTCCCCGCAAGAAATTCTCCATATCTCCGAACTCCTACAACATATCACACTCAACTTCCTCAAGTCACCTTACGAATCACATAACGGAAAAGATCCCGATTCCTTCGCCACCCTCAACTTCCTCACCACACTCCTACAATGAAAGTATCTATCCATGACCTATATGCCCTTTTTCAAAGAACGCTTGACTATGTACAACGATACCCTTACCATCTCACCTCAACTCCTGAGGTATTATGAGCTCGCCCTCATCGATCAACATATCCCCAGACGATCCCTGCGACCCATCGTTCATAAATTCCTCTCCATCCTCATCCAATGAAAAACAATGATCTATAACAAAGAACTCAACCTCGCCCCTTACCTCCTCTATCATTACCAACAACAACTCCCCTCCCTCTCCAAATCTGAAATCTCGAACTACCTCACTACCCGATTGCAATGACCCCTACAGACCTTTCAAAATTTTTAATACTCTCACGCCCCAAGTCCAATCAATCCTACACCTATACCCACACCTACGACTATAGATTTTGGACAATTTTACCACATTGGAGAAGATTGAAATACGCTAACAAATGCAATTCCCTCACACTCCCTATCCAATGAACTACGAACAACATTTCAAACATACCCTCCTCTACCCCACCATCAGAAAACTTTATCCCCACGCCCTCCATCACGCCGGCAAAATCTTCCCACTCTCTTTCGCAACCTCCCAAATCAACTCCCACTTCCTTCAACTCAAACAAATCCTCCGCAACCTCACCCTCCATATCCAATGAATGCAAATTCAAAAATGTCGCCACCACCTATCCTAACAGAAACTGAAACTCCACTGCGCCCACTCGAAATCATCCTCGATTGGAATCCATTTGAACAACATTGGATATCCTTTAAAAAAAGACACTGCAATCGACAAACCCTCCGAATCCAATGAACAATGAACAATGAACAATGAACAATGAACAATGATCCACGCTACAAAGATATCCATCTCTACTATTATATCGTACAAACTTCA
>Ga0075029_100001737_pt1 | contig 12435 bp, 12 predicted proteins | sample LitLauG_LLR_2013_FD_71391 | JGI IMG/M metagenome (GOLD analysis project Ga0075029, IMG submission 71391) | Freshwater sediment microbial communities from North America - Little Laurel Run_MetaG_LLR_2013 | ecosystem: Environmental > Aquatic > Freshwater > Creek > Sediment | place: USA...
GCCCAGATGGTGGTGGCGGAGGTCCCGGTGGACACGCCACTGGTCTCGTTGAAGTCAACCTCAGGGGGCCATACCGGAGCGGCGGGCCAGAGCAATTCGACGTTCGTCGGACCGGCACCGGTGACGCGCGAACGCACGAACCACGCACCGTACGTGTGCGCGACGCCGCACTGGCACAGTCCGCCGGCGACCCATTCGCCGCCGTACGCCGGGTCCTGGAACGTGTTGAGCGACAACAAGCCACCGCCAACCGTTACATGTGAATCCGCCCACTGAGCGCCGGCGTCGCCACCGGGCGTGCCCGAGTAGGTGAACCAACCACTGGGCAACGACGAGCCGTTGAAGTCGGTGACGTAGCTCTGCGTGTAGCCCGCCATCGCTGTGGCACTTGGCGGCGCCAATCCCGACGGATCAGAGCTTGATGGGTCGCCGACCGGATAAGGCGGACCGGCAGCCACAGGTGTCGTCGTGGTGGTCGCCGGTGAGGTCGTGGTCGTCGGCGCGCCCGTCGTCGAGGTGGTCGGCGCACTTGAGGTCGTGGTGGTCGGCGCGCCGGTCGTCGAGGTGGGGATCGGCTGGGTGGTCGTCACCACGGGAACCGTCGTCGACACACCGAGTGGCTGGGTGGTCGTGGTTGGCGCACGGTGGTGGCGGATCTGAGAGTTGTGCAGCGTGAAGACTCCACCGGCCGAGCCCTGCAGCGCGGTCGCCAAGTTCGAACTGGCGTAGCCGTTTGTTGAGGCGTTCGCCGCCAGTCCAATGGTGGAAAGGATGATCACCGAAACGGCAGAGAGCGTGACAAATGTCGGCACGCGCCTCGTGGCCAAACTTCTAATTGTTCGAATCGCCCTTGCGTTTTCCATATCTCCAAGTTCGTCCACCAGAAACAAACCGGCACCTACGCGATATCAACAATTGGTCAAATCCAGCTCCTGCCGAGATCCCAACTCGCGCCTCCGTTTCAGCGGCGCGTCGAGACTTCCGCTGCGATCGGGGGTGAATTCCTAGGCATGCCGGCCCGCGTCGTACACCTGGTCGCCGTGCGAAGCGGCTTAGTCGCCTATTGACTTGTAGGCCAACCAAGCGTCGGACACGATACGCTCCAGGTCCGATCGAGTCGGTCGCCACCCGAGCACCTCAGCCGCACGACCATTGCCCGCTACCGCAGCCGCCGGGTCGCCCGGGCGTCGCTGCACGTAGCGGACGTCGAAATGAACCCCGGTCACGCGCTCGATCATCTCCACCACTTGGCGGTTCGACGAACCGACACCGGTGCCAAGGTTCAGTGTCAACCCTTCGTGTTCTGCCAGGGCCTCGATGGCGAGGGCGTGCGCGTCAGCGAGGTCACTGACGTGGACGTAGTCGCGAACGCACGTGCCGTCGATCGTGGGGTAATCGCTGCCGAAGATCTCTAGGTGGTCTCTCCGACCGGCGGCCACGTCCATCGCGATCGGAATCAGGTGAATCTCGGGGTTGTGCCGTTCAGGATGCGCAATCGTGCCACCGGCGGCGTTGAAGTATCGAAGTGTGGCAGCTCGGAGTCGACCACACTCGACGAGCCAACGAAGACCCTCCTCGACCATGAGCTTCGACTGACCGTAAGGACTGTGGGGAGAGGTCGCGCGATCCTCGCCAATGGGCATGACGTCCTGGTCGCCGTACACGGCGCACGACGACGAGAAGACGAATCGCTCGGTTCCCACGCTGATCAGCGCTTCGAGCAATCGGAAACTGGAAGCGACGTTGTTGGAAAAGAAGGTTTCAGGCGTCTTCATCGACTCCCCGGGTTCGATGCGGGCAGCAAAATGGACGCAGGCTTCGATGGGTCCCAGCGAACGAATGAGCTCACGATCCCCGCAGTCCCCTTCGACGAACGTCGCCTTCGACGGAACGTTGTCGATTCGCCCGGATGCGAGGTTGTCAAGGGCGACGACGTCGTGGCCCTGGGACACGAGCAGTTCAGCGGTCGTCGAACCGATGAACCCCGCCGCGCCGGTGACCAGAATCCTCATCAGTTCATACCTTGCTCTCGCACTTCCACGCTGTGCTCGACGTCGAATGCCTCGTAAGGCCAAAGTGCGCGTCGCCTTCGATGCATGCAACGACCATAGTCATCGACGCAGACGCGAACCCGCACTGCTTGTCACCAGCACTTACGAACAGCCATTACGAACGCGTTACAGAACACACAAATTGTTCTACGACTTCACACAGCGCCCTCCCAGGGTTTTCACAAACCACACACCGAGACTGGTGATGTTCGGAACCGTTCGGATGAATTCAAACGAAAGGCAACGTATGTACACCACGAAGAAGATGCGAATGACCCGCGGGGCGAGCGCAATCATCGTCTCGCTGGGACTCGGTCTCGGCTCGGCCGGAATCGCCGCCGCTGGTACGTCCCACGACGATCACGGATCAGATGGTCATCACCACGGCTCGCACCACGCGACCTTCGTCGAGGGCACCGTGACGGCGCTCGGCACCAACACGGTGACGATCTCGACCCACAACGCCACGCCGGTGCTCTACACGACCACGGCGACGACCACCTACTTCGAAGGCAAGACCGCGGTGACCGTGGCCGCCCTCGCGACCGGTGAGAACGTCGACCTGTGGTTGACCGCGACGGCACCCCAGACGGTGACCAAGCTGGCCATCGACCTGACCTCCTTCGAGGGCAAGGTGAGCGCGATCAGTGGCAACACCATCACGCTCGGCACGTCGAACCCGCGCACCGTCAACGTCAGCGCCACCACCACCTACAGCCTCAAGGGTGCCGCCTCCACGTTGAGCGCCATCACGGTCGGTAGTTGGATCGACGCTTCGGGCCTGCTCGGTTCGAACGCCACCACCCTCAACGCCCTGAGCGTGACCATCCACCCATAGGGCATCAAGGTGACGTCCGACATCGCAGTCGATCGTCGTACAGCGCCAAGTAGCGACTAATCCCCGCAGACTCGTCGTCGAGTCCGCGGGGATTAGTCGTTGTCAGGCACTTCTTCGCTTAGCCGAAGACCTTCTTATACGCGATCTGCACCGATGCCGCAGGCGACTTCTCGCTGACCTTCTCACCCCACTTGGTGAACAGCGTCAGCCCGCTGCCGGTCTTGCTCGTGATGACTTCTCTCAGAGGAAGCGTCGACGATCCCGAGGAGAAGGACATCACGCTCGAGGTCTGCACTGACGAAGCGGTCGCCTTGGTGACCCACGAGAGATCGAAGACCTTCTTGTTGTAGAGCGTCGTCGTCGTGAGAGACGTGCCGCTCGCCGCGGGCAGCATCGTGGCGAAGACCGGAGTGGTGAGATTCGACTTCAGATTGGCGTACGGCGAGGTACCTGCCTTCATCGTCAGGTACTTGGAGCCCAACTTCTTCTGCTGGGCGGCGGTGAGGCCCATGATGTTGATGAGACCGGTCTTGGAGCCACTCAGGTACGCATAGGTCGGCGTTACGACAATCGTCACCTGCTTGTCGCCCGACGTGATCGTCTCCATGCCGCTGTTGAGGCCGATGTCGACGACGACTTTGCTCGACGTCGTGCCGGCTTTGCTCGTCACGACCACGTGCACGCCCGACTGCTTCAACATCGACGCCTTGGCCGCTTTGAGGACTGACGCCGCCGTATCGGCGCTCGATGCCCCCGCCGTCAAGGGAGCCGAGCTGAGAGCGACGGCGATTCCGAGGGTGAGTGAGAGCATGGGGATTCGACGGGGGCGTAACAAGGACATGACGAGAGCCTAGGAGGTGGCGACGTGGCGCAGTCGTCGCCCAGTCGCTCACTGGCACATTGCGGCGTCCGACTTCGTGACGAACATCGACCAACGCCCTTTCGTCGCCTCGGCGCAGCCGGTGGGGGCTCCAGACACGCCCGAGGAACCCGACGTCAGGTGCACGAGGGCTGTGCGGTCCGGTCAAACGTATGCTCGAAGTGACACCGACACGAAGGAGGGGCCACGACCACGACCACGACCACGACGACTCCCTTCGACAAATGGCGCGCCGCTTACGATGCGTCACCGCGGCGAAACGCGACCTTCACGACGATGTCGGGCATCCCCCTCGAGGCCGTCTACGGGCCTCCGGACGGTGCGTTTCCCGGTCAGTTCCCCTACACCCGCGGTCTGCACGCGTCGATGTACCGCTCGCGACTATGGACGATGCGGATGTTCGCGGGCTTCGGTACCGCGATCGACACCAATCGACGCTTCAAGGAGATCATCGCCGCCGGCGGCACCGGCCTGTCGACTGCCTTCGACATGCCCACCTTGCTCGGCCTCGACTCCGACGACCCGATGGCTCGAGGCGAAGTGGGGCGCTGTGGCGTCGCCATTGACAGCCTGGCCGACATGCGCGACCTCTTTGCGGGCATCGATCTGGCCACCATCACGACGTCGATGACCATCAACAGCCCGGCCGCGGTGATGCTTGCGCTGTTCGTGGCCCACGCCGAGGAGGCGGGCGTGTCGCGCGCGCGACTCGGCGGCACGTTGCAAAACGACATCTTGAAGGAGTACCAGGCCCAGAAGGAGTTCGTCTTTCCCCCGCGCGCCTCGATGCGCCTCGTGCGTGACACCATTGCCTTCACCGCGGCCGAGATGCCGAAATGGAACTCGATCTCGGTCTCGGGCTACCACATCCGCGAGGCCGGTGCCACAGCCGTCGAGGAACTGGCCTTCACCTTGGCCAACGGCTTCGCCTACCTGGAATTGGCCCGTGAGGCGGGGCTCGGTGTCGACGAGGTGGCGCCGCGACTGTCATTCTTCTTCAACGCCCACATCGACTTCTTCGAGGAGATCGCCAAGTACCGTGCGGCACGTCAGCTCTGGGCCACCTGGACGAGGGACCACTACGGTGCGATCGACCCGCGCAGCCACCAACTGCGCTTCCACACCCAGACCGCCGGCGTCTCACTCACGGCCCAGCAGCCCGAACTCAACATCGCCCGAACTGCTCTTGAGGCGCTGGCCGGCGTCCTGGGCGGCACGCAGTCGTTGCACACGAACTCCATGGACGAGGCGTTGGCGCTGCCGAGCGAGAAGGCGGCGCGAATCGCCTTGCGCACCCAACAAGTCATCGCCTACGAAAGCGGCGTCGTGCACGTAGCCGACCCGTTGGGCGGCTCCTACTTCGTCGAGGAACTGACGAACGAGATGGCTCGCCAGGCCGAGGTGATCTTCGACGAGATCTTGGCAATGGGCGCGGGTTCGATGCTCGAGGGTTGCATCCGTGGCATCGAAGAGAACTGGTTCCAGGGCCGTATCGCCGATTCCGCCTATCAGCTCGAACGCTCCTTCAACGACGGCACGAGGATCGTCGTGGGCGTCAACGACTTTCTCGAGGGCAACGACGACAAGGACCTCGAGATCCTGCGCATCACCAACGCCGACGAGACCCGCCAGCGCGAGCGCCTCGCGAGCGTTCGTCGCGGACGAGACGAGGCTGCGGTCAGCGCTGCTCTCGAGACCCTGGCGAGCGACGCGACCGACCCCGAGGTGAACCTGATGCCGGCGTTGATCAACGCGGCGCGAGCCCAGGCGACACTCGGCGAGATGATGGGAACGATGGAGAAGGTCTTTGGCCGTCACGTGGAGGTGCCGACCCTGTGAGCGTCAGGGTCCTGGTCGCCAAGGTCGGTCTCGACGGTCATGACCGGGGTATCAAAGTCGTGGCACGACTGCTGCGCGACGCCGGCATGGAGGTCGTCTACACCGGACTGTTCCAGACACCCGAGACGGTCGCCAGCGCCGCGGTCCAAGAGGACGTCGACGTGGTCGGACTCTCAATGCTCTCGGGCGCGCACCTCACGCTCGCGCCCCTCGTCGTTGAGGCGCTGCGCGAGCGCGGGTCCGACGTGCCGGTCGTCGTCGGGGGCATCGTGCCGAGCAACGACCTCGACGAGTTACGCGCGGCGGGCGTCGCCGCGGTCTTCGGACCCGGCGCCAGTGCCGAGGAGATGGTCGCGACCATCAACGAGCTCGTGGCGGCCAGGGCCGGTTGATCAGCTCGCCGTGATCAGGTTCAACTTGGTCGGCCAGTTGTTGAGGGCCTTCGTGGGATCCGACTGGAGCACGTCGTGCAACATCGACGCGTAGACGTCGCGAAAGTCGGTCGTCACGGCGAGGTCGCCGCCGACCAATTGGGTCAGTGACGGCTGTTCTCCGTACAGTCCACCAGCGACTCGCGCGCCCGCGACGAACACCGGCGCCGACGTCCCGTGGTCGGTGCCGTGCGATCCGTTGGCCACGACGCGTCGACCGAACTCGGAGTAGACCATGACGACGACATCGTTCGCTCGCGGAGAGGTTGCGAGCTGGGTGAGCAGTCCTGACACCGCCTCCGAGACGTTGCCGAGCAGCGTGTTCTGTTCGCTCAACTCGTCGGCGTGCAGGTCGAAACCGCTCATCGTGACCGAGTAGACCCTCGTCGGAACGTTCGCTGCGATCAAGTTGGCGACCACGTCGAGCTGTTGACCCAGCGCCGACGCCGAATTCGGTGGCGCGTTCTTCAGGACCGGGCTCACCGTCGCGGCCACCTCGAAGAGGTCACCGATCGCCTGCGCGGCCTCCGCGGTGATTCTCGAATCCAGCTTGGACGGTTGGGCGAGTTGCTGGGCCAGTGTCGCCGTCGTGCCGTAGGGAACCTGCAGACCACCAACGGGCAAGACGGAACCAACGCTGTGCTCACCGGCCATCAAGGGAGTCAGCGTGTCGCCTATGCCGATCACGTTGAAGGGACTGTGGGCCTGAGAATCCAACCACCGGCCGATCCACCCACTCGAGACCTGCTCCACCGGCGACGCGCTCTGCCAGATCGCCATCGAGGAGAAATGCGAGTAGTTCGGGTTCGGGTAGCTGGTGCCGAGCACGATGGCCAATTGGTTCTGGTCCCACAGTGCCTTGAAACCAGTCATCACGCCATTGAGGGCGAGGTCGGCGCTGATCGGCAGCACCTCATCGGGCGTGAGCGACAGTCCCGGTCTCGACGAGAGATACACCGGGTCCTGATAGGGCACGACGGTGTTCAGACCATCGTTGCCCCCGTAGAGGGTCACGATGACCAGGATGGGGGTGCCGACGGGCAGCGGCGTCGTGCTCGCCGCGCGCGCCACATCGGCGAACGTCAGCGTCGGAGCGATGGTGGCGATGGCGCCTGCGCCGGTGTACTTGAGGAATTGTCGCCGCGAGAAGTCGATCATGCTCAGACGCTCACCACGTACTCGGGGGCATTTAGGGCCACGAGCGCGACGCTCTTCGGATCGCTCGACGCCGCGATGATCGCGCGCTCAGTGCGAGGGCTCCACTTCGCCACGCCGAGCCAGTCGGCGCTGGCCTCGACCACCGACGATGCCTTCTTGCCGAGGTCGGGTACGTTGCCGTGCTGCAACAGGTACTGGCTGATGCTGAAGCGGTACTGCACTGAAGCGGCCGTCAGCCAGGCCTCGTTGTAGGGCCAGCCGCCGACGCTCGGCGGATTGAAGGGGAACTGACCCATCTGGTTGAGCCAGTACGTCACGGCTCCGGTGTCGGGCAGCGTCGAAGGCGTGACGCGAAGGGCTCGACTGGCCGACACGAACCACTCGACCGGTGACTTGGCCTGGGAATTGCCGGCTCGACGCATCGCGGGATCACGCACGATGGCGCCAACGGTCGACGCGATGTTGCGATGGGCGAACGTCTTGGCGAGCGACGTCGGCGGCGCCAGCGTGGTCGAGACGAACCTGAACCACAGTCGGCGAGCGATGAACTTGGCGTTCTCCTCGCGAGCGACGACGTAGTCGCTCAGCGTCGGCGCCAGGAACGACCGGGCCGTCCCGAGGAAGGTGACTTTGGAGTAGTCGTGCTGCGAGGCGTCAAAGGTGACGTCGCCATTGGTGTAGCCGACCTGGTAGCCCGTCAAGCCCTTCGCCGCGGCTTTAACGTCATTCTCGGAATAGTTGCCCACCCCCAGGGTGAACAACTCCATGAATTCCCTCGCGAGGTTCTCGTTCGGTGCCCCCTTGACGTTGACCTCGCCGTCGAGCCAGTAGATGAGTGCACCGTCTTGGATCATCGCGCGCGACATATCGGCGAAATTGCCCATCGCGTGGGCGCGCAGGGTGTCGTTTTGTCGCTTCATCGGCAACGCGTAGCCGACCTTGGAGATCGACGTCGCCCAATGCCCATGCCAGAACCAGGTCATGCGCTCCACCAGTGGGTGATCGGCGAGGACCATCCGGTCCAGCCAGTAGAAGGCCAGTGCGATGTACTGGTTGTACACCGCCTGGTAGTACGCGGAGGTACTCCCGCTCGAGGGAGCCTGACCGAGGTCGGTGATCGACGGGACGACGACCTGGTCGAGACCAGGGTCGCTGGCGTGTCGGGTGAGCACCTGGGTCCGTGCAGTGGCGACGCCAGCGTGCAGCATCTGCACGTACTGGCCAGGCTTGGGTCCGAAGTTGAAACGGTGGACGAGACGAGCGGTCTCGAGGCGATCGGACGTGGTCGTCATGGTGCGAGGCTAGGACGCGAGATCGCGTCCGGTGGGTCGATGGCCCCGATTTGTCCGATATTTGAGGTTCGAAGAATGGTCGTTGTGAAAGCTAGAAGCACTCACTGAGTTGAAACAAGAATTGCTGGAGCGACTGAACGTATTCGAGCACCTCGGCGTCGCACGTGCTCAGATGCTCATCGCGTAGTAGGCCCTTCACCTGAGCCGTCGATCGAAGAGCCACCTGCAGGGTCGTCAGCCACGCCCAGGCCTCGCTCTCGTTCAAGAACTGCTCCTCGACGCTGAGCCCGGCGAGTTCCGCGTTGGTCGAGGTCTCGTTTTGGCGTCGCAACATGGCGAGGGGGTTGTCCTGATCGAGACTCGGATCGATCGGTCCCGACAGGACGACGTGCCACTCGTGCTCGGGATCGCGCTCGGCCGCGAGGACGTTCTCGAAAGCGCTGCGGATGATCGAACGTCCGAAGTCGTTGACCCGCACCTCGATGCGCCCGTCACGACGACGCACGAACAACTTGGCTCCGACCACTAGTTGTCCTGTTCGATTGTGCTCTGCAGCCCTGAGACCTGAAGCTTGACGCAGTAGGACTCGGCGCGATCACGCGCACCGGACCAGACGAGTGCTCGTCCTTCGTGGTGTACCGCCAGCATCAACTGCGTGCACTTGTTGTTGGAGTAGCCGAAGATCTTCTTGAAGATGACCACGACGACGCTCATGGGAGTGACTGGATCGTTCCACACGATGACGTTCCACGGCTTCTTGGTCTCGACCGCTTCCTCGGTGAGGACCGCCCCTTCGGTCGACGTCGTTCGCAGGGGTTTCACTGAAGCCACCCCCACAGTGTCGCAGACGCCCGCATCGATTGGAAGTGAAGGGACATACTCTGGAGCGGGGGTAGCGCCGGGGAGGCAGAAGTGACGACCAGGTGGGTCAGCGAGGCGCCGGAACGTTTGAAGCAGCGGGTCAACCACGCGATTCGAGGTGCCGTCGGCCTTACCCGAGATCCTCCGCCACGTTGCGACGATCCGGACCAGTCGTATTTTCCCGTCGACGGGGTTGCTCGTATCGTGCACGGCGACCTCTCCTCGATGATCATCGGCGGCCTCGGATCACTCTTCTTCCAGATGCTCCATCCCCATTCGATGGCGGGTGTAGCCCAGCATTCTCGCTACCAGCGCGATCCCCTCGGACGCCTGTTGCAGACCGCGAACTTCATTGGCTACACGACGTACGGCTCGAGGGCCACCGCCTTTGGGGCGATCGAACGGGTCCTCGCCGTTCACCAGGGAGTGCGCGGGGTGGCCGACGACGGCGTCGCCTACTACGCGAACGATCCCCACCTTCTCGCCTGGGTCCACGCTGCGGAGACGTCGATGTTCCTCGCGGGCTATCAACGTTTCGGTCGCCTCACGATCAGCGAAGCCGAGGCCGACAGGTACGTCAACGAGATGTCACAGCTCGCTCGCGACCTCGGCATCGTCGATCCCCCGACGAACGTGGCGGAGTTGCGCGAGACCATTGAGAAGTTCCGTCCGGAGTTGCGTCTCAGTCCTGACGGCGAGATCGCCCGCGACTTCGTTGCGCGCGGCGTCGTCAAGGGACTGCACCAGCGCCTCGCCTACTGGCTCTTCGTCCAGAGCTCTTTCGCTCTGTTGACACCGTGGGAACACGAGATGTTGGGCGTCGCCACGCACACGAAACGCGATCGGCTTTTCGTTCAGCCGGCGACGAAGCTACTCTGCTCGCTGCTGCGTCGCTTCGTGCCCCCGACGCCGCGCGTCAGGTCGCAAGGCCCAACCCACCGTCGATGGCAATGACCTGACCGGTCACGTACGACGACGACGCGATCGCCACGATCACCTCGGCCACATCCGTCGGCTGGCCACTTCGCCTGAGGGGAGCCGCGCTCTGGACGAAGCCTCGAACGGCGTCCCAGTCCTCCGTCCAGGGTGTGTCGACGAGCCCGGGGGCGACCGCGTTCACGCGCACCTCGGGGCCGACGACCTTGGCCAACAGTGAGGTCATGTGATTGAGCGCGGCCTTCGACGCCGCGTACGGAATTGAGGAGCCGGTCGGGCGCAGTCCCGCGAGCGAGGAAACGTTGACGATCGCACCGTTGGACGCACGCAGGTGTTCCATGGCCTTCACGCTGAGGTTCCAGGTGCCAAAGACGTTGACCTCGAAGATCTCGCGCCACACGTCCAGCGTCGCTGCCTCGAGATCGCGGTGGGCGATCACCCTGGTCGTGCCGGCGTTGTTGACCAGCACGTCGAGTCGTCCGTATGTCGCAATGACTTGGTCGATGAGCATGCGACACTCCTCGTCGCTCGAGATGTCGGCGCGCACGTAGAGCGAATTGGCGGTGCGCGACGCGAGCTCGAGACCCGCCTCGACACTGCGCGCGGAGTTGAACACGACGCTCGCGCCCGACGAGGCGAATCGAAGGGCCGTGGCCTCGCCGATCCCACTGGTCGATCCGGTGACGAGGACGACGCGTTGCGCCAAGGTCATCGGCGTCGCAGTCGCCATGATCCGGCCCAGTGTTGACCCGGTTCGAGCACGACAACATCCTTGCCGCTGCGCAAGGCGTCGGGCGGACAGGTCATCGGTTCGACGGCAATCGACGTCCGGCGTCGCCCGCGCTCGAGGCGGTCGCCCGTGTACACCTGAAGGTAGGGAAAGTTGCGATCCACGCTCAACTCGACCTCGCCCCCGTTGGTGTCGACCACGACGACCGTCGCCAGGCCCGAGTCGTCGCGACGGAGCTCGGTGAAGGTCGTATCGATCTCGTGTCCACTGACCGACTTTCGCGTCGTGAAGTCGAAGGGCTGACCAATCAAGGGCAGGATCTCGCCGGTGGGCAACTGGCGGTCATTCACCGCCACGTAGGCGCTGGCGGGGATCTCGAGTTCGGCGCCTTCGATCGTCGGCGTGGTGACTGCGAGGTAAGGATGGAAGCCAACACCGAAGGGAATCGGCACGTCGTCTCGGTTCGTTACGGTCGTCGTGACCGTCAGTCCGAGACGACCCAGATGATACGTGACGTTGATTTCGCTGAGAAATGGATACGCGGGCGTCGGATGCAGGAGCAACGTCAGTGAGCATCGATTCTGGTTGACGGCGTCGATGCGAAAGGGCCGCCAACGGACCAACCCGTGGATGGCCGTCGAATGGTCGACGTCGTCGATCTGCGGTCGAGCAGCTCGCTCGGAGAACGTCCACTCACCGTTTCCGATCCGATTGGGCCAGGGGTACAGAACCTGTCCGCGCGCGCCCGTGGGGACCTCCTCGCCGGCGAAGCCCTCCACCACGCTGACGCCGCCCTTGACGAAGGTTCGCAACGTCGCGCCGACCTCGGTGATGACGCAGCGCTCGTCACCGTGCGCGATGGCGATCTGTTCACCTGATGGCAGCATCTGTGGTTTCCCTTGATTTCACTGGAATTCAATTTAGAACAGTTATCGTACGGCCTATGCGACTACTGATCACCAACGACGACGGCATCTTGGCCCCGGGCATCGCGGTGCTCGCTCGAAGCGTGGCCCGGTGGATCGAGCGCTGTCCGACGGGCGAGGTCCGTGAGGCCATCATCGCCGCCCCCCACATCAACTACTCGGGCATGTCCTCGGCGGTGGGCGACGTCTTCGACACGCCGTCGGTGAAGTATCGACGACACGTCATCGAGGGCGCGGAGTCGATTCCGGCGTACGGGCTCGAGGCCCCTCCCGCACTCTGCGCGATCATCGGTGCCACGGGTGGCCTCGACTTCCAACCCGACCTCATCCTCTCGGGCATCAACGCCGGCGCGAACGTCGGGCGAAGCGTGCTGCATTCGGGCACCATCGGTGCGATCTTGACCGGAGCGCAACTCGGCCTCTCGGGTCTTGCAGTTTCGGTGCAGTGGGGTGAGGAGGTCCACTACGACACCGCGGCCGCCGTCGCCGTCGA
>Ga0075029_100001738_pt1 | contig 12431 bp, 11 predicted proteins | sample LitLauG_LLR_2013_FD_71391 | JGI IMG/M metagenome (GOLD analysis project Ga0075029, IMG submission 71391) | Freshwater sediment microbial communities from North America - Little Laurel Run_MetaG_LLR_2013 | ecosystem: Environmental > Aquatic > Freshwater > Creek > Sediment | place: USA...
TCCTGAAGGAACGGTCCCATGAATTGGCGATCCTGGCAGGCCTCATCGTCGATTGGGGACACACCGGCTCAACCGGTTCCGGTTTTGCCGACACGTTCAGCCATTTGACCCCGACAATATATTTCGGGAAAGGTTTCGGGGACCTGCCCGACAGTGTTTCCTGGATACGTCCCTTCGCCGTGACCGGGCAGGTCGGCTATCAGGTTCCCACCAACTCCTTTGACTTCATCCAGAACGCTTTTATCCCGCAACAATTGGTCTACGGCGCCTCGCTACAGTACAGCATGCCGTATCTGAAGTCCGAGGTCATCGACCTGCAGCTTCCGGACTTCTTCAACCATCTGATCCCGATCGTCGAAGTGAGTTTGACGACGCCGGTCGCCAACAATTTCGGCAACCCTTACACCACGACCGGAACCGTCAATCCCGGCGTGATCTGGGTCGGAAGCTATTTTCAGGTCGGGCTGGAAGCAATGATACCCATCAACCGCGAGAGCGGCAGCGGGGTCGGCGTTCTCGGCCAGTTGCACCTTTATCTCGACGACATGTTCCCGACGAGCATTGGCCAACCATTGTTCGGAGGAACCTCGACCCCTCCCCGCAAACTGACCTTCTGAGGCAATCCCATGCGCATGCTCAAATTTGCGGCGGCAGCCTTCCTCGCGGTTGTCGCCGGCACCGCCGCCCAGGCTCACGCCTTTCTCGACCACGCCGAGCCGCGCGTCGGAAGCACCGTACCCACCGCGCCCCGCGAACTCGCGCTTTTCTTTACCCAAAACCTCGAACCGGCATTCAGCTCGGTCGAAGTGAGCGATGCCAGCGGCGCGCGCGTCGATCTTGGCAAGCCGACGATCAGCACAAGCACCATGCGGGTCGGGCTGAAAGCGTTGCCTCCGGGAACGTACCGGGTTCGCTGGCAGGTTCTATCGGTCGATACCCATACGACCGAAGGCAGCTTTACGTTTCATGTCAAGCAGTGACGCGGCTGCGGATCGAGGGACGCAGGGTGCGAGCGCGGGCAACATCCGGTGAGGGGCGGCCAAGCCCGCGCGCGCCATTTCGCTCGACGCGGAGAGCATCTTGAGCAATCTGTTGATCGTCGTGCGGGACATCCATTTCGCCTCGTCAGTGATTGTGGCGGGCATCGTTTTCTTCGACTGGTTGATCGTCGCGCCGGTCCTTGGGGCGGACCTTCGGCTAACTGCAACCTTCTCCTCGTTCAGAGAAACGACTCAAAAGATCCTTTGGCTATCCCTTGGCGTTTCGATCGTATCGGCCCTTGCCTGGCTGTGCCTGTTGTCGACACGGATCGCAGGCAAACCGTTTGAACAGGTGATCGCCGACGGGACGATCTGGATTGTTCTTTCGCGCACGCAATTCGGCATCGCATGGGCGGCGCGAATTTTAGTTGCGGGTTTGCTGGCCATCTGCCTGGCATCGCGACAGAGGCACAAAGCGTTGCCAGCGGATTGGCGCGGAGTTCTTTCGGCATTGCTGGCCGGTTTCTATCTCGGCCTGATGGCCTTTGCGGGCCACGGCGAGGAGGGTCTCGGGTATGAGAGAGACATCCATCTCGCCGCGGACTTCCTGCATCTGGTCGCGGCCGGCCTTTGGCTCGGGGGTCTCCTGCCGCTTGCGATTCTGTTGACGTATCTGCGCATGCGCGGTGAGGAGCCCTGGTTGACTGCCGCGTGCAATGCGGGCAGCCGCTTTTCAACACTTGGAATTCTCGCGGTAAGCATCCTGCTCATAAGCGGAACCATCAACGCGTCGTTTCTGGTTGGCGGAATCCAGAGCCTGATCGATACGCGATATGGCCGATTGCTTCTTCTCAAGTTGGCGCTGTTCGCTGTGATGGTCAGTGCGGCCACGATCAATCGCCAATACCTGCTGCCGAGGCTTTGCAAAGGAGACGCGACAGATCGAAGCGATCCGACAGTTCGATGGCTCGTGCGCAGCACGCTGGCCGAACTCGCCCTCGGGCTTGGAATCATCCTGATTGTCGGAGTACTTGGCATCACGGCGCCGGCGGTCGAGATGGCATCTCACGTTCATTAGATCGGTGCCTGATGGCGGCGCGATGGTCGCAACACAAGACAATTCTGGACAGGACACGCCGCGGATTGCAGCAGAAAAGGCACAGGCGATGTCGGTCATCATCATCCAAAACCGCAAGACCGGCGAAGTCCTCAAATACGCCATCTCAACGACTGGTTGCCCGTCATCCTGGGCTGGAACACGCTTGACTGTGCGGAAGGATTCGATGCCGCGATGGCCGCGGACGGACTTTTCAAGTCAGAGCCGGCTCCATAGCACGGAAAAAGCGTCTCTACTATAATACCTTACCTTAAATACGAGCCGTAACCAGCCGGCGGATAATGCCGAAATCCCATTCATTTCAGAACTTGCTTCAATTTTGAACAATCGTTGCCGAAATTGGTGACAAGGCGGAGATTATGGTCTAGGAGTTTGCACCTCAGGCTGAGCCGCAAGGTGCAAGTCTGGTGGTCCAAGTCTCGGGAGGAGCCCTGGCGCGCACAAGCAGCGTCGCCCCGCCAATCAAGATCAAATCGATATTTGCGGGAAATAGGGTCGACACAATTTTTCGAGCAGGGCTTTTGCCCTGCTCTTTTTCTTTGGGCTTATCTTCTTTGGGCTTTTCCTTGAGAGGCCTGAGCTACTGGAAAAACGCCCGGAAAACCCGAGGCGGATTGTCATTCCCGCTCGAGAAAATTCGATCCGATATCGGCTTTCTTCTTGATCGGATCGAAGTCGCAATAAACGCCGTCGGCAAGCAGCGTGTAGCTTGAAACTACCCGGTATTTGTCGAGCTTGACCGAGTTCAGGCCGATCAAGCGCGTGTTGGTGCCGCCGTTCCATTTGAACGGGGTCGTGCTCGGTGCCTTCTCGCAAGCCGCCACCGCGTCCGCGAAAACATAACCCTCCATGAATGCCTTCATCGTCTGCAGCTGGCCGTTCGTCTTCCAGGTCAAATAGAGCGAGGCCGCAAGGCCAGCGATGGTCAAGATCAAGAGCCCGGCAATGATCCTTTGAAACGTCATCTTCATTCCCCCAGCCCGTACCCGATTCCGGCGCGCAAAAATTTCAAAACGGCATCCCCATGAGCTTCGACAGCCGGTCGATGCTGAGCAATCCCATGCGGTAGGCAGCAAGGCCCGCAGCGTAGATCGCCGCCGATAGCAGCGTCGTCCAGATCAACTTGCGCCCCATTTTGCTCGCGATCGGCGCGCCGGGATCGGTACCCGGGCTGCCGCCGCCATCTTCGTGCTGACTTCGCACGCCAAACGGAAGCGTCACGAACAGCACGACCCACCACAAAACGAAGTAGATCGCAAAGCCCGTCGAGATTGTGTAGGCCATCGCTGCTCACGCCTGTTCGATTTCGACAAGCGCGCCGGAAAAATCCTTCGGGTGCAGAAAAAGAACCGGCTTGCCGTGGGCGCCGATTTTGGGGACCCCGTCTCCCAGCACCCGTGCGCCTTGCCTGATCAAGGTGTCGCGTGCCGCGATGATGTCGGGCACGTCGTAGCAGACGTGATGAATGCCGCCGTCGGCGTTGCGCTCGAGGAATTTGGCGATCGGCGAGGCTTCGCCGAGCGGCTGGATAAATTCGATCTTGGTGTTGGGCAAGGTCACGAAGACGGTGATGACGCCGTGCTCGGGTAGCGGCACTGCCTCGGAAATGTCGGCGCCAAATGCCGCCCCATAGATCCTGGCGGCCTTCTCGGCGTCCTTTACCGCAATCGCCAGATGATTGAGACGGCCCAGCATGGTGCTCCTCCACTTCCCTTATAGCTTGCGCCACCCTTTCCGCAAAACCGCCAATCATCCCCTTTGGCGCGTTGCGGCGACTAGATCATGATGCGATCAAGTGGAACCACATCATGATCTCATCCCTTTGTCTGAGCATGATCTCCGCGCAAACGCGTTCCGCGTTTGTCGCGAGGGAAAACCGGTTTCCACTTTTCCGGATCATGCTCTACACGGTCAGCACGTGGACGTAGCACAGGGGCTTCTTGCCCCACTGCTCGTTTATTGCCGCACGCACAGCCCGGCGCACCGATTCCGCGGTTGCGTCGGGATCTCGCCGACGCGCTCGCGGCAACCCTTCGACGGTCGAAACGACGACGTCGAAGATGATGTCGTCGATGATCTCCCCTGCCGAATTTTTCTCCGGGATCCCCACCAGGTCGACCTCGGGATCGTCGGCCAGTTCGCCCTTCTCGCCCAGCGCCAGGGCGATGAAGGCACAGCCTGCGAACGCCATCCTTCGTCTTTCGACGACGGCGCGGGATTTGGAATCCTCCAGGATGTTGCCGTCCCTGTAGAGACGCCCCGAAGGCAGTTCGTCGATAATGCCGGGATCGCCCGGTCCGAGCTTGACGAGATCGCCGTTGCGGCAAATCAGCACCTTCGGTACGCCGCAGGCGCGTGCCAGCTTGGCGTGCTCGAACAAGTGCAGCGCCTCGCCGTGCACGGGGATTAGGATTTGCGGTCGTACCCAGCCGATCAAATCACGCAATTCGTCGCGGCGCGGATGGCCCGACACGTGGACGAGATGGGTGCGGTCGGTAATGACCTCGACGCCCTGCGAGATCAGCCCGTTGATGATGGCTCCCACCGCCTTTTCGTTGCCGGGAATGGTTCTGGAGGAAAAAATGACGCAGTCGCCCCTGTTCAGCGTCACCTCCGGGTGATCGTCATTGGCAATGCGCGCGAGCGCCGCGCGCGGCTCGCCCTGGCTCCCGGTGCAGAGGGCAAGCACCTTGTCGGGCGGAAAATGACCGTAGAGCTCGGCGCTACGAAAGTTTTGCACGCCGTCGAGATGGCCGGTCTCGCGGGCTACCTGCACCACGCGCTCCATGGCGCGGCCAACCACCACCACCTCCCGCCCCGAGATGCGGGCGGCATCTGCCACCGCCCGCACCCGAGCGACGTTGGAAGCAAAGGTCGTGACCGCGACGCGACCCCTGGCAGCCTTGACCAGTTCTGCAATGGCCTTGGCGACCTCGGCCTCGGATGGCGAACGCCCGTCGCGGACCGCGTTGGTGGAATCGCCGATCAACGCCACCACGCCGGCATCGCCCAGCTCGCGCAACCGCCGCTCGTCGGTTGGCACGCCGATGACCGGCGTCGGATCGATCTTCCAGTCGCCGGTATGCAGGACGGTGCCGGCCGAGGTGTGGATCGCAAGCGCATGCGATTCCGGAATCGAATGCGCCACCGGAATGAACTCGACGTTAAACGGCCCGAGATCGATGCGGCCGCCGGAGGGCACTATCGTAACCGGAATCTTTGGCGGATTACGTTCGGAGGCGCATTTGGCCTCGAGCAGCGCGGCGCTGAAACTGGTCGCATAGATCGGGCACTTGAGCTTCGGCCAAAGATCGATGATGGCCCCGAAATGGTCCTCGTGGGCATGCGTCAGCACGAGGCCAACGAGATTTTTCCGTTCCTGCTCCAGAAAGCTGATGTCCGGCATGATGGTATCGATGCCCGGGAGGTGTTCCTCGTCACCGAAGGAGACGCCGAGATCGACCGCTAGCCAGGACCGCTGATGGCGGTTGCCCAGACCATAGATCGACAGGTTCATGCCGATCTCGCCGACCCCGCCAAGCGGCGCGAATGTCAGTTCGTCCGGCCGCGCCATCAGGCGGCCCCTGCTGATGCGGCCGAACCGAAATAGACATCTCCAGCCGAAATTGGAACCCGATCGCCACTCGACGTCCTGACGATCATGCTGCCGGTAGCGTCGATCGTTTCAAAAGTACCGGCGATGTCGGCGCTGCCAGTATGAACCGCGACCGGCTGGTCAAGTCCGGCCGCCTTCGCAAGCCACAATCTTCGGATTTCATGAAAGCCGCGGCCGCGGTCCCAGATGCCGTAGACTTCGACCCAGCTGTCAGACAGGGCCGCAAAAAGCTCTTCGGCGCTGATCTCTATTCCGAGCTTTAGAAGCGACGTTGCGGGCGTTGGGGTGCCCTCTGGTGCGGCGACGATGTTGGTGCCGATACCTGCTATCACCGCCAGCCGATCATCCGGGATGGCCTCCGCTTCAAGCAGAATGCCGGCGAGTTTCTCGCCCCCCGCCAACACGTCGTTGGGCCATTTCAGCGCGAACTTGATCTTGTCAGGTTCCGCTGCCGCTGTCGTACTCCGCCGGCTTACCCGCGAGAGCGCAACTTCGAGCGCGAGAGCGGCGGCAAAACCAAGCGTGGCCGCCGCTGCAGGCGTCGTGTCGAGCGTTTCGAGAACGCTGCTTGCGAGATTGCCGCGCGGGGCGACCCACGCGCGCTGTCGCCTCCCCCGCCCTGCGGTTTGTTCCGACGTCACAAACCACGTGGGTCCGCGCTCACCCTTGCGAGCATGGGAGACGGCCTCCGCGTTGGTGGAGCCGATGCTGTCAAAGGCGACGAGCCGGTAACCCGCCGATATGGCTCGAGGACCGAGCGTAAACGTCATCTAAAACAGCGACTTTGCCGCGGCCGTGGCCACGCTCACCAGCGGCCCCGGATAGGCAAAGAAAAGGAGGTTGAAGAGGCCCGTAACCGCCAGCACCGTACGCAACTCGACACGCATCGGGTCGAGTTTCATCAGCGGTTCGTCAAAATACATGACCTTGACGATCAGGAGGTAGTAATAGGCGCCGACCACACTGGTGAGCACACCAATTACCGACAAGGCGAACAGGCCCGCCTTGATCGCCGCGACGAACACATACCATTTCGCAAAGAAACCCGCGAGCGGCGGAACTCCCGCCAACGAAAACAACAGCATCGCAAACATGAAAGCCAGCAGCGGATTGGTTCGCGAGAGGCCGGCAAAGTCGCTGATGTTCTCCACATGATGCCCATTGCGCTTCATGGTCAGGATCACCGTAAAGCTGCCGAGCGTCATCGCCACGTAAATCGCGATATAGACCAGCACGCCCTGCGCGCCTTCCGCCGTTCCGGCGGCGAGGCCCACCAGGGCAAAACCCATATGGCCGATCGATGAATAGGCCATCAGGCGCTTGATGTTCTTCTGGCCGATGGCGGCGAACGATCCAAGTGCCATCGAGGCGATGGACACGAACACCACGATCTGCTGCCACTGGGGCATGATGCCGGGAAATGCGGTCAGCGCCACGCGGGTGAACACGGCAAGCGCGGCGACCTTCGGGGCGGAAGCGAAGAACGCGGTGACCGGCGTCGGCGCGCCCTCGTAGACGTCCGGCGTCCACATATGGAAAGGAACGGCCGAAACCTTGAAGCAAAGTCCGGCAAGAACGAAAACCAGTCCGAATACGATACCGATGCTGCCGCTCTTGGCCGTCGCCGCAATGCCGGCGAAACTGACCGTACCCGTAAAGCCATAAATCAGGGAGGCGCCATAAAGCAGCATGCCCGACGACAACGCTCCGAGCACGAAGTACTTCAGCCCCGCCTCGGTCGATTTTGCATTGTCGCGATTGCTCGCCGCGACCACGTAGAGCGCAAGGCTCATGAGTTCCAGCCCGAGATAGAGCATGATCAGGTCGCCGGCCGAGATCAGCACCATCATGCCGAGCGTCGAAAGCAGCACGAGGATCGCATATTCAAAAATACGCCGCGAGGGATCGGCCAGAAATTCGATCGAGAGGATCAACGTCGCGATTGAGCCGATCAGGGCGAGAATTTTCAGGAACCGGGCGAAATCGTCGACAACGAAACTGCCGTTGAAGGTGGTGAGCCTTCCCGCGGGCAGCATCAACTCGAAGAGGCCGACGACCGCGAGAAGGCAAACCGAAAGGCTCGTGACAAGACTGGTCGTCCGCTGCCCCTGGTAGGCTCCGACCATCAAAAGCGCCATGGCGCCGACTGCCAGCACGAGCTCCGGCAGCACGGGCAGCAGCTGATATCCTGCACTCTCAAAGCTCATTGCGTTATCCCGACCTTGACCTCGTCCCGATTGCCTCGGAGCCGAGACCTGTCCCCTTGTTGACGCTTCTATTGCAGCAGCGCGGCTGCCTTCACCGCGGTTACTGCCGTGTTGTAGTCGCTGACGAGTTGCTGCACCGACGACGCCGACATATCGAGCACCGGTTTTGGATACACGCCGAACAGGATCGTGAGCGCGACGAGCGGCATCAGCGTCAGGCACTCACGGAAGGTGAGGTCCTTGATGGTCGCCAGCGACGGCTTGACCAGCGCGCCGAAAATGATCTTGCGATAAAGCCACAGCGCATAGGCTGCCGACAGAATGACGCCTGTCGTGGCCAACGTGGCGGTGGGGATCGAGACCTTGAACGTACCGATCAGGGTCATGAATTCCCCGACGAAGCCGGACGTGCCGGGCAGACCGACATTGGCCATGGTGAAGACCATGAACGCCAGGGCGTAGAGCGGCATGCGATTGACGAGTCCGCCATAGGCGGCGATTTCGCGAGTATGCATGCGGTCATAGACCACGCCGACGCAGAGGAAGAGCGCGCCCGAGACGATGCCGTGCGAGATCATCTGAAACACGCCGCCCGCCACGCCCTGCATCGTTCCGGCGAAGATCCCCATCGTGACGAAGCCCATATGGGCAACCGACGAATAGGCGATCAACTTCTTCATATCCTCCTGCATCAGCGCAACCAGTGAAGTGTAGATGATGGCAATTACCGAGAGCGAATAGATCAACGGCGCGAAATCATGCGATGCCAGCGGGAACATCGGCAGCGAGAACCGAAGGAAGCCGTAGCCACCCATTTTCAGGAGGATCGCAGCCAGGATCACCGAGCCCGCTGTCGGCGCCTCGACATGCGCATCCGGCAGCCAGGTGTGAACCGGCCACATCGGCATCTTGACTGCGAAAGAGGCAAAGAACGCCAGCCATGCCCAGGTCTGCAGAGACCGCGGCACCGCCGTATGCATCAGCGTCGGGATGTCGGTAGTGCCTGCGTTCCAGTATAGCGCCATGATCGCCAGCAGCATCAGGACCGAACCGAGGAACGTGTAAAGGAAGAACTTGAACGAGGCGTAGACCCGGCGCGGTCCGCCCCAAACCCCGATAATGAGAAACATCGGGATCAGGCCGCCTTCGAAGAACAGGTAGAACAGCACCAGGTCGAGCGCGCAGAAAGTTCCGACCATCAGCGTTTCCAGCAGCAGGAACGCCATCATGTATTCGCGAACCCGCATGGTGACCGATTTCCAGCTCGCGATGATGCAAAGCGGCATCAAGGTGGTGGTGAGTATCAGGAACGGCAACGAAATTCCGTCGACACCCATGTGATAGGTGATGGCGCTGGCGAGCCAGGGCGCCTTCTCGACGAACTGGAAATCAGGCTGGGCCGGATCGAAGCGCCAGACCAGGATCAGCGAAATGGCAAACGTGATCAGTGTGGTCCACAGCGCAATCCATCGCGCATTGCGCCGGGCCGCCTCGTCGTCGCCGCGGCTGATATAGATCAGAAGCGCGCCCACGACGGGCAGGAAGGTAACGACCGAGAGGATGGGCCAGGTTGTCATCGGCTAACCTCCCACGCCGAAGATGAACCAGGTAATCAGGCCGGCAACCCCGATCAGCATCGCGAAGGCGTAATGGTAGAGGTAGCCGGTCTGAAGCCGCACCACGTTCCGCGTAACGTCAAGCACCCATGCCGACACGCCATCCGGACCGAAGCCGTCGATGATGTAGCCATCGCCATACTTCCACAGGAAGCGCCCCAACCACTTGGTCGGCCGCACGAAGATCAGGTCATAAAGCTCGTCGAAGTACCATTTGTTGAGCAGGAACTGGTAGAGCAGCGGCTGCTGGTTGGCGAGTTCGACCGGCAGATATGGCCGGCGGATGTAGAAGACGTAGGAGATGAACAATCCGAGCGCCATCATTACCGTCGGCAGGAACCCAAGCAGATACGGCATGTTCTCCATGTCTTCGAGGATATGCGGATTCATCTTCAGCGAATCGCGGAAGAACTCCTCGACGCCGTTGCCGGCAAACAGCGGCTTGAACGGAAAACCCGACAGGATCGAACCCGCAGCCAGTACGCCGATCGGGACCAGCATCCACATCGGACTTTCATGCGCCGCCTCGTAGTGTTCCACGTCGTGCGGCTCGCCGAAGAAAGTCTTGAAGATCAATCGCCATGAATAGAACGAGGTAAGAGCGGCCGCAACGACAGTCAGCAGGTAAGCATAGGTCGAAAACGGGTTATGCGCCGCATAGGCGGATTCGATGATCGCATCCTTGGAGAAGTAGCCCGCAAAGAACGGGAATCCGGTCAGCGCCAGCGTGCCGATGCACATGACGAAGAAAGTGTAGGGGATTTTTCGCCACAGCCCGCCCATCATGCGGATGTCCTGCTCGTGGTGCATCGCATAGATCACCGAGCCGGAGCCGAGGAACAACAGCGCCTTGAAGAAGGCGTGCGTGAACAGATGGTACATGCCGACGGAGTAGGCTCCCGCCCCCATCGCAACGAACATGTAACCAAGCTGCGAACAGGTCGAATAGGCCACGATCCGCTTGATGTCGTTCTGGACCAGGCCCACGGTGGCCGCGAAAAACGCCGTCGTCGCACCTATGAACATCACGAAGGCCTGGGCATTGGGCGCAAGCTCGAACAAGGGCGAGAGCCGGGCGACCATGAAGACGCCGGCGGTAACCATCGTGGCCGCATGAATCAATGCCGAAACCGGAGTTGGGCCCTCCATCGCGTCCGGCAACCAGGTGTGCAGCAGGAACTGCGCCGACTTTCCCATCGCGCCCATGAACAGCAGCAAGCAGGTCAGCGTCAGCGCGTCGGCATGCCAGCCGAAGAAGTCGATGGTTTTCCCGGCAAGGCCCGGCGCTCCGGCGAAGATCGTCTCGAAATCGATCGATCCGATCAGCATGAACAGCGCGAAAATGCCGAGTGCGAAGCCGAAATCGCCGACCCGGTTGACGATGAAAGCCTTGATCGCCGCGGCATTCGCCGACGGCTTGTGATACCAGAAGCCGATCAACAGATAGCTTGCGAGGCCGACGCCTTCCCAGCCGAAGAACAGCTGCACGAGATTGTCGGCCGTGACCAGCATCAGCATCGCGAAAGTGAACAGCGAAAGGTAAGCGAAAAACCGCGGCCGGTACGGATCCTCATCCATGTAACCGATCGAGTAGAGGTGGACGAGGGAGGAAATGGTGTTGACCACCACCAGCATCACGGCGGTCAGGGTATCGACCCGCAGCGCCCACGAAACCTGCAAATCGCCTGACGTGATCCAGGGATACAGGGCAATCCGGGCATCGTGGTGGGCAAAACCGACGTCAACCAGCATCACCCACGACAGCGCCGCCGCCACAAACAACAGGCCCGTGGTGATCAGTTCGGCCGCGCGCGAGCCTGCCGCCGGCGGCTCGGTGACGTGGTGGTCGTCATGTCCGTAGTCGTCATGGGCGTCGGCTTCGTGGGCGTCGGGCTCGTGGCTGGACGCATGAATGACGGTGGCATCTTCGCTGACCGGCACGGCACCATGGGCATGGGACTCAGCGCGATGCTCAACCTCATCGCCGCTCGGATTGCGTGCATGCGCTCCGACGACCGAGATCACTCCAGCGAGGATGGCGCCGATCAGCGGCAGGAAAACGATCGCCTGGATCATCGGCGCTTTACCCCTTCATCAGATTGACGTCTTCGACCGCGATCGAACCGCGGTTGCGGTAGTACACCACCAGGACCGCAAGCCCGATCGCCGCCTCCGCCGCAGCCACCGTAAGCACCAGAAGCGCAAACACCTGCCCGACGATGTCGCCGATGAACGCCGAAAACGCCACGAGATTGACGTTGACCGCGAGCAGGATCAATTCGATCGACATCAGGATGACGATGATGTTCTTGCGATTGAGGAAAATGCCAAGGATACCCAGCGTGAACAGGATCGCGCCGACCGCGAGATAATGCCCCAGACCGACCGTCATTTCACCCACTCCGCCGCGTCCGCATCCTGAAGGCCCTGCCCCGATGCCACCTTGCGTATGCTCATGGCAAGCTCGCGCGTTCGCGCGTTCTGGATGTTGATATCCTGCCGCTTCACAGACGCCTTGTGCCGCAGCGTCAGCACGATGGCCCCGATCATCGCAACCAGCAACACCAGCCCCGCGATCTGAAAGTAATGGATGTATTTGGTATAGAGCACGAGGCCGAGCGCCTCCGTGTTGCTCACATTGGCCGGAATTGCAGCCGTGATCGATTTGGAAATATTGGGACTGATCACCCAGCCGCCGCCGACCAGCAACAGTTCGGCGAGGAAGATTCCGCCGATCACAAGACCTACCGGCAGGTACTCGATGAAGCCCTCACGGAGCTCGGTAAAATCGACGTCCAGCATCATGATCACGAACAGAAACAGCACCGCAACCGCGCCGACATAGACGACGACCAGGATCATCGCCAGGAATTCGGCGCCCAACAGGATGAACAG
>Ga0075029_100001741_pt1 | contig 12421 bp, 13 predicted proteins | sample LitLauG_LLR_2013_FD_71391 | JGI IMG/M metagenome (GOLD analysis project Ga0075029, IMG submission 71391) | Freshwater sediment microbial communities from North America - Little Laurel Run_MetaG_LLR_2013 | ecosystem: Environmental > Aquatic > Freshwater > Creek > Sediment | place: USA...
ATCATAACCAAATTCATTTAGAATTTCCTGATATTTTTTCTGCCAACCATTCAAAGTCATGTAAGTCTAAATGTATCTGGGTTAATCATAAACCATATGCATGAACTGGCAGGAGTAAGAATAGGTGGTTCTAATCCAACACGGATAATGGGAATTATTAATACAAGTCCAGAATCATTTTACAAAAAATCAGTATTTACTGATAAGCGAGCTATAAGCACCGTTTCAAAATTAATGGAAGAAGATGGTGCCGATTTTATTGATGTTGGAGGAATGTCTACTGCACCATATATCGAAACTCTAGTGTCAGAGGAAAAAGAGATCAAAAGAATAACAAACGCCATTGAATCTATCCAAAAAGTCTCAAAGTTACCTATCTCGGTTGATACATGTAGAGCAAAGGTAGCAAAGGCCGCTCTTCAACTAGGCGCAGAAATAATCAATGATGTTTCAGGCCTAAAATATGATGAAAACATGGCTGATGTACTTGAGGAATATCGTCCATCCGTTATTGTCTGTGCATTTAGTCATGGTCTGATCACAGGAAATCCAGTGGTACAAGCAAGAAAATTGATTAGTCAAAGTGTCGCAACGGCATTAAAATCAGGAGTTCTAAAAAGCAAGATCGTAGTAGATCCTGCAATTGGCTTCTTTAGACAAAAAGCACAAGGCATATTGTTTACAAAAATAAATTCTGATTGGTTACAAAGAGACATCTTGGTACTGAGAAACTTGAATAAAATAAAAGATCGATATCCTATTCTTGTTTCCATTTCACGAAAGTCATTCATAGGAAAAATATTAGGTGAGCCAGATCCTGATAACCGACTCTATGGTTCTCTTGCAGTAGAAACTTTTGCTGCTCTAAACGGTGCTGATATACTACGAACACATAATGTAAAAGCTACAAATGATGTACTCAAGATAGTGAATAGATTAAAAAATCTCAAGAAAGGCTTATAACAGATTTTCATTCTAATCAAGAAGGTTTCATTGGAAATAAGGGAAGGACTAACATTTGATGATGTACTCCTTGTTCCTAAACGATCAGGTATAGTTACTAGGTCTCAAACAAATTTGCAAACAAAACTTTCAAGAAATATTTCTCTTAACATCCCTATAATCAGCGCAAACATGGATACTGTGACTGAATCTGCCATGGCAGTGGCAATAGCAAGAGAAGGTGGGATTGGAATTATACATCGATTTCTTACTATTTCAGAACAGGTAAACGAAGTACTCAAAACAAAACGTTCAGGTAGCATAATAATAGAAAATCCGTATACTATAGAACCAGAACAAACAGTACGGGAAGCTATAGAATCTATGCGCGAAAAAGGAGCTTCAGGGCTACTTGTGACAGATAATCAAGGTCAGCTTGTTGGAATATTGACAAGAAGAGATATTGTCATGCTCGAGCCAAAAGATGAAAATAAAAAAGTCAACGAGGTTATGACAAGTGATGTTATTACAGCAAAATCTGGAATAGCCATAGTTGAAGCCAAAGAAATCCTTCGAAAAAATTGCATTGAAAAACTACCTCTTTTAGATGAACGAGGACATGTCAAAGGACTGATCACTAGCAAGGATATCATCAACGCTGGCAATTATCCTCATGCATCAAAAGACCGAAAGGGAAGACCGTTAGTTGGGGCTGCTGTAGGTGTAAAGGGAGATTTCATGGAGAGAACGGAAGCATTGGTAGATGCAGGTGCTGATGTCATAGTGGTGGATATTGCACATGGACATAGTGAAAATGCAATTAATACGGTTCGATTGATAAAGAAAGCGTTTCCAAGATGTGAATTAATAGCAGGAAATGTAGCAACCGCTCAAGGTACGGAGGATCTCATAAATGCTGGTGTAGATGCAGTAAAGGTAGGAGTAGGTTCTGGTTCCATATGCATCACTAGAGTAATCACTGGTTCTGGAGTGCCTCAGCTTACTGCTGTAATGGATTGTGCGCAAGTGGGCAAAAAATATGACATTCCAATAATATCTGATGGTGGGGTGAGGACATCAGGTGATGCTACAAAAGCACTTGCTTCAGGAGCATCTACTGTGATGGTTGGAAGTCTGTTGGGAGGAACAGATGAAAGTCCTGGTTCATTTATGATGAAAAATGGTAAACGATACAAGATTTACAGAGGCATGGCATCATTTTATGCAGCTCTTGGAAGAAAGAGCAAGGAGGGTAGTAATGTTTCCGTGGTAGAAGATCTTAATGATTATGTTGCAGAAGGTGTTGAAGCAATGGTTCCATACAAGGGAAGTGTAACTGATATAATAAAACAACTAACGGGAGGAATTCGCTCTGGTTTAAGCTATTGCGGCGCAAATGATATCATACAAATGCAACAAAATGCAGAATTTATAAAAATGTCAACTGCAGGATATGCAGAAAGTCAACCACATGACGTTGAATTAATGTAATTTACTTTAAATATCATCGAGAATGAATTTTTGTAATGCTCTCAAAAAAATCTGTAGCTGGGATTGGGATAGGTTCAATTGCAGTTGTTTTGGGTACATTTTTTTTATTGCAGACAATAATGAGCAATGTACATGATGTAAATGATATTGTTGACATTGGAAAAAGTGATGTTTTCCAATTTGATGCAGAAAAGCATTATCATGAGTTTCTAAATGTTACAGGAAACTCATTTCATGTGATACTGAAAACCCCAAAAGATGGCTTGCAAGTTAATGATGATTTTGCAAGAATCGCCAACTTTGACTGGGTTAGTCTTGACAATGGGAAACATTTCATAAATATAACAAATACCGGAGGCTCTATACTGCATGTAACTGGAAAATTACAAGCCGTTACAAATCCAATAATATTCACATCACATCTTATTGTTATATCTTCAGGAATTCTAATAATTGGAATTAGTGCGGCGTTTTCAATTAGAAGACCCAAGGGATTCTAGATTAATTCAGCTCTTGGATAGGAACCAAGTATCTTAAGAAATGTTGTATTTGGTCGTATCTTCTCAATTGTATCTAAAATGCCGCTATCATCTTGATGACCCTCAAAATCTACATAAAAATTGTATTCCCAAGGAGTACTCTTTGTAGGGCGTGATTCAATTTTTGTTAGATTGATTTTATTTGCATTAAATTTTTCGAGGATATTATATAATGCACCAGGAATGTGTTCTATTGCAAAAATTATGGATGTCTTGTCTTTGGATGTTTTCTCTTTTTTATTATTTGCCAAGACAAGAAATCTTGTATAATTATTTGGGTTATCTTCTATTCCTTCTTTTATTACCGGAACATTATAGATCTCAGCAGCTTTTCTGCTAGCAATACATGCAATGTTATCCTTGTTTAGTTCCAAGAGAATTTTTACACTACCGGCTGTATCATAAGTTGGTATGGGCTTCAAATGATTACTTTGTATAAATTTTCTACACTGACCAAGTGCCTGTGGATGAGAATATACTGTATCAATTTTTTCCAGTTTTTGTAAACCTATGAGACAATGTGATATCCTATGGTATGTTTCACCTACCGCACTGAGTTTGGTAGTAAGTAGTAAATCATAACTTTCACCCACGCTTCCCTCAAGTGAATTTTCTACAGGAAGTATGGTAAAATCTGATCTTCCATTTTCTGTAGAGTTTAATGCCTCATAAAATGTAGTATAAGGTATTGTTTCAATTGGCTCTTTGAAAAAACTTACTGCAGCTGCTTGACTATATGCTCCAGGTTCACCTTGAAATGCCACTTTTAACATATTCTTAGCTAGAGTTGAATTTTATAAAATCGCTGTTTCCAAACCCAGTTGATAATTTTCTCTCTTCAATATAGCCACAATCTATGCATTTTATACTACTGCCCATTGAAACTACTTTTGCCCCGCACTTGTTACACTGTGTAAATAAAACCCCAAGTTCAGGTTCACCAATTGTAGCATGTACAACTCCATTTAGATGACTAATTATTTTTGCAGCCACAATATCGCCTACTCTTACAAGGATCCTCTTCTTTGCTCCTCTTGCCTGACAGATACATTCTAGACCTGAATGTGTAGGCTTTCCATTTATGTACAATATATTTATCGCAAACATATTATTCATTAATGCTGATATGTTGCCTGTAATTACATCATCTACTTTTGCAACTGCAGGTTTCCGCATTTCATTGATTCTGGCTATGCGATTAGTTTTATCAAATTCGGAAGTACCTATAACTAATGATCTTATAGATTGGCCATCATCAAAGGTGTTCTCACCAGTTTCGAATTCTTCAATTATTGCAATTTTATCACCTGGAAGGGTTGGTTTCTGAGACAATGCCTTGATTTGAAATTTGATGATTATAATTGTTTATTGACCAGCAAAAATAGTTACTATAAGTCACCTTGGGCACCACGTATGTGCAGAACATGCTGTCTGACTCAGAAATCCATCAAGTCACCCAAGCCAAAGCCTTGTACTTTCGCCATCTCGATAAATTCATGAAATTTAGCCAAATAGGGGTTGCCTTGCTAAACCTGATCATTGCCTGAACAAAAGATTCAGGTACTGCTTGAAGGCTATCTCATTTATCTCAAATAATGATTGTCTTAACAGTTCGTTTGAATCAAACAAAATCGTGCTAATATTCAACTCTGTTTATAATATAACCATGAGTCAAATAACAAGTTATGAAATCAAAGAAGCAAGTGTTGTCACCAAAGTCACTGGGTTAGATAAGGCAATTACCCCAAAAATTCATGGTAATGGAGATTTTGATTGCATATGCCGTGAATGCACAAAGGATAAAGAATATCTTGTCTGGGAACTAGAGACATAGCATCAATAGTGCACGAAAGTCAATTCGCCTAGGTTGTAACTGTTTATAGCCAGTGAGGAATCTGTAAAAATCCCTCTATGCCTTCTTTTCTTAATATTTTTAGTAATGCATTTGCCTGAGGAGTAGACAAGACTGGTTTGTGAAAATGATTATCTGTTGATATTCTTGGACATGCAACCTGAATAAAGGCGTCAATTCCTTTGAGATTGCGCAATTTGTCATCAGAAATTTCAGTCATGGCAAATAGTTGCACCTTCTTTCCTATACTTTTCAACTCCTTTTTGAATTTAAGAGCGGTGATTTTTGAAAACTGACCTTCTTTTAGCCCAACAATTATTCCAAATGTTTCTGCCTCAGCAGCCTTGTAGACAGTAAGTATTGCTTTTTTCTGTAGTGTTTTTGCAAATTCTGTGATTTCTCTAATCTCATTGAAGTATGGATCAAGTATGTACGTTGGTATGTTAGTAGATAATGCAATTCCAGCAGCATGAAAATTGCTTTGCCCCAAGAATACATTTGCCTCTACCATATCCTTGGTTTCTGTAACGGGATAAAATTCACAACCAAATACCTGCCCGTCATTTAGCTGACCTTTACCTTTTCCAATTTTTACTGTAATGCCTCCTTCTTCAAGTATTTTCCTTACCTTGTTAATTTCATGCAAATGTTGACTATCGGTAACAAGTGAAACTGTTTTTTCTTTAATCTCATTTACACATTTTCTTGCTACATTTTCAAATGATATGTCATCAAAAGCATCTATGAGAACTATGCTATCGCCAAAACTCATTGAATTGATAGTATGCCCTATATGAAATAGAACTTCTGCTCCTAAAACTTTTGCACCATTTGAATTAAGATCACAGGTGCCAAAACAGCTATCTGCCATAACATACGCTGGAATTTCAAATCTCTCCATTATTCTTGAGGCTGTTTCTTGAATCTTTGGTATTATTCCATCTGGACCATTTAAGGCAACTGAGACTGGTTTTCTTTTTTCTATCTCTTCAAAAATCTTTTTCTCGTCTATTACTATCAATCGTTATCGGAAGTTGTTTTTTTAATTTAAATCAAACGAAACTGCCACAATATTTAATATTGTACATTTTGAAGACCAAATGAATGCCAATTGCTTTTGTGCTAATAAATACTGAATTGGGGGCAGAAACTGAGCTTTTGAACCAGCTAAAAAGCATGGAGAACGTAAAATACGTCTATGTTCTGTATGGAGCATATGATTTGGTGGTAAAAGTGGAAGCGCCAGATAATGAGACGCTAAAAAGAACTATCTCAAATAACATAAGGCAACTCAAAAATGTACGTTCTACTCTTACCATGACTGTAATCGAATGAAAGAGACATCTATTCTTCATATTGGCTTTGATGATACAGACTCGAGAAAAGGGATGTGTACTACTTTTCTTGCCTATAAAATAGTAGAGTATCTAAAAAAAGAGAAGGTAAAGTTTCTCGATTATCCATACTTGATTCGATTTAATCCAAATGTGCCGTGGAAGACTAGAGGAAATGGTGCTGTTGCATTAAAGATTGAGACCAGAAAGCCTCAATTAGTAAAAAAAAACATTGTAAAATATATCAAAAAATATTCTGCTGTGAAAGATGGTGCAAATCCAGGACTAGTTTTTTATGAACAAAAAGATCTTCCGGAAAGTTTTGCTAAATTTGGAAAGATGGCACTAGATCGTCTGATAAGCAGAAATGAAGCGAAGAAATTTGTGCAAGACAACGAACTTGAAACTTATCATCTTGGTAATGGTCAGGGACTTGTAGGTGCAATAGGTGCAATAGGATACGACTTTCGAGATCATACTTTTGAATTGATCTCATATCGAGAGAAAGTAAATCTTCGAAAAAAAAGAGAAATCTTCATAGATAGTGTGGAAAAAATGCAGCGACTCACATTTCCTAGAACGTTTAATAGCTTTGATGAGTCAAAGAACAGAATTTTAATTGCACCACATGGTCCTGATCCTGTATTCTTTGGTGTACGTGGAGAAGACCCCGATTCTGTAATCAAGGGTGCATCTCTTGTAAAATCCACGGAAAAATTCTCTGGCTATATGGTATTTCGTTCAAATCAAGGAACGGGTGATCACTTGCAAAACGAGCTTGATATTCAAAATCTAAAACCATTTTCCTCAGGTTATCTAGTTGGACACATAGCAGAAAAGCCATATACCATTTTGGGAGGACACGTATTCTTTTCTGTATATAAAAATGGAGTTACGGTGAGATGTGCGGTATACAAACCAACTAAACTTACTACTATTGCAGAGAAATTGATTACAGGAGATTTGGTGAAAATTGGAGGAGGAATACGGAAATCTTCAAAAAAACATAAGCAAGTTCTAAATGTAGAATTTCTTGAAATACTTGATCTTAAAAAATATGTTATTTCAGTAAATCCTCTTTGTACAAAATGTAAAAAACGTATGAAATCAAAGGGCAAAAATCAGGGTTATCAATGCTCTAGATGTGGAAATACTAGATTGAGCAAAGTTGAGCAAGAGATTCCACGACAAATTAAGAAGCAATTTTACTTGCCAGTTTCCTCCGCACATAGACATTTGACACGTCCATTACAGAGAATTGGTAAATTTAATAGTAAAATTGAATTTAATAATTCAAAAAAATGGTTTTCTAAAACGAATTGAAACTATTTTGAAGATAGCGGGGAGTAGATTTGAACTACTGGACTGCGGGTATCTCATCATTGTTGATTATGAGCCCGCCGGGATGACCTAGCCCCTTTAGTCTGACTTCCCCACCCCGCTAAGTGAAGAAATGTCCCAAGGGTGATATATACTCTTTAAAAGAATTTAGAAATAATTAATAGGATTTCCAAAGTCTCAAGTCCTGTGGACAAAAAAACTAGAATATTAGCAATACTTGCTGCAATTGCAGCTTCGATTTTGATTATCACGTCACCGTCAGGTTCTATTGTAATTCCAAAACCAAATTCTAGCTCTACTGGAACCGATGCTGTACAAGTCATTGCAACCAATTTACAAAAACCTTGGGCGTTAACATTTGGTGATGGAAAAATCTTTTTTACTGAAAAAGTTGGAAAGTTAAGAGTTATTGATAACGGTGTACTTGTAAATGACTCTGTAGCAAATTTCCATGTAGCTGATATCACCGATGCGGGTCTTCTTGGAATAACAACACATCCGAATTTTATAAATAATCATTTGATGTATGTTTACTATACATACAAAGAGGGAGATAAATTATGGAACAAAGTGTTGAGAATCACGGAATCTAATGACAAGATTGTAGATGCAAAAGTGATACTAGATAAAATTCCAGGTGCTGAATTTGATGATGGCGGTGTAATAAAATTTGGTCCTGATAAAAAACTCTACATAGGTACAGGTGATGCAACAGATGAAAACGCTGCCCAGGATTTAACTTCTCTAGCTGGAAAAATATTGCGATTAAATGATGACGGTTCCATTCCTGATGATAATCCTTATCCAAATTCACCAGTATACTCTTTAGGTCACAGAAATCCACAGGGCTTGGCATGGAATGAACAAGGAAATCTTTACGAGACTGAAGAGGGACCAACAAAAAATGATGAAATAAATATTATCCAAAAAGGTAAAAACTATGGTTGGCCAAGTCAAGAGTGCTCAGGTTCAAGGGAATATCAAGATGCTCTTAGTTGTTATAATATCAGCATAGAGCCTGCAGGAATAGCTTATTATGGTCAAGGAAAACTCGATCTTAAAAATAGCCTTATACTTGCTACACTTCGCGGTAACATACTATACCAACTATTTCTTCATAATGGTAATATCACATCACAAAAGATCATCTTGGATGGCTTGGGAAGAATTCGTGAGGTTGGAGTGGGACCTGATGACTATCTGTACATACTTACAGGAAACACAGATGGAAACGGGTTTCCTGACCAAAAAGATGATAAACTATTGAGGGTCGTAAAATAAATTGACAGATTCATCTATTCCAAAATTCCATGAAAAGACAAGGAAAGAAAGACTAGATTCACTGGAATTATTCTCAAATCTTTCAAAAGAAGATATCAAGATTCTAAAGAGTGAAGGAGGTATTAATTTTGAACAAGCCAAAAACATGGTTGAAAATGCTATTGGAACTATGTCATATCCTCTCGGCATAGCTACAAATTTCAAAATAAATGGAGATGATTATCTCATTCCAATGGTCATAGAAGAACCATCCGTTATTGCTGCTGCATCAAAGGCAGCCAAGATTGCAAGAAAACATGGAGGCTTTAAAATGCAGGCTGATGAGTCGTACAGTATAGGACAAATTCAAGTCGTTGATGCTGCTGATGTAAACCTAGCCATTTCAAAAATAATGGATGCATCAGATGAAATTCTTTCTCTTGCAAATTCCAAAAGTAAAACCCTCTCAAAAATGGGAAAGGGTGCAAAAGAAATTTCATGCAAACAAGTTACAACTCTATCAGGTCTGATACTTGTTGTAGAGATTTTGATAGATGTAGGTGATGCAATGGGTGCTAATGTAACAAATACCATGTGTGAAACAATTGCACCATTGATTGAGAAAATAACTGGTGGAAGAGTGATTTTGAAAATATTATCCAACTATTCTACAAAAAGGTTGGTGAGAGGTAAAGCTATTTTCGATAAAGAAGAATTAGGTGGTGAAAAAATACTCGATAATATAATTTGGGCGTATGAATTTGCCGCAAATGATCCTTACCGAGCCGTGACTCACAATAAGGGAATAATGAATGGAATTGTAGCAGTTGCAAACTCTACTGGACAAGATACAAGAGCGATAGAAGCAGCCGCACATGCATATGCATCAAGATCTGGAAAATATACTTCACTTACAAAATGGAAGAAGGATGAAAATGGAAATTTGCTTGGAGAAATTGAAATACCCATGTCGGTAGGAACTGTCGGTGGAATAATTAACATTCATCCTATGATAAAAGTATGCATGAAAATCTTGGGTGTAAAATCAGCCAAAGAATTAGCCTGTATAATGGGAGCAGCTGGACTTGCACAGAATTTTAGTGCAATAAGGGCACTAGCTTCTGAAGGAATACAAAAAGGACACATGAAACTTCACGCACAAAATATCGCCACAAGCGCCGGGGTTCCACAAGAAAAAATGGCTAAGGTAATAGCTCAAATGACTAGAGAAGGAAATATCTCAGTAACTAGGGCAAAGGAAATCTTAGGCCATCCCTAGGAGACTAAATATATATCCAAAGAAGTTTGGTAGGACTACATTGACTCTGATAAAATTTGCTGTTCCCAAAGGAAGTATAGAAGAAGCGACCTTTAAGATACTTGAAAGATCATGGACACGAGTAGTTAGACGGGAAAGAACTTATCGTGTAATATTAGATGACCCACAAATTTCAGTCAAGATGTTGCGTCCTCAGGAAATACCCAATTTGGTATTTGCTGGTTTGTATGATGTAGGTATCACAGGAAGAGACTGGGTTAAGGAAACAAATTCAGATGTTGAGATACTTCTAGATTTAGAATATGGCAAAATAAAACTTGTACTTGCAATACCTGATTCCTATAATTTCAAATCACTAGATGAAATGATATTGTCTTATGCAAAGAAGAAAAAAACACTACGAATTTCTTCAGAATATCTAAATACAACTGCTAAATTCATCATGCAGTGTAAAAACTACAAGAAACTTTATGGTTCAACGCATCCAATCATTGTAACTCCGTGGTTAAGTCAAGGTTCCAACAAGAATGTTCAGATCTTCCTTTCATTTGGCGCAACGGAAGCAAAACCCCCTGAGGATGTGGATGCAATCGTAGATGTAACAGAGACTGGTACCACTCTGACACAAAATCAATTGAAGATAATTGATACCGTGATGGAATCAGCGGCAGTTTTGATTGCAAATAAAACCTCACTCAAAGACAAATCAAAAAGGGAAAAAATTTATGATATCGTAACTATGTTAAGAGGTGCTGTTGAAGGAAAAAAACACCTACACCTATTCCTAAATGTGAAAGAAGAACATCTTGACAAATTATTGCGTGATTTGCCATCTCTAAAACGTCCTACCATAAGTCCTTTGAGTGAAAAAGGATGGTATGGCATAAATACTGTCATTCCAAAATCTGAGTTCCACAAAATGATTCCCAAATTACGAAAGATTGCTCAAGGTTTAGTAGTGCATGAACCAAAACAGATACTGGCACTTGAGGAGATAAAACGTGATGAGGAAAGTTGATGCGAATTATCGATGTTCAAGACATAGATTCTATCATAGAATCAGTGAGACCCAAAACAAATGACGACGTAAGACAGAAAGTAGTATCTATCATATCAGATGTACGAAAACGAAAAGATAAAGCTCTTAAAGAATATGAAACAAAATTTAGCGGAGTAAAAATCAGTTCTTTGAAAGTTACCAAGCAGGAAATAGAATATGCATACTCAAAGGTTGGAAAAGATCAAATCGAAGGCATTAAACTTGCAAAAACAAGGTTAGAAAAATCTGAAAATGCCGTACGCAAAAAATTACAAAATATAACAATAAAAATAGATGGTGTTGTAATAAAAAAAACATTTCTGCCAATTGATATGGTAGGTTGCTATATTCCAGGAGGAAAGGCAAGATATCCAAGTACTGTAGTTATGTCTGTTGTTCCAGCAAAAGTTGCAGGTGTTAAGAAAATAATTGCAGTGTCTCCTCCAAACGAAAAAGGAAAGATAGATCCATTAACACTTGTAGCAGCTGATATTTGTGGTGTGGATGCATTCTATAAAACAGGCGGTGCTCAAGCCATCACAGCCTTGGCATACGGTACTGAATCAATTCCGCAAGTAGATAAGATAGTTGGTCCAGGAGGAGCATTTGTAACCATTGCAAAATCATTACTAAGCGAGGTAGTTTCAATTGATATGATTGCAGGTCCTACTGAGCTTGCAATTATTGCAGATGCTACTGCAGATGCTGAACTAGTCTCACTTGATATGATTTCTCAAGCAGAGCATAGTCCAGATACAATGTGTTGTCTAATCACAAACTCTTTGAAATTGAAAAGCATGGTAATAACATCATTACAACAAAAAATCAGAACAATCAAGAGATCTTCTATCGTAGAAGAAAGTCTACAAAAAAATGGGTTTATAGCTATTTGTAAAACTGAACAACAAATGGCAGATTTTGCGAACAAACTTGCACCTGAACATCTTGAAATAATTACAAAGACACCGCAAAAATTAGCAAAGAAAATAAAATCAGCAGGATTGACGTTAATTGGAAAAAATACTCCATCTTCAGCTAGCGATTATCTACTAGGTTCAAATCATACACTTCCAACTAACAGATTTGGAAGGACTAGAGGGTCACTTGGTGTATTGGATTACATGAAATTACACACCCAAATAGAATCCTCCAAACCTGCCTTGGAAAAAATTTCAAAATATATGAAAGCCTTGACTGATGCAGAAGGACTACCAAATCACTATGAAGCAGTAAGGGGAAGATTATCATGAGAAAAGACTGGTTCCAAAAAGAATTGAAAAGATATTCTAAACTTACAGGTTACAAAAAACCTGAAAAATATTCTAATGTGATAAAACTTGATTC
>Ga0075029_100001742_pt1 | contig 12415 bp, 12 predicted proteins | sample LitLauG_LLR_2013_FD_71391 | JGI IMG/M metagenome (GOLD analysis project Ga0075029, IMG submission 71391) | Freshwater sediment microbial communities from North America - Little Laurel Run_MetaG_LLR_2013 | ecosystem: Environmental > Aquatic > Freshwater > Creek > Sediment | place: USA...
CTCGGCACGGCATCGGTGGCGCACAATCTGGAGCGCTTCGCCTGGATCGACGGCGTCACCTTGATCAAACGTTGGCCCAATTCCGTTGAGGTCCGAGTCCACGAGAGTGCACCGGTGGCGGTGGCGTTCGACCCCCACCACGTGCTTCGTTACGTCGACCGTCGGGGCCGAGACCTCGGTCGGGCGCCGCTGAACGCGAATCTGCCCACCCTCGAGTACGTGAGTCCAGCGCGGGCGACCTGGCCGTTCGAGCACGCCGGGCGCAACGCGGCCCTCGTGGCGAGCGAGTTGCCACGAGCATTCTCGGCGCAGGTCTCGGTGGTCAGCGTGAACTGGCACGGGATCGTCTCGCTGAAGATGACCACTCCGGTGAGTTTCATCCTGGGTCTCCCCACCCAACTTCAGGCGAAATTCGTGGCCATCGCATCAGTCATCGCCCACAGCACCCTCGGCCCCGGGGACGTCGTCGACGTCACCGTGCCGGGTGAATTGGCGGTCAGCGGCCCATCACCCAGATAATCCGTCCATTTGACCGAAATCCAAGGGCTGACTAGCCTTCGGAGACATTTGTTCGCTTAAGTTCACGCAACGCCCAAGGTTGCGACACAATAGAAGAGTCAATCAAGGGGAGTTCATGAGTCTCAACCACAGCAACTACCACGCCGTGATCAAAGTCATCGGCGTGGGTGGGGGCGGGGTCAACGCGGTGAACCGCATGATCTCCTCCGGTCTGCGAAACATCGAATTCATTGCGGCCAATACCGACGCCCAAGCCCTGCTGCTGAGCGAGGCCGACCTCAAGCTCGACATCGGTCGAGAGTTGACCAAGGGGCTCGGTGCGGGGAGCGACCCGGAAATCGGGCGTCAAGCCGCCGAGGACCATCGAGGAGAGATCGAAGAGGCACTGATGGACACCGACATGGTCTTCATCACGGCCGGCGAGGGTGGCGGAACCGGGACGGGCGCCGCACCGGTGGTCGCCGAGATCGCCCGCTCACTCGGGATCCTCACCATCGGCGTGGTCACGCGGCCGTTCTCGTTCGAGGGAAAGCGCCGCGCCACCCAGGCTGAGAAGGGCATCCAGGCCCTGCGCGACAAGGTCGATACGCTCATCGTGATCCCCAATGATCGCCTGCTCTCGGTCACGGCCGCCGACACCACCATGCTCGACGCCTTCAAGACCGCCGACGACGTGCTGTTGTCGGCGGTGCGCGGGGTGACCGATCTCATCACGGTTCCCGGCCTGATCAATACGGACTTCGCCGACGTGAACGCCATCATGCGCAACGCCGGTACCGCGATCATGGGGGTGGGCACCTCGACGGGCGAGGGTCGTGCCGTCAACGCCGCGCGCGCCGCGATCACGTCGCCCCTGCTCGAGGCCTCGATTGACGGGGCTCGGGGAATCCTGATGAACATCGTGGGTGGTCCTGGCGTGACACTCTCCGAGGTCACCCAGGCCGCGGAGATCATCCACTCCGTGGCGCACCCGGACGCCAACATCATCTTCGGCAGCGTCATCGACGAGTCGATCGGCGAGGCGGTTCGCGTGACGGTGATCGCCGCCGGATTCGATCACAACGCGCCGGCCAAGGCGACCCCGGTCACCACGAGTGAGCCCGTCCTGACCGAGGGACCGCGCAGCGACATCTTCGCCAGCCCCACCAATGACGATTTTTTCGACGTCGGTGGCGATGACGACCTCCCCAGCTTCCTTCGCTAGCGAAACGCTCGTCGAACGGGTCCGGGCCAACCTGGCCCGGGTGAAGGAGCGCATCGCGTCCACTGGCCGCGACCCCGGGAGCGTGCGCATCGTCGGGGTGACCAAGACCTTCGGGGGCGAATACGTCCATGCGGCGAGCCTCGTCGGACTGGCCGCGGTGGGGGAGAACTACGTCGACGAGCTCTGCGCCAAACGCGCCGAGTCCGCCGACGCGCTCAGCTGGCACTTCCTCGGAGCACTCCAGACAAACAAGATCCACCGGGTGCTCACCTGCGCCGACGTGGTCTGCGGGGTGTCGAGGCTGAAGGAGTTGGAGAAGATCGCGCAGTACGACCTCGTGCGCCGCCTCTACGTCCAGGTCGACTTCACCGGAGCAGCCCGGAGAAATGGCGCACCACCCGAAGAGGTCGCCCAACTGGTGGCCCGGGGACGCGAATTGGGCCTCAGGGTGGACGGGATCATGACGGTGGCGCCCGACGATCCCGCGGGAGCGCGACGGGCCTTTCAATCGACCGTGGATCTGGCCGACGACCTGGGCCTCGACGAACGGTCGATGGGTATGAGCGATGACTTGGAAATTGCCTGCGAACTGGGCTCCACGGAGGTCCGGATCGGTCGGGCCATCTTCGGAACTCGAATCAGTGCGACGCCCCTGGCCTAACATGTGGGCGGGCGGTTTGGCCGCGAGGAGATCTATATGAGAGAAAAGTTGCGGGGGTTCCTTGGATTCCTGGGCCTGATCGAAGACGAGTACGGCGAGTACGGCTCGACCGGCCCGGCTCGTCCGTTCTCGGACCAGCCGATCGCCGGCGAGGAGCCTGAGTGGTCGGCTCCGTCGAGCCACCAGCCCCGCCAGTTCCCCACGACGCCTGGTCCGACGCAGGTGCGGCCCGCCGGCCTCCAGCCCCAGCGGACGTCGTCGATCTCGGTGCTCGATGGTGGGAACCAGGTGCCCAGGGTGCGCGCGATGCCGAGCCCGGGCGTGACTCGTGGAGCCTCGACATTCGCCCAGGAGCGCAACGTAGCGGTCTTCATTCCAACCTCGTATAACGAGTCGAGACGGATCACCGACCTGCTGCGCTCCAACCGCCCAGTCGTGCTCAACATCTCCCAGGTTGAGCCGGGGCTCGGCCGGCGCCTGGTGGACTTCGCCGCCGGCACCTCATACGCGCTCAACGCCAAGATCGAGCCCCTCGACAACGGCGTCTACCTGATCTGCCCCCAGGGGATCCACCTCGGTGCCGACGAAAGGGATCGACTGCGCGCGGCGAACTACCGCGAGCACGGCTACGCATGATCCTGGTTCACGAACTGATTTCGCTCTACGTCTGGATCCTGATCATCTCGGCCCTGCTGAGTTGGTTCCCCACGACCCATTCGTCCGGTGGACTGGCGACCACCAAGCGCATCCTCGCCCAGATCACTGAACCGGTGCTTCGCCCCCTCAGGATGTTCCTCCCGCGTCCCCAATTCGGCGGGGTTGGCATCGACCTCTCGGTGTTGGTGGCGGTGATCCTGTTGACCTTCGTCAACCGGATCGTCTAGTCGTTAAACCAACGTCGGCGGACATCAGAGCAGTAGGGTGGCTGCATGGAAAGTTCGGACAACGCCTACTCAGCACTCGATGCCATCGACACGGTGGCCTTCAAAGTTGGCCTCAAGGGGTACAACGTTGACGAAGTTGACGAGTTCCTCGAACGACTCTCCGGCGAGGTGCGCCAGATGAAGGACCTAGTGGTCCAGCAGCGCCAGCAGTTGCGCCAGGCCGCTGAACGGATCAACCAGCTGGACGCCCGAGGTCCCGGTGCGCCGGTCGGCGCGGCCCCCGCTCCCGCGCCGGCCCCGGCGAGGGTCTCGACGGCCGGTGCCGAGCAGGTCACCGCGATGATCGCCATGGCCCAGCAGTTCATCGAACAGGCTCAGCAGGAGGCCGAGGCGAAGGCTCGCGAGATGACCACCGCCGCCCAGGAGCGGGCTCGAGAGATCGTCGCCGAAGCCCGCAGCCGGGCCGAAGACGAAGTGAACCGTCTGAACGGACTCAAGCAGCGACTGAGTGAGGACGTGGAGACCTTGGCCCGTCAACTCGATGCCGAACGCACGCGCTTGAGCGGTGCTTTGGCTGAATTCGCGAGATGGGTTGAGAGTTCACTGCAAGTCGGCGGCGCGCGACAGGCCGCACACGGTTCGCCTCCGGCGCCCCCCGTAGTGACGGTGCCCGCACGCCCGACGGTGGCACCGCCACCGGCCCCCGCCCCAGTCGTTGAACAGCCTCCGATGGGTCAGGTATTCAATCTCGAGCAGCCCGGACGCGATTAACGATCGCGGAGGTAGCCCAAACTGGTAGGGTCGGCCCGCACTCGTTCATCGAAACGCCAAGGAGTTGACCATGCCGACAGCCGGTAAGACCACGAAGAAGGCCGCCGTCGCCACGAAGGCGCCGGCGAAGAAGGCCGCTCCGGCCAAGAAGACCCAGGTGAAGAAGGCCGCCGTCGCCACGAAGGCGCCGGCGAAGAAGGCCGCTCCGGCCAAGAAGACCCAGGCGAAGAAGGCCGCCGTCGCCACGAAGGCGCCGGCGAAGAAGGCCGCTCCGGCCAAGAAGACCCAGGTGAAGTCTCCGGCCATCTTGAGCGCGGCCCAGAAGGCCGCCGCGGCGAAGAAGGCCGCCACTGAGAAGGCTCGAGCTATCGCGGCTTCCAAGTTGACCAAGGAGCGAGAAGCCAGGGCCAAGGCCGCCGCCAAGGAGAAGGCCGCCGCCGAGAAGGCCCGGGCCGCCGCCGCAGTGAAGGCGAAGAAGGAACGAGAAGCTAGGGCCAAGGCCGCAGCCAAGGAGAAAGAGGCCCAGCGAAGGGCTCGCGAGAAGGCCGCCGCCGAGGCGAAGAAGCAGCGTGAGATCGATAACAAGCGCAAGGCGATCGAAGCGGAGAAGCTGCGCAAGTTACGCGAGATCGAACGGCGCAACCACGAGGAGATGAAGCGTCAGGAGCGTCGCGAGGCCGAGGAACGCAAGCGCCGTGAAGCCCTCGAGCGCAAGATGCACTCGCGCCCCTACGCCGAAGACACGGCCTTTCTCGAGGAGTTGCGCCAGTTGATGCTCGAGGCTCAAGAAGCCACCCTCGAGCAGATTGCGATCAGCGAGCGCGAGGCCGACGAGATGCTCGTCGATCGTGAGCGCCTCGAATACGACGACGAAGACGGCAGCAGCGTGGCCTCGGACATCAAACGAGACGAGTTGAAGGAGTTCGCCATCTCGCGCCGCCTCAAGATCGACGAGATTGAGGTGGCCCTGGTGCGCATTGACGAGGGCAGTTACGGGCGATGTGACGAGTGCTACGAGCCGATCACGAAGGCCCGGCTCCTGGCGCAGGTGCCCGTCTTCACGTGTGTCTCGTGCCGCGCCAGCGTCTAAGACTGCACCTGAACCAAACGGTCGTATTGGTGGCCCTCGTCGTCACGGCGCTCGACGCAGTGACCAAGTCCTGGGCGAGGAGCGCGTTGGCGACCAGGGACGTCCACGTCGCGGGAGCCGTCTGGTTGAAGCTCCAGTACAACTCGGGCATCTCGTTCTCGTTCAACCGATCGGGCCCCATGGTGACGACCGTCGCGACGGTGCTCGTCTCGGTCGTGGTGATCATCGTCGGACTGAACGCCAGCCCCGGCGTTCCCACGGCCGGATTCGGTCTGCTGCTAGGTGGAGGGATCGCCAACGTCGTCGACCGGCTGGCGGCCGACCCTCATCGGGTGACTGATTTCCTCGCGTTGGGTTCGTTCCCCGTCTTCAACCTGGCCGACGTCTCGATCACGGCCGGCTTCGTGGTGCTCGTCGTGGCCGCGCTGCAGGGCGAGAGACTGCTGGCGCGATGAGCGACGAATCCATGATCGACGCCTTTGACGGCGAGGTTCTCGACCTCGTGGTTCCGGGCTCGCTCGACGCCATCAGGGTCGACCGGGTCCTGTCGATGCTGACCGGGCTGTCGCGGTCCGAGGCCAACGCCATGGTGGCCAGCGGCGCCGTGGCGCTCGACGACAAGGTCGTCGTGAAGTCGTCCACGGCGGTCGAAGCCGGTCAGCACCTGGTCGCGGTGCTGCCGCCACCCGAGAGCGGCCGGGTCGAACCCGACGCATCGGTCGCGGTGGACGTGCTGGTCGACGACACCGACTTCGCCGTGATCAACAAGGCTCCGGGTCAGGTGGTCCATCCGGGGGCCGGACAACGCGAGGGAACCCTCGTCGCTGGGCTGTTGGCGATCTACCCACAGATTCAGTCACTCAGTGACGAGGGACTGTGCGACCCCCTGCGCCCAGGCATCGTGCATCGACTCGACAAGGGCACTTCCGGTCTGCTGGTGGTCGCCAAGACGGTCGAAGGGTTCGTGAATCTGAGCGCGCAATTGGCGGAACGGCTGATGGAGCGCACCTACCTGGGGATGGTCGAGGGCCACGTTAGCGAGGAGCGCGGCATCGTGGATGCGCCGATCGGCAGATCCACCCGCACTCCCACCATGATGGCGGTGCGCGCCGACGGGCGCCCGGCCCGAACGGGATACGAGGTCATCGCGCGCATCGACAAGCCCCACGCGATGACGTTGCTGCGCCTGCAACTCGACACCGGCCGAACCCACCAGATCCGCGTCCACTTGGCGACGATCGGACACCCAGTCGTGAACGATCCCCGCTACGGGCATCGCCGCGAGAGACGACTGGCCGAGGACCGTTTCTTCCTGCACTCCACGACGCTCTCGTTCGCGCACTCACGTACCGACGAGTGGCTCACCGCCAGTGTTCCGCTGCCGGCCGACCTGGCGCCGTTGGTGCCGAATTCGGTGGTGCTCTAGACGTTCTCCCGAGCGGAGAGGACGTCGTTGTCCTGACGCAGAAGGCCCAGGGCCTCCTCCTCGGCTCGACGGACGCGGCGAACGCCGATGTCCATCTTGGTCGCCGTCGCCTGCAACGACAGGGGAGTCGCTCCGTTCAGACCGAAACGGTGGCTCAGCACCTCACGCTGCAGGTCGCTCAACTTCTGAAGCGCGCCGTGCAACTGGTCATCCATCATGGCCTTTTCGATCTCCGCGACCCAGTCGTGCTGGCTCGGAGCAACCAGGTCGCCCAGAGTCGTGGCCGAATCCGACGAGGCGGGCTGGTCGAGGCTGGCGGTCACGCCGGCCAACCCGTGCAGTCCTTCGCGTACCGCCTTGGACATGCCCGTGGCTTCAGTCAACTCGTCGTCAGTTGGTTTGCGCCCGAAGATCGACGTGAGTTCGGCCGTTGTCGCCTCGAGACGCTGCAACTGTTCGCCGACCTCGAGCGGGATCCGGATGGTGCGGCCGTGCTGCTGCACGGCGCGCTGGAGCGCTTGGCGAATCCACCAGGTGGCGTAGGTGGAGAACTTGAAACCGCGCTCCCAGTCGAACTTCTCGACGGCGCGCAGCAGTCCGAAGGTACCCTCTTGGACGAGGTCCACCATCTCGACGCCGCGGTCCTGGTAACGACGGGCCCAGTGCAGCACCAGTCGCAGGTTCGCGGCGACCATCTGCTTCTTCGCCTCCTCGTCACCGGCCGTGACGCGCTTGGCCAACTCGACCTGTTCGTCGTAGTTGGGCATCGGGTAGCGGTCGAGGTCACGCATGAGAAGTCCCAGCATGTCGTTGGTGTTCACCGAAGAGCGTCGGGGGGTGGCGGTCATCTGGATCTCCTTGCTAAGTGCTGCAGACCATTCGAATTCTTAGGCCGGTAATTTCTCCTATGAATACCTATCTAATTTACCACGGAGTATTTCATGGCACAAGCCTTGTACGGCCACGCGGGATAAGAACTGCGTAAACCCTTACGCGCTGTGGGTCCGCTGGACGGCCGTGCCGCCCTTCGCCTGGAGGACCATGTCGGCCAACGTGAAGCTCGAAAGGTGTTCGCGCATGTGGTTGCCGACGTCGGCCCACACGTCCAGGAGCACGCACTGACCCTCGTGGTTGCAGGCCCCGTCCTGGTGGGGCTGGCCGAAATCACCCGCGACGATCGGTCCGTCGACGGCGGCCACGATCTCGGCCAGTGTGATCGCCTCGGGACTACGTGCCAGTACGTAACCACCACCGACGCCTCGTTTGGATCGTACGAGGCCCACGCCCTTCAGGCTGAGCAGTATCTGCTCGAGGTAGGGCTGGGGCAGACCGGTGCGTTCGGCCAGGTCCCGCACGGAGGTTGGGGTCGAGACATTGTCGTGGAGTGCCAGGCTCAGCAGTGCACGGCTGGCGTAGTCCCCACGCGTTGATACCCTCACCCAATCATTCTACCCACGCTATCGACGGCCGCCGGGGCCTTGCACCGCCGGACCGGATTGTCTGGCACAGTGGTTGGGTGGAAGATGAACAGAACGACAACGTGACCGTCAATCCCGATCAGGTCTTGCCCCCGGGCGAGCCGGCTCCTGCGAGCGAGGACGAGAACACCGACTACATCAGCCAGCCGGCGAAGGTCATGCGGATCGGCTCGATGGTCAAGTCCTTGCTCGACGAGGCTCGCAGTGCTCCATTGGACGAGGCCGGCCGTGCCCGGCTGCGCGAGATCTACCAGATCTCGATCGGCGAACTCTCCGGAGCGTTATCGCCCGACCTCGGAGAGGAGTTGTCGCGCATGGCGATGCCTTTCAGCGCCGAGGTGCCAACCGAGTCCGAACTGAGGGTGGCCCAAGCCCAGCTCGTCGGTTGGCTCGAGGGCCTGTTCCACGGCATCCAGGCCTCGCTCTTCGCCCAGCAGGCGGCCGCGGCCGCACAACTCGAGAAGATGCGCGACCGCTCCCTCAACCCCGGTGGGGGAGAGCCACGTGCCGGAACGTATCTCTAGCCACGCTCGACGGTCCGTGACACGACCGGGCTATCTTGCCAGTGCCGCTAAAGGTCGATTTCGTTCTGAAAGGATGATTCCGCCGTATGGCTGAGAGTTTCGTCCACCTGCACAATCACACCGAGTACTCGATGCTCGACGGCGCCGCGCGCGTCGAGGAGATGGTGCTGGCCGCCAAGGCCGACGGCCAACGCGCCATCGGCATCACCGATCACGGCAATCTCTACGGCATCATCGACTTCTACGAAGCCTGTCGCAAGCACGACGTGACGCCGATCCTCGGGATCGAGGCCTACATGGCGGCGAACTCACGATTCGATCGTCCGCCGCGCCGGGGCAAGATGGACGACACCGGCGGCGACACCGAAGGTGGGCAGAAGCTCTACCACCACTTGACGCTGCTGGCCACGTCGAACGAGGGGTATCGGAACCTTCGAGAGCTTTCATCGCTGGCCTTCTTGGAGGGCTACTACTACAAGCCCCGTCTCGACTGGGACCTGCTCGAGCGCTACAGCGAGGGCCTGGTGGCGACGTCGGGTTGCCTCGGCGGAGTCGTCCTGCAGGCCCTGCTCCAGGACGACTACACCAAGGCCCTGGAGCTCGCCGGTCGGCTCCAGAGCATCTTCGGGCGCGAGAACTTCTTCATCGAGATGCAGGACCACGGTCTCGCCGAACAGGCCCGCACCAATCCGCAACTGCTGAGGATCGCGAGCGACATCCAAGCGCCCCTCCTCGCCACCAACGACCTGCACTACGTCCACCACGACGACGCCGAGATGCACGACGCCTTGTTGTGCATCGGCACCGGATCGCTGGTGGCGGACCCCAACCGATTTCGATTCCACAGCGATCAGCACTATCTCAAGTCCGCCGCCGAGATGCGCTACCTGTTCCGCGACATCCCCGAAGCCTGCGACAACACCCTGCTGGTGGCCGAACGCGCCAACGTGAAGATCGAGTTCGACAACGACGCCCTGCCCCAATTCCCGATTCCTGAGCAGTACCGGGGGGCCGCCCACAAGGACGGCGCGAACCGACTGCTGCGCGAGTTGTCCTATCAGGGCGCGCGCGAGCGCTACGGCGACTCTTTGAACGACGAGGTTCGAACGCGCCTCGACTACGAGCTCGGCGTGGTCGCGGACATGGGCTTCTCGGACTACTTCCTCGTCGTCTGGGACCTGATCCGCCACGCCCGTGAGAAGGGCATCCGGGTTGGACCGGGCCGCGGGTCGGCGGCGGGTTGCTGCATCGCCTACTGCCTGCGGATCGTCGACCTGGACCCGATTCGCTACGGACTGATCTTCGAACGGTTTCTCAACCCTGGTCGAAAGCAGATGCCCGACATCGACATGGACTTCGACGAGCGCTACCGCGGCGACATGATCCGCTACGCCGCCGAACGCTACGGTTCGGACCACGTTGCCCAGATCGTCACCTTCTCCACGATCAAGGCGCGGGCCGCCGTTCGTGACGCGGCGCGGGTCCTCGGATACCCTCCACAACTGGGCGACAAGATCGCCAAGGCCATGCCCCCGCTCGTCATGGGACAGGACCTGCCGCTCGAAGCATGCTTCACCCCGACCCCGGGCTTCGAGGGGCGTTACACGGAGGCAGCGGAGCTGCGGTCTCTGTACGACACCGACCCCGAAGTGAAGCACGTGGTCGACGTGGCCAAGGGTTTCGTCGACAAGCGCCGCCAAGACGGTATCCACGCCGCCGCGGTCGTCATCACGAAGGAACCGGTGCTCGAGTACGTCCCCGTCCAGCGAAAGTCCGGACCCAACGGCTCCGCGGCCGACGCGCCGATCGTGACGCAGTACGAGGCCACGGCGATCGAGAAGCTCGGACTGCTGAAGATGGACTTCCTCGGGCTGCGCAACCTCGCGATCATCGAGCGCACCCTCGACCACATCAGGCGCCGCCACGGCGCCGCCGTCGACATCGACCACGTGCCGCTGGACGACCCCAAGGTCTATGAGATGTTGAAGTTGGGCAATTCGATCGGCATCTTCCAACTCGAGGGTGACAAGATGCGTCAACTTATGCGGCGCTTGGCGCCCACGAGCTTCGACGACATCGCAGCCCTGGTGGCCCTCTATCGTCCCGGGCCACTGAGCGAGAACGTGCACAACGACTACGCGGACCGCAAGAACGGTCGACAGGGCGTCAGCTACGACCATCCCGACCTGGAAGGGATCCTCGGCGAGACCTACGGACTGATGATCTACCAGGAAGACATCATGCGCGTCGCGACCAAGATCGCGGGCTTCTCCATGACCGAGGCCGACGACCTTCGCAAGGCTTGCTCTAAGAAGATCCGCGAGATGATCCAAGCGCAGCGAGCGAAGTTCGTCGACGGCTCGGAACGAGAAGGGTACGGCCGGGCCCTGGGTGAGGCGATCTTCAACAAGATCGAACCCTTCGCGGACTACGCGTTCAACAAGAGCCACGCCTACGGATACGCCCTGATCGCCTACCAGAACGCGTGGCTGAAGGCCAACTACCCCGTCGAGTACATGTCGGCCCTGCTCACCTCGTTCCGTGACGACAAGGACAAGGCGTCGATGTACCTGAACGAAGCGAGACAGATGGGCATCACGGTTGGGGTGCCCGACGTGAACCAGTCTTTCGCCGATTACGCCCCCAGCGTCGCACAGGACCAGACCATCCTCTTCGGGCTGGCGGCGGTGCGCAACGTCGGAGAGGCGCTCGTCGAGAAGATCGTCGCGGAGCGAGAGTCTGGCGGCCCCTTCCAATCGATCTACGACTTCGTCCGTCGGGTCGACCCGGCCGTGCTCAACCGGCGCACGATGGAGTCCCTCATCAAGGCCGGGGCCTTCGACGCCCTGGGGGTCGCGCGCCTCGGATTCCTGTTGAAGGTGGATGAGATCGTCGAGGTGACGCTCAACCGGCGCAAGGACCTCTCACTCGGCATTTCGACTCTCTTCGCGGCCTTCGGTGACGGACCGGACGCGAATGACTGGGAGGGCACCGAGATCTCGTTGAGCGAAGCGGAGTTCGAAAAGTCGGTCAAACTGGACTTCGAGCGCGAGATGCTCGGCACCTACATCTCCGACCACCCCCTGTACCAGGTGGAGAGTATCCTCGCCGCCCAGACCGACGGCTCGATCCTTTCGGTCAGGGAGCGCGGCGACGAACTGGCGAAGTCGGGGAGGGCCATCACGGTCGGGGGGATACTCGCCGAGGTCCAGTTGCGCCAGAGCAAGTCTGGGCAGGCCTACGCGCGCGTAGTGCTCGAGGACCTCGGGGGTTCGATGGAGATCAACGTCTCGGCCAAGAACTTCCAGAAGGTCAGCGGGTTCCTCGCCAAGGACAACATCGTGCTCGTCAAGGTCCGTCCCGATTCGCGTGACGACGAGTTGCGCTTCAGCGCCCTCGACATCGAGAAGTTGAACGTCGATCGGGGCGACGGTGAATTGCGACTGGCGCTGCGGCCAGAGGATCTGACCCCGAACTCGATCGCCACCTTGCGTCAGATCCTCACCCGTTATCCCGGCAAGTCCCCCGTGATCGTGGAGACTGGCGAATCGGGCAAGACATTCAAGTTGGGCCCCGATTTCAACGTCAACATCTCGAGCGTGGTGGCCGATCTGCGCTCGGAATTCGGCCGAAACGTCATAAAGGCTTGAACTGATTGCGGGGGTCGGAATCTCCCGTAGAATGTATGACTATGGCAATGACCGTCACAACGAAGGACACCACCGCCCTCAGCGATGCCGAACTGGCGGAAATGGCCGATCTGTGCGTGGATCGCGAGCCGAATTTCGACATCGGCTTCCTCTCGAAGCAACGTGAGGACTGGGTGCTGGTCACCCAGGTGCGCGAAGGTAACAAACT
>Ga0075029_100001743_pt1 | contig 12410 bp, 11 predicted proteins | sample LitLauG_LLR_2013_FD_71391 | JGI IMG/M metagenome (GOLD analysis project Ga0075029, IMG submission 71391) | Freshwater sediment microbial communities from North America - Little Laurel Run_MetaG_LLR_2013 | ecosystem: Environmental > Aquatic > Freshwater > Creek > Sediment | place: USA...
GATTGACGCCGGATCCAATTAGCGGAACTGGCGCGCCGGCTTTAATCAAATGAAAGAGCTTCGACAATACACCGAGTCGACCAGCACCGGCGATGAGCCTTGGACGAAAGATAGTTGCCTTGAGACCCGACTGCTTAGTCGCTTGAATCAGAAGCTGCTCCGCCCCAACTTTACTGCGCCCATAGGGCCCGATGGGATGTTGTGTATGCGACGAAGGGACCGGCGTTTGACCGGGAATTCCGTAGGTCATGTCTGTAGAAAAAAAAATAATCCGGCGTGCGGATCCCGCCGTCATTGCTTCCAAAAGGCAGCGCGTGCCATTGACATTCACATCCGCAAACCATTTGTCTCGATTGCGGCGGGGCACGTCAGCGTGAAACTGCCGAGCAGCCAGATGATAAACGACGTCACTATGTTGAAGACGAAGCTTTTCAAGGTCGTGACGCTCACGGATATCGCCCCTCACGAAATCTATCGAACGATTCGTTGGGCCTGGTTCCTCAAGATCGAAGACTACGACCTTCTCGCCTCGCCCGGTAAGGGCAGCTGCCAGGTACGCTCCTGTAAAACCCGACCCTCCGGTGATGACGTGCCGCATCGAGTTATGCCGTCCGCGTAATCAAAATAACGCCGGCGCAAATTAGGACAATACCACCAATCCTTACAAGTGGTACTTGTTCCCCGAGAAGAAGGAAACTAAGAATGGCGGCAATTACATATCCGATTGAAAGCATTGGATAAGCAACGCTAACTTGGTTGCTTGAGAGGACAGCCAGCCACAAAACGATACTGGCTGCGTAACAAGCTAAGCCGCCCCACAAGTAGATATTACGCATAAACGTCCAGAGCAACGTTAGTGGCTCGAATATCGATGGTATCGTCCCAACAATCAACATCGCCTTGCGCAAAAAAATCTGTGCTGTTGCATTCAGGCTCACGCTAAGAACGATTAGGGCGAATGATGAAGCGTTCATAATAATGGGTCACTGCGCTTAGGGAACGAAACTGCGATCAAAGCAAAACGATACGAGAGTTCAATTGTTATTCCGAACGAGAGGCATTCATGCTCGTCATCAGTAAAAGGCTTGGTGTCATTTGGTCCGCAGTATGTATTATAGCCATTTTGTGTGGCGCGATCTATTGGCAAATCTCCCAGCCCGAATTCGGACGTCTCGCTGATTTCAAGACCGGCTATTACGCAGGAGGGGAGACCGTTTTGCATAAAGGATCGGCGGCTCTTTGGCCCCTGACCGAACAGGGTTGGTTAGTCAACCTTCCGATCGTTGCTTGGATGTTTGCCCCTTTGGCTTTGTTAGGACCATGGGGCGCAAACCTGACATTCATCCTCCTTAGCCTTGCAGCAGTGGGAGCAACTCTTCTAATAATTGCAAATTCCTGCCCGCCCCGTATTAGACCGCTTGTTTTCCTTCTCTTTGTTCTCGATGGCCCCCTCTGGTACAGTTTGTTGATTGGAAATACGACCCATTTTATCCTCTTATTGTTAATGTCTGCCTTGGTTTTGTGGAAGCAGAGATGGCTGTTTTCGGCCGGCGTTCTTGTCGGATTTGCGGCCGTCATAAAGCCGATGATTCTGTTATTTGGCGTTTATTTCGCTTGGAGACGGAATTGGAGGGTTGTCTTCGGCGGGGCAACCGTCGTCGGAGTCGCGCTGTTATCGACTATTGGGGTTTTCGGACTTGAGTTTTTCCTTGGCTGGTATCAGCACGTCGTTGTGGCGTTCGCAGGAAAACCCATGGGCGCACACAACGTCCAATCGTTAGATGCCTTCCTCCTTCGTCTAAAGACAGGACCCGAGCTGCTATTTAACTTCAGGCCGCAGATCATGCCCTACGCGTTGGCCGTCCTTAGAAATGCGATTGTTGGATCATTGATCGCCTTGATATCATGGGCGATGTGGCGAAATCGTCGACCAAGTGAAAGCATGGCTTCCCAAGCCCCGCAAGGAATTGATCACCTCGAATTTTGCCTCGTTCTAACGTTTTGCGTTACGATGAGCACGGTTTCCTGGACACATTATTATCTGCTGTTGCTGCTGCCATGGAGCCTCTACTTGGCGGGCCGGCTTCCCTTGCGCGACGACAGGCTGACTCATGGCTTAATCTGGGGAAGCATTGTTCTTGGCTCCCTGCCTTTTAGCTATCCACGGCTTGAGGTTGGTTGGCTGGCGTCCGTGTCTTCTCGTACAGTGCAATCAGTATGGCTCTTCGGTGGAGTACTACTTCTGTGGGCCCTTCTGCGCAGCGCCCTCGTTCGTCCAAACCAAAATCTTAGCCCGTGGTTGCCAAGCTTTCTTAGAGGGAATGACGCGCCTCGAATTTCGCCCGTGTCGGTATCATATATACCATGATACCTCATTTAGGTCTCTGGGGTGGCGATCCCATGCGTTCGATTGAGCGTGCGCGGTGAAGGCCGGTATTGCTCGGTTCAGTAGTGTGACGCGTCAAGCTCTCGGGCTCAAATCGGGTGACGGTGAGTGTCAGCTTATAGGCCCTTCGGGGTCTTGTCCGCGTTCGCGGCGGCCAGGCTACTGCAGCCACTAGACCGGGGTTGAGAATAGCAAGTCGTTGTTGCTATCGGTTCAAATCGGGGCATTCCAGAGCAAAATAGCCGTCCGTGAAGAAAGCTTTTGATCACTGTTTTAGACGAAGCGAGGCGCCGAGAGGGTGCGAGCGATAATCAGGAAGAGGGCTCCTCGAACCATCACCGGAGCAGGCTAAAGTTGTATCCGGTGGCGGCGAGACAGCGTTAATGCTGGTCGCCATCGCGGCCCTTGAGATTATTGCTGCGCATCCGATCGTTCTTGAGGTGGCCGATCACGGCCTCGACCGCGGCGCGGCGCCGCATCTCGCGCGGAAGGCTTTTCAAGCGTTTCAGAGGCGTCTGTCATCAACAGATGGATGACGGCGCCGAGTAGGTGCTGATCCGGCTTTCGCTGACAAACCAGGGGCAACTTCATTTTATGGATCTGCTTGTCTTCGGCCTTCAACGCTTCGAGATGCGTGGCGATAGCCTGACGCAGTTCGGACAAGCGTACCGTGCCGAGCCTCCAAGTCTCGGTGTGCATCATCTGTTTAAGCTGGTCGCGACGGCTGGCAAGTTCGCCAAGTGCCTCGCAGATCGCATCTTCCGGCAGTTCAACATAATCGGATTGCGCACCTCGTCCGGAGCGGCAGCATAGGCTGCCAGCGGCCGCGCATCTGACGTATCCGACCTGGCCTTGACGCCGACCAGTTCGCGATAGCGGCTTCTGACCGCCGGTCGGCCCCACCGCTGCCGGTGGGAATTGGCAACGCTCGTACCCTCGCCTGCAATCCTGGCGATGTCCGCACGCCTGCATTTCGGGGCGGCCCGTAAATACATAACGCGGCCACTCCGCACACTTGAAAATTACCTTTGGCTGTTGCTAAGCTGTTAAATTAACCAGGAAGTGTCGCCGCATTTTTTGCAGCGTCACATACTCAATGACTAGTCCCATTGCAATTACATCAAAGAGTAAGAGTGCATCAGCAAATGGTTACCCTCGGAACAACGCCTGGCGAGACTCATGTCTCGCAAGATGCTTCAGCAGACGTTGCGGTCTTGGTCGTCGACCTCGATGGCACGCTCATTCGAACGGATATGCTTTATGAGAGCTATTTTTCCGCGGCGACCGAAGGGATCAACCATCATTGGTCAACCCTCGGTGCGTTGCTTCGTGGCAAGGCGCCCTTGAAGAGCTATCTTGCTGCTATTGGTAAGGTAGATTGCAGCCTGCTACCGTATAATTCAGACGTACTTGATCTAATACGCGAGGCCAAAACGCAGGGCCGTCGAATCTACCTCGCTACTGCGAGCGACCGTCGCCATGCCGATGACATCGCTGCATACCTCGGATTATTTGATGACGTTTTTTCGTCAGACGGTGTGATCAACCTGTCCGGAGAAGAAAAGGCGCGTAAGTTGATCGAGGTTTTCGGCAACCGCGGCTTTGATTATGTCGGAAATGGTGATGTTGACCTTGCGATTTGGTCGCACGCGCGAAGCGCTTACGTCGTTGGCAATTCTGTCGCGCTGATCCGCAAAATTGAGTCGCTCGGCATCCCAGCAAAATCCATCGCCACACCGAAGCCGTCGCTTCGCATTTGGCTAAAGGCGCTACGGGTGCATCAGTACGCGAAGAACGTGCTGGTCTTCGTAGCCCTTCTGACGGCCCACGATTATCAATTCCATTTCTTGGTGAGAGCGCTTTTGGCCTTTGTTGCCTTCTCCCTGTGCGCCTCCTCGGTTTATCTGCTGAACGATCTGGTTGATTTACACGCTGATCGGCAACACCCCACGAAACAGAAACGACCATTTGCCTCCGGCACAATTCCTCTTGCCGATGGCATGATGGCTATCCCACTTCTATTGGTGTTGGCGTTCTTTTGCGCAATCATGGTCTCGTTTCTTTTCACCGCGGTGCTTACCGCCTATTTCGGCCTCACGTTGGCCTATTCGCTGACGTTAAAGCGGAGGCTCATGGTTGATATCGTCGTACTGGCGTTGCTCTACACCACGCGGGTGATTGCGGGCGCCGCGGCCCTTCCAGTGGTGCCGTCGGAGTGGCTGCTGGCCTTTTCAATGTTCATTTTCACTTGTCTAGCGTTGGTCAAGCGCTATGTCGAATTAGCGTTGCGAATCGACAAAGAGCTCCCCGATCCATCAAATCGCAACTATCGACTGATTGACCTTCCCATTATCGGGGCTTTGGCAGCCGCAAGCGGATTCAATGCCATCACGATTTTTGCGCTGTATGTTTCATCTCCTGCGGTTAAGGATCTCTATCGACATCCAGACCTGTTGTGGCTCATCTGCCCGATCCTGCTGTATTGGCTTAGCCGAATGGTGATTCTGGCGCATCGACGGGTGGTCGATGACGATCCGATCGTATTTGCACTACGCGATCGCAATAGCCGCATATGCGCTGGATTCATGATTGCTATCGTTCTTCTCGCAATTTGATGAATATCGGTTAGCCGGCGATCGCGGCCTAACATTTCAGCCTGGAGGATTTTTCATGGTCCGCGACGATTTGTCCGCAATGATTGGGACGGAGCATGCCTAGGCGAAATCGAACTTGCCTCTCTTTCGTTGACGTCGGCTTCGGAACCAACGATTGTATCGCGGTGAACTGATTTGCTCTCTGTCAGAGCTCTGAGATCGGCTCCGGGCTCGTCGACCCCGACGAAGGCATTGACAAGATGAATTTGAATAAGGTTCTTCATTGGGGTTTTGGAGCGGCCATCGTACTCACCGTCGGTGATTATACAGTTGCTCAGTTAACCCCTTGGCGTATGGCTCTCTTATCTCGCCTTGCGGAGTACAGGCAAGGACTCGCGAAACCCCATCGGCTTGAAAGCTATGTTCCCTCTGGCGTGGCCGAGCAACTCAATCTGAACTACGAAGCTGGCGACCCCAGCGCCGCGCTCGCCGTATTCTATCCTGCGACAATAGAGAAAACCGACCGGTTATTGCCAACCACTGTCTGGGTACACGGCGGTTCGTGGATCTCAGGCAGCAAGGATTATATTGCCAACAACCTGAAGATTGTTGCGGCCAAAGGCTTCACTACGGTAGGTGTAAATTACACACTCGCTCCAGAAAACACCTATCCTGCTCCCGTTCGGCAAGTTAACGAGGCTCTCGCCTATATTGGCAAGAATTTATCCGCTGGCAACGTCGATCCGTTTGGGCCGCAATCGCATTTGCTTGCCGAGATCGCGGCAGCACGCGGAATACCCATCGATAGCCTGTTTTTTGCCGATGACTACTCGCCGCCACTTCCGCATGAGTACCAATTCGATCTCGGTACCGATGCGGCTCACATTGCGCTGCAAAGGTCTGTCAAATTTTTAATGGATCGCAATCAGGACTCTCTGCAATGACTTAAACGTCCTGATCAAACTCGGTGGCCTATCAGGATGTGTTGGATGCCAGAAGCTAGCGCACACACCGTATCCACTACGGCGGCAGCTCAAAAAGCGGTAATTGGGCAAGAGTGAGAACTTAATTACCAATGAGGTGCCTAGTGTCCAGCACTCTGCCCGGCCTTCAAGAAAGCCTGACAGGCTCGGCCATCCTGCTCAGCATACTCATCACGAGCCCGGTTTTTGCGGACCAACGGCGCCCAACGCCTCCTCCCAATGGCGTATTGGCCGTCAGCAGTGACACGTTTTTGAGCTCCCTCGGCGTGAATACCCACGTGGACCAGGGTTACAATGCTGGCTCCTATGTCCTGGCCTTGCGATATCTTGGAGTCCGCAACATCCGCGATAGCCAACGCAACTTGTCCAGCACCATCATGCTTCATGAACAAACCGGAATTCGCGTCGACCTATTGGGATTCGATGTAATTGGCTTACTAGCAGCCGCAAAGACGTTAGCCCAAGCCGGTTCGCTTCTGGCAATCGAGGGACCCAACGAGCCCAACAATTTCCCGATCACGTACGACGGGAAACAAAGCGGTGGAAGATACACAAGCTGGGTCCCGGTCGCACAGCTTCAGAAAGATCTCTACAACGCGGTAAAGAGCGATCCCGAACTAAGCCAATATCCGGTTTTCCACGTTTCCGAAGGCGGCGCCGAAACCGACAACGTCGGACTCCAATATCTGACGATCCCAGCGGGAGCCGCTACTAAGCTCCCTGATGGCACCCAGTTCGCAGATTACGCCAACGTACACAACTACGTTTGCGGGATTCGCATGGGATATGTCGACAATCAGGCGTGGCAAGCCGCGGATCCAACATTGAACAGTAACGGTCTCTTTGGTCATTGGGACGGACTGTACGGCGAGTACGGAAAAACTTGGAGTGGACACTTCAACGGTTATTCAAACGCGCAGCTTGAAGACTTACCTCGCGTAACGACGGAAACCGGTTGGGACGCTGCGACAGTGGCAGATGAACGAATTCAGGGTACCGTCCTGGTGAACACCTACCTCGCGCAATTCAAGCGTGGCTGGCGGTACACATTCATTTATGAACTGGGCGACGGCGAAGGAGGTGGCGGCCATCAAGGACTTTTTCACGAGAATTGGACGCCAAAACTGGCAGCGACTTATATCCACAATCTTACGACAGTACTGGCTGACGATGGAGCTTTGGCTGACCCTGGACACCTCTACTATTACATCGTCGGTCAGTCCGCGACTGTGCATGACTTGCTTCTTCGGAAGCGTAGCGGCGTCTTCGAGTTGGTGGTATGGGGCGAGCAGGTTGCAGGCACGAACGACGTCACTGTTAGTTTGGGACGTGCCCACGCAAAGGTAACCATTTACGACACAACGGCCGGCGTTACGCCGATCCAGGTCTTAACGAATGCCGGAAGCGTTCCCCTGACGATCTCCGATCATGCGTTGATAGTAGAAATCGACTGAGCAAGCTCGAAACTTGAACACAACGATGACAGCCCGCGCGGGCTCCCGCCGTTGCGATATGTCTTAAGGTTAAGGTGCTGAGGGCCTTCGAGCAGCTATTGCCGTGCGTTTTTTTGATAGCTTCTGGGTTCTGAGCGGAGGCATTCTGAGCAGGGCCGAATTCAACAATTACCCTGGTCCCAAGACCCGAAGTCAGTATCTTCGCTCACGATTGCACCGAAAGCGCGCATGCGAGCGTTTCTGGCCAAAGCAGCACTTTTTTACGCACCAAATGCATTATGTGGTAGTGGTTATCCATGCCTCGTATTCTGTTCAATATGCCCAGCCAGTTCGCAGATCGCCCTTCCGGCGTTGCTCGTGTGGCCTTTGAACTGCTCCATCAGTTGATCGGCAATGGTGACTTCGAATACATCCTTCGCTCGCCCTGGTCTTTGGAGCAACTTCCCAGCTTCTTGCATGACAGGCAACTTGAAGTCGTCGTTGTCCCTCGCTCCTCCATTCTTGTGTTGAACGTTATCCGCCAAGCTCTAACATTCGCTAGCTACTGTCGTCGCGAGAACATCGATTTGGTTGTGAACCTCGATCCATACGGCGCCGCGGCCGGCGCGAAGGCGCGGCTAATGATAGTGCACGATCTTTATTTCAAAACCATTCCTCAACAGATTGGATGGCGGGCAAGGTTCACCAACGAGCTAATTCACCAACTGATGCTTCGCGGTAACTCGAACATTGTGACCGTATCGAACGCCACTCAGGCTGATCTTGAAGACTGGTATCCTCAGACCAAGGGTCGTATAACCACAATACACTCTGCCACCTCACTGCTACCGGCCCGAGGGCAGATCGGCTCGCCGACGGTTGCTGGCCGGTACGTCATGGCCGTAGGAAACGCCACCAGAAACAAGAATTTTGGTGCGCTCGCAGAAGCAATTGCTACTATTCATTCCTCAGATCCCACTATCGCCTTGGTGCATGTTGGGGATGACTCGCGCGAGATTATCGCTCAGACGTTACAGCAGTTAAACTCACCGGTGCGCCTGCTACGCTTTTCAGGGATTGACGATGCTCAACTCGCAAATCTCTACCGCCACGCCAGTTGCTTGTGTGTTACGTCACTCTACGAGGGCTTCTGCCTGCCCATCTTGGAGGCCCAAATATGCGGCTGCCCAGTGGTGTGTTCAAACCGTTCGGCGATGCCGGAGATCGCGGGCGAAGGGGCGGTCTTGGTTGACCCGACCGACCCGATTGCAATCGCAGATGCCTTAAAGAGCGTACTGGACAGTCCGGCGAAGGCAGACGCCCTCGTCCGGCTCGGCCGGGAAAATGCCGGGCAATTTTCGTGGGACAAAGCTGCGCGACATTATCAGGATCTATTCAACGAGGTGCTTGCACGTTGTTAGACGGCGGGCGCGCGAGCATCGACGGATACCTGAAAAGATAACCCCGCGACGATCATTATAACTTGTGATTTCGATTGGGCGATCTCCGTCCAGTCTCTTCTCCGATTGCTCGCGGGCGCTAGAGCGCCGAACAATCACAACCGCAGGATTCGACTCGGAGATATTCGTCCCCGCATCATGTCGACCAAAGCCAATAGGTTTCCCTTTAAGCGCCCTCTACGGTCAACCCAAGGCTCCGGATAAAGGCTGCGCGCCAGGTTAGCCGCTATATTGCGCCACATGATCTTGTTCGCATAGCGCCACGGCATCGAACCTTTACGGATAAGGTAGATCGGATTGGCTATCTGCGAATAGCCGAAGCGAACTCCGGACGTTCTGCCAAGTTTAATTCCCAGATGGACCCCGCGCAGCATGCCCGAGAGCACGATCCTTCCGTAAGGATGGAGCCGGCGGGAAAAGTCGATATCTTCCTGCCAACCGTAGAGCGGTAGGTTCTCGTCGAATGAAATGCCGTGCTCTACGATGGCTTTCAACCGAAATGACATATTACATCCGTAGGTACTATCCCAGTCCATGAGTTCGCTGAGACTACCGAGGGAGCTCGGCGCAGCGCGGACGAACTCCAAGCCCTGCTCCACACTCAAGCCCGGCCCCGCCGCGCCATCGGCGAGAAGAAAGCCAGTTACGCCTATCACGTCTGGCCGCGCGAGGAATATTTTCTCAAGATTTTCGATGTAGCGCAGATCCGGAAAATAATCGTCGTCGAAGAAAACGATTACGTCGGCGTCCCCCACGCTTGCTAGGATCCTGTTGCGCTGAGCCGGCAAACCAACAGGCCCGCTCACGACGGCGGTTGGCCCAGGGAATTTGCTCAAGGATAGATCATCGACGTCCTTCGCGGCAATCGGGCAAATCACCAAGCGATCCGGCAATCTGGTCTGTTCGGCCAGAAGGGCAACCGCATGTGCAAGAACCTCGCGCCTTCCCGCAGTCGCAATTCCTACCACGATGTTGAGTTTGTCAGGCATGTGACTCCGTGCGACAGCCCCGGGCGGGCATCGAAACTTGAAATCTCCAAAGTACAGCGGCGGCGCTGGTGGCGCCCACCGGACATCGCGAACGATAATCTGGACCGGAAGGCGTTCTGGGTTTGCAATTACTCGCTAACAACCCGGACCGCGCCTTCGGAAGCGCCGATCTCGAGCTAAGAGAGGTGGTGAATCCGGTCCAATAATCAAAGAATACTCCGTGACTAGTAACCATGAATGTTTGTCCCTCGTTCGGGAGGAATTCGCAAAGCATGCAGCACTTGCTGGCATCATAAAAAACACATATTCTGAAGAAGCTGCCATAGTGCCGCCATCCTAGAGCCCGCTGTCATTCAGAGGTAACGATCTCAGGATGATATGTCCAACTTTCATTGAGGTGTTCGTTAATGCGTCACGAGCTGCGTCTGACCAAAATAAATCCTAATATGAACGCGGCTGTCGTCGAAACCATCTATGCGACAACGGGATCCGCGTTGAAGGTCGGTGACAGGCTCTGTGATCTCAGTGTTGATCTGAGCAGCGGGTTTTCACAGTACTGTCCACCCATTTCGTACTTTCGCGTCGTGGTACGAGAAAAAGTCTGGTTGCAAAAGCTCCTTATCGTTCCCGGTGGTAGCTACGACGTAGGACAATTGATGGCCGTCTTTAGTACAGAACAGGATGATCCTGGCGAGGAGGCACCGGCCCGACTGTTGCGGATCACCACGGCCGGAATCGCCCATCATTCCGGCATGTGGTCGGCGGGCGATCGATGACCACCCTTGCACTCTCGTGTGGTCCGCTTGAGGCCGAGGGTTATGTCATTCGGCGGTCTGGAATGCATTGGTTGCGCGACGACGGCTACGTGTGTCGTCCAAACGAGGTGGTTGGCTTCTGCAATATCAGTCTGGAACAAGCTTCCGGCAGGAGATCCGGACAGCTCCCACTGGCCAGCGAAATGGAGCTTCACGTTGCTTTCGCGCCGCGGATCGGTGGCCGCCTCAGGGTTTCACACGGAAATTCGCCCGGAGGTTATCTAAATAATCTGGGCCTGCACGTATGGAATCCGAATGACGTGTTCGGATATCTGGAGGATGCCTCACACGACGAAGCCGCGATCGCGGATCCTGGCGAACTGCGGCTTCTCATGATCGCCGGCCGCCGTATGAGCGGACTGGCTGATACCAATATCGGAATTCTGCCTGGGTGGCACAGTCGAAGCCGAGCCTGGTGGTGCGATCGGCCAGGCGGCGATCTTTCCACGTTGCTATGCCTGGGTCTTTGCGATGCGGCTGGCGTTGTCCGCGGCAATGAAACTCCTTTTGTAGAAGCTTTCGAGGCTATACCTTCGCCGGCCCAGTTCGTTTACGTACCCGATCACCCGATTGTGCCGTGCGCGCCGATTTTGCTTGAGCAACTCATGCGGTCGCCCGCGCAGAACGAGACGCTGGCCGCGGACTTAAGCGCCGCTCTGAACAGCGGTTCTGTGGTACCCAACGCGGACGACTGGATGTTCGCAGGCGCCCTATTGTACTCGCTTCAGAATTCGCCGATGCGCGATAAATATGAGGTTTTGACCCCGACCGGCTTACGTAATCTGGGGCCTGCGGACACCATCTTGCTGTCGATGGCCGCGGAAGTCCGTTCGGTACTCAGGCACAAGAAGCTCGGTTATTCGGTTCAAATCTTGCGACACCGCCAGACGGCGGCAGGACCGGCAATTCGATCTTGGCTTTCCTCGGCCTTCGAACCGGTGAAACGGACGGTGAAGGACGTCCAGCGAGACTATCGGAAACTTATCGATGCCGTCGCTGCGCAAACCGGAGCCAGGGTCGTGATCCTGAACAGGATGTCGACGTCGGGCTACGAGGATATTACGAGCTATTCCGCGTTCGACGCACCACTGGGAGACACCCTCGAGAATATCTCGGCTAAGGAGATGAATTTGATGCTGCACGATCTCGCCGAGGAGTGTGACTTTTCAATCGTCGACGTCGATGCAATCGCCGCCGACCTCGGAGGATCCGAACATCTTCCGGATGGAATTCATCATAGCGCCGCGATGCAGGCGATGGTGCGGTCCGAGATCATGCACATCCTGAGCACCGCCGACCACACCACGTCGAATTAGGTGATCTCGAAGTCGACCGGAAGATCCGTTGCGGCCTGGTCACCATCGGGCAGAATTTCGTTGTCATTGTCGCTCAAAAGCGCCAAAGGCAGCCCAATGCGTTGCCATTTCCCGGATTCCGAAAGAATTTTCCTGAGCACTCCAGGCTGACCGGCGCGAACCTCAACAATCGCCTTATGTGTTTCAAGCTCGACGATGAGATCGCCCGTATTGAATCGATGCCCCAACTCGCCATGCCATTCGAGAACACGAATTTCCTCGACATCGGCGACCGCAGGGACAGAGATCTGGTAGATCATTACAGGGCTCTCCACTTTATCGATTGAATTTCGATTGCATTATAACTCTTCGTTGCCTTAGCAGATTCTTGGCAGCGAGCTCAACGCGCGAAGCATCCGGCAAACATGCGGACTCCAGAACAGGATTGGATGATA
>Ga0075029_100001744_pt1 | contig 12408 bp, 8 predicted proteins | sample LitLauG_LLR_2013_FD_71391 | JGI IMG/M metagenome (GOLD analysis project Ga0075029, IMG submission 71391) | Freshwater sediment microbial communities from North America - Little Laurel Run_MetaG_LLR_2013 | ecosystem: Environmental > Aquatic > Freshwater > Creek > Sediment | place: USA...
AGGCCGCAGGTCCCGCGCAACCTCAAAGTGCGGCCTTGCCAAACCGTCGGGAAACCGGCCGGTCCAACCCGGCTGTAAGGCAGGGCATCATCAGTAAGTGAGGGCTCGGCAGCCCATCCAAGATACTCATGCCCACCCCAGAACAACGCACTAATTGCTCTGCTTAAGGATGTGTGCAGGGTGTGCGCATCAAGATTCTGCGATCTAATCTAGAGCTGAAAAACATGGCCGAACTAGTTGATTTACTTGGTGATCCCGCTGGGACTCGAACCCAGGACCATTCGATTAAAAGTCGAATGCTCTACCACTGAGCTACGGGATCACTTGCTGCGCTGTGTAGGGGGCGGCCGGGTGCGGGTCAATAGCATGGCAAACCCTGCGCTCCACCGCGCTTTTGCCGACCGTTCGCTATCGAGCCCTTCAACTTGCCTCGCGGTGAATTTCGGAGGCCACAGGCTGCGACGAGCCCACCACCGTCGGAATAGCCACAGGCCGCAGGCCGATCAGTTCGGCGGTGCGTATGCCGGTCTGGCGCCAGAAGGCGAACGAATTGATCCGTGAGGTCTCCAGGATCGCAAGCGCGACCGCTGACAAGAAGGGCAGGCTTTCCAGCACGAGAACGAAAGCGAAAATGTAGATTTCCCGGATTTCCTTGAAACTGTTGGTGACGACCAGCACCACGGCACCCACCAGCAAGAGGACGCCGATGACGGCTTCCCAGAAAGCCTGAAACTCGATCGACATCCGCGACAAGCCGCCCTTGGACGTGCGTGCGAAGGCCAGACGTTCGGTGATCAAGCCATTGGCAACGGCGCGCGACACGGTCCACTGCACCGACATCGCGGCCACCATCGCTCCCAGCATCTGTCCCCATTTTACGGGCACGCGCAGACGATAGAGGATGAGGAAATGCAGCAGCGAAACAACGAAGCCGGCAATGATCGGCAACGTGAGGATCTTGTCGGGAATCGCGATGTCGGCGAACGCGACGATCGGTACCCAGATCAGATTGAGGATCGCGACGAGCACGCCGAGCGTTTCGGCGCCAAGCCAGTTGAGCCAACCCAGCGAAAATTCGCGCTTCTGGTCGGGGGTCAGCCGGCTCGCGCCCGGCAAAAAGCGGCGCCAGTGCTTCTTGACGATCTGGAAGCCGCCATAGGCCCAGCGATGGCGCTGCTTCTTGAAGGCCTCGTAGGTGTCCGGCAGCAGGCCGTGACCGTAGCGGTGATTTGTATAGTGGGTCAGCCAGCCCTGTTCCTGGATCGCAAGCCCCAGATCGGTGTCTTCGCAAATCGTGTCGCCAGCCCAGCCGCCGGCCATGTCCATCGCCGCGCGCCGCATCAGGCACATGGTGCCGTGTACGATGATGGCGTTCTCCTCGTTGCGTTGAACCATGCCGATATCGAAGAAGCCGGCATATTCGCCGTTCATGAGATAGTGCATCAATGACCGGTCGCCGTCGCGATGATCCTGCGGCGCCTGGACCAGCCCGACGCGGGGATCGGCAAACGCCGGCACCAGGTCCTTCAGCCAGTCCGGCTCGACCACATAATCGGCGTCGATGACGCCGATGATCTCGGCATCCGCGGCCGTCCGCTCCATGGCGATGCGCAAGGCGCCGGCCTTGAATCCCTCGACCTTCTCCGCATTGATGAACTTGAAGCGTTCGCCAAGCGCGCGACAGTGATCCTGGATCGGTTGCCAGAACGCCGGATCGGGCGTGTTGTTGATGATCACGACGCATTCGAAGTTCGGATAGTCGAGCCTGGAAACCGCATCGAGCGTCTGCTTGAGCATATCCGGTGGCTCGAAATAGGCGGGAACGTGAATGGATACCTTCGGGATGCTCGCAGCTTCTGTCGCGGGCAACACGGTCGCGCCCTTGACGAGCAGGCGCCTTGGCTTGCGCCCGAAGGCGATAGCGGCGATTTCCTCGATCCTCGCCATGGCGATCAAAACCAGAGGCACCAGGAGAATCAGACCAAGCGTCAAGGCGAAGGCCGAGCCGAACACGAAATAATGCCCGGCCCAATAGGCAAACACCGTGGCAGCCCACGCGCCGACGCCGTTCGCGGCGGCCGACAGCAGCATGGATTGCATCACCGTCGGCTGCGCCAGTCGCAGGATCGGCAACGACATCAGGATGCCGACGAGCAGCGCGATGGTCGCAAGCTTCCAGTAGTCCGGGTTGACGATCGGACCGGTCCAGCTGAATTTCGGCTCGCGCGCCGCGTTCAAGATGCCCCAGTAGGGACCGACGCCACCCTCAAAGAATTTCCAGGGCTGATCGATCGCCTCGACGATGTTGTAATCCATCCCGATGGCTTCGGCGCGGTTCACGAAATTGCGCAGAACCGTGGCCTGCGCGAAAGCACCGGGAACTGCGTTGCGCAAATTGTAACCCGCGCTCGGCCAACCGAATTCCGCGATCACGATCCGCTTTCCGGGAAACTGATCGCGCAAGAGCTGAAACATCGCGACCGCCTGGTCCACCGCCTGCTTGTCGGTGAAGTTTTCCCAGTACGGCAACACATGCGCGGCGATGAAATCGACGGAATATGCAAGCTGCGGATAGTCGCGCCAGATGTTCCAGATTTCGCCCGTGGTGACCGGCACATTGACCGATTTCTTTACCCGTTTGATAAGCTCGATCAGATCGTCAACCTTCTGCTCGCCACGATAGATCGTTTCGTTGCCGACGACGACGCCGATGACGTTGCTGTTGTGCCGGGCAAGATTGATGGCGGCGTCGATCTCGCGCTCGTTGCGCTCGTTGTTCTTGTCGATCCAGGCGCCGACGGTGACCTTGAGACCGAATTCGGCGGCAATCGGCGGCACCAGCTCGACACCGCCGGTCGACGAGTAAAGCCGGATCGCGCGGGTGATCGTCGACAGCTTCTTCAGGTCGTCGCGTATCTTCTCCTCGGTCGGAATGTTGTCGACGTCGGGATGGGCGGTCCCTTCGAACGGCGCATAGGAAACGCTCGGCAGAATGCCGTGAAAATCGGGAGCCTGTTGCTTGTCCCGTAATAAGCCCCAAAGCGCGGCGTGAGCTGCGGTTACCAACACCAAAACGGCGACGACGGCGCGCATCGCGACTAGACCATACGGGGCCTGCATAGGGGGAACGCGAACCCGTCCCCTAGGTTCGGCAGATACGGGAGCGATTCTAAGGATAATCCTGCCACGTGATTTAACAACTGGTATGACGCGATGGCGTTTTGAGGGCGCGGCGTCTCAACTCGTCTGGACCGACAACGTTCCGGAGGAGAGTGCCGCTACTTCGCCGCCGCCGGTGCTGCCGCTGCAGCCGGCACGGGCGCTGCCGCCGCGCTGCCGGCCGTTGTCGGCGCAGGGGCGGGCGAGGCCGCCGCGGCCGCCTGTGGCTGGGCGTTGGGATTGATCCAGCAGGCATGGACCCGGTCGTCCAGGCTTTTTTGTACCTTGTCGTCGATCTGCGCACCAAACCGGGTCAGGCAACGGAAGGTGGCCTGGACGTGTCCGCCGGGACAGCCGAACCGGTCGTAGAGATCAAGGTGACGGAAGGCGGTATCGAGGTCGTCACGCCACATCAGGCGAACGACCCGGCGGCCGAGCCAGACGCATTCCGGGTTGCCTGCGGGACCATTGATAACCTGAGCGGCTTCCGCGAACTCATCGGTCTTGCGCTGGTTGTCCCGGGCGGCATCGGCCGGACTGGCCGCCGCTGGTTTGCCGGACTGGTCCGGCGCGGCGGGCGTACCGCTCTGGGCAAGGGCCGCTCCGAGACCGATGGTGAAGGTCAGGCCGGGAACGGCGAGGTGACGCAAAAACGCAATCCAAAGCTGAAACACCCGCTGACGCATAAATTCCCCGAACTGGTTCCTGCCCACGTCTTTGCCGCTACGCATGCCGTCCAAATAGGTCCCCAATGCGGCGGAGACCTGATCGGGAATCCCATGGCGGACATTTTGGATTTTGTCCAGCAAAGTCACAACTTTATCGCTTTGTGGTAAAATCGGTCCGGCCGCGGGGCGGCGGTTTGACCTTCCCGCTCTTGGCAGACGCCCGGTGACCTAGTAATCGACGGTCCCTGCCCGGAGGATGGAACTGATTTCACGACGCACGCCGCTGGCGCTTCTCCTTGTTTGTCTTGGCACGATCGGCGCGGCGTGGTGGTGGCTCGCCAAGCCGATCGTGCTGGCGCGCGCGCCGATCGATCCGGATGCCAAATTGATGTGCGTGTCCTACGCCCCCTTTCGCGGCGAGCAAACGCCGCTCACGCCGGCGACGCAGGTGAGCGCAGAACAGATCGCCGAGGATCTCGCCCAGCTTGCCAAGATAACCGACTGCATTCGCACCTATTCGACCGACAACGGACTCGATCAGATCCCGGAAATCGCTGCCAGGGTGGGATTGAAAGTCATTCAGGGAATTTGGTTGACCAGCAACCGTCAACGGAATCTGGCGCGGATTTCGACCACCTTGCGGCTGACCAGGGAATATCCCGCCACGATTACGGCTCTGGTAGTCGGCAACGAGGTGCTGCTGCGTGGGGAAATGACCACAGCCGATCTTGCGGCCACCATCAGATCGGTCAAGGCCCAGGTCGCCGTCCCCGTTACCTATGCCGACGTCTGGGAATTCTGGCTGCGCAACCGCGAGCTCTACGACGCGGTCGACTTCGTCACCATCCACATCCTTCCATACTGGGAGGACTTTCCGGTCCGCGCCAAATTTGCGGCGGCCCATGTCGATGCCATCCGCCGGCGGATGGCGGTTGCCTTCCCGGGCAAGGAGATCCTGATCGGCGAAACCGGCTGGCCGAGCACAGGGCGCATGCGTGAGGCGGCGTTACCTTCACGCAGCAATCAGGCCCGCGTTGTTTCGGAAATCCTTGATCTTGCCAAACGCGAGAACTTCCGGGTGAACTTGATGGAGGCTTACGATCAGCCGTGGAAGCGTCAGCTCGAGGGGACGGTCGGCGGATATTGGGGCCTGTTCGATTCCGTAAGGCGCGCATTGAAATACCCGCCCGGCATCGCCGTCAGCAATTACCCGCTCTGGAAGTTCCAGATGGCAAGCGGCATGGTTTTGGCGGTGCTGGTGTTCGCGGTAGCCTGGCTGACGCTTCGCCGCAGGCCGTGGACGCCGCGCCTGGTCTCCTGGGTGGCAGTCGGCGTGACGGCGACGTCGGCTGGAGTCCTGCTTGGAATTGCTGCCGACAAGATGTTTTACGAAAGCTACGGCCTGGGCGGCTGGCTTTTGTGGGGTTCGCTGCTGGCGGCTGCGATCGCCTCTCCCCTGGTCAGTGCCAACGCGCTGATGTCCGCTCGTTCGCTGCCAACCTTTCTGGAATTGCTGGGGCCCGGGAACTATCGACGTCGCTCAGTCCTGACGCTGGTCCTGGGGCTAACCCTGGCGGTCGCCGCCTCGATCGGCGCCGATACTGCGCTCGGCCTTGTGTTCGACCCGCGTTACAGGGATTTTCCCTTCGCTTCCCTGACCATGGCCGTCGTGCCGTTTGCCGCATTGACGCTGCTTAATCGCCCGAAAGAAGGATCGCGGCCGATTGCGGAGGCAGTATTTGCGGCGCTGTTTGCGGGGGCAGCACTATTTGTCGGATTCAACGAAGGTCCTGACAATTGGCAGTCGCTGTGGACCTGCGCCGTTTATCTGCTGTTCGCAATCACGCTGTGGCAGGCGCGGGCCGTGCAAATCCCAGAATAAGCAGGCCGATCGCCAGGCCCGACAGCACCGCATTGTACAGCACGATGCCAAGGCCCGCCGCGATAAGTCCGCCCGTGAGCAAAACAATGGATGGCCGGATGACGTGCAGCGTCGCGATAATCAGTGCAACGATGCCAAATACCGAATGACGAAACAGGTAAGTCGCGAGCGATCGAGCCTTGCAGAGCATGGTCTGAAGGCCGGCATCGCATGCGAGCGCGACGCCGGAAAATTCAATCGCAAGGTATCGCAGGTAAAGCGCATAACCGACCGTGACAAAGCCTACGACCAAGAGCCATTGCACCTGATAGGGGCTGAGCCGAAACGGATTTTTCTTCACAGGCGTTATTTCCGGGTGCGTGGAAGCCAGGCCGACGCAGGACAGCATCGAATAACCGCTCTCGGCGTCGACGGGTAGCCACTTTTGTGCCGGGCGGGCAAGGCGAATTTGAGATGTTACTTTTGAAGGTTTCTGCGAGGAGCCGGTTAAATTGGATCAGGGCGTAGTTACAAGCCACTGGAGAAACGGTGTTATTTTACCTGATCTTATCCTTACCTGGAGAAGAAAGAGGAAACCGTCGATGGCTCCGGCTTCGAGGCCGGCTCCTCGGCGACGGGAGGCCGCCTGGAATTGGACCGCCTCTGGGGCGAGGGCTTGCCAGGGAAGGCGGGTTTGATTTCGGTCGGCGTCGTTTCCTCGGGATTTAGCGCTAGGCGCTGGCCCTCAAAAATGGCGGTGGTGCAGGGTCGTTCATTTGCGATCATCGATGCACAGATTTTTGCTGCCGCCGCCGCGTCGCCGATCGGTCCGGCGACGAGGCGTAGCTGCATACCCAACCCGTTACTGCCCTCCTTGATTACGATGATCGGGCGCAGCGCGACCAAGGGCGCGCTCGACCTCGACTTGAGAAGCCCGCGCCAGAGCGCACGCAAGCCCGGAATGGAATTAGCGCCGCCCAAATCCACTCCGAATTCGGTGCGCTGGATCGAAGGCTTGGGGACATTTGCGGCTGAATCCGTCTCCGTGTCTTCCTCATTGGGGGGCACGGACGCCACGATTTCCGGCATCGGCGCTGCCGTGATGACCTTTGGCGGCTGCATGGGTTCCAGCAGTTTTGGGGCGGCCGGATCGGGCGGCGCCATCATCGATTTCGAGGCCATCAGCGAGGTTGGCGGAGCCGGCGTGTTCGCTGTTGCCGGCGGCTCCGATGGCGTTGCGGTCGGCCCGGGTTCAGCGCGAGCAATGGCTGCCTGCGGTTTCTCGCTGGCCTTGGCGGGCGTTGCCGGCTTGTCGGCTGACGTGGCCGGGATAGCCGCAACGGGTGAAGCGGCCGGCTTTTGCGCTGGTGAGAGCGTTTCGGATGGCGCTGCCACCGCAGCGGTCGCCGGTGGTGGGGGTGCGGAGGTGGACCCGGCCGAAGCCGTTGGAGAGGGCGCGGGACCAGCGGAGACTGCAGATGCGGCAGTCGGCGAAGTTGCGGTTTGCGAAGGGGTGCCCGCGGAATTCTGCCGCGCAACGGCCCCCGTCACCGACTCAAACCCTTGCTCGAGAATGGCAAGGCGCGAGTAAAGCCGGTCTCGATCTCCGTTCAATGTCTCGATCGCCGAGGCCAGGCGCCGCGCCTCGTTCTGGTTCTCCCTGACGACGGACTGCATCTGCTGAGATTGGCGGGCCAGATCGGCGGACGCGATCTGCTCGCGTCTCGTGCCGATTGACGATTGATTGGCGAGGATGGCGACGATGACGGCGCCGACCGAGGCAACTGCCCACGACCCGAGCCGCCAAAGCGTGCGCCGGTCGAATTCATCTTCCTCCGCCAAAAGTCCCGACAGCGCGCCGCCGGTGTTCTCGGCATCGAAGCCGCCTGCCAGACCGTGAGAATCTTTCGCCATAGGAATATGCTTCGGCCCCCAAAGCCCCAACCGAATCAACGTGAACATTAACAGGAAATGGGTCTCGACCTTGAATCCCACCGGACGGGGTGACGAATACGTGTTTCCATGGGACACCAAAACGCTTTATGACGGCGAGCATCGCAACGTGGTCGCCCGAGGGAACTGGATGCCTGGCAGGACTGTCCTGACGATCGTGCTCGCGGCCGGCGAGGGGACGCGCATGCGGTCGGCCAAACCCAAGGTCCTCCATCCCGTGGCCAATCAGTCGCTGCTGGCGCACGTCCTCGCTGCTGCCCCTGACGCAAACACGGCCTCGCTTGCGGTCGTGATCGGGCCGGATCATCATGCGGTCGCCGAAGAGGCGAAGCGGGCGCGGCCGGATGCGGCGATCTTTGTTCAAAGCGAGCGCATGGGAACTGCTCATGCGGTGCTGGCTGCCCGCGACGCCCTTGCACGCGGCGCCGATGATCTTCTCGTTGCGTTCGGCGATACGCCGCTGATTTCGGCACAGACCTTCGATCGGCTGCGGGTGCCGCTGAGCAACGGCGCGGCGCTTGCGGTGCTGGGCTTTCACGCCGCAGACCCCAGCGGCTATGGGCGTCTTATCGTCGAGGGCGATCGTTTGCTCGCAATTCGCGAGCAGGCCGACGCCAATGCCGCGGAGCGCGCCATCACACTCTGCAATGCCGGCGTAATGGCCTTTGATGGCCGCACCGCGCTCTCGATCATCGAGAAGATCGGCAACGCCAACAGCAAGCGCGAATATTACCTGACCGACGCCGTTGCGATCGTTCGGGACCTGGGATTGGAGGCCGTCGTGATCGAAACCAGTGAGGATGAAGTGCGCGGTATCAACACCAAGACGCAGCTCGCGGAAGCCGAGCAGGTCATGCAGGCAAGGTTGCGCAAGGCTGCGCTCGATGCGGGCGTCACCATGATCGCACCTGAAACGGTTTACCTTGCTGCCGATACGACCTTCGGCAAGGAGGTTACGATCGAACCGTTCGTGGTCATCGGCCCCGGCGTCTCGATTGCGGATGGAGCGATCATCCATTCCTTCAGTCACATCGTGCACTCTTCGATCGGCAAGAACGCTCTGGTCGGGCCCTTTGCGCGCCTGAGGCCCGGAACATCGCTTGGTGAGGGGGCAAAAATAGGCAATTTCGTCGAGGCGAAGGCTGCAACGCTCGAGCCCGGGGTGAAGGTCAATCATCTCAGCTATGTCGGTGATGCCCATATCGGTGCCAACGCCAATATCGGAGCCGGTACCATCACGTGCAATTATGACGGCTTTGGCAAGAACAAGACCGAGATCGGCGAGGGCGCGTTCGTCGGCACCAATTCGTCGCTGGTCGCGCCCGTCAAGATCGGCAAGGGGGCCTATATCGGCTCGGGCTCGGTGATTACCCGCGACGTGCCTGACGACGCGATGGCCGTGGAGCGCAGTCCGCAAACCAACCGCGAGGGCGGCGCCAAACGGTATCGCGAGATAAAGACGCGGGGCAAAGCTCCAAAAAACGGCAGTTGATGGCCCGCTTGTTAAGCTTTCCGCTTAACGCTGTTTCAATCCGCAATAATTATTGAGTATCTCGGCCTGGCCGAATTTCGTTAAGAGTTGCAGAGCGCATCTTTCATGACCCGGGGAAATTGATCCGAATGTGCGGCATTGTCGGCATTCTCGGTCGCGGAGCGGTCGCAGAGCAATTGGTGGATTCGCTCAAACGTCTCGAATATCGGGGATACGATTCCGCCGGTGTCGCGACACTGGAAGGCGACCATCTCGAACGCCGCCGCGCGGAAGGCAAGCTGAGGAATCTCGAAACCCGGCTGAAGGCCCAGCCGCTTCAAGGTCACACCGGCATCGGTCATACGCGCTGGGCCACGCACGGAAAGCCGACCGAAAGCAATGCTCATCCCCATGCCACCGACAACGTCGCGGTGGTTCACAACGGCATCATCGAGAACTTCCGCGAACTCCGCGCGATGCTGGAAAAGCAGGGCGCGAAATTCTCGAGCGACACCGACACCGAGGCCGTAGCCCATCTTGTCAACTCCTACCTGCTCAAGGGCAGTTCGCCGCAGGAAGCGGTGAAAGCATCCCTGCCGCAGCTGCGCGGCGCCTTTGCGCTGGCATTCGTGTTTCGCGGCCATGGCAATCTCATGATCGGCGCACGCAAGGGTTCGCCGCTGGCGATCGGCCATGGCAATGGCGAGATGTATCTGGGTTCGGACGCGATCGCGCTCGCGCCCTTTACCGACAGCATCAGCTATCTGGAAGATGGCGACTGGGTGGTTCTGACCCGCGACGGGGGGGAGATCTACGACGCGAGCGGCGCGACGGTAAATCGCGAGGTGCTGAGATCCGGCGCCTCTTCCTTCCTGGTCGACAAGGCAAATTATCGCCACTTCATGGCCAAGGAGATCCACGAGCAGCCGGAAGTCGTCGGCCACACGCTGGCGCGATATGTCGACATGTCGACGGAACGCGTCATGCTTCCGATCAAGCTGCCCTTCGATTTCAAGGACATTCAGCGCATTTCGATCACGGCCTGCGGAACCGCGAGCTACGCCGGCTATATCGCCAAATACTGGTTCGAGCGTCTCGCTCGCGTGCCGGTCGAGCTCGATGTCGCCTCCGAATTCCGTTATCGCGAGGCGCCATTGCGCAAAGGCGATCTCGCCATCTTGATTTCGCAATCCGGCGAGACCGCCGATACGCTGGCCGCCTTGCGCTACGCGAAGTCACAGGGCCTGCATACGCTCTCCATAATCAACGTGCCGACCTCGACGATCGCGCGCGAAAGCGAAACCGTGTTGCCGACGCTTGCGGGGCCTGAAATCGGCGTCGCCTCGACCAAGGCCTTCACCTGTCAGCTGATGGTGCTCGCCGCGGTCGCGGTAGCGGCCGGCAAGGCACGCGGCGTACTGTCGGATGGCGATGAGGCCAAGCTCGTCCACAGCCTTGTCGAAATTCCCCGCCTGATGTCGGCGGCGCTGGCGACAGAACCGCAGATCGAAAAGCTCGCGCGCGATATTTCGAAGTCAAGGGATGTGCTCTATCTCGGCCGCGGTACCAGTTATCCGCTTGCGCTGGAAGGCGCGCTGAAACTCAAGGAAATCTCCTACATCCATGCCGAAGGTTATGCGGCCGGCGAACTCAAGCACGGGCCGATCGCCCTGATCGACGAAAACATGCCGGTGGTCGTGATTGCGCCACACGACCAGGTGTTTGAAAAAACCGTTTCCAACATGCAGGAAGTGGCGGCTCGCGGTGGCAACATCATCCTGATGACCGACGCCAAGGGCGCCGCGGAAGCCACCATCAAATCGCTGGTGACGATCGTGCTTCCGGATATGGGCGCGACTTTTGCGCCGATGGTCTATGCGATACCGGTGCAGCTTCTCGCCTACCATACGGCTGTCGTCATGGGCACTGACGTCGATCAGCCCCGAAATCTCGCGAAATCGGTGACGGTGGAATAAATTCCCCCGCAATTGCGGCTGGCCTTGGGTCTTCAAAAGTCTGCTAGGATGGCTTAGCTGGCTAGGATAACTGCTCGCTTCGACCGACCTGGAACCCCCATGAACCGCGACGAACTGCCTGATCCCGTGCCGCCGGCCAACGCCCCGCCGGATGTCCACAGCGGATTGATGGCCCGATTCCGCAACTATTTCCTTACCGGCCTGATTGTCGCGGGCCCGATTGCGATCACCTTCTATCTGACCTGGTGGTTCGTGACCTGGGTGGACGGACTGGTTCGGCCGTTTGTCCCGGTTGCGTACCGCCCCGAGACCTATTTGCCGTTCGGCCTTCCGGGCTCCGGACTGATCGTCGCGGTGGTGGCGCTGACGCTTTTGGGCTTTCTCACCGCCAACCTGATCGGGCGCACTCTTGTCGACCTGGGCGAGAGACTGCTGGGGCGCATGCCGGTGGTGCGCGCGATCTATCGCAGCCTCAAGCAGGTGTTCGAGACATTGTTTTCCGGGAAGGGGTCGAGCTTCCGCCGGGTTGGCCTTGTCGAATTTCCTTCGCCCGGAATGTGGTCGATCGTATTGATCTCGCAATCGCCGAGCGAGGAGGTCGCTATCAGTCTTCCAGGCCAGGAGGAGCACATCTCGGTGTTCCTGCCATGTGCGCCGAACCCAACCACCGGCTTCTTTTTCTACGTGCCCAAAAGCAAAATCATCGAAGTCGAGATGAACGCGGAAGACGCCGCGACCCTGATCATGTCGTGCGGCGTGGTCCAGCCCGGCTCCGACCCGCAAAAGAAGGTTGCGGCACTGGCTGGAATGGCGAATGCCGCGCGGGTGGCGAATTCATCGATGCTGCAGGTGGAACCGGAGGCGGAACCGGCGAAGGCGGAGTGATGACGCCCATCAACCCGCGCCCATCAGGGGCACGGCCTCGTCGCGCTCGAACATATAGAGCAGGCAGCGCAACGCTTCGCCGCGCGACCCCGAAAGCTTCGGGTTTTCCTTCATGATCCGCAGCGCCTCGTCGCGAGCCTGTGCGATGAGCTGGGCGTGCACATCGGAGCGCGCGATCCGATAACCGGGCAGGCCGCTTTGTCTGACACCGAGAACGTCGCCTTCGCCCCGCAGTTTCAAATCCTCCTCGGCGATCCGAAAGCCGTCGGTGGTTTCCCTGATCACAGTCAGCCGCGCCTTCGACATGTCGTTCAGCGGCTCCCGGTAGAGCAGCAGACAGGTCGAAGCCTCGGCGCCGCGACCGATCCGGCCCCGCAATTGATGCAGCTGCGCGAGGCCGAAACGCTCGGCATTCTCGATCACCATGATGGTGGC
>Ga0075029_100001745_pt1 | contig 12406 bp, 9 predicted proteins | sample LitLauG_LLR_2013_FD_71391 | JGI IMG/M metagenome (GOLD analysis project Ga0075029, IMG submission 71391) | Freshwater sediment microbial communities from North America - Little Laurel Run_MetaG_LLR_2013 | ecosystem: Environmental > Aquatic > Freshwater > Creek > Sediment | place: USA...
TTGAACTGCTTGCGGTCTTCGGCGAGATCAATGGACTCCGGCGAAGTGCCGATAATCTTCACTCCGGCCTGGCGCAACGGAAGCGCCAGATTCAACGGCGTCTGCCCCCCGAACTGCACGATTACGCCGACATCCGCACCGGTGGATTTCTCGTGCTCGTAGATCGCAAAGACGTCTTCAAACGTCAGCGGCTCGAAGTAGAGCCGGTCGCTGGTGTCGTAATCGGTCGAGACGGTTTCAGGATTACAGTTGATCATGATCGTCTCGTAGCCATCGTCGCGAAGCGCGAATGAGGCATGGCAGCAGCAGTAGTCGAATTCAATTCCCTGCCCGATGCGGTTCGGGCCGCTGCCCAGAATGATCACCTTGTTTTTCGAGGTCGGCGCAGCTTCGTCTTCATCTTCGTAAGTTGAGTAAAGATAGGGTGTGAAGCTCTCGAACTCGGCCGCGCAAGTATCGACGCGTTTGTAGACCGAAACGATTCCGTGTTTTTTACGGAAGTGGCGGACCTTTTCCTGGCCTTGCAGCCGCCATGCCGCGGCCAGCCTGCCATCTGAGAAGCCCATACGCTTGGAATCGCGGACGACTTCCGGCGGCACCGATTCCATCGGATGTTTTTCCAGCTCCAGTTGCTGATCGTTGATTTCTTTCAGTTGATACAGAAACCAGGGATCAATCGAGGTCATCTTAGCGATCTGCTTGACCGTGTGCCCCTGGCGCAGCGCGTACTGCACGTAGGCAAGACGGTCCGGATGTGGCGTAACCAGTCTTTGCGTCAGAATTTTCGGCTCGATTTTTGCGCCACCGACTTTCTTGCCGGTATCGAGGGAGCGCACGCCCTTCATCAAAGCTTCTTTGAACGTGCGGCCGATGGCCATTACTTCACCGACCGACTTCATCTGCGGGCCAAGCGTATCGTCGGCACCGGGAAACTTCTCGAACTGCCATTTGGGAATCTTGACGACTACATAATCGAGCGTCGGCTCAAAACATGCCGGCGTCTTACGGGTGATGTCGTTGGGAATTTCATCGAGCGTGTAGCCGACGGCAAGTTTCGCAGCAATCTTAGCGATTGGGAAGCCCGTGGCCTTCGACGCCAGCGCCGAAGAGCGCGACACGCGCGGATTCATCTCGATAACGACCATACGTCCAGTTTCCGGGTTGACGCCGAACTGAATGTTCGATCCGCCGGTGTCAACACCGATCTCGCGAATCACCGCGATTGAAGCGTCGCGCATGGCCTGATACTCGCGGTCGGTGAGCGTCTGCGCCGGAGCTACGGTAATCGAATCACCCGTATGCACGCCCATGGGATCGAAGTTCTCGATCGAGCAAATGATGATGACGTTGTCTTTGGTGTCGCGCATCACCTCCAGCTCGAATTCCTTCCAGCCCAGAACGGATTCTTCGATCAGGGCCTCGTGTACCGGAGAAAAATCGAGGCCGCGAGTCAGGACGCTGATCATCTCTTCGCGGTTGTAGGCGATGCCGCCGCCGGATCCGCCGAGCGTGAACGAGGGACGAATAATCACGGGGAAGCCGATCTTGCCGGCAAATTCCAGTCCGTCTTTCGTGTTGTTTACCAGCGCAGACTTCGGCACGTCGAGGCCGATCTTCTGCATCGCGTCTTTGAAAAAGAGCCGGTCTTCTGCTTTCTTGATCGCAGCTACGTTCGCGCCGATCAGGTGCACGTTATATTTTTCAAGGATGCCGCCGTCGGAAAGTTCGATGGCAAGATTCAGCGCGGTCTGTCCGCCCACCGTCGGCAGCACGGCAAAACCGGCGCCAGGGGCCATGTCCCGCTCGATGCGGATGATCTCTTCCAGATATTCGATCGTCAGCGGCTCGATGTAAGTGCGGTCGGCCGATTCCGGGTCGGTCATGATCGTGGCCGGATTCGAGTTGGCCAGTACGACCTCGTAGCCCTCGGACTTGAGCGCCTTGCAAGCCTGCGTGCCGGAATAATCGAATTCCGCCGACTGCCCGATGATGATGGGCCCGGAGCCGAGGATCAGTATCTTCGAGATGTCAGTGCGTTTGGGCATGTGCCAAGGAGTCAGTTGAAGTGACTACCAATCTCTCCGCCGTTCGCGTGCTGGGTTTAACTTCAATGATGTGCTTATATTCCTCGCTACAAGCGAAATGCTTCTTGCCTTCGACCCAGACGGCAACTGGCACTTCTGTCTTTCCCCAAACAACCATGAGCCAATATTGACCCGGTGGCAACCTTCGTAGATCGAAATTTCCATTTTCATCAATGCTAACGTCTTTAAGTCGCTCGGCCGACTCACAACAAGGGAGATGTTTGGCTTTGGCCCGATACAACTTCACCGTTGCCGACCGAATTGGGAAGGCCGATTCCATCGACTTTACTTGCCCGCAAAACGGATCCATGACGACCCAACTCACGCCTTTGTCCTTTGTTCCCATTGCTTGAACAAGAAGAACCAAAGCGAAGATGGAAATTGCCCTCACCCTTTCCACTCCTCCATCATCTGCGTGAACTCCTTGAACAGGTAATGCGAATCATGCGGCCCTGGCGCGGCTTCGGGGTGATACTGCACGCTGAACAGAGGCAGGTTGCGATGCCGCAGACCCTCCAGCGTCGAGTCGTTCAGGTTCATGTGCGTGAATTCCACTTCGCTCTGCGCCAGCGAATCGGGATCAACCGCGAAGTTATGGTTGTGCGCGGTGATTTCGATCTTGCCCGTCTTCAACTGCTTCACCGGATGGTTGCCGCCGTGGTGGCCGAATTTCAGCTTGTAAGTCTTTCCGCCCAGCGCAATGCCAACCAACTGATGTCCCAGGCATATCCCGAAAATCGGCATTCGTCCCATGAGCCGCCGAATCGAATCCACCGCATAAGCGCATGGTTCAGGATCACCGGGGCCATTCGAAAGGAACACCCCTTGCGGCCGCAGGGCGATCACATCCTCGGCCAGAGTCTCAGCGGGAACCACCGTGACCTTACAGCCTTCGCCGCGTAACTTACGTAGAATGTTTTGCTTGATTCCGAAATCATAAGCCACCACATGAAATCTTTCCGGCTCGTCCTTGACGCCCACCACGGCCACGGGCTCATGCGACCGCTCACCCACTTCCCACACATAAGGTCGCTTGGTGCTCACCACTTTGGCCAGGTCGGTTCCATCCATCTTAGGAATTGAACGCGCTTTCGCGACCAGCTTTTCGGAGTCCGTTTCTATGGTCGAAACCACGCCGCGCATCACGCCGTGGGTACGCAGATGCCGCACCAGCGCCCGCGTATCAATGTCCGAGAGCACCGGCACTTTGAACTGTTCGAGATATTCTTCCGCCACCTGCTGCGACCGCCAGTTTGAGCTGACGCGCGAAAACTCGCGCACGATCAGCCCTTCGATCCACGGACGCGTGGCTTCGTTGTCTTCCTGGTTGGTGCCGTAGTTGCCGATTTCAGGATTGGTCAGGACGACAATCTGCCCTGAATACGATGGGTCGGTGAAGATTTCCTGGTAGCCGGTGAGGGACGTATTGAAAACGACTTCGCCGTAGCACTCGCCTTTGGCACCGTAGCCTTTGCCGCGGAAGACTCGCCCGTCTTCCAGCGCAAGGATTGCCTGCATTCTCGCTCCAGAGGGTGGATTTTCAGAATCTTATCAGGGAATGGCGCGGCGGCCAAGCATTGCCCGGCAAGAAAGTGTGGATAATTCCAGTTTTTCCTGCCCTTCAGGCCGGATCCAGATATTCCGATTCTTCCGGAGCATCGGTGGGGCTTTCGAAGTCGATCCTGTACCCATCGGGGTCGGACATGGAAACAACCCACATCCGGTTGCCGACGAACGGCAGCTTGGGCGTAATGCCTCGTGCCCTGACTTCGCGGTAGATGGCAAGGGCGTCAACGCACTGGAAGCATACCGACATGCCCTCGCCAAGTTTGCCGGCAGGCACTCGATCCTTGCGGTACTCCTGCAGCATCAGGCTTGCGCCACCGTGCTGCAGCCAGCACCAGCGCAACTTGCCCTCGTCGATCCACCGGTTCGTCATTTTAAAGCCGAGGCCATCCACGTAATAACGCAGCGAGGCCTGCAAATCCGTGACCATGAAAAAGGGGACGGCCTGCTGCACGTTGGTGGCGATAGTGGACGCGGTTTCGGGCTTGGTGTCGACAGTCACGATTGAACCTCATACAGAATACAGCGAGCTACTGCACCTTGCCCAATCGGTCGACCGGCCAATATCCAAACACGGCTTTTCCGTATATGAAGCTGCGGTCCACGGGACCGAAGTCACGGCTGTCCTTTGACATCGATCGATGGTCGCCGAGGACGAAGTAGCTATTCGACGGCACCACGGTTTCAGGATAAGAGCGGGCGTCGGCGTAGTCGGCCGGAACGTAGTCCTCGCTGGCGGGCTCGCCGTTGACAAACAACTGACCCCCATCGATGCGGATGCGGTCCCCCGCTACGCCGACCACGCGCTTGATATAGCTCTTGCTAGGGTCCAACGGATAACGGAACACGATCACATCGTCGCGCGAAATCGGTTCCAGTTGATAGACGAACTTGTTGACGAAGATGCGTTCCTGATCGCCCAGCAGCGGCATCATGCTGGTACCTTCCACCTTCATTGGCTGGTAGACGAACACAATGATGAAAATCGCAATCATCACCGAGATCAGCAGGTCCCATATCCAAACTCCCATGACCGAACGCGGACGCACGGTTGCGGGCTGGGCGGGCAGCGCCGGGCGGCTGGAATCGGGCTGAGACGGTGCGGTCATTCAAAAATATTCTAATGCTTTCGGCTGGCTCGCGAGTAAAACTGCATCATTGATACAGGATGCGCCGAGGTGGTCAAGATGCGGCTTCCGCCACTCCGGTTTACAATATAGACGGACGAGGTGAAGTTTGGCCATGCAGAAACGCGTTCTGACGCTCGGACTACTCCTTTTTGTAACGATGACGCTGTCGGCCCAATGGTCCGATCAGGAGGGCGGCATCCCGGCCTTCAATGCCGGGCCTCCCCCCAAGGGCGCGAAGTTGCCGGCCATTTTGACAAAGGCCGACCTGTGGGGAGCCGACGCTCAGTATCCCTATCAGACCCATGCCTACGAGCTGGCGGCCAAGATCCCGGGCGTGATTCACCAGCAGCCCTGTTACTGCTATTGCGACCGCATGGGGCACAACAGCCTGCACAGTTGCTTTGAAGGAACTCACGGCGCGCAGTGCTCCACTTGTCTAAAAGAGCTTTACTACAGCTATCAGCAACACAAGAAAGGCAAGTCCTCGTCGCAGATCCGGGCCGGCATCATCAAAGGCGAGTGGAAAGCGATCGATCTGCAGCAGGCGGAGTCGATCAACTAAATCGCCTGAGCTGGGTGACTGGCGCATGAGGCGGCCTCTGGGCCATACTGGAGATTGATTTGAGCCAGGCGGGCAGGAGTCTTACTACGAAAAACACAGGAAGAATATTGCATATGGCGCCGAAAGCGAACCCGAAGAAGTCCGTGGCCGAGGATCCGCGCGTGACCCAGGCCAGGCAGGCCTTTGAAACAGGAGTGCGCGCGATGCAGGAACACAAGTTTGATAAAGCGCGTACCTCGTTCGAAAAGGTGCTGGAGTCGCCCACTGAGTTCGCCGCCAGCGCGCGCGTTTATCTGGCGGCCTGCAGCCGGCAAACCGATCGTCCCACGGGACAGCAGTTCAAGACGCCGGAAGAACACTTTGACTATGCGGTCTCCTTAATGAACGATGGCGATTACATCGGCGCTCGCGAGCATCTCGACAAAATCCTCAAGCAGAACCCGAAATCGGATTTTGCAATCTACGGATTGGCAGCCCTCGAATGCCTGACGGGGAAAGTTGAAGATTCGCTGAAGCGCCTGGAGGAAGCGCTTCGCATCAACCCGGCCATGCGCTTCCAGGCGCGCAACGACTCCGACTTCCAGAACCTGGCCGAGGACCCGCGGTTCACCGAGTTGCTCTATCCCGATCCCGATGCGATGGGCGATGGCACGAACGGGAACTTCCCCTCCTAGCCGTCGGACCGAACCACGAGTGATTCTTGCCCATCCCTCAAGCAAAAACGGCCTCGCAGGAAGGTTTGCGCATCGTCGCAATCGGAGGAGGCACGGGTCTTTCAACACTGCTGCGCGGCCTGAAGCGCCATGTCGCCGGTTTTCCCGGCGGGTCCTCCCTTCCATCCGAGCGCACCATTCAAGACCTGTGCGCGGTGGTGACGGTCAGCGACGACGGCGGCTCCAGCGGACGCCTGCGAAAAGAGCTCAATATGCTACCGCCGGGCGATATCCGGAACTGCATCGTCGCGCTCAGCGAAGATGAGGCGCTGCTCTCGAAACTTTTTCGTCATCGCTTCGATCGCGGGTCGGGATTGGAAGGCCATAGCTTCGGCAATCTGTTTCTGGCCGCGCTCACTTCGATCACCGATGATTTTTCGGAAGCGGTGCGGCTTTCCTCTGAGATTCTCCTTACGCGCGGACATATCTATCCTGCGACCACATCCAACATCGAATTGGAAGCCACCATGGAAGATGGGACCACGGTGCGCGGCGAGACCAATATCACCGCGAGCAAGGGCCGAATTCGCCAGTTGCGGCTTGTTCCCGCCGACGTCAAGCCCATGCTCCAGACGCTCGACGCGCTGGCCCAGGCCGACCTCATCACCATCGGACCCGGGTCCCTGTTCACCAGCCTGGTGCCAAATCTTCTGGTGCGCGGCATTCCGGAGGCCATCGTCGCTTCGCCTGCCATCAAGGTGTACATTTGCAATCTCATGACGCAGGCAAATGAGAGCCTCGACCTGACGGCTTCCGAGCATATCGAAGCCATTAACCGGCACGCGGGCCGGCAAATCTTCGACTACGCTCTGGTGAACGGCACGCCGGCCTCGGATGAAATGAAAGCCAAATACGCGACTGAGGGCGCCAGCCAGATCGCCATCGATCTGGAGGCAATTCGCAAATTAGGCGTTGAGCCGATTGTCGGCGACTATCTGACGGAAGAGAGCGGCATTGCGCGCCATAACACGGCGCGAGTGGCGGAAGACCTGATGCAGTTGGCCGGGCGTCGGCGCAGCGCAACGGCGGATGCGTCCCGGTGAACGCCCGCCGGATAGCTCTCTCAGCTGTGTGGCTGGCGTCTTCCCTCTGCCTCGCCCAGGCGGGCCCGGAAAAGGGAGCTCGTGAACTGCAGTTCTTCGCCGGGGGTGGGCATTCCGTCAGCGGCGGTCGCGGCGAGACCGGAGTGATGAATGCCGGTGTGCGCTACGGCTGGGTGCTCACCAATCCACATTTACCAGGATTTCTGCGTGGGCGATTCGAGTACGCCGTGGACGCGCTTCCTATCTTCGTAGTCTTTCAGCCGGCGAATACTGCATACGGGATCGGCTTCGATCCGCTCGGCCTGAAGTGGAACTTCGAGCGTCGCGGGCGATTCTCGCCTTATCTGGAACTCACCGGCGGTACTCTCTTCACTACGCATGACGTGCCCACCGGCACCAACCCGGTTAATTTTATGGACCAGGCCGCCTTCGGCACTCACATCCTCGGCGCGAAATATAACTGGAGCCTCGAACTGCGCTACATGCACATCTCCAACGCCGGTCTGGCGACGCCGAACCCGGGCGTGAATACGGTGCAGGTAAGGCTGGGGATCGGGAAATTCTTCAGACGAGCCCGCTGAATCAGTTGCGATCAGTCCCGTGTCCCGTTATCCTTGCGCGTTATGCCCACACTCGTAGAATGCGTTCCAAATTTTTCTGAGGGCCGCGACAAGTCTAAAGTTGACGCCATCGTAGACGCCATGAAGATAGCGGGCGTCTACCTGCTCGACCGCGAGTCCGACTACGACCACAACCGGTCTGTGATCACACTGGCCGGTGAACGCGAGGCCATTCAGGAAGCCGCGATTCGTGGGGTGGGCAAGGCTTCGGAGCTGATTGACCTGAATCAGCACGAGGGAGCGCACCCGCGCATGGGCGCAACCGACGTGGTGCCTTTCATCCCGATCGAAGGCGTCTCCATCGAAGATTGCGTCGCCATGGCGCGTCACGTGGCAGAGGAAATCTGGAAGCGTTATCAGATTCCCGTCTATCTCTACGAGGCTGCGGCCACTTCGCCCGAGCGGCAGAACCTGGAAAACATCCGCCGCGGGCAGTTTGAGGGCATTCGCGCCGACATCGCTACGAACCCCGCGCGCAAGCCTGATTTTGGCGAGCCGCGTGTGCATCCCACGGCCGGAGCGACTGTAGTCGGTGCCAGGAAATTCCTCGTTGCCTACAACGTTTTTCTTAATACTCCCGACGTTGAAATCGCTAAAAAGATTGCCAAGGCCGTGCGCCACTCCTCGGGTGGATTCCGATTTGTTAAGGGCGCCGGATTTCTGGTCCGCGGGCTGGCCCAGGTTTCGATGAACCTCACCGACTTTGAGCAGACCCCGGTGCATCGAGTCTTCGAACTGGTGAAGCGCGAGGCCGAAAGATACGGCGTGCAGCCCCTCTCCAGCGAAATTGTGGGTCTGATTCCAAAGAAAGCTCTGGAGCAGGCCGCCGAGTGGTTTCTGCAGGTGGAGAACTTCGATTCCTCGCTGATCCTTGAGAATCGGCTGGCTGCGGTGATGAGCGGAAAGACGGCCGTGGGCGGCCTGCGTGCCGGGGTCGAGCCCTTCATTGAGCAGCTGGCCGCTCCAACCGCAACCCCAGGAGGCGGTAGCGCCGTGGCTGCGGCTGCGGCGATGGCCGCAGGGCTGGCCACGATGGTGGCTTCCATGTCGCGCGGCAAGAAGGCTTACTTGCAACACGAGGCCCGGCTCAGTTCTGCCATCGCGCGGCTGGCCGTGTTGCGCGAAGAACTCAAGACCGCCATCGACGCCGATGCGGAGTCATACAGCTCGGTGATGCAAGCATATAAGGCCGCCAAGTCAGGCGAGGCAGGCGGCGAGGCCAGGATTGAATCAGCTCTGAAACAGGCGACCAGCGTGCCGCTATCGGTCGCCGAGAAATCGCACGCAGTTGCCGCGATCGCAGCTTCTCTCATCGCGATCACAAATCCGAACATGGCGTCGGATCTGACGACCTGCGCCGCCCTGGCCCAGGCCGCGCTGAGGGGCGCGCTGGCGAACGTGGAGATCAATCTGGCTTCCATCAAAGACCCGGCCTTTGTTTCTGAAGTTCGGGCGCGTTTGATCCCACTGACTTAAACTACTGTTTCTAATGCAGTTACAGGTGAACGCCTGGTTACCTTAGAGACTTTCGGCCGTAGTCCTTCGGTCCAGGAATTGTGACGGGCTAAGATCGATTTCGAGCAAAAATCACGTAAGATTAAGAGCAGGGAGTTGGAACTCTGGACTCTCTCGCTGTTCAGGACAAACGGCTCCGCCTAAACTCTCCCTCCCGTGTCTTGAAGGCGAATCCAGAGTGACTGAGACGCCCCTAAGTACCCATTTGGCAGGACGCCTTCGTGAACGCTCGAACGGCGGGCGGCTTGCCGGGAGGACGACAAGCCATCATGAACCCCCGCACATCAAGAGTATTTGTGTCTCTGTTTGCTTCGCTACTCTGGATCGGCCAGTTCGCAACTGCGCAGGACAATGCGGCCGCCTCGCAAATCCGGCATGTGGTCATCATTTTTCAGGAGAACCGAACCCCGGATAATCTTTTTCAGGACCCTGTGCTGATTCGGCGAGGTGCTGACATCTCAAGTGTTGGAGTGAACTCCAAAGGAAAAATTATCGCGCTGAAGCCGACATCGCTCGTTCAAAATTACGATCTTAGCCATACCCACGCTTCCTTCTTGGCCCAGTACGACAATGGGAAAATGGACGGCGCCGACAAGATTGTTCTTACCTGCGCAGCCAATGCCGTCAACTGCCCCTGCTCGCACTATGCCACCGCTCACAATTTGAGCTGTCCTCTGTCGAACCCGCAGTTTTATTACGTCGACCCCGCCGAAGTGAAGCCGTATTTCACCATGGCGGAGACATACACGTTCGGCGATCGTATGTTTCAAAACAACCAGGGACCGAGCTTTCCCGCCCACCAATACATCATTTCGGGAACGTCCACCATGGGGACCAACGCACCGAGTGGCAATGCCAAGCTCTACATCGCTGAAAATCTACCCACCGGCGGAGTCGGAGGACTAAAGGGTCTTGCGGGTTGCGCTGCGCCCTCCAACGCCCTGGTCAAACTGATTGACATTTCCAATCCTAACTCTCTCACCAACGAGACCCAAAGCGCCTACCCTTGCGCCGAGCATCAGACCTTGATGGACCTGCTCGATAACAAGAAGATCTCGTGGAAATACTACGCTCCCGGACCCACTTCGATCTGGACCGCGCCCAACGCGATTGAGCACCTGTGCGGGCCCAACGCCAAAATTCCGCACGCGACCGCGTGCACAGGTTTGGATTGGACCAATAACGTCATCCAGCCTAAATACACTCAGATCTTGACTGATATCAGCTCTGGCAATTTAGCGGATGTGAGTTGGGTCATTCCGGGCGGGGCGACCTCCGACCACGCCGTCGCAACCAATGGCACCGGCCCGTCTTGGGTAGCTTCGGTTGTGAATGCAATCGGCAACAGCCCCTACTGGGGCGATACAGCCATCATCGTCACTTGGGATGACTGGGGTGGTTGGTACGATCACGTCGTGCCCAGCCTAGTCGCACACAATTCCAACGAGCAGGGATTCCGCGTGCCGCTTATTGTGATCTCACCCTACGTCAGAGCCGGCTACGTTTCTCACGTTAATCACGATTTTGGCAGCATCCTGAAGTTCATCGAGAGCACCTACGGCCTGCCTTCGCTCGGCTACGCAGACTCAAAGGCGGACGACCTTTCGGACTGCTTTGACTTCGCTCAGAAACCGCTGGTCTTCAAGACCATCCCGGCCGCACTACCAGCAAGTCATTTCATCAATGACACCACAGCACCAACCGATCCCGACGATGACTAAATCACCGGGAGTCGGCCGCATCGACGGCATTAACTTATTGATTCTGCTTGGGTAAGCGACGCTTAAGAGGGTGGGGCCTCATCGAGCATGCAAGGACTATATGGTTCCAATCATTCAACAAGCCTGATAAAATCAGTACGCGCTGTTTCCCCTAACACGTGTTCGAGGCGCAGGCTCTTGCATGGCCGCTCCCCTGCCCCGAGTTTGGAATTTCCGGTCGCGGTAAGTTTGATCACCATCTGCTTACCTACCGACTGAACCCCTAGAGGACACATGACCACTATGAATCCGCGCTTTTCAGCATTCGCAGCGCTACTCACAATCGGATTATCCGCGATCGTTCCGGCCGCATCTGCGCAGAAACCGCCGACCGGTGCCTACATCAAACATGTGGTCATTATCTTCCAGGAGAACCGCACCACCGATAACCTGTTCCAGGACCCGGTTCTAATCAGCCGCGGCGCGGACATCGCGACCAAAGGCCTCAACTCAAAAGGCCAGAGCATCACCTTGCAGCCGGGTTCCCTGCTTCAGAATTATGATTTAGGCCACAAACACTCCGGCTTCCTGATCCAGTACGACAATGGGAAAATGGACGGCTCGGACAAAGCGTTCGTCTATTGCTCGAAAACCGCGACTAACTGTCCGTGCTCCAACTACGCCACTTCGCATGGAATCCACTGCCCGTTGGCCAACCCCGTCTACACTTACGTGGATCCGGCCGAAGTCCAGCCCTATTTCCAACTCGCGGAGCAATACACGTTCAACGACCGCATGTTCCAGACGAACCAGGGGCCGAGTTTTCCGGCACACGCCATAATCATTTCAGGGACATCGGCTCCGACCGCGACCAGCAACCTGTTCGCCGCAGAAAATGTTCTTCCGCAGGGAGCAGATCAGGCGGGTTGTATCGCGAAACCCGGCAGGACCACCTACCTGATCGATCCGCAGGGCAACGAAACCCAGCAGGTGTATCCCTGCTTCGACCATCCGACGGTAACCGATCTTCTAAATCAGAAAAAAATCTCATGGAAGTACTACACCCCGACCGTGGGCTCGATTTGGACGGGTCCCAACGGAATCGAGCACATGTGTGGTCCGAACAACCCTCCGCCGAATGGAACCGCCTGCCTCGGTTCCGACTTCAACAATGTCAGCATTCCCCCCGCCAATGTGCTTACCGACATCAAGAATGGACAGTTACCTTCGGTTTCGTGGATCATCCCGAGCGGAGACGAATCAGATCACCCAAACGGAAACACCGGCCTCGGGCCATCCTGGGTAGCATCGATTGTGAACGCGATTGGAAACAGCCCGTACTGGAGCGATACTGCGATATTCATCACCTGGGACGATTGGGGAGGCTTCTATGACCACGTCGCTCCGCCCATCCTCAATTCCTACGAATATGGCTTCCGGGTGCCGTTGATTGTGGTATCGCCCTATGCCAGG
>Ga0075029_100001747_pt1 | contig 12391 bp, 13 predicted proteins | sample LitLauG_LLR_2013_FD_71391 | JGI IMG/M metagenome (GOLD analysis project Ga0075029, IMG submission 71391) | Freshwater sediment microbial communities from North America - Little Laurel Run_MetaG_LLR_2013 | ecosystem: Environmental > Aquatic > Freshwater > Creek > Sediment | place: USA...
GCATCTCAACCTGCTCCTTCTTCGCCGTCGTGGAAGATGCGTTCTTCACCTGTTGGAAGGGCTATTCTTCGGCTCGGATCAGTGGCTCAGACGTGGTCTTCGAACCTCTTGGTTCTGAGCTGGACGCGCGACTGCGCTTCTTTCGAACTCACGATGGCTATGACAAAGACTCGGACCGTATCTTCAATATCGATATTCTGACCTCGCCTGAAATCATGAACGGCGGGAGGTTTCCCGGGAACGGATTCAGGCCATGCTGAACGTCAAGCTTTCGAAGGGTTTGGCTTGGGAAACCGTTCATCACATGCAGTGCGCTCTCAGCAAAATACTGGGCACGGCGGCGGAGTGGGGATACATCGACGCTAACCCAGTGCGCTTGACGAGACTTCCGAGACGATTGCGATCAAGACAGAAGGCGGTGCTGACTCCGGAGCAACTGCGGTCGCTCCTGACCAGGCTGCCGGAGCCGACGCGGTCGTTGGTTTTCCTGTTAACGCTCACTGGACTCCGGGTCGGGGAAATGCTAGCGCTGCGCTGGCGGAACGTCGACCTTGGTGCAAGTTGGCTCCGCGTAGAAGAAACCGAATTCGATCGGAACTCCTCTGGGAACGGTGCAGGCATTGTTGGGACACTCGTCGAGCGAAATCACTCGGCAGGTGTACCTGCATTCGCTGACAGAAGATCGCCGATCCGCTGTGAAGAAACTGGAAGCTCTACTTATTGGACCCATATCGGACCCAAGTTTGGGATTTCCAAGATTGTTGCTTCCAAAACCTGTTGATGCCACAGGGGATATTGGTCGGCCCTAGGAGACGATTTTCGAACTTTCTTTCTCAGTGGCCGCAGGCTCGACCCCGCATTATCAGCAGTTTAGGATTTAACGTCAATCGTCGGTTTCATGTGTCCCCCGCTTGGAGTGTCTTATTTTGAAAATTAGGACACCACCCTCGCGTTACTTGAGACTGGCCAGGAAGTCGACCAGGTCGTTGAGCTGTTGGTCGGCTGTACCGGCTGGGAGTGCAGGCATCGTGGTGTTTGCTTTTCCGTCTTTTATCACCCGCAGAATTTGATCGCGCGACAACTTCGCTCCAATTCCGTTCAACGCTGGCCTCATGTTGCCGCCCTTGCCAGCAATGGTGCGGGAGATTTCCTGCTCACTCGGTAGTGTGAGTGAATAACTATCCCCGAGGCATCTTCGTCAGTGAAAGCGGTTGCACGGTCACGATGCGATACATCTTTCTATGATGATGAATTCATTTTGCTGACAAATTCAATTAAGAGTAGTTTTCTTTGCACACTTAATCCGTGCTTTTCATTGATGCGTACAACACGGATCGAGCCGGGGACTTCCCGGATCTAACCAGCGGTAAGACCGGCTGCTTGTTGCTGCCGAGCAATTCCATCGCGCGCATGACTGCGGGAACGTAGTTGCGCGTCTCTTCCGGCAGCGCGGGGTCGATCCGCAAGAAATTGGTGTGTCCGGTCCTCGACATTGCCCGCTCGACAGCCTGCTCGCCAGCGTTGTAGGCAGAGAATGCCAACCGCCAGTCACCGAATCTCTGATACAGGTCGTGCAGGTAGCGAGCCGCTGCACCCGTGGATTTCACAACTTCGATTCGTTCATCAAGGTTGGCTGTCACGGTCAGTCCGTAGCGACGGGCAGTATCTGGCATGAATTGCCAGATGCCGCGGGCGCCCTTCGGGGAGAGTGCGTTCAATTGCCCAGCGCTTTCGATTAGCACGAGAGCCACAACCTCGTCAGGGACACCTTGTTCGTGCAGGATGGGCGTGAGCGCCGGTCTGAGTTCCGTCACTCGCGCGACGGCGCGGCGGACAGCTTCATCGTTGCCGTTCCAATATTGCGCAGCGAACTGATGCAGAACCTTGGAATCTGGCGGGGCTGGAGTCATGCTTGTAACTTCAGCGACTTGGCTGCTCGCTGCGGCTTCTCGCACCACATTGGCTAAAGCAGAATCAGCTGCGCTGTCCAAGGCTTGCCGGTAGGCCGCGAAATCGTCTCTGGCCGAGGCTGCTGGAACGGTGTAATGCGCCGTCTGCGCCCAGGCGGACGCAGCCAGTGCAACCAGGGCGACCGCCATCCCGAATTGCTGAGTCCACCTAGGCATGTACGGGCTCCTGTGTACTCGCTGGTTCAAGGGGATTGGGGGCTTGCTGTTTCAGTTTTGGTTTTAGTTCGAAGTTCCATTTCCAGATCGCGAATATAGGCGGATAGATAATCAGTTCCATCAGGAACGAAGTGATGATTCCGCCGATCATGGGAGCAGCGATTCGCTTCATCACATCACCACCGGATCCCACCGACCACATAATGGGCAGTAGGCCGAACAGCATGCAGGCCACTGTCATCACCTTGGGTCGCAGACGTTTGACCGCACCCACCACAATGGCTTCGCGCAGATCATTCCAGGTGTTCATTTTTCCCTTGCTGATGGCATCGTGATAGGCGAGGTCCAGGTACAGCAGCATGAAGACCGCCGTTTCCGCATCCACCCCAAGCAGCGCGATCAACCCGACCCACACCGCAATGCTCATGTTGTAGTTCAGTAGATACAGGAACCAGATCGCACCAATCGCTGAGAACGGTACAGCGAGGAGAATGATGAACGTCTTGACCGTCGACTTGGTATTGAAATACAGCAACAGGAAAACGATGAAGAGCGTGATGGGAAGCACGATCTTCAAGCGCTCTTTTACACGCTCCATCGATTCGTACTGTCCGCTCCAGACCAGCTGATACCCAGCGGGGACGCTGACTTTTTCCGCAACGACTTTCTTTGCGTCGGTGACATAGCTACCGATGTCGCGTCCCGAGACATCGACGTAGACGTATCCACTGAGGCGGCCATTTTCATCGCGAATCATCCCTGGGCCGGTCTTCAACGAGATGTCGGCAATCTGCCCCAGAGGAATCTGCGCACCAGAAGGTGTGTTAACCAGCACCCGCTGCAGCGCGTCGATATCGCTGCGGTAGTCCCGCAGGTAGCGGACGTTGACCGAGTACCGCTCGCGGCCCTCAATGGTAGTTGTCACCGGCTCACCGCCAACGGCCGACATCAACACATCGTTAGCATCATCCACAGTCAGGCCGTATCGCGCGAGTTGATCGCGTTTCAGGTCGAAGTCGAGAAAATAGCCGCCCGTTGTTCGCTCAGCAAACACACTGGTTGTACCGGGGATGTCCTTCAGCGCCATCTCGATTTGTCCGCCGACTTTCTCGATCTCGCTTAGGTCGGAACCGAGGACCTTGATGCCGAGCGGTGTGCGAACACCCGTGGTCAACATGTCGATCCGTGCCTTGATCGGCATAGTCCATGCATTCGCGATGCCCGGCATTGTGAGCGCGTCGTTCAGCCCCCCGGGACCATAGATCAGTTCCTGAGTGGTTCCGTGTTCTGGCCAAAAGCGACCGAGCGCGCCGTGCAACCAATGGGGAGCCCACTTCGAGTACCATCGTTCGTGTTTCGGCCAGTCCGTTTCAGGCTTCAAGACAATGACGGTTTCCATCATCGAATAAGGTGCGGGATCCGTGGCACTCTCCACACGGCCAGCCTTGCCGAATACGCGGTAGACCTCCGGGAAGCTCTTAATGATCTTGTCTTGCGCCTGAAGTAGCCGCGAGGCTTCCGTTACAGACATGCCGGGCAGAGTTGTCGGCATGTACAGTAGAGTGCCCTCATCGAGAGGCGGCATGAACTCGGAGCCGAGTCTAAAGAAAACCGGCACGGTCAGCACCATGGCAATAACGGCGGCGGCAATCGTCTTCCACCTGTGTTCCAGCACGAACTCGACTACGGGGTGGTAGAGCTTCATCAGAGGACGGCTGATGGGGTGGTTATCTTCGCTGTGGATCGTGCCAACCAGCACACTGTTCACGATTGCCGCGATCCATCGCGGACGGAACTTGAACTTATCCATGCGAGTGAACAACAACCGCATGGCGGGATCGAGCGTGATGGCCAGCACCCCCGCGATCGCCATGGCAAAAGTCTTGGTGAACGCCAGCGGCTTGAACAGTCGGCCTTCCTGCGCTTCAAGCGTGAACACCGGCAGGAAGGCGACGGCGATGACGAGCAGCGCGAAGAAACTGGCTCCCCCGACTTCCTTTACGGCCGAGATCACGACCTCGTGATAGTCCCCAGGCCGCCCTTCCGCATTCCAGTGCTCCAGCTTCTTGTGCGTCTGCTCGACAACTACGACGGCTGCATCAATCATGGCTCCGATGGCGATGGCGATTCCGCCGAGCGACATAATATTGGCCGACATGCCGCTCATCTGAATGGGAATAAACGCCAAGATCACGGTGACCGGAATGGTAATGATGGGAATGAAGGCGCTGGGGAAGTGCCACAGAAAGATCATGATCACCAGGCTGACGATGACCAGTTCTTCAATGAGAGTGTGCTTCAAGTTGTCGACCGAGCGGTCGATCAGGTCCGAACGGTCATAGGTGTTGACGATCTTGAGACCCTTCGGCAGGGTGGGCTCAATGTCCGTGATCCTTTGCTTCACCCGCTCAATAACCTTCTGAGCGTCCTCGCCGAACCGCATAATGACGACACCGCCGACCGCTTCCCCCTGTCCATCGAGTTCACCAACGCCGCGCCGCATGTCGGGCCCGAAGGTCACCGTGGCAATGTCCTTCACCAGTACAGGCGTGCCGGTTTGCGGATTCGACATGACGACGATGTTACCGATGTCATCGAGCGATTTGATGTAGCCGCGCCCTCGCAGCATGTACTCGCGACCGGACATTTCGACCAAGCGGGCGCCAACATCATTGTTGCTCTTCCCTATGGCGTCCACGACCATATTGATCGGGATCTTGTAACCGAGCAGCTTGTTGGGGTCGATATTGACCTGATACTGTCGAACGAAGCCGCCCAACGGTGCCACTTCAGCAACGCCAGGCACGGACTGCAGCGCGTAGCGCAAATACCAATCCTGATAGCTTCGTATCTTCTCGATGCTGTATTGCCCCGTGGTATCGACCAGAGCGTACTGATATACCCAACCGACAGCCGTCGCATCCTTTGCCAACTCGACACTGACGCCTTTGGGCAACCGTGGGACGACGGAGTTCAGATATTCAAGCGTTCGTGAGCGCGCCCAGTAAATGTCCGTGCCTTCCTCGAAAATGATGTAGACGTAGGAGTAGCCGAAGTCCGAGAAGCCGCGGATGTCCTTCACCTTCGGCAATCCCAGCAACGCCGAGGTGATGGGATAAGTCACCTGATCTTCCATGATGTCCGGGCTGCGGTCCCACCTCGAGTACACAATCACCTGCGTGTCCGACAAGTCGGGGATTGCATCCAGCTTCGTGTTCTTCATCGAATGCACGCCAACGAGCACGCCCACGCCGATGAATAGAAAGACGAGAAACTTGTTCTTCGCGCAGACATCGATAATTCGGTTAATCACTGCTGGGCCTCCGCCAGCACTTCAGGCAGGCTCCGCAGAACACCGCCGTTTTGTGCCACAAATGCTTCGGCGGCATTCCGGTCGCTGAACGCGAATGTGCCGGGCGAGCAGCGATCGAATGCCAACTGTTCCATGTGCTTGGACTCATCCATCTTGGACATGTCGTGCTGGCAGGCGATCACGCGGCTATCCTCGACAAACCATGCTCCCTGCGGGCTCACCAGCTTTCCGGTGGGATAGTCGGTCACAGCGATCAGCCGCAGCGGCTTCTTCTCCTGTCGTGCCTCCGTCACCGCACAGTGCGTACAGCAGACGTCGCGCCGCCTCCCGCCGACTTCCGCTACGACATGTGCTTTTGCATTGATCTGACGCCGACAGAATCCGCATTCCATCCGCGAGCGGCGGTTCATCAGCAAGTACCCGCCCGCAAACAAGCCCGCGACAAAGATCAGGACCAGTGCTGAATAAATCGATGCCCTTTTTGCCATAACCAATCTCCTTAGTGCTGCATCCCGGCCATCGCGCTCTTCAGACGGCTCTCGGAATCAATGAGAAAATTCCCGGAAGTCACGATGGTCTCCCCTGTATTTAGGCCCGACAGAACGACCACGTTGCCTTCGAGCTTCGCACCCATCTGGATCACGCGCGGTTCGAACACGCTGCCGTCGTGGACGACAAACACGTACTGCTTGTCCCCGGAATCCATGATCGCTTCCTGGGGCACGACAATCTGTTTGCCGTAGTTGATCTTCAACTGCACGTTGGCGAACATCTGCGGCTTCAAGTCGAAATTGGGGTTCGCAAACTCGATACGTGCTTTTACCGTATGGGAAACGGGATCGACGGTCGGGTAGATGTAGGTAATTTCCCCCGAGTAGGTCTTTCCCGCGTAATAGCTCAGTTCCATGTCCGCCGTTTGGCCCACTTTCACAAACGGCACCTCATATTCGTACACGTCTGCATTCACCCAGATCGTGGACAGGTCGCTGATCACATACAGGTCCATCTCCGGGGTGACGGCGGTCTGCGGAAACGCTTTACGGTCGGTCACGAAGCCGCTGACGGGCGAGTAGAAGGTCAAAGTTTTCGTGACCTCGCCGGTTTCATCGAGCTTCTTGATTTGCTCGTCGCTGATGTCCCACAGTTTGAGCCGTTCGTGCGTGGAGCGCAGCAGCGACTGCGATCCCTGCGCAACATCTGGGAACTGCGAACTACCCATCTCCTTCGCGCCACGCTTCGCAATCAGGTATTCCTCTTCGGTGGCGACCAAGTCGGGGCTGTACAGCGTGAAAAGGGGCTGTCCCTTCTTGACGAACTGCCCGATGTAGTCGACGTAGCCTTTGTCGATGTACCCGTTAACCTTCACGTGGATATGCGCAAGCTTCGTCTCATCACTTGTGAGCTGACCCGTTGTGCGAACAGTTCTCACCAGAGACTGCCGTTCGGCAGTTGCGGTCCTTACGCCGATCAGTTGTTGCTTGTCCGGGGTGATTTTCACTGTGCCCGCGGGCATCTTTGCCGTCTTGTCGTCGGCGTACTTGGGAACCAATTGCATGCCGCAGTCCGGCGCGATTCCCGGCTTGTCAGACTTGTAAGCTGGATGCATCGGGTCATACCAGAAGAGAATCTTCCGCCCACCAACCCGCTCCGAAGTCGCAGTAGCAGTCTGAGAGGAGTTGTCCTCCGCATATTGAGGCACGAGGTCCATGCCGTCGGGCGCTTTTCCGGGTTTGTCATAATGATGCTGCGGGCTCATCGCGTCATACCAGTAAAGAACCTTTCGCTCGGAAGTCGCCTGGGAACTGGCCGGCTGATGCTGGAAAATCGCCGAAACCCTGCTCTTGAAAAAGACTCCAACCGCTAAAGCGATTACGACCACGATTGCCGAAATCCTTAGGACTTTGTAAAACATTGCTTACTCCCTTTCCGCCGGGTGCTCGTTACCCGGTTGCGCAGCCGTCGAAGTCAGGTCCACGCCCACCATGCTCTCCATGCGCGCCAACGAAGATTGGTAATTCGCAAGTTCGCGGTAATAATCGATTTCATAATTCAGAACCGTCGAAAAGTTTCCCAGAACGCTCAGAAAATCCACTGTGCCAACTTGGTAGGCAGACATCGAGGACTCTAGTGCCAACGATGACTGCGGCACCACACCCTCAGAAAATAACTTCAGGAGTTCATCCGAAGCCTTGGCTGCCAAGTATTGCTGTTTGAGTTCGAAATTCAGCTCGTTCTTCCGATTGTCGCGGCTGCTCTCGGCTGAAAGCCGCTCTTCCGTGGCTTGCCTTACTTCCTCGCGCTGTTTGCTCTTGTAAAAGACCGGTACGTTGATGGTGAATGTCATCCCGTACATGTCGGGCAGCATCGGGCGTTGCTGATACATAAACCCAACGCTCAAATCCGGGTAGTAGTCTTTTTGCACCAAGTTCACTGCGAGCTGGTTACGCTCAATCATCTGCTCCTCGCGGTGAAGGCTGGGATCGTTCCGCCGCGCGAGTCTGTACAGATCGTCAAGGGAGTAGTTCAGAGGAGACCGCTCGATGTTTTCGGCTGGCGGGAGTGGCGCTTCAGGGCTACGCGCCAGCAACGTGTTCAGGCGTGCCTGGGAAGTATTTCGCTGCTGATGCAGAACCGTGAGCCGCTGCAGCAGTAATGAAATCTCGACTTGTGATCGGAGAACATCCTGCTGAATGCCTTTACCCACGCGGTAACGGGCTTCGGCGATCTGCGACAGCTTCGTCAACAAATCCTTGTCCTTCAGGGTCGTCTGAAGCGCTTTGTCGTAGAACCAATATTCGAAATATGCCGTCTTCACGTCCGCGGTTACGCGCCGGCGAACTGCTTCCAGGTCCGAAGACCCGGCATCAGCCTCTTTTGAGGCAATCTCGCCGCGCAATTTCAGCTTACCTGGGTAAAGCAGTTGCTGACTGGCCGTAACGGTCCGATAGCTGGAAGGGTCTCCCGACTGCAAGCTGAAAGGCGTGATGTTTCCAGCCCAGCCGATCCCAACCGTTGGGTCAGGCAGCGTCTTCGCTTGCGGCACATGCCGTCGCTGCGCTTCCACACTATGCAAAGCGCTCTGGATCGCCGGATTCTTCTGCAGCGCTTCGCGAACAAGGTTTTCGAGGCTGACGGGGGACGCGACCCGAGGTTGTGTAGTGGTATCGGCCTGAGGCGCTTGAAGCGTGACCGGAACCTGAACCTGCTGTGCCGCACCGAGGCCTGGCCATAAACAGCCGAACGATATCAGAGCGAGTATTTTCCTGATCATGAGAGTGTTCTCTTTTGCTCAGACGACGCTGAAAATGCGTGTTTAAACCTTAGGCAATTACGCCTAAGAGGGATGAGCAAAAAGGGACGGTGCTAGATCAGGAAAGTGCAGAAAACGGACTGGAGGGAAGGGGACGATGCTCGGGCCAATGGATCAGGCGGTTCGGCTTTTGTCAGAATTGCAGGGATATCTAGAGCCGAAACGGAGAATGTCGGAGCCACATAGCTACTGACGCTGGGAGCCTGCGCCATAAAAGCGGGGGTCGGTCTGGCAGCAGAGACTCGGCAGCACGAGTGATTTGCGGCTGATTGAATGGTGATCGAAGGCGCATGCGTTCTCATCGTCATCATCGGGCAATGGGGCGTGCTATGCTCGACCGGTGTCATATACAACCAGCACGTACCCAACGCCGACAATGGCGTTGCCAGCAAAATCATTACGAGCGCTGAGGCGACGAGTTTGAACCGCCACGTCATGTTCTTATGAAGTATAGTAGAGGGCCGCGCCCGCATGGGCTGTGACCGAGATCACAGCCGCTTGTAATCGCGACTACAAACCTGCAAGACAGCAGCAGTCTCGCTCAATCGTTTTGTCAGTGGAAAGTGTGACCAACGCAGGGCTCCCCCCACGCTTCGTAGGTCACTTCAGAGACAGGTTCGAATGTACCGTTACTTCGTGGAAACTTTGTTAATCGCAACAACCAGTAGAACCACCATCAGTACGCCGATCACCGTCCAAATCCACATCCCTCCGCCCATCCATCCGTACGCATGGTTCATCACAGAGACCCTTTCGTTCGGCTCAGCCGTTCTCTACTTTGACGACTTCGCCAGACGCATCCGTACTCTCGCACAAAGCCTCAGTTCATCTTTTGGATCTAGCTGCAACAACCATGGCTGCTCTTCGGTGTTCCCGCAGACTTGTCCACGTATTGCTCCGGACTAAGGTCGAATTTCTCTTTGCACTTCGAGCCGCAGAAGTAATAGGTCTGCCCTTTATGCTCGGTTCGTCCAGCGGCGGTAGCCGTTTCTACGTCCATGCCGCAGACAGGATCTTTCACAGCTGTTGTGCTATTCATTATGACCTTCCTTAGGTTCCGTATCGAGGTTAGCAATCGAGGTGCGGATCGTCTGAGCAAGAGTGCTCACTCTGGCCCGACCAATCGGTTGTACCCTCAACGTTTGACGAATACTTGCGCGCCACACGGCAACGCTCGGTTTCCGGCTAAGAGAGTTCAAATGGACCAAATGACACACCAAGCCCACGGACAAGAGGCGGACCCACATGCCGGCCACAAAATGTCAAAGGCCCACGGAAACCACGACCGTCACGCCGGACATTCCGTCGCTATGTTTCGGGACAAGTTCTGGTTGACCTTCGCTCTCACGATTCCCGTGATCTTCTGGTCGACGGATGTCCAACATTGGCTTCGGTACACAGCGCCTTCCTTCCCCGGTTCGAAATTTATCCCTGCAATCCTCGGAACGGCGGTCTTTGTTTATGGCGGGTTAGTCTTCATCCGCGGGGCATGGGGCGAACTTGCCGATCGCAAGCCCGGCATGATGACTCTCATCAGCCTGGCGATCATAGTCGCCTTTGGGACATCGCTCGCCGCAACATTCGGCCTGTTCGAGATTGATGTTTGGTGGGAACTCGCCTCTCTGATCACGATCATGGTCCTCGGCCATTGGCTCGAAATGCGAGCCATTTCCCAGGCCCGAGGTGCACTGAATGCACTTGCCACGCTGCTTCCAGACACTGCCGAACGTGTAAGCGGCACAGACACTCAGCCGTTCCAATCTCTGATTTGAAAGTGGGTGATGTCGTCCTTGTCCGTCCCGGAACTCGTGTCCCGGCAGATGGCACAGTCGTCGAGGGCGCCGCCGATGTTGACGAGTCGATGATTACCGGCGAGTCCCGGTCGGTCTCGACGGGACAAGGTAGCAAGGTCATTGCGGGAACAGTTGCCAGCGGCGGGAGTCTTCGAGTCCGCATTACGGCAGTTGGGGAGCAGACCGCCCTGTCCGGCATCATGCGGCTCGTTGCCGCTGCACAGGCTTCTGGATCACGTACGCAAGCTCTCGCTGACCGTGCTGCAGCAATTCTTTTCTATGTAGCCGTCGCTTCCGGCGCTATCACTTTTGCCTACTGGTGGCTTTCAGGGGACAAAGAACATGCCCTGATCAGGACGGCAACCGTTCTTATCATCGCCTGCCCGCATGCTCTGGGACTGGCGATTCCGCTGGTGATTGCGATCTCGACATCCATCGGGGCTCAGAACGGGCTTCTCGTCAAGGACAGACTCGCACTCGAACGCGCCCGCAATTTGGATATGGTGATTTTCGATAAGACGGGAACGCTCACGCGAGGATCGCCCGTATAATCGGGAATCACGACCGCGCCCGGTGGCAACGACAATGACTTGCTCGCCGATGCCGCCTCTGTCGAAGCGAATTCCGAACACCCGCTCGCGAAAGCAATCGTGAACGAAGCCAAGCGTCGAAACCTGCCCACGCTGCAAGCGGACAACTTCGAAGCGCTACCGGGGCGAGGGGCACAAGCAATCGTGAACGGCAAGAGTGTGATTGTCGGCGGACCGCGTTTATTGACCGAGAATAAGGCAACCGTACCCCCAGAAACTGAAAGGTTGACGACCCAGTGGGCATCGGATGGAAAGACGGTTCTCTATGTCGTCACCGAAGGGAAGCTGCTCGGCGCTTTCGCCGTCGAGGATGAGATTCGGCCCGAATCCCATGAGGCCGTTAAGGAACTCCATCGACTTGGTATCCGGGTCGCAATGATCACGGGAGATTCGAAAACGGTAGCCGATTCGGTCGCGAAACGCATTGGTATCGACGAGGTCGCAGCCGAGGTTCTTCCCGCTGACAAAGCATCGGCGGTGAAGCGCTTTCAGGCCGGTGGCAAACGCGTCGCAATGGTTGGTGACGGCGTGAACGACGCACCGGCGCTGGCGACCGCAAGTATTGGAATCGCGATTGGCGCGGGAACCGATGTGGCGATTGAGTCGACCGGGATTGTGCTCGTGCGCAATGATCCACGAGACGTTGTGGGAACGATCGAACTATCTCGTGCTACTTATCGAAAGATGATCCAAAATCTGGTTTGGGCGACCGCCTATAACCTCGTCGCCATCCCGGTCGCAGCGGGCGTTTTCGTCCACTGGGGACTTGATCTACCGATGAGCGTAGGTGCAGTCGCGATGAGTCTCTCTACAATCATTGTCGCCGCGAATGCTCAGTTGCTTCGCCTAGAAAAGCTGCAACGTCCGGCGGTATAAAGGAGAAACCAGTTCACCACGTCGCTCCCTCGTGGCGATGAACTCCAGAATTTCAATATCGAGTCGATGGCCAAAGATGAGAGCAACGCGTTTCCCCAAGCCTCAAGACTTTTGGGAATTTACAGAAGCACTGTATTTCCATGTCAGCGAGCTTTCGCGATCCGCTGTCCGAGTTTTCGAATAGCGTCAGCCTGATGTTTCTTTCCGCATGGACACAAATCGTCAAAGAACTCGACGAAACCTTCGCTCGTGAGGTCGTCCATCTTGAGTACCCCTCGCGATGTCGAGAAGTTCTCGGTGGAGAAAATGTATTCTTGGCATGGGCGCGACTCCTGCTCCATGAATCCCGATTTCGTAAGCTCGGTCGATGCTTCGGAGAATCT